>Ga0315910_10000768_pt1 | contig 30891 bp, 8 predicted proteins | sample EdamamesoilMG_FD_204470 | JGI IMG/M metagenome (GOLD analysis project Ga0315910, IMG submission 204470) | Garden soil microbial communities collected in Santa Monica, California, United States - Edamame soil | ecosystem: Environmental > Terrestrial > Soil > Garden | place: USA: California... | reverse complement strand
CCAGATCACTGCCGCCCCGGTTCCGACCCGCGAGAGCGAATCGGCCGCTGGCGGCCACGGGATCGCCCTGTCGACGCATGATCCGCTGCCGGTCGGCATCGAGCCGAGCGAGGCGGGCGTCACCGTCCTGTTCACGAAGGACAACTGGTTCATCCCACAGACCGTCTACGTTTACGCGGTCGATGACACGCTCGCGGAGGGTCGCCGCGCGATCAACATCCAGCACAGCGTCATCCAGGGCGGCAGCCCGAAGGACGGCGGCGCCTACGACAACCTGGCGGTGCTCGGCGTGGTGGTCGAAGTGATCGACGACGATTCGGCCCAGGTCCTGATCCTGCCGACAGGTGCTGACACGACCGTGGCCGAGGATGCACCAGCGACGTCTTCGCTGCTCAATGACACCTATTTCGTCCTGCTCACTAAGGAGCCTACCGGTGACGTCGAGGTTCTGCTCACCGCGATAGACATCACCGATGGCTCCAGCAACGACGATCAGCTCGTTGTTAAGGATGGCAGCGGCAACGTCATTCTCAACGGCAAGCTCGTCTTTACGCAGGGCAACTGGGACGAGATCAAGACGATCAAGGTCGTCGCAAACAACGACACCAAGCGCGAGGCCAACCACTTCTCGCGGATCACCCACGAGATCAGCGCAGCCACGTTGAACAACTTCCTCGGCGTCACGCTCGGGGGTGACGCGGGTGTCGTCGACACGATCGGCGACAAGATCAACGGCGATCTTGACTCGCGCCTCACCGCCGAAGTCACCGGCAGCACGATTAAGATCTTCGGCCCGGCGTTTGCTTACGATCTGGCCGCGCCGTTCAAGAACGCCACGCTCACGCTTTCCGGCACTCCGGTCGCCGGTGAGAACTGGATCATCACGATCAACGGAAAGCCGCTCGTCTACACTGTCGCGGCGGGTGGCAACACGCTGGCCCAGGTCGCCACAGCCCTCGCGAGCCTGATCGATGTGGTCGATGCAGTCACGGCAAGCCCGTTGGGCAACGCCGTCACGATCAACGATGCGACCACCACGATCCTATTCAGCCTCGACTTCACCGTCACCGGCGAAGCCGTGGGCAAGGCGCAGCTCGACAAGGGCGCCGCTACGGTCACCGGCGATCGCGCCGCTGTGACCACGATCTCGAGCGAAAAGGCCTGGGACCTCGCCAAGATTAACATGGCCGGCACGATCGAGGCCGGTGCAGTCTGGATCCTCCTGCTGGACGGCGTCGAATACCGCTACATTGCGAAGGCCTCGGACAAGACCCTGGAGCACATCGCCGCCGGCCTCGCCGCCGAGGTGAAGGCGGGTGGCCTCTACTCGGTCAAATACAGCTACACATCAATTGCGCTCTCCGGCACGCCGGAGGAGGGAGAGACATGGACGATCACGGCCGAAAACTCCTCGGGCGTGCTCACGCCTTACAGCTATGTTGTTCTTGATGGCGACTCACTCGAGACGGTCGCGACCGCCCTCAAGAACCTGCTCGCCGGCGCCGGCTACACCGCTGCGATCGATCCGCTCAACGCGAACAAGACCCACGTGGTCCGCAACACGCCATTCACCGTCAGCTTCTCGGTTGCCGAGGGCGACGAGACGGATGTGGCGACGATCACGACGAGCCACGTCAAATACACGCAGGCCGTCGTCACGATCGCCGGCAATCCGGAGCAGGACGAGGTCTGGACGGTCATCGCGGACGGTGTCAACTACGGCTACACGGTTCCGGCCGGCGGCAAGACCGTTGTCCAGGTCGCAGGCGAGCTGAAGACTCTCCTCGAGGCGGACGGCTTCACCGTCGTGATCGACTCCAGCAACGCCAGCGCACCGACGTTGACCCTCACCCGCGCCGTGCCGTTCATTGTCAGTTCCTCGATCGCGGACGGCGAGGCCGGCGACTCCATCACGGTCGGCACCATACCGGCAGTTCCCTACATCATCGTCTCCCGCAACACGGGCGCGCCCTTCACTGTCGAGCTGCGCCGCGCGGACAATGCGGGCTCGCTCGAATCCACGGAGCTTCCCGACCCGGTCAGCCCGCACAACTCGGGCAGCATCGAGAGCGCCACGCACTTCGGCGAGATCGTCCTGCAGCTAGCGGGCGGTAAGACCGTTGTCCTCGGCACCGCGTGGTCGCTCACCATCGGCGCCGAGCTCAACGCGGTGAACCCGCAAGTGTTCCAGCGCGCCGTTTACCGCTACATCGCCGGGTCGAACCGCGAAGTCCTGCGGCCCGACTCCGTCGACGTGCGCATCCTCGACAACGATGCCCCGGGCATCCTCGTTACCCAGTCGGGCGGCGTTACCCAGCTCATCGAGCCCAGCGAGATCGTCCTCGTGGGCGAGGGCTTCCTCAGCCAGGGCACGACCGCAAAGTTAGAGCTGCTCGGCGACCCATCTGCAACGCAGACTTGGTATATCACAATCGACGGCAACACTTACTCGACAGCGGGCGTCGGTGGCGCCAACGGGCTCAACAGTATTGCGACAGCGTTGGTGGGCTTGATCAACGCCGACCTCGCGACGACGGGCATTCTCGCCACCAAGTCCGCCACCGAGGCCAACACGATCATCCTCTCGCGCACGGGGACTCCGTTCTCGGTCGCCCTTCGCGTCGTCGACTCTGGCACGCCCGCCAACGGCATGGTCCACTTTATCGGCGACTTCGGCAGCTCAATCTTCGTCGAGAAGGGCATTCACGACTCCGCGTTCCTCGCCATCGACGTCGACCTTGCGAAGTGGAATCGCAACTCGAATCCCGACATCTTCAACTCCACGCTCTATCCGCACCTCACGATCCTCGGCACGGGCGACGGCAACAGCGACTTCTACTCCTTCGAGATCACGCCGGAGATGATGCTGATTGCCAATGCGGCCGGCCGCGGGGTCCTCGCCACGTTCGACATCGACCACGGCCTCGACGTCAACGACCCCCTCATCTGGGCGAGCCGGATCAATCTCTACAAGGAGGTTGAGCAGGCCGACCCGAATCTCCCGAAGATCCCGCTGCTCATCGCCCAGGGCCCCGGCTCTACGTATCCGAACGACCCGGGAAGCAGCACGTTCTTCGACGACTTCCTCCAATACGAGTTTACCGGCAACGACGCCGTGGGCCGCTACTACATCGAGATCACCGCCTGGTTCCCGACCAACAGCGACGGCATCCCGGATGGCGCGGATTACCAGTTGCACGTCTCCGTGAGCGAGCACGTCGAGGACAGCTTTCTATTCAAGGCGCAGCCGATTTCGGAGGACGACATCGTCAACAACAGCGGCAACGGCCAGGTGCTCGATCCACTCGTCCCGCCTCCTGGGGGATCTGGTCCCGATGTGCCCTCCGGCGTCAACTTCTTCACCTTCTACGATCCCGCGGTCGGCAACGCGCTCTACGGCGGCTCGATCGACTCCAGCATCCCCTATGCGCGCATTGCGGGCACCGGCAACGGCAGCTTCGACATCTACAGTTTCACGATCACGGACGGCATGCTGAGCACCGAAGTCGGCGAAGTTCTGCCGGCGCAGCCTGGCAGCACGGTGCTCGACATCGACAGCCCGAACCCGGGCTTCTTCACCAGCGCCAAGCTCAAGCTCGAGGGCACGGTTTCCGACGGCGACGTCTGGCGGATCGGAGTCCGCTACGTCAACTACAGCCACACGTTCTCCGAGGCAGCATTCCAGACCGCGATGGGCGGTCCGGGCACCTACTCGAACGCGCAGCGGCTCGAATACATCGCCGGAAAGCTCGTTGAACAGATCAAGACGTTCAACACCCGCTACTACACGGCTGGCGTCGCGAATACGGTCGTCGATGCCGACACCGGCGCCGAGTCCCAGGTAAACGTCGATGTCGATGTCGATGGCAGCAACGTCTTCCTCGTGATCGAGGACGTGCGCGGCTTCAACCTCCGCGGCCAGGACATCGCCATCGACGACCAGACCCTCACGCCGAGCATCGTCCAGCAGATCCTCTCGGCTGCGAAGATCACCACGAGTTACACGCCGGCTTACAACCACGGCGCAGGCGTCGGCGCGGGCACGGCGATCAACTTCTCCACGGCAACGGTCACGGTCACGAACGTTCTCGCCGGACAGACTTGGAGGCTCTACGTCAACAACTCGATCGTCGGAAGCGCCTACACCACGGATTCCACGCCCACGACCGAGGAAGTTGCGATCGCATTGGGCGGAGTCTTGTCCGGCAGCTCGTTCAACATCTCGAATGGAACAGTCCGCATCGAGATCGACACGCCTGCCGGTCAATCCAGCTCTTCAGCAGTTCCGGTCACTATCAACGGCACTCCCGCAGGCCAGACGGCTGTGGGCGGATTCAGCGCTCCAGTCCCGTCGATCCTTTGGACGAGCGTTACAATCACGCTCTCAGGCACGGCTGCCCAGGTATTCGAGGGCGAGCGCTGGAGCATCACGGTCAACGGCACGACCCATTTCGTGGATCCGACCAACACCGATGACGCATCTGCGATTGCAGGCAAGTTCCGCGACAACGCCAAGTTTGGCACCGCCGCGGGTGGAACAGGCGCGAGCCTCGAGTTCACAGGCCTGTCCGGCGCCAACGCCACGGTGTCATTCTCGGTTATGCAGAATTCGGCACTCGGCTCCATTGAGTTCAGCAATCACTTTGGCAGGCAGATCGATCTTTCCGGATATGCCGCGGAGACTGGCGAGACTTGGATCTTCAGAGTGGCACCGGGTAACGCTGCCGGAAGCTTCGTCTCGCAGGCATATGTGAGCGGCGATCACGATACGCCGGCTGAACTGGCAGAACGCCTGGCCTCACTGATCAACTCCAACCTCTCCGGTTACAACGCCTATGTGCCTGCCGACACGGCGCGCCTTGTCGTGATCAAACTCACGGATGGCGACTTCAACGACGCTGTTCAATTTGAGATCGATCAAGATGGTAACAACATCACCGCCGATCCGGCTTCGTTTGGGGTAAAGCGCGCTGCCGTTTCGGGCACCGCCTACGAAGGGGAAGTCTGGAGCATTTCGCTGAATGGCACGGCCTACACGCTGTCTGCCTTCACTGGCGCGGCAAAAGATGCCTCAGCGATTGCGAGCGCTGTCAACGGAGTCATTCCGTCCTCGTTCCATACGTTCCTCGACGGAAACGATATCTACATCAACGCGACCGACTTCGCTGCTTTCTCGACGGATAATCCTCCAGAAGATTCTTCAGATCACCCGGCGATTCAGGGCACCGCGTCCGTGTCGGGCACGCCGCAGGCCGTCTGGTTCCAGGACCTCGACCTGCAGGGCAAAGGCGCGACCGAATTCGAGGCTGGCGATATCTGGACGGTCGTCACGGGCGTTGGCGCCCCGCTAACCTCGAAGTCCTACACAGTGGGTGTGACGACCGAGGCCACGGTGCTATCTGGAATTGCCTCCAAGGTCGAAGACATCGATCTCATCCGCGCCGACGACGTGGGGACCAAGATCCGGATCCGTTCGGAGAGCGGTGCTCCGGTCGTTGTCGATCCGGTCAAGCAGGCCCGCGAGAACTCCTACGATGAGGACGGCTCCAGCGTGAAGCGTGTGGCTCCGCACTACCATTACGAGACCGTCGAATACCGTCTCGATGACGACTTCTGGAAGGGTTACACCGCTGCCGAACTCTGGGCCGTGCGCCTCGATGGCATCGTGAGCTCCTACAAGGTGCAGCCGATCAGCGAGGTCGCCGAAGGCAACCGGAACCTCCAGTATATCGCCGAGCAGCTCGCCGCAGCGATCAACGCCGACCATCCGGAGCTGATCGCCACGGTCCACCTCGACAACGAAGACCTGCACCAAGGCATCATCGTCAGCGCCGACGTGATCATCAAGGTCACAGACAAGACCGGAGGCGCCGGCAACGGGAAGAAGGATCCGTTCGACTTCCAGCCCACGCGCGGCGGGTCGGTGCAGGCGGTGTTCGACATCGACCGGAGCAACCTTTTCACCTTCCTCTTCCCGGGCTTCAATTATGTGATCAGCCCGAAGTTAGAGCTGTTCGCTTCGGCTACGATCGATCCGAACTTCGAGAATCCGCTCGCCGTCTCCTACTTTGGCGACGGGATCGATCGCGGCGGGGATGGCCTGGCCGATGGCATCGACCTCGGCAGCACTTCGCTCTTCGATCCGTTCCTCGAATATACCTTCTTGGGGGCGCAGGCCGGCACTTACCGCATCCGCGTCTCGTCGGTCATATCGCTCAACGGTGAGCTTCTTGGCTCATACCTGGGCGTTCATCCCGGCATCGCCTATGAACTGATCGTCTCGCTCCAGAAGCACGCGACCAACGACGACGCGATCGAGCTCAAGGACAAGATCATCACCATCGTCGATGGCACGGGCAAAGGGCAGACCGGCATCATCACGGCCTACGACGCCGAGACGAAGCAATACTCGGTCGACCCGATCGACGACAACTGGGACATCGCTCCGGATGCCACGAGCCGCTACGAGATCACCACCGGCATGTCGGGCGATCATCCGGACTACTTCAATGATGCGAACCCGCCGCTGCTCGATTCCTATCAGGTCGTTCTGACCGCTCCGCTGGGTGGCAGCGAGTTGATCATCGACGTCACCCCGGCGCCGACACGCACCTACGACAGCGACCAGGCGTTCAACCCCGACCTCGCATTCGGCGAGAACAAGGAAATCCAGAACCACGTCGCTACGGACCGCGCACTGATCTCGCTTTCCGGCACGTTCCGCGAGGGCGACACCTACATTCTCACCTTCGGAGGCATCGACACGAAGCTTGGCATCGAGGCCCTGCTCGCGAATGTCCGCGCCGAGATCGCTGCGAACCCGCTCGTTGAGAGCAGTGCGAAACGCGCCGACGGCAACTGGGCTGTGTTCGAGGTGGTCGACGACGAGACGGATCTCGCTGACGTCGCCCAAAACCTCGCCGCCAAGATCACGGCGCTGACAGGCGGAAGCTTCACCGTCGAAACGTGGTCTGGCGACGTCACGGGCCAGACGCTTCTCGTCACCCGCGGCAATCCGTTCTTTGTCGGCAAACTCGTCACGCCCGACACTGCGGGCCGCGCGATTGTCAAGGTCACACGCCTGCCCGGCGACATCTTCGACTTCCTCACGTTTGAGACAGCCGGAGAAGTCCGCGTCGGCGAGGAGTGGAGCATCACGCTCACCGACGTCGACAACAATGCGGCTGTTAACAGCACCACGGTCGAGAACGCGGTCAATGGCGACGCGCTCACTTCCGTCACGACTCGCGTCGACGGAGTCGGCAAGTTGATCTCCGTCACCGTCAGCACGACCACCGAGTTCGGCGACACGCTCGCGACCGTCGCGAAGCGGCTGGGCGAGGCGCTGCAGTTCGTTCACGAGGACGACTTCGACGTTATCATTCGCGGCCGTGTGCTCACCATCAGCAATGCGACAGTCGGCCAGAACAAGGATCTCTCCGCTTCGCTTGCGATCGAGCTCGTCGGCCCCGGGGTCACGCAGCCAATCCCGACCGACGGCCAGATCAACGTCACTCACCAGTTGCGCTTCACCGACACGACCTGGTTCGTGCAGCAGACCGTCCACGTGATGGCGATCGACGACTCATTCATCGATGGCGGCGACGCCCTCGTGTTCCCGGCGTTCGGCGAGCGCGTGAACACGATCCGCGGTCCGCTCACGCTTGATGGTGCGGCGCAGGTTGGTGGCGAGCGCTTCCTCAACAATCCGTTCCGCCTCCCGGGCGAGACCAACGATCCGCTGCCGGACGGCAACATCGGCGATGTTCTCAATGATGAGGACGGCTCCACCGACAACGGCGGCCTCACCGACCACGACTCCTACCACTTCAACGCCGTCACCGGCGAGCGCCCGGGCTTCGATCCGCGCATGGACAACCCGCTCTACCTCTTCGCCTTCACGTTCCTCGACGGCGAGGGCAAGGGCGTTTACCTCGACGTCGACACCGTCTCCGACGAGATCCTCTCGTTCGCCAACGCCGATCCGTTCACGATTTCGCTCAAGCTCGGGGCCGGCAATGCATGGGCGGGCGCGGGCACGGACTACATCTTCAGCGGCACACCGGACCAGAGCCGGCTCGACGAGATCACTTGGAGCCAGGCGATCGTTCGCCTCTTCAGCGTGCCGGTGGTCGGCGATGTGTGGAGCCTCACGGTCGGTGGCATCGAATACAACTTCCAGGTCACCGCTGGCAACTCGACCCAGGCCAAGATCGCCCGCGGCATCGCCCGCGCCATCAACGGCGAGGGCGAGGGCAGCGGGACAGTTCGCAACACCGTCGGCCGCGAGATTCAGGATGAGTATCAGAACGCCACCGTCACCATCGACGGCACTGTTTACGCCGGACAGAAGTGGTCGATCCTGCTCGATGGCGTTGATTACTCCTACACGGCGGCGGCGGGCAACACCCTCAATCAGGTGGCACTCGGCCTGCGCAACGCGATCAACGGCAACAACGGCTACACGTCCGAGGCCAATGTAAACACCTTCACCGTCGTCAACGCAGGCGAGGCATTCACCGCCGAGGTGGTCGTCACACCGGGGCCGACACCGGCCGACGTCAAGGCAGTCGCCATCGTCGACTTGCTCGGCAACAGCCGGATCCGGATCGACACGACTGCAGGCAACTACGTCCAGGTACTCTTCGACGACAACGACATCAGCCTCGGCTATGCGACCGTCAGCGGCACGCCGGACCAGAATCTTCTCTATGACGGTAGCCTGGCTGATCTCAAGTGGACGCTCGGCGCGATCGAATTCCTCGGCACGGACCTTGACGGCACTCCGACCGACGGCAATTGGGTGCTTACGCTTGGCCCCACCGCCTACAGCCACATCCTCCAGGCGGGCCAGACGGTCGAGCATCTCACCTTCGGTCTCGCGGACGAGGTCGCCTCGCAGTTCCAGCCGCTTGTCTCGGGCTACAACGTCACTTTCGTCACCACCTGGCCCACCTTTGATTACAGCACCGTCCACCTCAACGACGCTCCGGTCGTCGACGACGTCTGGACCGTCCGCATCGACTTTGGCGACACCTCCGAGTCCTTCAGCCGCACCGTGCGTGTGGGCGACACCGCGGAGTCGATGGCCATCGCGCTTGCACAGCGGATCAACTCGGCTGCGATCCCGACCATCTTGGCTGCGGTCGACGGTTCGAAGCTCATCATCACGAACACCGCGGGCAACACGGTCGGCACCACCTTCGAGCTCTTCCACAACGGCGCCTACGTGCCGACCCCGGCCACGGTGGTTATCGAGTCCGACGACGTCATCATCCCGTCCGGTCCGACCACCCAGACGCACGACATCGCGACTGTCACGTTCCTCGACTCACTCGTCGTCGGCGACCTCTGGACAGTGGATGTCACGGTCGGGACGGACACGGTGTCCTTCGTTCACGAAATTCTCATCGGCGAAGCCGTCGAGACAATCGCCATTGGCTTCGCCGACGCGATCAACACGGCCGCCATTCCGAACGTCACGACCACCGCAAGCGGCAACAAGCTTGTCGTCACGAACACCGCCGGTGGCGGTGTCACGACCACGGTCACGTTCGAGCTCAAGCACGAAGAAGTGGTTGACGCGACACCGGACACCACCGTGAGCACCGTGGCCGACGTGGTCGTGCCGGTCGACGGCCACCGTTACTTCTACACGCCGGTGAACCCGAACGTGCGCGTCAACGAGGCGCTGCAGGTCGACACCATGGTCCTGTTCAACGGCAACAGCCCGGCCGACGACATCGGCGTCCTCACATCGGACCGCGTCACCGGCCTGGGCATGAGCGACGAGAGCGTCATCAGCGGCCGCGTCTTCGAGGGAGGCATCGGCTATCACAACCTCGAGGTCCTCGACATCCGCCTCGGCTACGGCGACGACCACTTCACGATCGAGACCACTCACACGGGCGCCACCATCCTCACCACGGGCGAGGGCCGCGACACTGTCGTCATCAAGACCATCTCCGGCAATACCTCGATAGATACCGGCACCGATCCGGACACGATCACCGTTGGAAGCGATGCGCAGGATCTCGATCCGCTCAACGCGCTCCTCACGATCAACGGCGGCGGTGACCTCTACGACACGCTCCTCGACATCGCCACTTCGCTCGCCGCCCAGATCGAGGCGGCCGTCGCACTCGGCTACTCGGTGGATATCGTGCTCGACGGCCACAACGTCAACCTCGTCATCAGCCACGCCGCCGCCTTCACGATCGTCTCCCTGCCGACCGTCATCACGGTCACCGGCAGCCGCGACGGCGACATGGAAGACGCGGACGCCGCGACGAGCTCGGACACCCACACGATCGTCTTCTCCGGCGCACCGATCACAGGTGAGCAATGGAAGGTCACCCTGCCGACGGATAGCGGCACGCAGACCTTCACCTACACCGTCAAGCCGGGCGACGTGCTCAACCTCGACGACAGCGGCGACACCAACGACAACGTTGGCACGGTCACACCGGACACCGTTGGCGGCCTCGACATGCCGACAGTCGCCGAAACGCAGGTGATCGCCGTTCAGGCCGCCGCCGGCACTTACAAGCTGCTGCTCACCGGATTCTTGGGCAACACCACGACGGTAACCCTCAACTTCAATCTCAACGCCGCGGGCCTCGCTAACGTCTTGCGTGCGTTCTACGGCCCCGACGACATCGAGGTTGACGAGATCCGGACCGCAGGCCTCGTCCAATATGTCGTGCGATTCATCGGCACCCTCGCCGGAACAAACTTCGCACCGATCCAGTGGGCCGAGCCGCGCGAGGCCTCCGGCCTGCTGCCCTCACCAGACGAGTCGATTGAGGTCGAGGTCGTCACCGTGCAGGACGGCGGCTACGAGGGACTGGGCACGAACGTCCAGACCATCACGGTCGATGCCACCGGCGGCACGTTCACGCTCAGCTTCGAGTTCCTCAACTCGGTTGGCGAACGCGAGGAATTCGTGAGCGACCCGATTGACTGGGACGCCACCGCGCTGGATCTTTACAAGATCCTGAGCCCGATTCTGAATCCGAACGGTTCGACGATCGACATCGATCCGGAGTTCGACCGCGTCACCCGCATCCCGTCGCAGCCTTACACCAATAACGTCGCAGTCGCGCGCCACGGCAATGTCTTCCACATCACCTTCCAGGGCGCCCACGCGAACACCACGATCCACCGCATCGACACGACCGATCTCGACGGCTTGGCGCGCGTGGTTGCGATCGACTTCGACGGTGCCGCCGCCGACGCCGCCACATGGACTGTTGCTCTCAACGTCGCCCTTGTCGGCAACTACAGCTACTCGTTCACGGCCACTGGCGCAAAGACCGCCCTTGAAATGGCCGAGGGGCTCGTCACCGAGATCAACCGCCTCGGCCAGCCGCAGTTCCACGCGGAACTCGTCTTCGATGAAGCGTCCGAAAGCTACCTGCTCGTCATCGAGAACCTTTCCGGGAACGGCTTCACTGTCGCCAGCACGACGACCGCAGGCGGCACCGCAGTTGTCTCGCCAGCGCTCGCACGCATTGCCGCGCGGACCGATGGTGTCAGCTACTACGGCATCGACACGCTCAACCTTCTCCTCGGCGAGGGCCACGATGTTATCAACGTCACGGGCACTTCCGCCCGCGTCACCAACATCCTCCTCGCTGACGGCGTCGATCAGGCTTATGTCTCCTCCACTGCGGATGTTGCCGACACCGCCGCCGGCCTTGCGCTGCAGTTCCTCGCCGGCCACCTGCACGATGTCGCCGGCACGCTCAACATTGATTTCGGGATCGGCATCCACCAGAAGCTGATGATCAGCGACGAGTCATCCACGATCGGCGACGGCAGTTCGACAACCCGTGTCCTCATCACCGACCAGACCAGCCGCGCCCGCGGTCGCGACGCCACCCTCGGCGGTGTTACAACGGCTGACGATCCTGAGATCTACATCGTCGGCCTCGCGCAAGGCACGATTACCTTCCGCGCCGACCCGACCGGCAACCTCTCCGGTGGTGTCACCATCTGGACTGGCTTCGGCAACGACAGGATCGACATCGACGGCACCTTCGGCCGCACCGAAGTCGCCGGCGGACCGCGCACGGTCAACACCCTCAACACCGGCCTCGGCAACGACAACCTCCTTGTCAACCTCGACACCATCGAGGATGGCTTCTTTGTCCTCAACACGCAGGGCGGTTACAACGATTACATCGCGACCGAGGCTAACGTTCTCTCTGCAGGAGCGAATTTCACTGTGGTCATGACCGATGTCGACACCGTCGACGCCTCCACCTCGAGCCTGCCGCTCGTCATCTTCGGCGGCCGCGACGGCGATACGATCACCACTGGCTCCGGCAACGACATCGTCTTCGGCGACCGCGGCCGCATTCACTACTTCGACAACACGGGCAATCTCGTCACCGTTCTCGGTAGCGGCGGTCTCGGCGACTACACTGATGGCATCGTCCGCGATCCAGTCCTCATGTTCACGGTCGATCCGATAGCCGGTGGTAACGACACGATGGTCGGTGGCAACGACACGATCACGACCAACCTCGGCGACGACATTGTGTTCGGTGGCCTCGGGCGCGACGAGATCCATGTGGGCGACGGCAACAACATCGTCCTCGGTGACATGGGCTTCGTCGACTACGTGATCGACGACGGCGAGCACACCCTGCGCCCGACCAGCTTCGACATCGACCGGATCGAGACCACCGAGCCGACCCTCGGCGGCAACGACTGGATCACATCCGGAATCGGCACCGACATCATCATCGGCGGCGAGGACGGCAGGGCCATCAATGTGGTGGCGCTTGTGGTGAATCCGGGCCCGGCGCAGTTCACGACCGAGGAAGTGGCCGACGCTACGACCAACTCGGTCGGCCGGATCGGCGACGTCATCGACGCCGGCCGCGGCACGAACCTGGTCTTCGGCGACAACGGCCACATTCTGGCGGCGGTTTCCGATGCCTCACGCTTTGGCGACGCGCTGTTCCCGTCCAGCCTCATGCCGATCACGCTCGGTCGTGTCACCACGGTCGAGCCGACCCTCGGCGGCGACGACACGATCAAGACCGGCATCGGCAAGGACATCATCTTCGGTGGCCTCGGAAACGACGACATCACGGCCAACGACACCGAAGTCTACTCGCGCACCGGAAGCACCGCGACCTGGGACAGCAACAACATAGTCCTTGGCGACCACGGCTTCATCGACTGGACCGCGCAGCAGCGCGACGGCGTCGGTTCGGGTCGCGACCTCGATCCGTCCGACATCGACCGGATATTCACGACCAACCCGAACAACGGCGGCAACGACCGGATCAACAGCGGCGCCGGCTACGACATCCTCAGCGGTGGCACCGGTGCCGACCAGATCCGCGGCGGAGCCGGCAACGACCTCGTCTTCGGCGATCACGCACGGCTCGACGCGCTCGATCACAGTCCGATCCTTGGCGGCGTGGTTGCGCGCGCGCTCCCGCTGTCTGGAAATTACTCCGGTCTGCCGTTCGCCGGCCTCAACGGCCTGCAGGATCCGTTCACCTTCACCTCGATCGACACGCAGAACACCCACGACGGCGGCAACGACATCATCTTCGGCGAGGACGGTCAGGACATCCTTATCGGCGGCCAGTCCGGCGACTGGATCTACGGCGGCAACGACAGCGACGACATCATTGGCGGTCACAACGTCGCGGCCGGCCACGACGGTGACGACCGTATCGACGGCGGCTCAGAGCGTGCTCTTGGCACCGAGACCGACACGAACGAACTCGATCACGACGTCATTGCCGGTGACAACGCCAGCATCCTGCGCCGCGGCGACTTCCTCGACCCGCGCATGCGCGTCCTGCAGGGCACCGTCATCTACGGCGACTCGAACAACCAGCCTGTCTCCGGTATGCCGACCAACGACGGTCGTGCGATGGTCGAGGCCGACGGCACGCTCCGGCAGAATCCGATGGGCATGGAGGTGCGCACGATCGTCCTCTTCGACCACTCCGATACGCCATACGCGGGTTCCTTCGGCCACGACTACATCGCCGGCGGTCCGGACAACGACCACATCTTCGGCCAGCTCGGCAATGACGTCATCCAGGGCGACGGTTCGATGGCCGATCACGTCTTCGGTGCCGATGGTTGGATTATCCCGATTACGACTTCGACCTTGCTCACCGACGTTGGGGCAGCGCGGCAGGATTCCGCGCCAGCCGACTGGTCGACACGCCCGGCCGGAACGTTCGCTTGGGATCCGCAGCAGCCGTTGTGGGTCTCGCCGTCCGAGGAACTCGGGACCGATGGCGACGACTACATCGAGGGTAACGGCGACAGCGATGTCATCTTTGGCGGCCTCGGCCAGGACGACATCGTCGGCGGCAGCTCCACCTTCTACGGTCTTGATGCAACCCAAGCTGCCCTTCTTGGTGTGCCTGAGGAGCAACTGCGGCCGGATGGCACCGACGTCATCTTCGGCGGCGCCGGCACGCCGGTCGATACCGCGCGCAATTCGATCGACGATCTGCGCCATGCGCGCGACGCCGACACGATCGCCTCCGACAACGCCAACATCTACCGCCTTGTGGGAGTTAACGCTGCGACGACCCCCGACATTGCCAATTTTGAGGGTTCCGACACGGTGACCGGCGGAATCAGGGCTTATAACGGATTCCTCAGCTTCAACTACGACCGTATTACCAACGTGCTTGGAGACTCGGGCTACGATGATGCGCTGAGGCTCATCCCACGGGCCGTCAGGCTGCTCGACTACACACCAGGCGGACCGGATTTCGTTCCTGCATCCGCCCCTGCTGAGACCGGCGGGAATAACGGCGCGGCCGACGAAGTCAACGGTGAGGCCGGCGACGACGAAATTTACGGCATGACCGGCAACGACGTCATCTATGGCGAGGCCGGCGACGACAACGCAGTCGGCGGCTGGGGCCATGACTGGATCTCCGGCGGCACGGGCGAGGACGGGATTCTCGGCGATGACGGACGGATCTATACGAGCCGGAATACAAGTGGCAATGACGGTGGCGAGCCGCTCTATGGCGTCGCAGCCATCCCGAGCAGCCAGCTCAACAGCACGATCTCGACGCCTGGCAAGCTCCAGGAAGCCGACATCAACCTGGCGAACGAACTCAAGAAGACAGTGAACATCACGCCGTTCAACCCGGATCCCGCATCGCTCCAGAATGCTTTCCAGAATCCCTACTTCCCGGCGAAATTCGCTGACGACGTCATCTACGGCGGCTTGGGCAATGACTTCCTGCACGGCGGCTCGGGCAATGACATGATCTCCGGTGCCGAGGCGCTTGAGGAGGCCTACTTCGAGCGGTTCGATGGCAATGATTTGCTGGGCGGTTACGGGAGCTACGATGCACCATCCGCAAGTAACGCTAGCATGATCGTGCCCTCTGACTACACGCTGCCCTACAACCCGGGTAATGCACTCGGGTTCGAGGCGCGCAAGGCCGAGGAGTTCGCCGCCTACGACGAATACAACCCGCTGCGGAAGATCGTCTTCAATGAGTCGGACGATCACCTGACCTACGACAATTTCTTCGGCAACTTCAATGAGGATGAAGGTCCGGCAGCCGGCCCATACTCGAACGGTGGAATTTCCAACATCGTCGCCTACACCGATGGCAACGACCGCATCTTCGGCGACCTCGGCCACGACTGGCTCGTCGGTGGCACGGGCCGCGACCACATCTACGGTGGCTACGGCAACGACCTGCTCAATGCCGACGACAATCACAACAGCGCCTCGCAAACCGCTGACGACCTGCTCGCGAACAACACCCCGGACACCGGCCTGAGCTACGAGGACATCGCTTACGGTGGCGCGGGCCGCGACATTCTCATTGGCAACACCGGTGGCGAGCGCATGATCGATTTTACCGGCGAGTTCAACAACTACATCGTTCCCTTCGCTCCGTTCGGGGCCTTTGCGATCAGCCGCCAGATTTCACCCGCGCTCCTGACCTACCTCTATGCCTTGTCTCAGGCTGACGGCGCCGACCCCACCCGCGATGTGGACGAGGGCCGCCTCGCCACCGATCCGCGCAATGGCGAACCCAAGGGCGAACTCGGCCTAGTCACGCAGCAGGACTTTGATTGGCAGGATCAGACCGGCGCACCCGATGATCCGCAGCCCGGCAACATCCCCGGTGGATCAAGGGACGTGCTGCGCGGCACCAGCTTCAATATTGGCACCACCAGCACTGACAAGGACGGCACGCTGATCGGTTTCGGAGCTGACAGCGGCAGTTGGACCGTGCAGGGTGGCAGACTTGAGATCTCTCCGACCTTCCTTGGCGGTGACGCGGCCAGCGTCTTCTATGTTGATTCCTACCTCCCCACCTATTACGAGGTCCGCGCCGTCATCAATGCCGCCAAGCCGCTCGCGGGTTCGAAGTCCAACGCCTACCTGATCTTCGACTACGTCAGCCCGACCGACTTCAAGTACGCAGGAGTGAACATCTCGACCGACAAGATCGAAATGGGCCGCCGCACCGCCGCCGGCTGGATCGTGGACGTTCAGTCCCCGGCCCAGGTGAAGCCGGATCAGGACTACAATCTGTTGCTCTCGATCAACGGTCTGGTGGCCACGCTGGTTGTGGACAATGCCCAGGTGTTCAGCCATGCGTTCGCGCCGACCGTCGATGTCTACGGCACCAGCCGCGGGCTCAACCGGGGCATGGTCGGTCTCGGTGCCCAGAATTCCTCGGCCCGGATTGACGACCTCGCCGTTCAGATTCTGCCGCCGCAACTCACGCTGGACGAAACCGAGACCTTCGGCGACGGGACCGCGGATCGTTTCACCGGCTTCACTTCCGGAGTCTGGCAGATCGCAAACGGTCTCTACACGGGCGCGCCGGCAGCGGGAGGCATCCGTGCCTTGTCGCTCTTCGATGTTGATGTGGGCCCGTCCTACCTCCTCAAGTTCGGTGCGACGATCAAAACCGCCAAGCTGGCCGGCATCGTCTTCGACCAGTATGCCGCCGATGACTTCAAGTTCGCCGCGATCTCGGTCGAGACCCAGCAGGTCATCCTCGGCCACTACACGGCAAAGGGCGGCTGGAAGATTGATGCCTCGCTGAGCCGCTCGATCGTGGCGGGTCAGGACCACAGGCTTGAGGTCTCGCTCAAGGGGACGACGGCGAGCGTCAGCCTCAACGGTCAGGCCGTCCTCGGCTTTGTTTACAATGCGCTCACAGTTGACGGCGGCTACGGACTCTTCACCGAGCGCGGCGCTTCGAGCTTCGACACGATCACGATGATGACTGATGATGTCGCCTACGATGACGGTCTGCCCGGCAGCGCCCCGAACGCGGTTGATGACGTGTTCACCGTGAGCGAGGACACTACATTGGTGATCACGCTCGCACAGTTGCTTGCCAACGACAGCGATCCTGATGGCACGGCACTGACCTACACCGGCATCACCCAGCCCTCGCACGGCACGCTGGTGAACAATGGCAACGGGACCTGGACTTACACGCCGGTGGCGAACTTCAACGGCCCCGACACCTTCACCTACACGATCAGCGACGCCGACGGCCGCACCGCCACGGGCTTGATCACCGTCAACGTGACTTCCGTGATTGACACCTACACCTACAACGGCGCCGGCGGTGCGATCACGGACAACGGCACGACGGTCTTCACGATCCAGGTGGCCGGCAGCTATTCCATCGGCGATCTCAACCTGAAGCTGAGCATCAACCATCCGCGGGTCAGCGATCTTACCGTCACCCTGATCAGCCCGACCGGAACGCGCATCCAACTGTTTGCCGGGGTCGGCGGCAGCGGGGCTAACTTCACCAATACCGTCCTCGACGGCCAGGCTACGCAGTCCATCAGCTCCGGATCGGCGCCGTTCACCGGCACTTACCGGCCGGCCGGCAACCTCTCGATGCTCAACGGCACGCCCGTCGCCGGCGCGTGGAAGCTTGAGATTGTTGACACCCGCCGCCCGAATGCCGGCACGCTCGTCAACTGGTCGCTTACAGTCCAGGAAGGCGCCCCGAACCAACTGCCGATCGCGGGCTCCGATGCGGTCAGCACAGCGGAGGATGCCCCATTTGCGATCACGCACGCGTCGGTCCTTGCGAACGACAGTGATGCGGATGGCGATGCCCTCACCGTCATCGGATTCACCCAGCCGGCGAATGGGGTTCTGACCAGCAGTGCCAGCGGCTGGACCTTCACGCCGACTGCGAACTTCAACGGCACCGCGACCTTCACCTACACGCTCAGCGACGCCAAGGGCGGCACCGCCACGGCGACCGTCACGATCACTGTGACGCCGGTCAACGACGCGCCGGTTGCCAGCAATGACTCGACCAGCACCGACCAGGGTGTGTCGGTGAATATAATGGCGACGACGCTGCTCGCCAACGATAGCGACGTTGAGGGCAACGCTCTCTCGATCACCTCGGTGACTCAGCCGGTCAATGGCACGCTCAACGTTATCAGTGGTGGTTGGACCTTCACGCCGAACGCGTCGTGGTTCGGCACGACGAACTTCACCTACGCTGTCAGCGACGGACAGGGAGGCACGGCCACGGGCACCGTTACGATCACGGTGGCCAAGCTGAACCGCGTGCCGGTCGCCGGCAACGACAGCGCCTCGACCAACGAAGACACCCCGGTCTCCATCACGCGCGCTCAACTGCTTGGCAACGACACCGATTCCGACGGCGATACGCTGACGATTACGGGCGTGGGCATGCCGAGCAGCGGCAGCCTCGTTGTCAACGGTACGACGGGCTGGACGTTCACGCCTGCCGCAAACTTCAACGGCGACGTCACCTTCACCTACACGCTGAGCGATGGCACTGCGACGGCGACAGGCTCGGTCACGATCACGGTAACGCCGATCAACGACGCGCCGGTTGCGGGCAACGATGCGGTCAGTACCGATCAGGGCGTTCCTGTCGTGATCAGCGCGGTTCAGCTTCTTGGCAATGATAGCGATGCTGACGGCGGCACCCTGACGATCACGGGCTTCACCCAACCGGCTAATGGCACCCTCAACGACAATAGCAACGGCACTTTCACCTACTCGCCGAACACCGGTTTCTACGGCACCGACAGCTTCACTTACACGGTCAACGATGGTCAGGGCGGCACGGCGACGGCGACGGCGAGCATTACGGTTCGCCAGGTCCAGAGCACGACGACTTACAGCGGCTCCGGCGGCGCGATCAAGGACAACAGCACCACGACATTCAATCTCGGGATCACGGATTTCCGCACGGTCACGAGCTTGGGCGTGCAGGTTAACATCACCCACCCGGCGATGTCGGAACTCACGGTCACGTTGATAGGCCCGGATGGAACACGGGTTCAGTTGACGATCGGCTCGGGTGGTGTTGCGACTGGAAATCTGTCGACGTTCGCAGGCAAGCAGCTCAACGGTGCATGGAAATTGGAGATCAAGGACGGCAAGAACAAGAACGCCGGCGCGCTGAACAATTGGTCGCTGACCGTCCAGTGAGGTCGCCCGCAGTTGGAGGCGGGGCAGGGGATTCCGAAGGCGTGGCGGGACAATCGCGTTGAGCTGCTTGGAGCGACGCTGGGCTTCTGGAGTCAGACGGTTTTGCAGCCTTGATATAGCCAAGGTCTCTTCAGCTGGGCTCACCTCGAAGCCGAAATGGGTTAATCCTCTACGAAAGACAACGCTTCATCCAGCCAGGCATCCGCGCGCATTACCGCGACTCTCTGCTTCCAAGCCAGCTTCTGCGCCCGCTTTTGCGCCAGGGAAAAGCCTGCGCGCGCCAGCCTTGGATCGCCGGAAAGGGTCAACTTTCTCACTACTGGTGGCAGATGCTGCCGCACCAGATGGTCCTCAGCGCTAACAAAGGCTTGAGCGCTTCCCGGATCGCCCTGGCGACCCGCCCGGCCGAACAACTGGCGATCCACGCGCCCGGATTCGTGACGTTCCGTCGAGATAACGTGCAGCCCCCCGAGGTCCCGAACCTCCTGGCCAAGCCGGATGTCGGTTCCACGACCGGCCATGTTGGTGGCAATCGTGATTCGTCCCCGTTCGCCGGCCACGGCCACAATCATGGCTTCCTCCGCCAGGCGGCTGGCGTTTAGTACGTGGCACTCGATCCCTTGCTCGTGGAGGCGGCGAGCCACCTCTTCACTGGCGGCCACGCTGCGCGTCCCCACGAGTATCGGCTGGCCGGTTCTGTGAACATTCCCGATTTCCCCAATGATCGCGTCCCATTTTTCGCTCTCCTGGAGAAAGAACCGGTCGGGTAGTTGCTTCCGGACGCAGGGCCGATGTGTCGGGATCCGAATCACCGGGAGGTTGTAGATCTGCCAGAGTTCTGCGGCGGCTTCCCATGCCGTCCCGGTCATGCCGGAAAGGCGATGGAAGCAGCGGAAGAATCGCTGGAAACTCATGCGGGCAATGGTTTCACTCGGATCGGAGAGCTCAATGCCTTCTTTCGCTTCGATGGCCTGATGCAGGCCCTCGCGCCAGGTTCGTTGCGGCATGGGTCGGCCGGTGAATTCATCCACGATTACCACCTTGCCCTCCGAAACAATATACTGGCGGTCCTTCAGGAAGAACTCTCGAGCGATGAGAGCCGTGCGCACGATTTCGGATCGCCGTTGGTCGCTCCGCCAGAATCCTGGCAAGGCACCGCAGGAATCAGCGAGTTTCTTTCGGCCTGCTTCCGTGAATTCCACCTCCCGGTAGCGCGGGTTCATCACGTAGTCACTTCCGGGTTGCAGTTCCGCAGCCATCCGGACAGCCACCTGGCCGACCTCGCGCAACATTTCGTTCTTTCGCGAGGCGGAAATGATCAAGGGAGTAACCGCTTCATCGATCAGAATGCTATCAGCTTCATCCACGATCGCGGTATGCAATCCGCGTAGCACCAGACCGGAAAGGCCGGCGTCGTTAGGACGGATCAGCCGACGTATCACGCGACGGGTTGAGTGTCCGAGAGTGCCGAGGCGCAGCTTGTCGCGTAGGAAATCAGCCAGCAGTTCCTTGCTTGTGGTATAAGTCACATCGCGGCCATATTCTCTGGCGCGCTCCTCGGGACCGAGTGTGGCGGTCACACATCCCACCCGGACCCCGCAAAACCCGTACAGCGGACCCAGCCACTCAGCGTCCCGGCTGGCCAGGTAATCATTTACGGTAATGATGTGGGTCGGACGCTTGGACCACCCGGCGAGGACCCCGGCAAGACCGGCCGTCAGCGTTTTCCCTTCTCCGGTGGCCATTTCTGCCAGCCAGCCGCGATGCAGCGCCAAGGCTCCCACGAGTTGAACCGGGAACGCACGAAGCCCCACCTGCCGGCAAGCAGCTTCACGCACCGCCGCCAGCGCGCCATTGAGTACCGGTTCTTCCGGCGCAGGCTCACGGCGGAAGTGGTTGCGAAACTCAAACAGTCGTTCCTGCAACTGATGAGCCGTAAGGTGAGCGAACTCGGGCGACAGCGCGTCAATTTGTCCGGCCTGTTTAGTCAACTGGTCCAAATGGCTGCTTCGGCGGCGGTACTTGCCGATCCACCAATTTGCCACCATATCCAGACCTTTGAGCGGAGTTTCCGGCGTACGATACGCCGTGCGATGGTAGTCCATGCCCGCCTTTGGGAGCATCGCCGCAGTTGGGATTCTCGCGCCGGGGTTCATCCTACGATCAAAGCTGATATCGCTTCTGCAGCAATTGGCGAAGACTACGAATCCAGCGGGGCAGCAAAGGTTCTGGTGACTGCTCAAAACGAATTCTTCCACTTCGTCCGTGCAATAACTGGGCGCCCGCATCGGAGGGGATTTCGACATGAACCTCAAAGAAAGGCTCGGCGCTTTTGGTCCCGCTCGAATCATTTGGCATCATCGCTATGTCGCCACCACCATGCCATCCCAGCGCCGGTGAAGGCAGAACGTGCTGTCCGCCGGGCACAACCTTCCACCGGCCCGTGGAGATGATTTTGTCCACCTCACCGTAAAGCCGGACCTCGGCACCTTTCAATTCACGACCAAACAGCCGCTCGGCATCCTCCTGCTTTACTGCGGCCGTAAACTGAAACGTATTTGAATTCACCAGCAGACCCAGCCGCGTCCCTCGCGGAAGCCACCGCCCCAGAGAATCCTTCATTTCCGGAGCAACCCATACGCCATCGTGTCGCGCTGTAATGGTCATCGCGGCCTGATCCCTGAGTAATTTGGCCATCCGGTTTGTTGCCGTTTCCAGAAGGCCAAAAAGTGGCTTCAGATCGGATACCGCTTTGGCGCGGGCGCCCCGGATGCGCGTTTCGATTTCGTCCTGGCTGGCTCGCGCATGCTTGAGTTCCACGTTCGACTCTGCACTGTGGAGGCGAACCAGCGGCTGCCCGGCTGACACAAAAGCTCCCGACGTGGTTTGGAGTTCCACCACTTCCCCGGGCGCTTCATTGATAACCTGAGTCCACTGAGTGGCCTGCGCCACCCCGGGTGCGCGGAAGTGACTGGGGAAGGGCACAAACTGAAGCAAGCCAACTATGGCCCCCAACAATGCCAACGAAACGGCAATCGCGCGAGGTCGATTTCGCTCCAGCTTGGGATTCGCCGCCAGATAATAAATAAATTTCCCCGTCGGCACAGTGATCCACGAAACGAAGCACGCTATCGCCATGACAATCCCAATCAGAAAGAAATGGTCAGCGACGAGCAGGAGGATGCCTCCGAAAATGATCACCCGGTAAATTCCACTAGCGATCCCGAAAAACACAAACCAGACCGCCTCCCCCCTGCTGGTGGCCGGACTCTCGGATTTTTTCAGCCCAAACAGCCAGCGTTCACAAATATGGCGCAAATGCTGGTTTGCTCGCTGGGAGAGATTCGGTATCTCCAGCAAATCGCTTAACATGTAGTAGCCGTCAAAACGAAGCAATGGGTTGGCATTGAATAGCAGCGTAGAAACCGAGCCCACGAACATGATGTTGTAAGCCAGACTATTCACCGTCCCAGGCCCCGTGTTCGCCCACACAAAAGCTGCCAGAGCCGCAAAGAATACTTCCACGATCATCCCCGCCCCACCGACCAGGAGCCGTTGGGCGCGGGAGCGGAACGCCCAGGAGGAGGAGGCATCCATATAAGGTACGGGTGTGAAAATCATCAAAAGCACGCCCATCACATGCACTTCCCCGCCGAATTTTCGGGTGAAGTACGCGTGACCAAATTCGTGCAGGGTTTTGATGACGATCAGGCCCAGATAGAGGAGTGGCAGGTTCCCCGGGGACAACACCCCCTGGCTTTGCGTCTGGAGCGATTCCCAGTTATCAAAGACAACCTTCAAGGCCATTCCCACCACGGCAAGCCACAACACCGCTCCGATCGGGCTGATCAACCTGCCGACCACCGGCAGCGTTCGCACCAGAAAACGGTCCGGGTCGAGCAACGGAAACCGCATGAACATCACGTTTAGAAACCTGGCTCGCCACTCCCGTTGGCGGCGTTTCCGGTAACGGTCAAACAACGCCGCGCTATTCGCGGCGGCGTCATACTGCAGCAGGTTGGCGAAATAAAGCTGAGCGAGCAGATTGAGCGTTTCCTCCTGCGATAGCGCTTCGTCGGGCACTTTCTCCAGGCATTCCCGCCACACTTCATCCACGGTGCGCTTCGCATCCAAACGACACAGGAAGGCATAGGCCGCCGGGCTTAGACGAAAGAAATCGTTGCTGAGCGGGTTTTCAGCAATGAACCAACGCTCACCCCGGTGGTTTTGTCGGCGGATATTAACGCCGCGGCGCAGGCAAAGCCTTTGGTTGGCCACCCGGTGCCAAGACTCGCTGAAGGTCGAGGAAGCGGCCATAATTTACCACCAGAGTTTCAAGCGGAGGAAATCCACTGTCCGATGCGTCAGGATCCACCACAGCGTGCGCCGCTCCACGTCCACTTTGCACAGACCACTCATGCCGGGGCGCCACCACGGTTCGATACCTTTGTCAAAATTGCAGCGAAGGAGAAACACGTTTCCCTCGCTCCGCGGGAAAGCCGCTGGCTCGAGCTTTTGTACGGCCACCGGAAAGGTCAGCTTGGGCTGGCTTACGAATGAAATCTCGCCACGCTGCTTTTTCAAGACTTCATGCACGTCGCGCTCCTTGATTTCGGCTTCGATGTAAAGGCTCTCCAGTCGGGCGATTTTCAGAAGCGTGTCCCCCTGCTTCACAGGGGCGGCGAGGCGGTCTCTCAAATCTCCCTCAATGACCACACCCTCGAACGGTGACTTGAGGGTTGCTTCCGCGAGGCGAAGTCGTACCAGGTCCAGACGGGCATTGGATTGCTCTGCCATCGCCAACGCCACGCGCATCGCTGCAAGGTCCTTCGTGGCCCGGGCCTTCTCAGCCTCGCGTTGGAAGCGAACCAGGTCGGCATTGGCCGCCAGCTCCTCCAGCTCAAGCTCCCGAGTCACCAGTTTGAGCAATGATGCACCGGCCTTAACCGTGTCGCCCGGCCGGACAAAAACCTCCTCAATGTAACCGTCGAACGGTGCGGTGCGGTAAGACACATCGTCGCTCTTCACTACGAAATTGCCCTCAACCCGGTAGGGTACGCGCACAAAGAAAAGCACAACCAGGGCGACGCCCCCCAGCAACGCGGCAATCTTGGCCCAAGTGTGCTTCGGGCCGACCAGCATGGCACACTGCTCTTTCCACCAGCCCGCCAGCCGCGCTCCGAACCACCGGTCGGTGTGATGCAAATCCACCAATCGCCGCGTGACCTGGTCACAGCATAACCGCAATTGGTCAGCTTCCGTCGCCGTGAAGGCAGACTCCACGCGCTCGCAGGTGATTACGGCGGTGGCTTTGCCATCCAACCGCAGTGGCAGCGAACATAAGTGCCCGGGTTTGTGCGCAGTCGCGAACTTCTCGTGATCACGAGTGGCAACCGAGGCGACGTCGGGGGCCGGCCAAAGCACCTCCTCGTCCTGATCCAGAGCCTCGTCCATCGCCGTTTCCAGCAAGCGCACGGCTTCCATCTTCGCATCAAATTTCTCGGTCCGGCTGATCGCGCGCAGTCGAATATAGCCGCCTTCCAGCCACCCCAGGCTGACACGCTGGCAACGAAAAGTGGTGGACAGGCCGTTGCAAAACGCCAGCGCGGTTGCGAGGAAGCGCTTTTCCACATTCACTGCCACCATCAGGTCCAGGGCAGTGGTCAGTTTCAGAACGGTCGCGGTCGCCTGCTCCTGCGCCTGCCTATGGCGGTAGGATTCCGGAACGTCCATCGCCATTTTCACCCGAACCAGCGACTCCTTGGCCGCAGCCTCGCTAAACTCCGAGAGCAGCAGCACGACCACGGAAAATTCGGAGGAGCGCTGGAGTTGCAGTGTCGCCGCAATCACGAAATGATCCGCATTGCGCGAAGAACCTTGTTCCAACAACGAGAGCAGACTCTCGCCATGCTTGGCGCAATCGGTTGCGAACATTTCCAGGCGTGTTTGAAAAGCCGTCAGCAATTTGGAGGAGCCGAGGTTGGCAGACCACTCGCCGAGTCTTCTCCAAGCCCCAGCTTGGGCCGGGTCCTGCACCAACAGCACGGCTTTGCTCGCAGCAGCCACTCCCGCCACGGCCCCCAGGTACCTCGGCCAGAACTCGTTTGGAGGACCGTTGAAATTCCTCAAATTCGACAGTTCTCGGATCGCGAGGGTCTGCTGTTCATTCAGAGCTGAAGTTTGCGAGCTCATGCTTTACCTCGAGCTATCGGAAAGCATCACCCCGGTAAGCCCCGGTCGGATGCTCGCATCCTTGTTTTCGAACAGTATCTTCATCTTTTGCAGCCCGCTCGCAGGGTCCACTATGGGCGAGAGGAAAACAATTCTGCCGGGCACCACTGCTTTTCCACTCCCTGAGTCGATTTCCAGCGTTACCGTCTGGCCCTGCTTCAACCGGCTGCCTTCGCTGGCTTCAATATTCGCCACCAAGTAACACTGACGTGTGTCTACAACCTGAATCAAAGGTTCATACGGCTGGCAGGACTCGCCAACCTCAAGCATGATCTCGGTAATCACACCCGCATGGGGCGCAATGATTTGCCGTCGTCGCAACTGTTCCACAGCCATGTCGTGCTCCAGCGCCGCCACCCGGTACTCCGCCTCTTGCTTGTCCATTTCCTCCTTGCTGATGCCTTTTGTAGTGCTGTAAAGCTTCTTTGTGCCCTCAAAATCGCCGCGTTTCTGATCCCGCACCACCTTGCGTCGCTCCACCTCCAAGCGCTCCAGACTGCTGTCCAACTCCAAAAGCACTTCGCCTGCTTTGACCGGGTCACCTTCTTGAAAGTTCCTGCTGGTCACGATGCCGGGCACGGGCGCGCTCAGTGTAACGTTGATGAACGGTTCAACGATTCCCGTTGCCTGCACCTCCGCCGCACGAAGCGAAACCGTCCCGGACAAAATCGTTACCGCGCATAGAAGGGCCAGTCCGGCGGCTCCTGACCGGCAGGCCCAACGAAGCATTGCCTTGAAGCTTGAACGGCTCGCCTGGTCACTTGAAAGCGGTGTCTCAGCCGGTTGTCGTCGAGATTCAGGCCGGCCGATGAAGTCATTCATGGGTCTCATATCAATTCAAACTAGGAACACCAGGGATGTGAGCGCGTGGTTCTGGTACCGAACCGTTGGTCGGTGAACCTAGGCTCGAGGAATTCGGCGAAACCGGGGAGGCTGCCGGCTCGTTCGGCAACTGGCGGTAGGCATCAGGTGGAACCCCGGCGTCTTGAAGCTTGCGGACGGTCTGCTCCTCAAGTTCCTTGCGCGAAAGTTCCATCGATCGGGCCTGAAGAACGCTTCCCTGAACCAATTCCAGTTCCAGGCGTGCGCGCTCACTTTGGACCTTCGCCTCAACCACGGCGTTCTTGGATTCGAACAACGCTGCGTCAATATCCAGGATTCGCCGGCTGTCCACCTTGCCTGCCTCCAGCCGCTTTAGCTCCGAATCCAGCAGGTCCTGGTTGAAAGCCACAATTTGCTCGTAATCACGCACACTATTCCCAGCCGTGCGGAGCTTTCGCAAAGTGGTTGTGATGGAATTGAGTATTTGGTTCTCAATTTCCTTGAGCATCAGCAGAGCCTGCTCCTTGCGGAGCTTTGCGGCACTGAATTCATTTCTGCCGCGGATTCCACCGCCCAACGGTATATGCAGTTCCACCCCGGCCGACCACGACGGATAGCCACCGTGCTGTATGTCGTCCCACGAGCTTCCAGGGTCGGATCCCAAGCCATTCAACCCATAACTGCCCTTCAGATCCAGCTGGGGCAGTCGTTGGTTCTTTGCATACGCCACCCGGACGTTTTCTTGTTCCAGTTTCTTGGATTGCGCAAGATAGTCTGGATTCAACTCAAACGCGGCCTTGCCGCTGTCCGTGAACTCGGGCGCGGGATTTGCCTTCGGGGCATCCGTGGCTCGTATTACAGGGATTGACTCATTCACAACTTCGGCCATGAGGCCGGAGAGCTGGGCGGCTGTTTCATGGAATCTCTGTTCTGCTTCGGCCAGCTTCGTCCGTCGCAGTGCCACCCCGGACCTCGCTTCCAGAACCTCCAGCTCCGAACCGCGTCCAGCCCGCAAACGCTCTTCGTTGTCCATCGCCAGACTCTCCGACAACCGCACGGATTCCCGGAAGAACCGGACCTGCTCCTGGGTCAGGAATAGGTTCCAGTATGCCGCCTCGGCGGTCGTGACCACGATCATGAGCTGGCGGCGGTACTCTTGAAAGGCCACGTCCCCAACCAAACCCGCCAGACGAATGTTGGCCATGGTGGAAGGGAACCAGGCGTTCTTCAGCAACGGCTGGGTCAGGCTGATTCCTGCGAAACTCTGGTATTCCTCGCCCGGCTTGTTTGTATAGATCATGCCTAATGCGGGGTCCTGGAGGTTATTTCGCAAGCTGCGCAAAGTGTATCCCAAGCGGACTTTAGCCCCGGTTGGGATCAGCCCTTCGAGGCCGGTCGTGTAGATGTCGTTCTCCTCCTCAAATACAGCAACGCCGCTGCTCCGCCGCTGCTCGGCTGTGTTCTCACGCTTGTTCTCCACTCGATCATATCCTAGCAGCAGTTCCGGCTCGAAGACGCCCGACTCCCCCTTCAGCCGCTTCTGGGCAATTCTCACCTCCAGCAACCGGATCTGGAGGCTTTCGTTTCGCTCAAGGACTAACCCTAGGAATTCCTTTAAGGCAAGCTCGCGAGGGGCTGGAGGATTTGCAGTCTCTCCCAATACCGACAGCACTGCCAAAAACAAAAAAACGCAGAATGGGAAAATAATTCGACCGAGATTGCGCCCGTGGAAACGACTACCGATGAAGTACGACCTGTTCAATTAGTACAACTTGTTCAAGTTCAAATGTTTGAGTTATTCTATTCATAAGGATCTGCAAAGTCAAGGCGGCAACTGCCTCGGATTATCGCGTATCCCAGCACAGGTCAGCCGCTTGCCAAAGGTAGTCGAGCCTCATGGAAACGTGAATGTCTTTGATAGCCGCACATGCAGTTCAACCAACTTGAGCATGAATTCCCTTTTGTAAGGCAAATGACGCACTTTTCGCAGGGGACGCTGATCCAACGCATCTTGTCGCAGGCATCTTGAGTCCGCTGATGATGTGGTGGGTCCCGACATATAAACGGTCCAATAGAGGCAAAAGTTTGCGATCGGGTTTCTCCGGCCAGAACGCATTTTGACTTTCGCGCGAACGCTTTCTAGTCTGCCTTCATGGAAACGCTGCACGCGCCCTGGCGCATCGAATACATTCTGGCCCCGAAGCCCGAACGATCCGCCAGCCTGTTCGCCGAGATTGCGCTGACCGGCGACGATCTCGCCAACCTCGTGCTCGTCCGCGACCGCACTTGTTACGCACTGCTCAACCGCTATCCTTATACGGGCGGCCACATCATGGTCGTGCCTTACAAGCAGGTTTCTGATCTCAATGGCCTGACGGATGAGGAACTCGCCGATCTGTGGAAACTCGCGCGCCGTTGTATCAATGTGCTTCGGCAGGAAATGAAGCCGGACGGTTTCAACGTTGGCATCAACCTCGGCAAGGTCGCCGGTGCGGGCATTGCGGAGCATTTGCACGTTCATATTGTCCCGCGTTGGAATGGTGACACCAACTTTATGGCCGTGATTGCCAGCACTACGGTCGTCCCGCAGGCGTTGGTGGAACTCGCGGCCCAACTTCGTGCCGCCTTCGCCGCCCAAGCCTGACACCATGCCAACCGAGACCCTCCATTTTGAAAACGCCCGCGTGGCGCAGCAGTTGTTTAACAATGACCCGCGCAACCTCGACGCCCTGGAACAGCAACTGGGAGTCAGGGCCACCGCGCGCGAAGGCTGGATCAAACTCGACGGCACTGCCGAAGGCATCGAGCGGGCGAAACAGTTGTTCGTTTCGCTCGAAGGTTCGCTCAAGGCTGGCGCCCCGGTGCGCAATCGAGAGTTTACGCACGCGCTTAATGTCGTGAAGCATGAAGGCGTGTCCACGCTCAAAGACCTGATGAACGACCGCGTGCAGACGCACGAGCGGAAGCCGGGGGTGACGGCTAAGACCGTCGGCCAGAAGAAATATCTGGAAGCCATCCGCAAGCACGATATCACCTTTGGCATCGGCCCGGCGGGCACTGGTAAGACTTACCTCGCCGTGGCCATGGCGCTTTCGACGCTTCGTGAGGGTAAGGTTTCCCGAATCATATTGACCCGACCGGCTGTGGAGGCAGGCGAGGCGCTCGGTTTTTTGCCCGGTGATCTTTACGAGAAGATCATGCCGTATCTCCGTCCGTTGCACGATGCACTGCAGGACATGCTCCCAGCTGAGGAAATCCAGAAGCACACCGAGCGCAACACCATCGAGATTGCGCCGCTGGCTTACATGCGTGGGCGCACGCTGAACAACGCATTCATCATCCTCGACGAAGCCCAGAATTCGACGACTGAGCAGATGCTCATGTTCCTGACGCGTCTTGGCCACGGCTCGAAAGCTGTGATCACCGGCGACGAAACCCAGATTGACCTGCCCCCGCACAAACACTCCGGCCTTCTGGAAGCGCATCGGGTGCTGAAACACACGGAAGGCATCGCGGTTATCGAGTTCGGCAAGCGCGATGTCGTCCGACATCCGCTGGTGCAACGAATTATCAGCGCGTACGAAGAACATCGCGGCAAGAACAAGCCGGAATGAAAGCTTCAAGCTCCAAACCGGCCGCCAGTGGGAATACTTGCAGTTTGAAGATTGAAGTTTCCCTGGAGCTTGGAACTTGGGGCTTGGAACTTCTCCCCTGATGCCACTCACCGTCTGCAATCGCCAGCGCACGCGGCAAATCAACCATCGCTTGTTCCAGCAGATTGGCCTGGCGTTGCTGAACGATCTATGCGAGGTCAAGCAGGCTGAACTCGGAATCAACCTGGTCGCCGCATCGGAGATGCAACGTTTGAACGAAACGTTCCTTCATCACACCGGTTCGACCGACGTAATCACCTTCGATTACTCCGAACACACATCACCTGTTCCGAATCCCGTTGCCATGGTCCATGGTGAAATCTTTCTCTGCGTGGACGAGGCCATCCTCCAGGCCCGACGCTTTCGCACCACCTGGCAATCCGAACTGGTTCGATATCTGATTCACGGCGTGTTGCATCTGTTGGGGCATGACGACCACCTTGCCGTAGCCCGCCGCAGAATGAAGCGCGAGGAAAACCAGTTGCTAAAGTCACTGTCGTCGCGCTTTGCCTTGAGCCGGCTGGCGCGAAAATCTAAACTGCGCCTGTGAATACCAGCCTCTTGGCGCGCTGGCGCGGCAGTTTCCTGACCGGGCTCGCCGTGATATTGCCCGGGGTGCTCACCATCGCCGTAATCAGATGGCTGTTCGGCACAGTTGCCATTTTCACCGATTCGTTGTTGTTCTTTCTGACGGAGAAA
>Ga0315910_10000767_pt1 | contig 30902 bp, 19 predicted proteins | sample EdamamesoilMG_FD_204470 | JGI IMG/M metagenome (GOLD analysis project Ga0315910, IMG submission 204470) | Garden soil microbial communities collected in Santa Monica, California, United States - Edamame soil | ecosystem: Environmental > Terrestrial > Soil > Garden | place: USA: California... | reverse complement strand
GGAGCCGGGTCTGCGTTAACGGCTTCGACCACGATCGTACCAACAGCGTGAAAGCTGCCGTCGCGAAAGCCCGGTCGAGCAGCGCAGGCTTGACGGCAGGTGGTTGAATCCGGCACCCATAGACGAAGACGGATCGGCAACTACGATGATGCGAGCGGGCGGCGGCACAGGACTCTGGGAGACGGCGAGCGTGGCCATGACCTTGACCTTGGCGTCGGCGTTCGCCGTAGCCTTGGCGCTCGGGAACCAGCCCTACCGAGCCGTCGAGAGAATCGTGCAGCACAGCGAGCCCGAGCCGCTGGCGTTCGCCTCGGCGGCCAAGCCGCTCGCCGCTTCACCTGCCGAAGCGGAGGACTTCGAGATGTCCGAGCGGATCTCCGCTCACATCGACTGCTTGAACTTCGCGAGCAGGGATCTGTTGCACGCTCGGAGCCGTTACCGCGCAGCCGTCGATGCGGCGGCCGGGCCCAGCGGCAGCGAGAGCGGGGTGTGGCTGGGCGCGAGCGACGTCGGCCGCTGCGCCGCGGGCCTCGAGAAAGCGCGAAGCCTGAAACCCGCCCTGCCCGAGCTCGATCGAGCGTCCGACGGCTACCTCGCATCGCTCGCGAAGCTCGCCCCGGTGCTCGACGAGGCTAGCGCTTACTACGCGAGCAAAGCCTACGAACGCGACGACTGGGCCAAGGCCAAAGCGATGCACGGGGCACTTGTCGCGGCGTTCTCCGATTTCGAAAAAGCCCATGCCGCACTCGAAGAACAGGTGCACGGAATCTACGCTGGGCTGTTCGCGCGGCGACTCGAACGCCTGCAACAACAGCCCTCAGCCCGGCTCGAGTACCTCGCTGCCAAGACGGTGAACGATGCCCGAGCGCTGGTGAACCTCGCGAGCGGCTCGGAACCCGGAGCGCTGGACGCGGCTCGGTATGCGAAGGCGCTCAGCCGCTATGAAACGGCGGCAGCCGACTACGAACGCTACGTCGGCGCACACCCCGACGAGGCGCGCAGAGTCGACTCGATGAGCTTGTTCCGATCGCAAGTGAGCACGCTGTTGAAGTCTGCGACGGCGCTGCAGCGCCGGCAGCCCGGGGGCGCGCGTTCGGAGACGAAGAGCCCGGAGCTCGAGTCGGGGCAGCCGGAGAACGTGGTGACCGAGTTCAACGAGTTGGTCAGTCGGGCCAACCGCATGAAGTTCCCACGCTAGCTGCCGGCGCTGCGCCGGTTACTTTTCGGGTGTGGGAACCTTTTCGAGCGGACCGCTCGTAGCAGGCGGCGCAGGATCGGTGCTCGAGCTTGGCGGCGGAGGCGCTGGTAGGTTGCCGACCACGGGTGGAGGTGTCGGTTCGGCGTCGGGGGCTGCCGCGTCCGAGGCGTCTTGACCGGCGTCGCTGGGCGGTGGCGGTGGTGGCACCAGGTTGCCCGGAGGCATCGTCTTCTCGCAGCCCAGGTAGCTGATGGTCGCGAAGCCAGCGGACACCACGAGCAGCTTTCGGCTGTTGGTTTTTGCGCCCGTTCTACCCCGCTGAACCATGGGGCGAGTATGCGCGTTTGCGGCGTCCGACGCAATCGGGATGGTCCTCGACCAGGCTTCAGTTTTTGGAAACCGGCGCTGTCCGAGAGCTGCGTTCGCCGGCATGCTAGCCTTGCGAGGGTGGAGACCCTAGAGCCGACGCGGCACCCGTACCGGAGCAAGCCGGTCGCGCGCACGCCGGTGCTCAGCGGAGGCCCCCGCAAACGGGCGGCCCAAGGCGCCACCCTCGTGATCGTCTGCATGGTGTGCCGCTGGATCGCGTTGCTCGTTTCGCCCATCGTCGCGGTCGCGGTAGAAGGGCTGCTCGTGGTGGGCACCTGGCTCTTCACCTTGCGCTGCGACGCCGACAATCGCGCCGCGCGCACCTTGGGTGGCGCGCTCCGGGTCGTGGCCACCATCGACGGCGGGCTCGCGATCGCGGGCGCGCTCGATCTGAACTCGTGGAGCGCGCTCGAGTCTCTGCACGTGTTCTTCGTCCTGCTCGTCGCGCCGGTCGTGGGTCTCTGCTACCTTGCCGCGCGCTTGCACAGCTTCGGTTTGCCGCAGCTAGCGCGGAAGCTCGTAACACTCATGGCGGTGGGTTTCGGTAGTGTACTGCTGACGTTTGCGGCTTATTTGGTCTGGCTGCCCTTGACGATCATCTTCGTGATCACGGGCGCTGCGACGTACTTCATCAGCTTGCTCTGGGGCTTCGCCCTGATGTTCCGCGTGCGTCGCATGCTCAGGGTCGAGCTGCAGGAATGGTGGCTCGACCTCGGCGCGCTCCCGCGAGTCGAGTGGACATCCTACTCGCATCTCGGTGACGGTCGCATCGAGCTCATCGGCGCTAGCGGCGGGGCGTGTTGGTTCGACGACTATTCGGCGGCGGTATTCTGGCTCACGAAGAGCGGGTTCTGCCCCGAAGAGCAGGCCCTCAAGCAGGGCTTGGTCGACCGCACCCCCACCGCTCGGTCCGGTCCCGAGTGGGTCAGTGCGTCGCTCGCGCAATCGTCCTGAGCGTACAGCTGCCAGCGAACGTGGTGTTCCGCCAACGCGCTTTCGGCAGTCCGCGAAACCATGTCGAAACGCTAGTCCGCGGAGTCTGCTACGAGGACCAACCCATGAACGAGAGTAACTTCCGAATCTGGCGTGCGCCTTTAGTGCTGGGAACCTGCGGTCTGCTGTTGGTCGGATGCGGCGGCGACGACGATCTGCCTCCCGAACCCGGCGCGGAAGCGCCCGCCGGCGCACTCGTGCAGACGCGGCTCACGTCTACCGTCGGCGTACTCTTGGATGAGCTGCCGGACGACCTGCGCGAACGTGCTGCGAGCGAATTGATCGCCGAAGACGAGGAATTCTGGCTTGCTCGTGCCCGCGCGCAGGTGGCGCTCACCGCCTACCGGCTCGTGTTTCGGAACTTCTTTTACGACGAGGCGGACGGCAAGGGGCAGCTCCCGCTCCCGCCGGCCGAAGTGCTCGAATTCGAACTCGCGGGTAAGCCCAAGCGCGTCGACTACCAAGGCCACGACCTCGTGACCGTGGAGTACACGCTCGAAAGCACGCTGCTCAGTGACCCCGAGTCGGTCGCAGACACAGAAGAGGCGCTCGCCGAAGTGGGCGGTACTTGGGAAGAGCCTTTCGTGCTTCCGATCGATCCCGAGCTCTTGTTCCAGCGCACCGGCTACGCCTGCATGGACGAAGCCGAATTCCCGCCCAACAGCGTGGACGGCGAAAACGTGGCGACGTTCTACGATCACGAATGTGAGGGTGGTGACGAGCTGTGCCATTTGAGCGAGATGCCGGACGAGGATTGTGTCGAGGCGATCGAGCGGGCGGTCGGGTCGATCGAGGCTCCCATCGTGTTCGAACGGTTGCCGTGGGACGCCGCGCTGGCCGAGCGCGCGAGAGTCGGTGAAGTGACCTACACCGACCAGCCCGACGTTGCAGTGATCACCGAGGGGCTCGACGTGCAGCGCGTGATCTACCGCTACATCGATGACGATTCGTGCGCCTTGGCGGAGAATTGCGTTACCGGCAAGGGGTGGCGGCGACTCTTGCAGTTCGACGCCAGCGTCAAGAACCTCGGCGGCGAGGCCCTCGACATCGGCGATATCGACTACTACCTCGAGGGCTCGGGCAGCGTGCTCGCTGATCACAATATCTTCGAGTACAGCGAGTGCCACGAGCACTACCATTTCTCGTACTACGGCGACTTCCAGTTCGGCTCGGGGGACGCCCAGACAGGCAACAAGCAAGCGTTCTGTCTGCAGAGCACCAACCGCTACTCGAACAACGAATATTCGCCGCTGACGCACCCCTACGGCGCCTGCAACTTCCAGGGCATTCAGGCGGGCTGGGGCGACGACTACGGTGCTGGCATCGAATGTCAGTGGGTCGACGTCACCGATGTCGAGCTCTCGGGCGATAGCGCCGAGGGTGAGCTCAGCTTCATCTTCAATCCGGAAGCCTTCTTGTGCGAAGGCACGCCGGTGCTCGACGAGGACGGGAACCCGGTGTTCGAAGCGACCGAGTTCGAAACCGTGCACGGCGACCCCGTGGACCGCTTGATGTGCGACTTCGTCGAGGGCTGGGACCAGAACAATCGTGGCGACAACAGCGTCCAGATCACGCGGGGCGGCCTCATCACGTCAGCCTGCACGCGCGGCCAGATCGGACCGCTGCGCGACTGCGGTTTTGCCGAGGGCGCTGGCAGCCTCGACAACGTGGCGTGCGCCCCCGGTAAAACCATCAGCGTGCGCTGCACGTTGCCCGACGATGCCGCACCCGCGGTGGTGCGCGCTTGCGAGTACAGCAAGGCTCTCGAAACCGGCACCGCCTGCGTGTATCGAGATGCGCTCGTCAACAGCGTGGTCGAACCGGGCAGCCCCGAGCTCAGCATCGAGTGCCCCGCCGCGCGCGACGAGGCCACCGAACCCGGTGGGACCATCACGCTCTACAGCGCGCCCCTCTTGCCCACCGACGCCGCCGGTGCGCTCGACTGCGAACTCGTGCCCTGACGGCGAGCGCGAGGCTCGAGCTCCAAGTCGGCTTGCCCGGCATCGAAATGGGTGTCAAGTTGCCGCTTTCTGGGTGCGTGGCGATGGGAGTTGGGATGATGAGGCAGCAGAAATCGCAGGTGCATCGGGCGGTCGCAGGATCGTTGGCGTTCATGGCGCTGGTCGGGTGCAGCGATGGCGAGGCAGGCTCGAACGGCACGGCGACTGGCGGCTCTGGCGGCACGGCGACTGGCGGCTCCGGCGGCACGGCGACTGGCGGCTCCGGCGGCGGTGTCAGCGAAGGCGCCGGAGGTTCGGGCGGTTCTGGCACGAGCAGCGGCGAAGCCGGCGCTGACACGACGAGCGCTGCGGGTGGCACGAGCGCTGCGGGTGGCACGAGCGCTGCGGGTGGCACGAGCGCTACGGGCGGCGAGGCGGGCGCACCGCCTGCCACCGGCAGCGGAGGCGGAACCGATGGGGAGCTCCAGTACGTGCCCGTGCAGCTGCGTTCGAAAGGGCTTTGGCCCGATCTCGATCAGATCCAGCCGCGGGAGCTGACCGCTGACGACGCCATCTGCCGGATCAAGCACTACGCCGCCGAAGGCGGAGAGCTCATCGAAAGCTGGACCTGGCAATACAACGAGGAGAATGGCCAGCCCATACGGCTCACGTACGACGTTGAGAGCGATCTCGACGGCGATGGCCCTGGTGTGAAGACCCTCGTGTTCGATGAACGCGGCAACTACTGGTCGCTGTGCGACTCGACGTGGTGTTCCCTCTTCGCGGAGCCCGCGCCGATGGATTGGGACTTATCTTCCTACGAGAAGACCTGTCCAGGTACCCCGCCCGAAGGTGGCTTCAGGCAAGTCGCGTATCGCTGCCCGGTGCCCGTGTTCGCGGACGACGACACCTGCGTCGACCCGCCCCCATATACCTCATACCGGTGGGGGGGGAGCTGGCAGTTCACCGAAGCTGGACAGATACGACGCTTCGATCCGGGTTACTTTACTGGAGACGTCGATTGCTACATCGATGGCGTGCTGCGCGCGGCCGGAGTACAGGGGGACTTCAACCTTTGGCGGTGGGAGTTCGATGCCGATGGTCGCTTACAACGTGACAGCTGGGAGAACCTCGATGGCGTTGGTGAGGAGGTCATGCTGTGTAACGATGGCGGTTGGCGCTCCGAAACCTACGAGTTGACCGAGTCGGATATAGCTTTCACCGAGCGATACTCGTTCGACGGCGACGATCCACTCCGGCCCGACGAAGTCGTGTTCGAGTTCGAACGCAGCGACCCGGAGTGCAGCGTGACGTTGAGCGCAACGCTCGAGTGGAGCTCGGATGGGGTCGAGATTCATCCCCACGAGACCAGCGATCCGTCGCTAGACGCGGTTGCCTGGTCGTTGACGTTGAACCGAAGCGCGTTATCCGCGAAGCTCGACGAAGACGGCAACGTCGTAGAGGTCTACGCTTCGGCGCGTTCGAACCTGCAAGAGCTCGGTCTCCGGTGGTTGGGGTCGGAGCGGGTCGGGGTCTATACCTTCGAAGGCGAAGGCGACTGCGCGCGCGGCACCAATCCCCATCTGTTCTTGGGATCGGTTGGCTCCGCCGAATCGGACCTTTTGAAGCCCGTGATGCAAGGCCTGCTACCCTATCGTTCGGGCGCCGGGAGCTGCAGCACGGGCTACGTGAGTGTGACCGGCTACGAAAGCGCCTGCGAAGAGTGAGAAGGTGACGAATGATGCGGCGGCAGAAAGCACAATTGTGTTGGGCGATCGCTGGATCGCTGACGTTCATGGCGCTGGTCGGGTGCAGCGACGGTAGGGCGAGCTCGAATGGCACGACGACTGGCGGCTCTGGCGGCATGGCGAACGGTGGTGACGGTGGCGGCGTTACCGGAGGCGCTGGAGGTTCTGGAGGTTCTGGCACTGGCAGCGGCGAAGCTGGCGCTGACACCACGAGCGCTACGGGTGGCACGAGCGCTACGGGTGGCGAGGCCGGCGCAGCGGGCGCACCATCGGCCACCGGCGGTGGTGGTGGAACCGGTGGGGAGCTCCGGTACGTGCCCGTGCAGCTGCGTTCGGACGGCCTCTGGCCGGAGCTCGATCAGATCCTACCGCGGGAGCTAGCCGACGACGAAGCGATGTGCCGGATCACTCACTACGCTTCGAATTCGGGAGATGTCATCGAAAGCTGGACCTGGCAATACGACCGGGAGAACGCCCAGCCCATACGTCTCACCCACGACGTTCCCAACGTTGTGGGTTCCCACGAGGCTCGCGCGGTTACCGCCGTGTTCGATGAGCGCGGGGCCTACTGGACCGTGTGCAACCCTGACGAGGGGTGCGTGCTTTTCGAAGAGCCTACGTCGGTCGATTGGAACGAGCCCGAGCGCTATCAGGACACCTGTCCAGGAACCCCGCCCGAGGGCGGCTTCGAGCAACCCTCCAACACCTGTGAGGTGCCCTCGTCACGGCACAACGTGTGCAACGGCGCAGCCATTCCTGGGGGGTATCGGTACCGGGGCCTGTGGCAATTCACCGAAGCCAACGAGCTACGACGCTTCGTTCCCAATGGACGCGCCAGTGCTCGCGACGTCGATTGCTATATCGATGGCGTGCTGCGTGCTACCGGAAGTGTCGGGGACTTCAGTTATACGCGCGTCGAGTACTATGCCGATGGTAACTTGGAACGCAGCTACAGGTGGAGCGATAGCTACGGCGTCGAGTACACGCTGTGTGACGAAAACGGTTGGCGCTCCGAAGTCTACGATGAGCAGGACGCCGAGATCACCGAGCGATACTCATTCCATGGCGACGATCCGCAGCGCCCCGACGAACTCGTTTTCGAGCTCGAACGAACCTACCCAGCCTGCAGTGAGACGTTGAGCGCCACACTCGAGTGGAGCGGGGACTCGTTCGAGATTCATCCCGACGAAACCGGCGATCCGTCGCTAGAAGCGGCTACCTGGTCGCTCGAGTTGAACCCAGACACGGTGTCCGCGAAGCTCGACGAACGCGGCAACGTAGTAGAGGTGTACGCTTCGACATTTTCGAATCTGCAAGACCTCGGTCTGCGGCAGTTGGGGCCGGAGCGCGTCGGAGTCTATACCTTCGAAGGCGAAGGCGAGTGCCTGCGCGGCACGAACCCCCACCTGTTCTTGGGATCGGTCGGAACCATGCTCTGGATGGGGGGCGTCTTGCCCAATCGCTCGGGTCCCGCAAGCTGCAGCACCGGTCTAGTCAGCGTCACCGGCTACGAAAGCGTCTGCGAAGAGTAACCTCGAGGGCGAGTAGTCAGCAGGTGCTCGCCCGCATCGTTAACTTTCGGTGTTCACGACGCTTCGGTGTGCGACGCGGCTTGACAGCCCGCCAGGGTGTGCGCCAGATCTGAGGCATCATGGGTGAGCCGGGCGCGGTAGAAGTTCAGGGTCAGGGTCAGGCGACGGTCGTGGTGTTCCCCGAGCACTACTTCGAGCACACCGACCTCAAGTTGGAAAACTCGAAGTCGACCACCAGCATCGACCAAGTAGGGGCGAAAAAGCTCAACAAAAAGCCCAATACCCCCAAAGAATACGTGGTCGAGCTGCAGACCGATCTGATTGCTCTCAAGTACCTGAAGGCGGCGAAGGTGTCCGGTGTGTATGGTGCAGAAACGGCGCGGGCCGTGCTTCGGTTCCAGCGGCACGCGGCGCGCGTGTATCGCATGCCCGGGCCCGCCGACGTGGCTGCCGCCGATGTTTTCACTGGCGCGGCCGATGGCATCTGCAATCACGCTACTGCGACGGAGGTGCGCAAATGGATCGCCGCCAAGTTCGTGAACCCCGTCGGGCGCTTCCAACTTCGCAAGCTGGACGTCGCTGGCGTCAAACCCAAACACACGATGCGATCCGACGCAGCTGATGAGTGGGAGGCCATCGTCAAGTTGGTGGGCGACGCCGGTGGTATCCTGACGGCCGAGGCGAACGGCTACGGCGATACTTCGCGCCCGCTGCAGAAGAAAGAGGGAGCCAAAAAGAAGAAGGGCACGAGCAGCTTCAGTTTTCACCACTCGGGTCGGGCCGTCGACATCGACCAGGGGTTCGTGCAGAAAGGTCGCTATTTCATCCAGAAAGAGGTCGTGGGCACCAACACCTTTTGGCGGATCTTCTGCAAGACGGACAAGCAAGATGGCACTCAGGGGACGAAGATCGAGAAGGGCGCGTTCAAGTGCTTCGCCTTCTTCAACGAGACCGAGTTCGACATCAAGGCGGGTTTTTACGTCGACATGACCGAGCTGATCGAGTCTCGCAGCACCTTCGAACGCATCAAGGCGCAGTCCGGGTTCGACGACAAGGAGAAGTTCGACAAGGACGCACGCTACAACAAGAGCGAGTGGTGGCACTTCCAGTTCACCGTCGACAAGCAAGCAACCTTTTTGGATGAGGTAGAGCTCGCCGGCTTCAGTGAAGACGATGCCATCAAGGGTGGCTGGGACACCAATGAAGAGCTGGACCACCCGCCTGGGTAGCCTGGGCGTCTGCCTTCAGCTGGCGTGCAGTTCCACGGCGCCAGGCGTTGCGCGGTCCACGGCGACCGCCCCCCCTGCCGAAGTGCGCGTCGAAAAACGTGAGGAGGTCGCCCAGCCGCCGCGCGCCGCCGGTGCCCGCAGAGTCGAGTTTCCGCCACTCGGCATCGAACTGTCGCCGGAGCCCCCTTGGTGGCGCGCCCCCGCTTCTGACGAGGCGCGTCCGGGCGACGTGAGCTTCTCGCTGCTCGGCGCTCCGCTCAGCGACGCACCTGGGGCTGTTCCGCACGCCATTTGCGCTGGCGCGCCGGCGCTGATCGTCGACACGGCGTTGCATGGGAAGCAGGCGTGGGTGCGCGTGATCGGGGCCGACGGTGCCTTCGGTTGGACAGAATGGTTGGAAGACGCGACGAGTCGTCCAGCAGCGCTCTACTCAGCCAAGGGCAGCTACGATCTCGCAGCTGAGGCGCCTGGCCAGGGATCGCCCGAGGTCGACTACATGCGAGCCGAGGGCAGGCTGGCGAAGGTCGTAGGAGCGACACGGGAGCCAACGGTCGCCCGCATCGATCAGCTCGGGCTCGCACTGGATCACAACGTCGCGTTAGCGCCTTGGCTCGACGCCGAGCTCGATGCCAACGTGCGCGGGTTGGTCCCGGGGTTCGAGTATGAGCTCGCGTGGCAATCCGAGGCAGGGCACGGGCACGCGTTGCCGCTCCGCGGCTTGGTGCAGCGCTGGTTCTGGGCGTCCGCTGGCACGGAGCCGGCCTGCTCGAGCGAGCTCTCCAGAATCGAAACCCGCGTGGGCCGAGTCACGCTCAGGGTTTGTGAGGCCGAGGAACGGCGCGCGTGGTTGCACGTCGAACGCCCCGGCCAGCAGCCCTACGAGGTCCCGACTTCTGCGGATGCCGTCTGGATCGCTCGCTACAGCGAACGCAATCTGGATGACGATCGCGCTCTGGACTGGGCCATCGAGGTCGTCGCCAGAGATTCGCATGGCGCCGCCAGTGAGCTCGTGCTGCTGCCGGCGCGGAAACGCGCGGCGTTGCGCCTCGCGCTCGATTCGCCCGCTGAGAGCTGGTGGATCGGCGCTGGGCCAGCTTTGTGGCTCTCGCATACGGAGGCTGGGCGACTCCACGCGCGAGCTTATCGCGTCGTCAACGACCAGCTCGAAGGTACGGCGGGTTGGGTCGTGCAGTTGCCTCGACCGCTGGCGAGGCTGGAGGCCCAGCGGATGACGCTGGGCTCCCGCGCTGCTCGCACCTACGCAGCAGCGCCGGAGCGCTACTGGGTCTGGCAGGGGGCGCTCGTGAAGCCGAAATCGACGGTCGCCTTCCCGCTCCTTACGCCGGACGTCCTCGAGACGCCCGCCGACAGCGCCCCACCGTTGCTCGAGAACCCCAGCGACTGAGCGGCAACTCACACGACAGCGACGTCCGTGTCTTCGTCCGGCAAAATGAGCAGCGCGACTCGCGTTGGCTCTGTCTCGCCGAACTCGACCGCGCAGCCGGCGATGGCGTCCGGCGCTTCGCCTGCCTCTTCCTCGGGCAACTCACCCGAGTCGTCGGAGAACGCGCCCTTGCTGGCGAGCCCAGCACGCTCGACCACGTCGACCTCGAGAGCGAGCGAACGCTGATGACCCTGGACCACGACGACGCCCGAGTCATCGGTGGTCTCTTCCAAGCGGAAGCCACTCGCTTGCGTGATGATGACCTTTTGCTGGGCGAGCGGCTTGCCTTGCGGATCGACGATGGTCAAGCGGAGCGTGCCGCCCGGATCGAGCGGCAGGTCGAGGGTGTCATTCTGCGCGGCGCTCGCTTCTTCCGCCCCGTCGATCGAAAGCGCTACGGAAAGCTCGGCGAGTCGAAACTTGTCTTGCTCGTCGGTTCCGAAGAGCCGCATCGTGAGCGGTCGACGGCCACCTCCGCCGGCTGAGCGGGGGTGGACCAGCACATCGAGTGTGTGCCGAACGTGGGTGTCCGCCGGTTGCGTCTCCGTCAGCGGCTCCGCCGGATCTGGAGTGAAAACGGCCTTGAGGGGCGTGCCCGTCAACAGGAGCTTGCCTTTGACCTCGGCGATCTCAGCTGGGGGTTGTTCTACCCGCTCGCGCACCTGCTCGAGGTAGGTCAGCGAGAACTTGAGACTCGCTGCGGCGGGTACGTCTCGCGTCATGCTGGACGCGCTCGGTCCTGACGGCACGACCCCTAGCTGAAACCCTGACACGAACAGGGTCTTGCGGGCGCTGTCCAGCACCGGCTCGAGCACGACACGGAGCTTCGCAACCACTCAGCTGCAGCCTCGACATTGCTGTCGAGCTCCCTCGAAGGTCGCCGGGGCGAGTCCGCTTGCCCCCTCAGCGCGCCGGCACGTGGGGTTCGGGTGGGAACGTCGTCCACCGGGTTTGGCCGTTGGCCCACTGCTGACACCCATGATGCGAGTTTAGGCTGGCCCTGAATCCAACTCAAGTCAATCCAGCCGAAAGTCGACGTGCGGGTTCGTTAGCGTTAACGGATTCACGGACGATCGCCTCGAAATCGCGACCCAAAGCGCGCGACGTGGCGTCCTGTTCATGGTACGTCCCGTCGGCACGGGTGTTCGAAGAAGAATTTACATTCACGACATTCTTGGGTGACGCGGTGGTGCTGCGTTGGGTGCCGCAAGGCACCCGTGCTTTGACGCACGAAGACCGGATGCGTGCGCGCGAGGTCTTGCGCGAAGTCCGCCTGGGTGTGCGCTCGAATCAGGCACCAGTCCTGAACTTGGTCCAGCGCCTGGACCGCGCGCTCGGTCAAGCCACGCTGTCCACCGCCAGCACGCTGGATGCAACGCTCGAGTCCGAAGCGCCCCTGCGCTCGATCGTCGAGCGTCTCGAGGAAGCATTCGAGGCGGGCCGACTCATCGTGACGCGTGGCGCGTTTCCGCTGCTCGCCGTGGCGCCGGACCTGCCGCTCACGCTCACTTCGTTCGTGCCCGACAGCGAGTTGCCGCCGGAGCCTCCGCGCGCGGCTGTCGACGAAAAGCTGACGTTCTTCGAAGTGCGTTTCGTGGACGAAGTGGGTCAAGCCATCGGCGGCTTCGACGTCCAGTTTTCCGCGGGGTCGCGGGTCGAGAAGCTCCCTACCAACCCCGCGGGCGTGGCCACGCTCGAAGACGTCAGGGGCGCGTCAGCGTCGGTCAGCGTGGTGAGCGTGGAGGCTCTGGGCAAGATCGTCGAGCCGCGCTGGGAGAAGGTGCGTCCGGGGAGCGCACCCACCGGTGTGAACACGCAGACCTTTGCCTTCACCGGTGGCGCGATCGGAGGTATCAGCCTCAAGCCGGCGGTGCCGAACACGGTGGTGATTACGCCACCTCGCGGCAAGCTGTTCGTCGAGCTCTGGGACAAGTTCGGCCGCACCTTGCACAAGCAGCAGCGTTACGAGCTGACGGGGCCAGCCTCTTTCTCGGGTGAGACAGACGACGAGGGTCGCTTCTTGCACGAAGGGGTCGCGTTCGGCGACTACAAGCTGAAGCTTTCGCTCGAAATCGACCCCGGCGACGGCAGCAGTGTCACCGATACGTACGAGAGCAAGCTGGTCGTGCTCGAAGCGAACGCCGGCGAGCCGCAACAGCGCATGCTGGGGGTGCTGCCGAGAGTGGTGATGGCCCGCATGCGGGGCATGTTGTTCGATACGAACAAGTGCTTCTTGCTGCCCACGGCCATCGAGGCCTTGCGCCGTATTCGGCAGATTTATGCGCTGAACAGTCCCTGCAATCTGTTGATCGTCGGGCATACGGACACGACCGCCGAGCCCGACATCAACAACCCGCTGTCGGTCGAGCGTGCCAAGAGCATGCAGGCGTATCTGGAAGACGATGTGCAGGCATGGCTCGACAACTACGAGCTCTCGGGCAAGAAATGCTGGGGCTCCCGCGAAGACCGCCTGATGATCACGGCGATGCCCGACTTCGCCACCCGCGGTGAGGACGAAGACCTGGTCGAGTGGTTCCAGCGCACTCGCAAGCTCGAAGTCGACGGTGTTGCGGGTCCCAAGACTCGCAAGCAGCTCATCACCGAATACATGGGGCTCGACGGAGCGAAGCTGAGCGAGGAGCCCGGCTTCGAGATTGACATTCAGACGCACGGGGTCGGCGAGAACCACCCACTCGCCGAGACTGGGTTCGAGCTGGACACCGCCGCCGCTGACGGCAAAGAAGACCCTTTCGACCGCCGCGTCGAGCTGTTCTTCTTCGACAAAGAGTTCGGCGTGGTGCCGGCTCCCGCTGCTCCGGACGGCGACGAGTATTTGAAGTGGCGCGAGCACGCGGCTGAAAACGACGACTTTCCGATCGAGGGCGTCGGCAAACAGGCCATCGTCGTCGAAGTGCACGATGCGCTGTTTCGCACCAACAGCTGCGTCGTGCTGCCCGAGGGCGAGGCGCCCTCGACGGACGAACACGGAGCCATCACCAGCGTGGGCTTGATCGCGACCGCGCTCAGGTTCAACGAGGAGCATCGAAACCTCAAGCTCGTCGTCGCGGGTCACACGGATACGACCGCGACGGTCGAGTTCAACCAGACCCTCAGCGAAGAGCGCGCCAAGTGCGCGCTGGCGCTGCTCGTGGGAGACCGCGCCGAATTCGTGAAGCTCGTCGACCAGCGGCACACGGTCGCCGACTACAAGCAGATCTTGTCGTGGTGTTCGGAAGCCTTCGAAGACGTCGAGTTCGACTGCGACCCGGGGAAGATCGACGACAACGCAGCGACGGGTGTCGAACCGCTGAAGAAGTTCCAGACGGCCTACAACGCCAACAAGGCGGCCATCGGCGCCAGCGCGCCCGACTTGTCCGTCGACGGAGACATCGGACCATTGACCTGGGGCGCCATCTTCGATGTCTTCGAGTTCGGCGTGCGCGAGGAGCTCGGTGAAGACGCGGCCGCGCTGGCGGCCCTGCGCAAGAAGCTGGTGTTCGTCGACGACGAGCGCAAGGCGCTCGGCTTCAGCGAGCACCACCCCGTTGATCAGATCGGGCGCGATGGTGTGCGCAGCCAGACCAACCGTCGGGTCGAGATCTTGTTCTTCGAGACCGGTGAAGAGCCCGATCTGGTGCTCGCGGAGAGCGACCCAGACATCAGCGACGTCTACTTGCCGGCGGAGTATCGCCACCGCCCCGTGGACGCAATGGTCAGCGCCAAGCGCTGGACGGGCGAATGGGACCAGCCTGACGTGCCCACCAAGCTCGACGAGAAGCGAGCCATGCTGCTCGACGCCCCTGGTTTGCCGGCAGGGCTTCCGATCACGTTCGAGGTCGAGCAGCTGATCGAGGGCGAGCTCGCCGGGCTCTTGACGACCATCGCCTCGACCTCGGCCGAGGCCAGCGCGACCGACAGCGTCACCGATTGGTTCAACCCAGAGCTCGCCGTGTTCGCCGGCGAGCTCGCCGAAGACGCCGAGTTCCCCGACGTCACGTTCCGGTTCGTGGCGTCAGGCGGCGGGCGGCGCATCGAGTCGGCTGAGCTCGCCTACGAAGACTTCATCGCACTCACGCTCGTCCATGAAGTCACCAAAGTCCCGGTCGCCGAAGCGCCGTTCGTGCTGCAGACGCCCTGGGGCTTTCGCCCAGGCGCCACCGATAAGGATGGCAAGCTCCGGGTCGAAGGGCTGGCGCCGGGCGGTGCGCTCGTGGTGCCCGAGGATCACCTGATGCTGCTCAGACCCGAAGAACCCTTGGCCATTGGCGAGCCGAACGTCGAGGAGACGAAGCGCGTCCGCATCCGGCTCGTGGACCTCGACTTCTCACCGTTGGTGGATATTCCCGTGAGCATCTCGCGCGGCAACATCGTGCTCGAGCGGAGAACCGATGAAGACGGATTTTTCGAAGAATTCATCCCCGTCACCGAAGGCAAGATCTTCATTCAGTACGAGGGCGGCGAGGGCGAACTCACCTTGGCGACTCTGAAGCCAGTCAAAGAACTCGACGGGGCGCGGGTGCGCCTGAAAAATCTAGGCTACACCACCGGTACCGGTGCCGAGCTCGACCCGCTGACGCTCGAGGCGATCTTACAGTTTCGCAGCGACAAGGGGCTCGGTGAGCCCGAGGACGCGGCAAAACCATTGGACAAACGGGCGCAAGACGCGCTGGTCGAAGCCCACGGGAGCTGACGCATGGCCAGAACCTTCATCGTGTTCTCGGAGGAAGAGCCCAACGTCGGCGGCACCACGATCCGGGGGCGGCTAAACAATGCCTGGGTGTACTGGAAGGACGGCGGCACTTTCCAGGTGCTCCGGGTCGATTCGCAGGGGAAATCGTTCGCGTTCACCGATGGGAACCGCGACCGCCAGGACGGTTACCGGACTCGCTTCGTGACGGAGTCCGGGCGCAACGTCGACGTGGCGTACAGCCTCGGAGCGAAGCCGCTCGCGAGGGCGCTGGTCGATCCGATGCTCACCCGGCGCACAGTGCCTACGAGTCTGATCGATCTCGAGGACGGCATCACCGCGACCGAGGACGGCGTGGTCAATGCACGCAAGCCGCTACTGGGCGAGGTGCGCCTGCCCAGGGTTCGCATCGGGATCACGACGCCCGCGCGCGAGCCGTCCCTCATCGTTGCCTTGTGGGAGAACCTCAACGATCCAGACGACGCCTACTACACGAGCGGTATCCCGCAGCAGGCCGCCTGGTTCGCACAGAATCCCCGGCCTGAGCATCAAGCCTCCGCAGCCCCAGCGCTGGCTGTGCGCCCGCGGGTGCGAGGCATTCCGGTTGCCGGTTTCGTGCCGGAGGCGGCGACGGGCGCGAACCTGAAGTTGCGCGACTCCGCAGGTAACCCCATCCGGCTTTTGCAGAACGGTCACGATCCGGCGAGCCCGCAAATCGAGGCATTGCCGCTCACGCTGGCGGCGCCGCAAAACAAGCAACGTGCTTTCACCGCCACGCTGTTCTTACCGCCCGACGTTGCACTCGGGCAGCTGCAAATCCTGGTCGAACCCACGGGCTTGCCGACGCCCATGGTCGGCGGCTTCTTCTATCAGTTGGTGGGTGCTCAGCTCGCCATCGTCGACGATTTCGACACGAACCCTGGTGGTGCGCAGCCTGGCCCGCAGCGGGCCGCGGCGGACGAAGTGAACGTCGTCGACTACCTGAACTCGCCCGAGATAGTGGCCGGGCCCAACGACAACGCAACCAAAGGGGCGGTACGTACGGCGCTCACTAACCAAGCGCGGACGCGCCGCATGGTGCGCTACGGTATCCGTAGCCACCACCCCAAGACGGTGGCGTTCGCCGCCGTCGCCGTACCGCCGATGCCGGCTGGTCAGGGACAGGTGTTGGCGACGCAGATGCCGTTCTGGATGGCGGAGCTGCAGCTGGTGGGGCTGAATCGAACGGAAATGGAAGATCTGCTGGTGCGCGATGCGACGGCACCGACAGCGGGACCCGGTCGCATCGAGCTTCGCGTCGACTGGTCCATCGCCATTACGTGGGGTACGCCCGATCGCGCCGATCCGCAGAACCCGATCATTCAACCGCGCCATCGCGTCGCTCAAGCTCAGACCATCACCCTCCAGCTCACCAGCGAGGCGGACGCGTTCGCTCGCAGGCTGCAGAATGTGCAGAATGGTGCGGTGACGGGTGCGATGCAGCCAGCACCTCAGCGGATCCCCTTTCCCGTGGCGGGACGGCGCTTGCCAGCCGTGCGGATCGCCGATGCGGGTGCGGCGCTGCAGCGCACCTGGGGCCGGCACGGCGGTGCTGCACGCGACGCGCTCGTAGTGGAATGGCAGCCGATTTACAGCAGCGACGACACCGTCAACGGGACGCCGTTTTTCCGGGGCGGCGACGGGCTCCTGAGCGTGGATGCTCTCAACGTGAACGGTCAGCCCGTCGAGCCCGGCTTGGTGTTTCCGAGGCCCACCCCCACGCCACCACCGACACCGGTGGCTGGCCCCGCTAGCCTCAATCTGCCGCGCTTCCGCGTTCACGGTGTCAACCTCACGAGGCCCCAGGTCGAAGACTTTGTGAGCGTCATCACAGAGCAGATGTACCGCGCGAACATCGCCGCCTCTGCGTGGATTCGCTTCCTATCGCTGGCAATTTGGCAGGCCACCGCGCGCCGCATCGTCGGGCATGAAACCGCCTCACGTCAGTTCGCAGACCCCGCTGTCAATACCCAGGTTGGGCGATTTACCTTCCCGATGGAGCGCGGGGGGGTCGCTGTGGTGGTCTGCCACGGGAAGGAACGCGACATGCCGACGTTTGGTGCCCCGCACGGCTACGGGTTGGGCCAGCTCGATCCCCCTGGTAATATCGATCGCCTCTGGGACTTGGAGGCGAACGTGATCGAATCGGTGCGGCGGTTGGTGATCGAGTCTGGGCGACGAGCCCAAGCCGATCTGAATCTCGGCAACAACCCCGCGGCCCTCTCCAGAAAGGAGATCGCGGTCTTCCATCGGGCTGCCGTGCGACGCTACAACGGGGGGAGCGAGTTCGTGCGCAATGCGGCCAACACGGATTGGGTGATCCGACCCAGTCGTGGCAGCAGAAGAGAGCCGAACATCTACTATCCCGACGAGGTGCTTGGCACGCGGCTCCCCTACGAGAGCATGCTCGCTGCTCCTAGACTGCGTCCCGCTATGCCGCCCCCGGTGGTCACCGAGATCGACTTTCCGGAAGCGCAGTTCTTTCCGGGTCTATGAGGAGGGAGCACCTGCACCTCGCCAGTGCCGCTCTGGTGCTGTGGTGGTCCGGGGTTGGCTGCTCGCCATTCGCGAAGCCGGGGGTTCGAACCGGGCATACCAAACCCGCGCCGAGCGCTGCGCCTCCAACCGCTTCGAGTCCTCCGAGCCCTGCCGCGCCCGAGCCGCCGCCTTCCACGGCAACCCAGGCGCCCCCCCCAACGCTTCTAGTCAGCGACGTCAGTGTTAGCGAACGCCATGCCTGCGCGCTGGCCTCGAACGGAGACGTCTGGTGTTGGGGCGCGAACGACTCGAAACAGGTCGCCACGACCACCGTCGACCCGCAGACGAGTCCCGTGCGGGTTCCCCTGCCGCAAGCAGCCAGCGCCGTCGTTGCTGCTGACTACGCGAGCTGCGCCATCTTGAGCGATGGCCGGCGTGCGTGCTGGGGGTACGGCCGAGCGATCGCGATCGAGAGCGCCCAGCGCTTCGAGCGCCTCGTATCAACCTGGCCCGCAAACTGCGCGCTGACCCCGCGCCAAGAACTGGTGTGCGGTGGCTACAACTACTTTGGTGTGGTCGGCGTTCCAATCACCGAACGGGGGGAATTTCAGAAGCAACTACCGTTTCGTCCAGTACCCCTGGCGGGGTCGGTCGAGCAGGCGGCGGTGGCTGGCGACCTCGGCTGCGCATTGGTGGGCCCTGAACGGAAACTGTTCTGTTGGGGCAACGGTTGGGGCTGTAGCGGTCCCCAGCCCGTCGAAATGCCGGCGTCGGTGACCGCACTGCACGGCGGCGGTGATAGAGTGTGCTTGCTGGCTGCCAATGGCGATGTGTATGAGTTTTCGGCGGTCAACGAGTCGTATCGCGTTTCGGAGCAGGACCCGGACTACTATCCGACGCCGTCCTGTCACGACAGCGACGAGGACGTCAGGCAATGGCGCAGCAAGATCGCCGAAGGCGCTACGGAAGTCAGTTGCTTCGCCCGGCGGGGCTCGAAGTGCACGGCGTGTTCAGGTTGCATTGTAGATTCGGATCAACGGGTGCGGTGTTGGGACGACCACGCCGACGTCCAGGGCAGCATGGTCGTCCCCAAGCTCGTCGAGGGCATCTCGCACCCGACGCGCATCGCCGCGGGCGACGGCTTTTACTGCGCCGTGATGGAGTCGGGCTTGCTCCAATGCTGGGGCCAGAACCGCCAGGGACAGCTGGGCAGAGGCCACGTCAGCGCCGCGGAAGCGACTCCCGCAGAGCCCGCGTGGCCGCTCCCAAGGCCGGGTGGTGAGTCACTGGCTCCTGCCGGTGAGTAATGTCCTGAGCAGCGTGGGCTCTTCGAAGCGATCTTGGCAGACCCGCCACTCGTAAAGCTCGTTGCCTGAGCGGCACCACAAGGGCACGTGCTCCGTCCCGAGCGGCTGCACCAAACTGCGCTGCGTGTCGGCGTCGCCAGCTGCGCTCACGAACCAGCCCCCGGTCGGTGAATGCTGGATTTGCGCGACCAGCTCGCCTTTCGGTGCACTCCAAATCGCAGCACCCCCGGCGATCGGGCCCACGATCCAGCGGTTTTGCCGCGAGGATCCGAGCAGGGGGAACGCCTGAGGCGATTTCAGTCCGTTGCCTAACTGCAGTTCCAGCGGGATCGCGGTCTCCGCTGGAACGGAATCATCGAGCGGAATCAGAGAATAGCCCGAGAGCAACCGCGAGCTCTCGCCGAGCAGTTTCACGCCCCGCTCCGGCCAACGCGCGTCGATTCGTGCCAAGCGTGGGGTCTTCACATCCACGCGGCCCAAGCTGGTTGGGGACCACAGCATCAGCGCTCGACTGTCGGGTGTGAAAGCGGCATAGCGAAACTCCGACTTGTCGAGGCGCCACACTTCGTGACTGCTGGCATCCTGGTCATTCAGGCGGAAGAGCAGGACGTTCGCGCCCCCCCCAGGGATGATCTCGTGCAGCGCGGCGTAGCTGCCATCAGGACTGAGTGCCAACACATCGGTGTGCGGAGGCAGCGCGAGCGATCGATCAGTGCCTGGCAGCAGCAAACGTCCCCTCGCGTTCGTGTTGGCGGCCACCCACGGTCCCGCGGCTTGGGCTTCTTTGACGTATGGGATGGCGTTGACTGCGCGGGGTAGGCCGTTCTCGGGCCAGAACACCGCGTCGCCGTCCACATACGGGGACATTCGGAGCACACCGGTGGTCGGCGCGACGGTGAGCCCGACACACGCAGGCTTGGGGATTGGGACCATCTCGAACCGACCGCTGTCGAGGTGAAGCCGTGCGAGTTCGGTGCACCCGCCCATCACTAGCTCATCTCCCGTCGCGCTGAGGGCTGCGTCCGGATACTTCGGGTCGGGCTCGGTCCAGAATTCGAAGCGTTGCTGCGAGGACTCGAGATCCAAGAGCACGGTACCACGCCGTCCGTCCGCGCGGACAACTTCGCCGGCGAGGAAGCGCCCCGTGGGAGACCACTCCACGGAGTGGAACTCGTAACCCTCGAGCGCCGGGAGGATCGTGGGGGAAGCCTGCCCGCCGTCGGGAGCGAGCTCGACCAGAGCAAGTCCGGTTCGACCGCTGAGAGCCCACCTCTTCCCTGGACCGCGCACCGGCGCACCCGCCGTGAAATCGTCGGGAAACCGCACGAGCGACCGCTGGTGCAGCGTATCGACGGAGAGGGCGCGCAACTCTCCGCCACAGCTCATCAGCAACTCATGTGATAACAGTACGGCATTGGGCGAGCAAGGGGACAGGGTCTCGAGGTCGATCGACTTTACTCGCCCAGACGTGAAGACGAGATGCATCAGGTGCGGTCGTTGCTCTTGGGTCATCGCGGTCGCGGCGAACCAGTCGCTGTTCGTGCTCGCCATGATGTCGCTGTACCGATCCGGGAAGGTCCCCTTGCTGACTACCTTTCCGGTGCGGCTCTCGAGGCGGTACCAGAAACTCCTGAATCGCTCGAGATCAGGATGCACTAGGAGCAACTCATCCGTCGAAAATGCTGGCACGACATCGCTGAGCCCGTCAGGGAGATTGCGCTTCCACAGTATCTGAGCCGTTCCGACAGCTCGACCGACGAGGTTGCCGCCCTCGGATACGACCTCGACTTGCGCATCTCTCCATAGGGGTTTCGTCGGCGGCTCGGTGTCCAGCGTCAAAATTGCTGTTTCGTGAGGCGTGGATGCCACATGCAAGACAGCGTTGGCGTTGCCAACTCGCACTGCCAATTCGTTCGGTGCGCTGAAGTACCGAGGGCTTACTGCTTTGGGCTGGTACCAGGCGAGGCCCCCAGGCAGCCTCTCGAGCTCAGCCGCCGCCCTGGCGTAAAGGCTATTGGCCAAAGGCGCGTCTCCTTGGCACGACGCGGCCGCCCCCCCGAGTGCCAGGGCTTTCGGGTTTGGAGTCCAGCGTTCGAAGGATTGCCGAGCGCGCGCGCCGGCCTCGGGGCACTGCCCTCGTGCCAGGCTTTCGCGGATGGCGTCGAGCTCAGCATCGAGCGACGCGTCGACCACGGGCTTCCGGCCTTTCTGCACGCGCTCGGCCTCGTGCAACGCGCTGTCGAGGTCTGCGTCGCGCTCGGGCATGTTGTGGAGCAGGCGCGAGGCCTCGTCGAGCTTGCCCAGCCCGAGGTTGGCTCGCACGAGTAGGCTCAGCGCCTGCGAGTGAGTGGTGCAGCCCTCGAGCGCGCGTGTCGCCGACCATGGCTTTCCCGCCTCCAAGAGTGCGCGCGCCTTGGTGGTGCGCGCAGCACAATCGGCGAGGCCCCCATCCCCACCCGCAGCGGGAGTATCGACGGCGGGCGCGTTGCTTTTGGGGGCGGCGTGGCCAGCGCACGCGCCCAGACCAGCCGCCACCAGGGCGATGGCCGCGAAGCTACTTCTTGAAATAATCGGGGAGGCTGCCATTGTCGACATCTGCCAGTTCCGGGAATTTCGTCCGCTCCGCCGCTGTGACGGTCGTGGGGCTTTCGAGCTCATCCAAGAACGCCGGTGTGGAGGGTTCTCGCTTTCCGTTCTGACGCGAGCGTTGGCGAACGCGGGGTACTCCGTTGGCTTGCAGCTCGAATTCGACCACGATGCGGAACTTCGCGGCTACCTTGCCGTCTGGACCTTTCCGTTCCCACCAGCGAGCAGTCCTACCTGTGGTGATCGCGTCGACGACCGTCTCGTCGCCCAATGGAGCAAATATTTGCCAGCGCACCGCCAGCTGATCGGCATGGGGGCATCCGCGCAGCGAGGCCAAGAGGCGCGCCGCAGGGTAGTGCAGAAAGCCGCTCTCCGCGTCTTCGTGGGGGTGCAGGCGCTTGCTCACCCAGAGCACGTTCTTCGCGCGGACGTCACCGCTTCCGCGCAGCAGAATCACGAGTCGCAAGAAGCACAGCGTGCGTGAGACCTGGAGACGCTTGATGGCGGCGATCAGCTCGTCTTGCGAGACCTTCGGTGGCACCAAGACGCTGAAGAAACCGTTGGCCAACCTGTCGGTCGCCTTCGTATCGAAGTTCATTCCGGCGTGGGTTTCTCCCGCTTTTTCGGTCGGGGGGATGCCAAAAGGGTTGGGCTCGACGTTCCAGCCATCGGTATCGACGAGTTGAAAGCGCTCGGCTGCGTAGGCGCGAATCACGCACGAGACGTGACGCACGGACAGGGCGCGATAGTAGCAAGCCCCAGGCACCAACCAGCCGCGCTTGGCGAGTTCCGCGGCGGACTTCGGAAAACCGGGGTTAAGCTCCTTCTTCGTCACCTCGTCCTGCTTCGAGGGCGCAACACTCCTGGTGGCGCCCGCGAGATTGCCGTTCGGTGTGCTTTGCGCCGCGTCGAGCGGATCGTCGGCCAGCGAGTAAAACCGCTCGCTGCGAGACATGAGGATGGCCGTGCTCTGCTGCTGGCAAGCGTGCACGGGAGAAAAGACCAAGTCGTCCTGCTTGGCAGCTTCGCGCACCAACTGAAACCAGCGTGCGTCCTGGCGATGCACGGGGTGCCATTTGGATGAGTCTGCGACCGGAGATGGAGCTAGCGGTGGAGTCCCCTTCTTGTCTCCAATCTGCCGCATGTTGAGGTAAGAACCCGGGCCCTGATAGGCAGTGCCGAGCACCATCTCTGCGATCAGTTGCGCCCAGCACTCCTCCCGCTGGTCTTCCGAGAGCTGTTTCAACTCCGCCTCGTCGGTCACCTCGCTGAGCGCGCGGCGTCCGCTCGGGTCACGCGCTTGTGGTCCTTGCTTGTACCAAAACCCGCCAATGCCCGCCTGAAGCCGGGCTTCGATGTGGTTGAGCGCGGCCAGTATTTGCTGGCCTCGAAAGGGAAAGCGAGCCGGGCCGGTGGGTACGGCGTCGGTCGTTTTGATGCGCGTCGCTTCGTCTGCATCGAGAGGCGCGAGCAGCAGCTTGGCCATCTCGGGTTCGGTGCGCGGCTCTTCGACTGTCGTCTCGGCATTGATCGTCGAACCCACCGTCTCGAGGACCTCGTTCTTGCGCGCCGTTACGTTGTCTTTGTCCGGCTTCGCCGAGTTCCACTTGAGCTCGACGCGCAGCACACCTTCGTAAAACCGGCGCGGCATCGTCACGTCTGCGCCGCGTGTCAGCTGGTCGTCTTCGGGCCAGTCCCCCACCTTCGGATCTCTCACGCGCGCCCGGCTCCACTTGATGACGGTGAACTCGCGCTCTTGCACCGGGGGCTTGTTGGGTCGGCGCCACTCGGCGTTCACTTCGAGGTCGCCATCGGGCAGTTTGGGTGAGTCTTCGGGCGAGAATTCGTAGACGACGCTGACGAATGCTTTGCCTTCTTCGGTGCTGTGACGGACGGTGGCGGTGGTCATGGTGCTCGTGAGCGGGTCACCCTAGCACCGGCTCGATGGCAGAGGAACGTTAACACCATGGGGTCTTGGTCGTGCGCGATCGCACCCCTCGTTAACGACCCGGCGAGTCGCTGCGACCGGTGAGTAGCTTCGCAAGCAGCGTCGGCTCTTCGAAGCGGTCTTGGCACACGCGCCAGTCGTAGAGCTCGTGACCAGCGCGACACCACAGAGGCATTCGCTCCGTCCCGAGCGGCTGCACCAGGCTCCGCTGGTCGTCCGCGTCCGCTGCCGCAATCACGAACCAGCCCCCAGCGGGCGAGCGCTGGATCTGAGCGACCAACTCGCCGCTCGTCGCGTTCCAGATCCCGGCGCCGCGCTCGCTGGGACCGGCGACGAGGCGAGCGCGCGCGGAGAACGCGAGCAGCGGAAACGTTGGGGGGGCATTGGCGCGTGTGCCAAGCTTCAGGTCGAGCGAGAGCGCCGTCGGCGCCGGCTTTGCAGCATCGAGTGGGATCAGCGAGTAGCCCGAGAGCAATCGGGTCTCGTCGAGCAGGCGTGCGCCCCGGTCGGGCCAGCGCGCGTCGAGGGTGGTCAACGACGAGGTGTTCAGGTCCAGGCGTGCCAGACCGGTTGCCGCCCACAGCATCAGCGCCTGACTGTCCGGCGTGAACGCGGCGTATTGATACTCCGACTTCGAGAGGCGCCACACTTCGTAGCTAGCCAAAGCGTGCTGGTCCAGGCGAGAGAGCAGGATGTCGTGGTGCGACCCGGGTACGACCTCGCGCAGCGCGGCGTAGTTGCCGTCGGGACTGAGCGCCAGCACGCGTGTGTTCGGAGGCAGCAGCAGTGTTTGGTCCGTACCCGGCAGGAACAGGCGTCCGCCGGTGTCTAGGTTTGCGGCCACCCATGGCCCAACGGCTTGCAGCTCTTTCACGGGCGAGCCGAGCTTGATTGGGCGCGGTGCGCCGCGCTTGGGCCAGAACACCGCGGGGCCGTTCGAACGCGCGGGTACACGCAGCACCCCCGTCGCGGGAGCGACCGTGTAGCCGGCACAGTCAGGTGTCGGTAGCGGTACGCTGTCCAAGCGACCATGCTCGAGGTCGAGGCGGCCGAGCTCGTTGCATCCCCCCAACGCGAGTTCGTCACCGGTCGCGCTCACGGCCGCGTCGGGATACTGCCCTTTGGGTTCATGCCAGAACTCCAGCAGTGTCCGCTGCGACTCGACATCCCACAGCACGGTACCGCGTCGACCGTCGGGGCCGCCGACATCACCCGCGAGCATGCGTCCCGTGGGTGACCAGGTCACGGACGAGAAGTTGCTACCCTTGAACTCAGCGAGAACCTCGAGCGAAAACTGCGCGCCGTCTGGTGACAGCGTAGCCACGGCGAGCCCTGGCGAGCCACGCAGAGCCCAGAGGTTGTCCGGCCCGGAGTCGACACTGAACGCCAAGAAACCGTCAGGAAAGCGGGCCAAGGGTCGCTGGCGCAGTGTGTCGACGGAGAGGGCGCGCAACCCCTCGGGGCAGACCAGCAGCAACTCTTGCGGCGACAGAACCGCCTCGGGTGAGCAGGGGGCCAACGTCTCCAGTTCCACCCGTTTCGACTCGCCCGAACTGAACACGAGCTCCAGCAAGTGAGGCTGCCGATCCGCGGTCCCAGCGGTCGCGGCGAACCAATCGCTGCGCTTACTTACGAAGACTTGGCCGTATGACGCCGGAAAGATCCCTTTGCTCACGACCTTGCCGGTGCGGCTATCCAGGCGGTACCAGAAGGTCCTGAAGGGTGCGAGCTCGGGATGCAGCAAGAGCAACTCGCCCGCTGAAAACGCTGGCACGATGCTGTACTCGAAGGGGAGTTTGCGCTGCCACGCGGTCTCTTGGGTTGCGAGAGCTCGACCGATGAGGGTATTTTGGTCGATGTAGACTTCGACCGCTTCGTCGCGCCATAGGGACCGCGCAGTTTTGGGCCTCACGGGTGTGAGGGTGACAGGTTCGTATTCGTGCGACCCGATGGAGAGGACGGCGAGGCCATTGCCCAGGCGCACCAAGAGCTCGTTCGGGGCGCTGAACTCGCTAGGGCGTACCGTGTCTAGCTCGACCCAAGCGAGGCCGCAGGAGGTCTCGAATTCGGCTGCAGCCCTGGCGTAGAAGCGGTTCGCGCTGCTGGTGTCTCCCTGGCACTCAGCTGCCGCCGCAGCGAGCGTGAGCGCTTTCGGATTCGGCGTCCAGCGTTCGAAGGACTGCCGAGCGCGTTCAGAAGCTTCGCTGCACTGCCCCCGAGCGAGGCTGCTTTTGATGCCGTCGAGCTCGCTTGCGAGCGACGCATCGGATACGGGCTTTCGGCTTCGTTCGCTGCGCTCGAGCTCACGCAGCGAAGCGTCGAGGCTCGCGTCGCGCTGCGGCGTGCGGCGGAGTAGCTGCGCGGCTTCTTCGATCTTGCCAAGCCCGAGGTTGGCGTTCACGAGCACGTCGAGCGCCTCGGCGCGACCGGCGCAACCCGCGAGCGCCCGCCTCGTCGACCACAACCATCCCGCCTTCAATAGGCCACGCGCTCGTGTGATAGGGGCGTCGCACTCGTGCACGTTTGCAGCTTGGCTACTCGCACCGGGGGCTGGCGCAGCGCCGGCGCAGGCACTCAGGAGCGCCGTCAGCAGCATCATGCTGGCAGCGCTGCGCGCCGAAGTAGTGCTGGAGGTTGCCATTGTCGACTTAGCAGCGAGTCTACTCGATGCTAAGCTGTTTCGGTGAAGCACTCAGCGGTTTGGGGCGCACTAGCGATCTCGATGCTCGCGGGTTGCGGCCCGGATGACCCAGCTGAAGAGCTGGCCCGATCTCGGACAAATTCGACCGCGCCCCGCTAGACGCCGACGAAGCCCAGTGCCGGATGCCGCGCAATACCTAGAGCGCGCGCCGTTCCAGGTCAGGCAGACTTAAGTTTACTTAGGCGGTCGTCGTTCTGAAGCTTGGGGCATCACCCGATCCGATGGACATGACAACGCCTCCCACCAAACGGGACCGCGACACACGTCGCATCCACCTGGCTGACACCTGGGACGAGCTGGGCCGAGTGCGCGAGGCGCTCGAAGAGTACTTCGCGGAGACACCTGAGGAATTCAGAGCAGCTGCGACCATGGCCGCGCTCGAGTTGGCCGAGAACGTGATCAAGCATGGCGAGGGTTCGAGCGCCGGTTCGGTCACGGTGTCGGTGCGTCAGGGCGAGGTGGTCATCTCGACTCAGAACCAGGTGGCTTCGACCCAGCGCGCGCAGTTCGTGCGAGCCCGCATTCAGGAAATTGCCGACAAGGGCGCGCGTGAGATGTACGTCAAGCGGATGCTCGAGCTGATCGAACAGCCCGATGCTCAGGGGTCGGGGTTGGGCTTGTTTCGCATCGCCTACGAGGGCGAATTCCAGCTGAGCTGCGAGATCCTCGGCGATCGACTGTGTATTTCTGCAAGGAGGCGGCTCGATGACGCGCTACCAAACTGACCAGCTCACCATTGAATCGCACAAGAGCCGGGACAAGTTGGTCATCCGTTGGCTCGGGCGCAGTGAGGCGCGGGACCCGGGACGCGCACTCCAGCCGGTGCTCGACGCAGTGGGCGCCGACGTCAGCGGTGCGCTCAGTGTCGAGTTCGACTTTCGCATGCTCGAGTACATGAACTCGTCGACGATCCATCCGATACTCAAACTGGTACAATCAGCAAGCGCCAGCTCGAGCAGCGTACGCGTCGTGTACGACCGCAACAAGAATTGGCAGCGCTTGAGCTTCATGGCCATGGGGGCCGTGCTCGCCAGTCTGAAGAACGTCGAGGTCTCTGCGTGAAGTTACCGCCCGCGCGTCGCCTTTTTTGGCTGGGCGTGGCCGTGGCGGGGTCGGTCGGGTGCACGCAGGGTTCGAGGGACACTCAGGCGAGTCGCGCGACGAGCCGCCTCGTCGACGAGCCCCAAGCGATTTCAGCCGAGCCGATCTTGCCGCTCGAGCCGCTGCCAGCCGATCCGAAGCCGCTGGTCGAGCTCGGGCGCAGCCTGTTCCATGAAACGGCGCTCTCGGGGGATGGCAGCGTTGCCTGTGCCACCTGTCACGACCTTGCGAAGGGTGGGCAAGACGGCCGAGCATTGTCGCTTGGCGTGGGAGGCAAGCTGGGCGAGATCAACGCCCCGACGGTGCTGAACGCCGCTTTGAACATCGCACAGTTCTGGGACGGGCGAGCGAAGACGCTGGAAGACCAGGTCGACGGTCCCGTGCAACACCCGCTCGAGATGGGTGGCGACTGGCAGACCATCGAGGGAAAACTTGGCGAAAACCCGCAGTACCGCGCGGCGTTTCAGTCCGCACTCGGCGCTGCGCCCTCCAGGGCTGGCGTCAAGCTCGCCATCGCGGCCTTCGAGCGCACGCTGATCACCGTAGACGCGCCGTTCGATCGCTGGCTGAAGGGGGACAAGAAGGCGCTCTCGGCCGACCAAAAGGCAGGCTACGAGCTCTTCAAAGCAGCGGGCTGCGTCGCCTGCCATCAAGGGCAGAACGCCGGGGGCAACATGTACCAACGTTTCGGCGTGTTCGGTAACTACTTCCAAGATCGAGGCAAGATCACCAAGGCAGACTACGGTCGCTTCAACGTGACACATGCCGAGGCAGATCGGCACGTGTTTCGCGTCCCGAGCCTCCGCAACGTGGAGCTCACCGCGCCCTATTTCCACGATGGTTCGGCGGAGACGCTGCCGAAGGCCGTCCAAGTCATGGCCAGGTACCAGCTCGGCAAGTCGCTCTCCGACGACCAGATTTCTAAAATCGTCGAGTTCTTGAAGTCGCTCACGGGGCGCACTCCCGCGGCAGCGGCGGCCGCCAACGGGGCGCCCACGTGAACCGCTTGCTCAAGCGCGCAGGCGTAGCGGTTGGGGCAATAGCGGGGCTCGCGGTTGCTGTCGGCCTTTACACCAAGACTCAGCCCGCTTCGCTGGACAACCATGCGACGATCGTGGACCTGTTCGGCTCACTGCATACGCTGGATGCGACGATCTCGCAGCAGGCACTGGCCGCTCGTCACGGGCTCACACCGCACTACGACCCCCTCACGCGGAGCGTTCGAGAATTCCAGGGTAATCTCGCTGCGCTCGAGCACGAGCTCAGCGCTCGCGACCGCGGCGGCAAAGAGCTCGCGGCAACGCTGGTCAGTTTGCGAGCGGACAGCGAAAGGCGCAGCAACGCCGTCGAGCACTTCAAGACGCAGAACTCGGTCTTGAAGAATTCGCTCTACTACCTGCCCCTAGCGGGCGAGCAGGTCATCCTCGAGATCGACGGGGCAACCGAGCACCGCGCGGCGGTGCCGGCGATCAGCGCGGCCGTCTCGAAGGTCGTGCAGGTGACGCTGGCTCAGAACCTGCTCGGTGGACAGGCTGAGCGCGAGAACACCGAGCGGCAGATCGATCGGTTGCGCGCGCTCGAACCCCAGGTACCCGAGAAGGCTCGCGAACGCTACGGGCTACTCATCGCCCACGCACACACCGCGTCGCGGTTGCAGCAGGTCGTCGATCCCATCGTGCGCCACGAAGTCATGGGAGCTCCGGTCTCGAAGGAGCTGACCCGCCTCGAACGGCTCTACACCGACCAGTTCAACACGGCACTCGCTGAAGCGAGCTGGTACCGAAACGTCCTGTACGGCTGGTCCATGCTGTTACTGGCGGCGCTGATCGTCGCGGCGGTGAAGCTGCGCTCGGTGTACGCGAACCTGGAGCGGTTGGTGCTGGAACGCACCCACAAGCTCAACCAGGCCTTGCAGGAACTCTGGGGCGAGATGGCGCTCGCCAAGAAGATCCAGACGGCGCTGGTGCCGCGGCAATTCGCGCTCAAAGACTGCGAGGTGGCAGCCGTCATGCGACCCGCGGATCAGGTGGGCGGCGACTACTACGACGTGTTCGAGGTCGGTGGCGTCGAATGGGTGCTGATCGGCGACGTTTCTGGCCACGGCGTGCCCGCGGGGCTCATCATGATGATGTGTCAGACCGCGGTGCGTTCGGTGTTGGCGGCGAACCCGCACATTGGCCCGGACGAGCTCTTGGCGCTCGTCAATCGCACGCTGACTGAAAACATCGAGCGGCTCGGTGAAGACAAGTACATGACGATCTCGGCGTTCAAGCGTGAGGCGAACGGTTGCTTCAAGGTCGCCGGCATGCACCAAGACCTCTTGATCTATCGGGCCAAATCCGCTCGTGTCGAACGCTTGCTGGCCGAGGGCACCTGGCTCGGTATCAACCCGGACATCCGCACGCTGAACCCAGTGCGTGCGATCTCGCTGGAGCCTGGTGACGCACTCGTACTCTACACCGATGGTATCACCGAAGCTCGCCGCCAGGGCGAGATGCTCGACTTCGAGGGCCTCGAGCGAACCGTGACGGCGCACGGGGGCGAGGGAGCCGAGGCAATTCTCGGCGGCATCCTCGAGACGCTCTCGGGCTACGAAGTCAACGACGATGTGGCTGCCGTGATCATCAAGCAGCTCGAGCCCGCGCGGGCCGCGAGCGAGAGCGCCGCCTGAACCAAAGCCGGCTCGAGCGTCGCCCGGGCCCCATCCGCGCTTGCCAAGCGTCGCCAGTGAGCGCAAATAGCGTGCATGGACAGCCCCACCCAAACGGAGATCGAGGCGGCGGTGTTTCGCCGCCTGGTCGAGCACTTCCGTGAGCACACCGAGGTGCAGAACATCGACGTCATGAACGTCGCGCATTTCTGCCGAAACTGCCTCTCGCGCTGGTACAGTGAAGCCGCCGCCGAACGGGGCGTCGAACTGCCCGAGCCTGCCGCACGCGAAATCGTCTATGGCATGCCTTACCCCGAGTGGAAGGCGAAGTATCAGCGTTGACCAAGAGCGCGTGCGCCGAGCAGCACCTCGCGGACGACGTGCGCGGCGGTCAAGCCTGTACCACTCAGCGGAACTCGTTCCAGCCGGGCAGCGAGCAGCAGCTTGGGATGGGCGGGCGGCGCAAACGCGACGAACCAGCTGTCCATGGTCTTCTCCGCCGAGCCATCGAGCGGCGGGGCGTCGACACCGCCGGTTTTTCCGGCGAAGGCGTAGCCTTCGATGCGCTGAGCGTGAGCGCGCCCATAGCCTTTGTCGACCGCCTCGAAGAGTGCGCCGCGCAGCAACGAGAGCGTAGCGTCCGAATACGGTAGGCGCTTCCTGCTGGGCTTGGCGTTGGCGCTGAGGTGCAGGGTAACCAAGCTACCACCGTTGACGATCGCCGCGTACGCGCGCGCGAGCCCGAGCGGCGTCGTCTGGTAGTCGCCGTGCCCGATCGCGTCCCTGAGATCGAGGGCGGGCCGCGCAGGATCGCGCAGCGGCTTCGTGACGCTTTCGCCAAGCAACGGTCCAGCGCGCGAAACGGGCGCTCGACGCCACCGGTCACCCGGGCGCGCTTGCGACGACTCACCAACACTCGCTCGCCTCGGAGCAGACGCCGGCGGCGCAGACG
>Ga0315910_10000766_pt1 | contig 30988 bp, 21 predicted proteins | sample EdamamesoilMG_FD_204470 | JGI IMG/M metagenome (GOLD analysis project Ga0315910, IMG submission 204470) | Garden soil microbial communities collected in Santa Monica, California, United States - Edamame soil | ecosystem: Environmental > Terrestrial > Soil > Garden | place: USA: California... | reverse complement strand
GGAGCGGCAGCGGATCTGTACCTTTTACATACCGATCAAAAAAGTCGTCAATCTCAGGGTAGGTCATGTCAACCAGATCATCGAAGAATGTTGTTTCTGAGAAAGCATTTTCCGGGCCGTAAGTATCAATCAATTCGAGGATGAGTTCGCGCAAGCCACGTTCGCCATGGGAGAGTTCAAGCAACCGGATGTCGAGCAAGGCAGCAACGAGCGCGCCTTTGTTGTAAACATTTCCGAACTGCGAACCGCCTTCGGGTGTGTAACACGTCAGGCTCATGGTGCTGAGGCTCATGTTCTGGTCGTACAGGTCGGCATAAAGTTTTTTAGCGCGAAAACGGCTTAGTAGTGAATTCAGTGTGATGGATTCATTGCGGTATTGCATCATGTCGGATGCCCACTCGGTAACACCTTCGTATAGCCATAAATGTTCTGAAGCGGTGGGTTCAGCAAAGTTGAAGTCTTCAATAATTTCGCTGTGAATGTTGAGTGGAGTAACAATGTGAAAGAATTCGTGCGCTGAGATGTCGCGCAGGTAATAACCAAAGTCAACCGAATATGGTTTTTCTCTCAGCACATATACAGAGCTATACGAATGCTCCAACGCGCCCGCATCGTTGTCTTCGAAGAAGTAAAGGAAATTGTATCGGTCTACGGGCAGTCCTTTTAAAAAAGCGCTGGCATCCAGCAGCACTTGCTCCACATCGTTTAGAACCTGCGATGATGTAATCTGGTCAGTCTTTGAGTACGTGGTGATACGGATAGCTGTTTCGTCTATTGTGGTGGAGGCAATGGTGGCCTTTCCGAATAACAGGGGTGAGTCAACAAGTTTATCATAATCGGTAGCATAGTAATAGCCATGTTCATTTTTTAGTAATGAAGTACCCGCTTCCCAATTCGATGGTGCTTTAATGCTAAGGTAGAAGTCGCGTTCCTTCAGGCCGGTGGGGTAACCCAGTACATTGAACGTGTTGAGTAATACATGATCGTTTTCTATCGAGGTGCCCGCCATGCGGTAAATGCTGTGTGAGGAAACAGGCGTATCGAAGGTTTCCTTTACTTCAAACTCGATGATGCGCGTATTTTCCGGATCGCTCAGTACCCATTGATTGGTGGATGGATGGGTAACCGTAAGCGCGTTGTGGTCTTCATCGTATGCCTTGAAGGTAGTAACAAACCGGCCAATGTCGAAGATATCGTACGTGCCCGGAACAGTAGCAGGAAATTGATAAACCTTATTGGCTTCTGTGAGATCGTCCACAAACATTCTTACTTTAAAGGTATCACCCGATCGGTCGTTGAGATTGATTTCATAATAGAACGATTCGGCAAGATTAATTTCCTCGGGTGCGGTTGGAATGTGCGACTCAGGCTCATCGCAGGCAATGGCCAGCAACAATACAACGGATAATAGTTTAGCGTAGATTTTCATAAACATGAATTGGCGTGAAAGGTAAACAAAAGCGGGTATTCCGTTACTAACCAACAACGTGGTATACCCACAGTTATTTCAATTGATCGAGGGGTGTTCGGGTTTGATCGATTGTTCGCGACTTCTTAAGGGCTGAAGGCGTTAGCCCGGTAACTTTTTTGAATTGTGCCGAAAGATGCGCCACACTACTGTATCCCAATTGATGGGCGATCTGGCTAAGGTTGAGTTCATCATAAAAAAGTAATTCCTTTACCCGCTCAATTTTTTGTTTGATGATGAATTGCTCCACTGTTATTCCCTCTACCGAAGAAAAGAGACTGCTCAGGTAATTGTATTCGTAGTGAAATTCATCGGCCAATACGGCCGACCAGTTAAACTTTCGGTCGGGTTGGGTCGTGTGATGAATCAGGGTGATGATTTTATTTTTTATTCCTTCAATCAATTTGGCTTTTCGGTCGTCCATCCGTTCGAAGCCTACAGCGCGCAGTGCTGTATCAACAGCCTGGAGTTGCCCGGGCGACAGGTGATGTTCGTTCAGCGAAACTTCACCTAACGTTACTTTATCGGGGTGAAGTCCCAGTTTTTCCAGTTCCTGTATCACCACCATCTTGCAACGGTCGCAAACCATGTTTTTTATCGCGAGAGTCATTGTTACTATTTCTTCAGCAGATGTAGAACGACCGGTAATCAATGATCGTTCCCTGAAATCAGGATTGAAGTTAGCTTTTGTTGTGCCTTGCGCAAGACTTCTGTTACAGAAAGCCGTAACGTGAAAAAGTTTGCTTTATTTGTGGTGCTAACCACTATGTCACAGCGATTATTCCTATCCCTGCTATTCTTGCTGCCCCTGATAGTCAACGGGCAGAGCAAGATTAAACTGGATAGCCTTGAATTGCGACTAAAGAACGCGACCACCGATACAACCCGCATTAAAACGCTCCTCAGCATTGCCGATTACTATGCCAAGTCCAATTATATGAGGGCAATTGAGTCGGCTCGTGAAGCACGTACAATTGCAATCAACAAGAATTTGAAAAGGCATGAAGCCGGAGCCGACAATACCATAGCCAATTATTTTCTGGCCATGGGCGATTACAAAAATGCTTCCGTTCATTTTTTTAACGCTTTCAAATTTTATGAATCGGTAAAAGACTCAGCGCGCATGGTTAATGTATGCAATAACCTGGGGGCTGTGTACGATCGCCTGGCTGACTTTGATAAAGCACTGGAGTATTACCTGCGGGCTCAAACACTTTTAAACCGCTTGAAACTTGATAAAGCAGTGAGCCCGCTATCATCGCTCTATAATAATATCGGCAATGTATATCAGGCCAAGGGCGACACAACGGCTGCCCGCCAGTATTATGAAAAAGCGCTCATGTTGGCTATCGAAAGTAACAAAAAGGATGTTCAGGGAATAGCGTATAACAACCTGGGCAAGTTGCATTTCACGGACCTGAAAGATTACAACAAAGGATTGGACTATTTGCAGAAAGGCCTGGCGGTACGACTGGAAGCAGGCGATAAGGGAGCTATCGCGAAATCGCATAATGCGCTGGCTAATTTCTACCTGGTGATGGGCGATTTTCAAAAAGCAAAAGAAGCCACCAGTAACACAATAGCGCTGAGTGAAGAGACTGGTTCAGTCGATATGCAAAAGTATGCCTACGCCACACTGTCGCAGATCGAAGAAGAACTGGGACACTATCCCCAATCGTTGGAGGCGTTCAAGATCTTTAAGATGTTGAACGATAGTATTCAAAACCAATTAGCCAGCAGCGAAATTACCCGTTTACAATTGCAGTATGATTTTGAGAAGGCCGAGCAGGCCAGGGAAGCACAAGAGCAGGAGGCACGCTTTCAATACATTACAACCATCGTTATTTTATCGGTGGGGTTGATCATTGCCGTGCTCATTGTGGTGATTGTGCGTAACAAAGCCAAGCAGACAGAACTTAAGCAAAAAAACTTATCGCAGGATGTTGAGATCAAAAACAAGGAACTCACTACCAATGTGATGTACCTGATCCGTAAAAACGAACTGATCAACAGCGTGGCTGAGCGCTTGTTAAACTTACAAAGCAACCTGAAGCCCGAGAATCACAAGGTAGTGCACGATATTATTCTGGAGTTGCAGAAAGAAGCCGACAACGACAGTTGGAAAGAATTTGAATTACGCTTTCACCAGGTGCACAGCGAGTTTTACAAAAACCTGCGCCAGTTGTATCCCAATCTTTCACCAGCCGATGAAAAACTTTGTGCGTTTCTGCGCCTTAACATGAGTTCGAAGGAAATTGCCGCCATTACCCAGCAAAGTATCAAGAGCGTGGAGGTGGCGCGGGCACGGTTGCGCAAGAAGTTAAACCTCACCAATACTACCTCTAACCTCGTTACCCATCTTTCCAATTTGTAAGAACGAAGGGGGGCTATATCCTCGATGCAGCCGTTTGCCTGGTAGAGGTGCTTGGCTAGTGTCTTTTGCTCAATTTTCCGTTTCTCAACCTTCCTTTTACGGACTTGGTTTGTGTAATCAACCCTTGGGTGTGGGCTTGTTAAGAAGTAGCAGACTTATTTTTTATGACAGGCTTTATAGCAACGCACTGAGAACCCTAAATCCCCATCACGCTTGATTTGAGGCTTATTTAAGGTGCTTGCTAAGGTGCCGTTAAGGTGCCGGAAGTAGAAACTCTAAGGTTAAAAAGCCTTAAAGTAGTGGTTATTCCAAGGTTCCAAATTTCATTTCCGTCTGTTACGAAAGTTCATTTGCTCTTCCTCTGAATAAACCAAATTATCCAATGGAAGACGCTGCTAACAACGAAGAATCAATTGAAAGCCTCATTGCCAGACGAAAGCAGGAGAACGAAGCTTTTCAGAAAATCCTCAATGCCATACGGATTAAGGAACAGCTCAATTTGGAGAATCCGTTGCGTGAAAAACAGCGGAGAGCGAAAAAGAAAGACGGGTAAGACAGGCTCGTCAGCAAATGTGAACTCATTGTATAACTCAAATAACCTAAACTCTATGCACAATTATCTACGAAACATGATCAGAAGCATACTTCTGGTCGCAGTGTTTGTCCTGTGTGCTTTTACAGGATGGACCCAGGTATTCCAGGATGGTGTTCGCAAAGGTGTGGTCAAGGTGAAATTTTCACCCACGGTGACTGCTTCCCTAAGCCACGTCCAGGTAAATGCCCGCAGCAAAAGTATTACCACCGGAATCGCCTCGGTGGATGCCGTGGCCAACGCCACATCGGCCTTCAACATGTACAGGCTGTTTCCCGGCAATGCTAAAAATGAAAACAAACTTCACAAGCACGGTCTTGACCTTTGGTATATCGTGGAGATTGATGAACGCGTTGATCCTAAAATTGCTGTAGCTCAGTTTAAGAAACTTAACGAAGTACTGGCAGCTGAAGTAGATCATGAAAAAGTGCTGTCGCCTTTTCAGGCAACGCCTTACACTCCGGGTGCAAGCCCAGCCACTACCTTGCCGTTTAACGATCCGCTGTTGAAGGATCAGTGGCATTACAACAATACAGGCCAGGCCGGTGTTGGCGATGGCGATGATGATATCAACCTCTTTGAAGCTTGGACCAAAACAGCCGGAGCCAGCGACATCATTGTGTCGGTGCACGATCAGGGTATTGATGTGGCGCACAAAGATTTGAGAAGCAACATCTGGGTGAACACAGCCGAGTTGAGTGGTGTATCGGGTGTTGATGATGATGGCAATGGATACATCGATGACATTAACGGATACAATTTCCAGAAAAACAAAGGTGCTGTGGATGCTGAATTTCACGGCACGCACGTAGCCGGAACGATTGCTGCGGTAAACAACAACGGCATTGGTGTATCGGGTATTGCCGGAGGTACGGGCAACAACGATGGCGTAAAGGTGATGTCGCTTCAGATTTTTGGGGGCTTGTTTGAAAACTCCTACATCTATGCAGCGGACAACGGTGCAGTGATATCGCAAAACAGTTGGGGGTATAATTCGCCAGGTTACTTCGATCAGTCCGTGAAAGAAGCCATCGACTACTTTATAGCTGAAGCCGGCAACTATCCGGGCAGCCCGATGAAGGGTGGAATTGTAATTTTTGCTGCCGGTAATGCTAACGCAGATTATGAGTGGTATCCTGGGTATTATGATAAAACATTGGCCGTATCCTCGCTGGGTCCGGAAGGTAAGCGCGCCTACTATTCAAATTATGGCGCGTGGGTAGACCTGGCAGCGCCCGGTGGCGATCAGGATTATGGAACAAAAGGCGGTGTACTTAGTACAGCCCCGAAAGATCAGTACGCCTACACGCAAGGTACTTCCATGGCGTGTCCGCATGTGTCGGGTATTGCGGCATTGGCACTTGCCAATCGGAAGCAGCAATTTACCAACACGCAACTTTGGAATCAACTGGTAACGGGTGTAGTAAGCCTGGATGAAAACAATTCTGATTTTATCGGCATGCTGGGAAGTGGCGCCATTGATGCTGCCCTTGCCATTCAAAATGATTTAGGTATTGCTCCGGTTGCTGTTAACAACCTGACCGTAACCGGTGTTGCGCAGGAGTTTGCAACCGTGGCGTGGACGGTGCCAACGGATAGCGATGATAAAAAGCCAACAGCCTTTCATCTTTACTATTCTACGCAGTCCATTACGGCTGGCAATCTTGCCTCGGCTACGAAGATCGTAATCAAGAATACAACGGCAGCCGGTGAGATGATGGAGTATGAGGTAAACGGTCTGCTCGGGTTAACAACCTATTACTTCGCGATTACTTCTACCGACCGCTGGGGAAATGTTTCTGCCCTGTCTAATGTCGTTTCAGAAAAGACCAACGAAGGACCGGAAATTTCAGTGGATGAAAATAGTCAGGCCATTGATTTAACCATCGATATCAGCAACAGCACAACCGCTACGCACGACATAACCATACAAAACGGTGCGGCAGGTATTCTGCGGTGGAATCATTTTCTTCGGCACAGAAATGCGGAGTTGTCATTTAATGCGGCTACCATTCATTACCCGGCCGTAACAAAGAAGACAACCCGTGGTATACACCTTGGCCAGTTGAGTCTGTCGAAGGGTGCTGCTCCATTACGTAAAATTGAACCTGCGGCATCGGCCTTTACCGAAATTACAAAGTCGTATGCCTCCTGGGCAGAATACATTGTTGGTGATACCGACCTCTCGCTCACCAATTCATCGGCAACTAAATTTTCCGTAACCGAAGCGGAAGGGTTTAACCTCACGCAGGTGCAAGCGTACATCAAGCACGATCCGGCTAAAGGCCCGGTGATTTTTGAAATCTATAAGGGTGCTTCACCGGTAAAGAGCAATCTCGTACTCGCGCAGGAGTATAGCATGTGGAGTAAGGAAGAAGGATGGGCGTATGTAACCCTGGATGAGCAGCTCTATTTTGAAACGGGCGAAACGTTCTGGGTGGTAATTCATGTGCCGTCAAATAACCTGTATCCGCTCGGCATGGGTTCAGAAAATGAAGAGGATGGCTCGAAGAATTGCTTCATCTCTTTTAATCTTGGCGCAACCTGGATTCCCATGGAAGAAGCCGTTAACGACAAACGGTTTGCCTGGGTAGTATCTGCGGTAAGCGGAAACGAAACGCTCGGAACTTACATTACGCTTGAGCCGGGCTCAGGCGATGTAGAAGGTATGGGCAGTGCACAGACCACCCTTATTGCCGATGGCGCCAACCTTGTTAATGGTTCGTACAGCGCTAACATGGTTATCGCATCCAACGACATTAATAAAAAAGAATTACGCATTCCGGTAAACGTTACGGTGAGCGGCCAGCAACCCAACGTTAAGCATGTGGATATTGCCGATTTCGGAAATGTATTTCTGGGCGATACCAAAACGCTGGAACTGGTGCTGGATAACCAGGGCTATGGAAACTTCAACGATCCTTCTTTCGAAATAAGCGGAGATGATTACGTGCTGGATGGCTCCGCACCATGGCAAATCAAAGCGCGCTCGGAAGTAATTGTAAAAGTGAAGTTCACGCCTACGCAGGTTGGTAACAACAATGGTGTGTTAAAATTTACGAACGGAACACAAACCTACGAGATCGCCCTGTTTGGTATGGGTGCAGAAACATCACACATCGTGATTACACCGGAAACGCAAACCAAGAGTAATGTTGGTATAGGGGATGAAGTGTCGGCAACCATCACGGTTCAAAATCAGGGCGCTTATCCATTAAAATATTTTGTTCCTGGTTTTGATACCAAAGGTGTAAGCAACAACTGGCCTGCAAGCTATCATGCCTACGGATATAACGTTCGCACGAACAGCGCTGACGAAACCAATCCGCTTCCGTATGAATTTCAAGATATCAATGGAACAGGTATTGACATTACCAGCGAACTGAATACACAGTTTGAGTATTACACCATTGATATGGGATTTGACTTTCCGTACTACAGCCGTGTTATGAACAAACTCTACGTGGCACAGAAAGGATTTACCACCTTCGATGATACTGTAAATCCGATCAACACACCCAGACTTAATGGTAGCCCGTGGAGCCCTAAAGGGTATATCTCTCCCTTGGGCGGTTTCTTTGCGTACGAATTGCAAGGCAAAATATTCTACAAAGTAGAAGCCGACCGTGTTATCGTACAGTGGGATAACGTATGGGATGGATATTCTTCCGGGCCAATTACCGCGCAAATGGTATTGTTTGCCAATGGCGATATCCGTTTCTACTACGATAACATGGGGCTGGCTTCGTATGAACAGCAATACCTTTCCATCCTGATTGAGGATTATGATCAGCAAGACGGAATTTTGATCAACGATTATCAACAGCCTATCGAACTCTTCAGTGGTATGGTCATTGGGTTGGATTACCCGGGGCCGGATATTATCACCAGCATCGAAAATGGTTCGGGTATTATTGCCCCCGGTAGTTCAGCAGAAGTCAATATCACGATGAACACTGCGTTATTGGCAGAAGGATTGGTGAAGCGCTACGTAAACTTTGTAAGCAACGATCCGTCATCACCAACCACCAACGGACTGATTGAGTTGCAGGTAACACAGGGTGGCGTTGCCAAACCAACGGTTTCAGTTGATACCATAGCGTTTGGAAATGTTTATCAAGGCGCGGTGAAGTCAAATGTGTTTGTGGTGAAAAACAACGGAACGAAAAACGTGAACATCACCAGCATGACGTTTGTCAACAGCGACTTCAGTGTTACAGGCGATCAGCCCACTACGGTAAAACCGGGCTTGTATGCCAGGTACGAAATGGTAGTACCAACCAACATCCTGGGCGATCTCGAAGATTGGTTGTCTATTAACTATGCTGATGGCACGCACGATACTATTTATGTTACGGCAGCCATCGTTGACGCACCGCGTATCAATATTGATCTCACCGCTCTTTCGCAAACACTGAACTACGGAGATTCAATCAGCATTCCGTTTTCGATTGAGAATACAGGGTTGGGCACGCTGGAAGTTGCGGCCACTGGCAAACAGTGGTTATCCTTTGAGGCGCCATCGGCAGCAGATGACATTACCTACGTCTATGAAAAAGAAAATACAGGAGGCGTATATCAATGGATTGATATACGTAAAACCGGCACACAACTTCCCTTCTGGGATTTCGATGATGATGCCACCTTCTGGCGCGAATTGCAATTGCCTTTCCCGATCGAGTTCTATGGCGAGAAGTATACCTCCTTCAAGATTGGCGACAACGGATTGATTTCATTTGAAGATGATCCGCAGGCAACATTCTTTACAGATAAGATTCCTTCATCGGTTCATCCGGGTCCGTGCATCTATCCGTACTGGACGTTCAGCGGATTTTCGGATTACCTGTATTCCATCGAAGACATCGGTATCTTCTACCAGTTCTATGACGACAAGATTATCATTACCTGGAGTTACTTCACCAATAACTTTGGCGGCATGGGCGATCCGGTGTCGGCTCAGGTAATCTTCTATAAAAACGGAACGATGAAGTTCCAGTACAAAGCAGAAGAAGGCGGTGCCGATGCAACCTCAAACTTTACAGCCATCGGCTTACAAAAAGATAGTACTAACGGTGTTTACATTTCCGATCACCAGGCAATCGATCATGGCAAAGGATTGGCGTATGTAATTGTTCCGGCCAAGAAACTTTCCATTGCAGCGAACGCAACGTTAACAGGAGCGATCAACCTTGATGCGCGCAATGTGTACGGTGGTGTGTACACGGAAGTATTAAAAATTCAAACGAACGTTCCGGGTAGTGAAAACCTGGAGAAGTCTGTTGAGCTAACGGTAACCGGTGATGCCGAATTTACCATGGCCGACAGTGTGAAGTTTGGCACCCGCATGATTGTGTTGGAAGAATGGGGTTCGCCTAAAGCAAACACCATCGACATTCAGTTTCAAAATGAAGGCGCTGCTCCCTACGATATTACCTGGGCGCAAATGACGGATGGTATGCAAGGATTGAGCTTGTTATTGGAAGTTGATGGATTCTGGGGTAAAGAGTGGACAGATATTTCAAACATCTATTCACCGTGGGCCTGGGAAACTCCCACGTATACCCTTATGCCGGGCGATGTGGTAAATGCGAAAGCCGTATTCTATCCTTCCGTAGCAGGTGACTTCGCAGATGATTTGATCATCACGACTAGTATTGGTGAGCAACGCATTGTGTTAACCGGTTCGGCTATTGAACCTCCGGTGTTAACCGTGACGCAGGATTCTATCGCGGTTACGCTAAACCTGTCTACGGAAACGAAGACGCGCACAATTGATTTCGATAACATCGCTGGGGCCACTGACCTGACGTATGTTGTTGGCGTGGAATACGCACGCGAGGTGACTGCGATTTCACCGGCTGCTGAGCCGATGACGGCACGAGTAAGCAATAAGTCGTTGAAGTTGACTAACGCCAGCGGTTCCGTTGGTATTCAGCCACAAGCCACCTACAACCGAACTAAGTCGCATACCAGCAAAACCACACCCGATACGTTTATTGGAAATGGTGGCCCGGCCATTACGCTGGCAACCCAGTACAACGCAGGTGCTGATGGATTTAATGTTACGCACATTGAAACGTTTATGCGAAGAGAAGCCTTACAGGAAGGGATGCTTGAAGTAGCTGTTCGCGCAGGCGGCAGTGCCATTTCTAATTCTCCAGTGGTGGCTACCGGTAAATTGAGTTTCTCTGGTACTGGCGTGGATGAAACAGGTTCATGGTATCAGATTAAATTGGATCGGTCTGTAATGATTTACCCAAATGAAGATTTCTACATCAGTGTTTCGTATCCGTTCGGTATCGAATATGCTCAGGGATCCATTAACGATTCTGAAACCACGCCTCGTTACTACTACGAAGAAGAAGGATACTGGTATAACGTGCAAGACATCGCAGAGCTGGGTACTATTGGCTGGATGATGTACGCAGCAGAAGAACACACACGCTCGTGGTTATCGGTTACATCGGGTACGGAAGGAACATTGGCTGTAGGCGAATCAGCCACAGCAACGATTTCGGTTGATGGTACACTGGCCGAACGTGGCGATCAGTATGCTCACGTAGTGTTTGCTACGAATGATCCTGTTAATCCAACGCTGAAAGTTCCGGTTACACTGCACTTCAATGAAGGTCCGGTGTTTAGCGGTGGCTCCACTACGGTGATTATGTCAGAAGGAGAAACTGTAACGCTGAATTTCAATGTAACGGATAAAGAGGGCAATACCTTTACCGTTGCGCCTGCACAACCCTATACCGGTGTTACGCACACACTCGAAGGTGGAAAGTTAAACATCACACTGGCTCCGGACTACAATGCATCGGGTATGTACGCGTACACGTTCAAGGCTACCGATCAGTATGGTGCCATTACCGATCTTGTTATTTCAGCCGAAGTAATGAACATGAATCAGGCTCCACTGTATGTTGGGGAAGTTGGTAAGTCGATCGAATACAATTCAGTGGGCTACCTGTTTGAGTATAACATGGAGGATTACTTTGCTGATCCGGATGGCGATGAGGTAACGTTCAGTGTTGTTAGTGGAAATACCGGCATTGCCGATGTGTTCGCCTCTGCATCTCAGTTCCTGGTACGGCCCGTAGCCGAAGGTGAAACAACTTTTGCATTCACCATTACCGATAGCAAAGGTGCCGTATTAAACGATGCAATTACCGTAAAAGTAAACGCTGTGCTGGCAACAGAAGACGGTGTTACCGGTGGCATAAAAGTTTACCCGAACCCGGTAGAACGTATGGCGAATGTTTACCTGAGCTACGAGTGGAAAGGTGCAGTGAAGATCGAAATCATCGATGCAGCCGGTCGCCAATATTTAGCAGAAGAAGTGGATGCAACAAGCAGTCGCGACATTCACCTGAATGTTTCCTCCCTTCGAAAAGGCTTCTACATTTTGAGGGCAGCTTCGAAAGATCGTGACGTATCGATTAAACTTATCAAAGAATAAATGAAGATAATCCAGCAGGTTGTGTTCCGGTTTATGAGGAGCACAACCCGAAGGATCTTCTATAAAACTACATGACTATGAAAAATTTATTCAACATGGCGGCCTTGCTGATTCTGATCAGTTTCAGTGCCTGCAAAGACGATGGTGACGAACTGAATGCGCACGATCAGAAAGTAAAAGAGCTTACAACTAACGCTTGGGGCGAGGCTACCGTAACGCATGCTGATGGAAACCTCTCCGGTCAATATGAAGACTTTACCATTGTATTTACGAAGAATGCTTCTGACGGCTTTGATGGCACCTATGTGATTGCCAACGGTGGGTATGCCTTTTCAGAAACCAGTGGCAAGTGGAAATTGAGCGATGACCTGACACAGATTCTATTAGACTCGGGCAAGGAAATGGATTTTAAATTGGCGGATAACAGCCTCGAGCTCGACTTCACAGTTTCATCAGCTAGTGGACGTGCCGGCTTAAGCGGCCACTTTGTTTTTGAGCTTAAACCTTTATAGTAAAAATTTGAGTGCAAAAGAGACCAGGTAATACTGGTCTCTTTTTATTTGATCCAATAGGCTTTGTTATGGTGATCATTATGTTACAGACTGTTGAACCAGCCAGTGCAGATTTGTTTGATGCGCAACCATTGTTAACCAGCAACGAGTTGGTTTATATGGTACTGGCAATCAGTTTGATTTTTGGACTGATGTTGTGGCGATCGTACCGTGAAAAACAGCGTCTAAAAATTGCTGTGCATACGCTCATGGAAGCCCTGTCTAAAAAAGATGCTGCACTGGCCTTGCACCTGGCGAGGCTTGAAGAAGCAACTGGAAATGTTGAGCGGCTGCGGCAGCATATTGATGAACAGATTTATGAACGCACTGCGAAACTTCAACAGCACAGTATGAAGATCGTTGCCTACACACGCTTGAATTCGTATAAACTTCGCGAGCCCTTGGCCAGGGTGCTTGGGTTGGTTATGTTGATGGAGCGCGAAGCTATGAACGACAAACTTCGTGACCTGTTCTTAAAATTAAACATCTCGGCCAACGAGCTTGATGAAATTGTACAGGAATTTATGAGTACGATTAACGCGGAGGAGCAGTAGACGTACATTCAAAAAAAAGGAGTCTTACGTTGAAGACTCCTGCTAACCTAAAAGTTTCGGTTGTACTTTATATCCCGACTTCAATCTGGAAACGAAATATCCAGAAGTCGTGCGCAAATGCATGATTGTTTGCAAACTGATCCTCCTGGTAGGTAAGGTCAGTCTGAAGTTTTACGCGGTGCCCTTTAAAGTATTTGTTTACCCCTACCGTGTATTGCTGCTCGCGGTTTTCCATATCCTGGATTTCTTTATCCGGATCAACCTCTGAGTAACGGGCAACAAACTCAAAATTGTTTTTGAAAATATAACTTCCCTGAAGATTGAGACCGTGCCCAACGTAGACGTGACGCTCCTCGCCCTCATCGTTGGTTGAGACAGGCGCAGGTGAAGAACGGTTCATGTATTCGGCAGCAAAGGCCCAGCCCTTGTACTTATACAGAAAGTCTGCAGCACTGGTAATGATGTCGGTGGGTGTAAACAGAAACACGCCCAATTGTCCGCCCGTGCGTGTGGCGTTTTGATTGCTTGAGTAGGTAAAGCCCAGCGATACTTTTTGTTTTTGTTCGCGTGCCAGATCGCCTTCAAAATAATCGCCCCCGTTGGTGAATGGACCAAACGGAAGAAACTCCGCGCGTCCTGTGTAAGCCAGACCATTATCGGAATTGGAAATATTTCTTCCTTCACCCGTGGAGACCGCGCCCCGAAGTACCAGCTTAGGGATTTTATAGTAGATCTGAAAACCAAAATCACGATCGATGTTGAACGTACTGTTTACAATGGATCGGTCTACAAGTTGAAGGTCGCCTGATGAATTGACGCGCTGCCGGTTGCCTGGAAGTTTTGTTTGACCAAGTCCGATGGAGAAATTATTATTGATAGCATACTGTACAAAAGCATCGCGAATAATATTTGGAAACCCCAGGCTCTCGAAATCCATATCACCACGCGAAAAAGAGAGCTGAATGAGGTAGGTAAGTTTTGGCGAATAAACGAATCCATCAAAGCGCAACCGAAGCCTGCGTACGCGCGCTTCCACCTGGTCGATGGTAAGATCATGACCACTTTTGGTGCTGAAAGCGGCCCGGTTCTGTATCCGGAAACGGATGTTCAGATGAAACAGGCTGTCGGGCGATGTAATGCCAAGACCTTTACCATACGTGAAGTAGGGTGATGGTGATACATTAACCTGCGCCATTGCCGCGAATGAACATAGCAGAACCGCTACTCCGGTAATCAATTTATACATACGCCTTTTTTTTGTGTTCTTACTAACTAAAATACAATTGCATTGGTGTCCTGCAGCCCCTTTCAGGGGGTGGTGTAGAAACAGGGCGCAAATGTACACAGGGTTGAGCAAATCAGCTAAGTCTTTTGATTTCTGTCCTTTTGTAAAGTATTATTACAGCTGGAGATAGTGTTTAAAATTTGATTGTACCAGAGTGCCCATGAAGAAAGTGACTGAAAGGAAATTACATCTTTGGTTGTTTGAAGCGTTGGAAAGAGAGCCGGGCATCCGCCACTTTGTAAGCGATCGGAATTCGGATGAGCAGCAAGGCGAATTTACGCTGAGCTTTTCAAGTCTGCCCGATCGCGATGCCATCCAGTATAACCGTAATTTGCTTGCCGAAGCGATGAAGGTAAAACCAGCTGCATTGTACTTTCCCTCGCAAGTTCACAAAACGCGTATCGTGAATGTTACAAACAACACATTAACGGCAGACTTGATGGAGACTGATGCACTCATTACCAACCAAAAAGGAATCTGCATTGCCGTGATGTCGGCTGACTGTGTTCCGGTGCTTCTGTATGATCCGGTTAATGCGGCAGTTGGCGCAGTGCACTCCGGTTGGCGCGGAACGGTAGCTAAAATTCTGGAGAAAACACTTCATGAAATGAATTCACAGTTCGGTACGAAGGGAGAACATATCATTGCGGCAATAGGTCCTTCGGTGTCGCAGGATTCGTATGAGGTAGGCGAAGAGGTTGTGGAAGAAGTGACACAAGCATTTGGAGCACAAAGCGGTTTGCTGATACCTCAGCCAAACAACAAAGCTAAACTCGATTTATGGAAGGCAAATAAACTTCAATTGCTGGCGTTCGGTGTGCGTGAATCGAACATTGAAGTTTCTGACTTGTGTTCGGTGAAAAACAATCATCATTTTTTCTCAGCCCGTAAAGGCGACACCGGTCGATATGCGGCAGGTATTATGTTGATATAACGCTGTGTTTTTTTTGGCCAAGTACTTCACCACAGAGAACACAGAGGAAATTCACACCGAGGTTACACAGCGATTTTATTTGTGGTACTTTGTGCTCTTCGTGCCTTTGTGGTTAAAAGTCAGTACCTGAAATATTTTTTGAACCACTAAGACACCAAGAACACTAAGGTACACGAAGATTTACTTTGTGTTACTTCGCGTCCTTCGTGCCTTCGTGGTTAAAAGTCAGTTACCCAAATTTTTTTTTGAATCACCAAGGCGATAGGCCACTAAGAAATCACAACGCGATTTGATTACTCGGAGCGGAGAATTTTTGCCGGATTGATATTCGCGCCACGTAGTATCTGCAAACTTACGGTGCCTAAAGCCAACAGCATCAGAATGACTACCGGCACAACAAACATATCCCATTGCAACCCAATACGGAACGCAAAGCTGCCGAGCCACGAATCAATACCATACCAGGTTATCGGAATAGCAATCACGCTGGCGATGAGTACCAGTTTAAAAAACTGCCACGACAACAACGTCATGATGCTGCTTACAGAAGCGCCCAATACTTTTCGGATACCGATCTCTTTCAGTTTTTGCGTAGTGGTAAACGAAGCGAGCCCCCATAAGCCCAGGCACGCAATAACAATGGCGAGCATGGCAAACAGGCTGAATATTTTTCCGAACTGCTGATCATCTTTGTATTGCTTATTGAAGAAGTCATCTAAGAAATAGTAATCGAAGGGATTGCCCGGAAAGGCTTCTTTGTATTTTGCTTCTACCGCCCCAATGGTTTCATTCATGTTTTTTCCATCCAGGTGAATGGAGAAAGCGCGCCACGAAATGGTGTCGGCTTTAAACAGCCAGGGTGCGTGTTCGGTCTTCAGCGAATTCCAATGATAGTTTTTCAATACACCAACAATGGCGGTGGTATCGCCACCCACAATGATTCGTTCTTTCAATGCGTTCTCGGGTGTGCCCAGACCAAACGCGGTGAGCGCTGCTTCGTTTATCAACACCGATTCCATATCCGACCGGATTTCCGGATTGAATGAACGGCCAGCCAGCACCGTGATGCCATACGTTGTGATGAAGTCGGGATCAATCCACACAACGCTTCCGGTTTTACCTTCTTCTTGCAACGCCCCGTCTCTGCGCATACTCGTGCCCCAGTTGTAACCGCCACCGGGAATAGCCCCTGACGTAGTGACACCCTGAACGCCATGCAATTCCTTTAATTCATTTTTCAAACTGATCATCCGGCTGCGGGCTGTTTCCGGTTGCACGATCTTCGGCCCATTTACAATCAACATCTGATCCATCGTTAACCCTTTATCCTGATGGCGCATAAAATTCATTTGCCGGTAAATGGCAAACGTTCCGGCAATCAGCATGAGCGATGATGCAAACTGAAATACTACCAATACTTTTCGCAGGGAGAAACCGCCACCAATTTTGTCTGACTTCCCTTTCAGTACTTCGGTTACATTAAAGGACGACAACACAAAGGCAGGGTAAGCGCCTGAGATGAGTGAGCCTGCCAGGAACAACCCGAAGAGCACCAACCAGAATCGTGGATCACTGAAATTGAAGGCAAAATCTTTTCCGACAATTTCACCCAGCAACGGCAGCAGGAGTATGGCCATCAGAACAGCCAGTGTTACACCCAGAAAATTGACCAATACGGATTCGGATAGAAATTGAGTAACCAACTGACTGCGAATGGCCCCTATTGATTTTTTAATGCCCACTTCGCGAGCGCGTTCCATGGCGCGGGCCGTGGAAAGATTAATGTAGTTGATCCACGCAATAGCCAGAATGAAAATTGAAATGACAATAAAAAAGTAGATCGTGTTCATGCCCACCGTTGGACTGGAGTCATTAACATATCCAGGGTTCAAGTGGATGCTGCGGATCGGCTGAAGATTTAAAACATTTTTGCTGTTCGATTCAGCCAGTTCTTTCCCTTCATATTTGTCTATGAAAGCCGGCAGTTTTCCTTCCACGGTTTTCGAATCGGTATGCGGATGAAGTTCAACGTACGTGATGAAATTGTACCATCCCCAGCCATTGTCGTTTTGATATTGTCCGTTGGTGAGTAGTTTGTGTATGGGAATGAGGAAATCAAAGTTCAGGTGAGAGTTCTGCGGAACATCTTCAATTACAGCCGTAACCTGGTAATCACCATCCGACCATCCGCCCGAGACCTGCAGCGTTTTTCCCAGCACATCTTCAGCGTTACCAAAGTAACGATCGGCCATTTTTCGGGTGATCACGATCGAGGTGGGATCATCGAGTGCCGTATTCAAATCACCGTGCAACGCTGTGTAGGTGAATACATCCAGAAACGTTGAATCTACAAATTGTATGTTGTCTTCTTTAAAACTTTGTGGATCGGTGCCCTCTTTCTTATAGCTCACCACCGCGCCACCATACATCGGATGCGTGCGCACATACGTTTTTACTTCAGGTATGTCAGCGAGCAGCGCGGGTCCTTGCGCATATCCGGATAGCGGGCTGGTGCCACGAAGCTCTCCGTTTCGATAACTCGTGGTGGTGGTACGGTAAATGTTCTCCGCATTCTTGTGATAACTATCGTAACTCAGTTCAAAGTCAACATAGTTGAGAATAACAAGGCACACGGCTACGCCAATGGCGAGCCCGAAAATGTTGATGAAGGAATACACCTTGCGCTTCATCAGGTTGCGAAAGGCGAGGGTGAAGAAGTTTTTAAACATAGTGCAGTAAGGTTGGAATGCTTTTTCTACGATGGTTCATCATTTCAAAAAGTTGAACCTGCTCAGCAAAAAGGAACTTACAGGAATACTCACAAAAGGTTACAAGGTTACAGACTGTCCGGTCATTTCGTAACCGGACAGTTTAATGCAGCTAATTCTGCGCTTTAGAATTGTTTCAGAAAACTGATCTTGGCAATGGCATGATCTTCTACCTGGCGGTTGACCGGAATTGTTTCCGGGGTATTGAAGCCGCTGTGGTTGTACACAAGATAGATGTACGACAGCGGTAAGTATTCAATCGACAGCCGGATGTTGTAATTATCGAAATCGTTCTGTGAGTTTTTCTGGTAGAACCCAATGAGTTGAATTCTTGGGTTCAGCGCAAAGCGACCTTCAATACTATAGTAATCCACTTTAGTAGTGGTGTTGTTTTCGCCTACGCTCTTGAAATGATTTCGATTAAACCGGGCAGTAATGGAAATATGGGGTATCGGTGCGAATTGCAATTTCCAGTCGTGCATGATTAGCTGGCCGTCAAAGTATGTTCCCCATTCACTTTGTGTAAACAGACTGATGAACCGTGAAGGATCGGTACTGAACCACACAGCCTGACGAAAGTAATTATACGCACCGGCACGGATGGTGATATCAAGCGGTTGAAACGGTTCAGTTAAATATTGATAGGTTGGGTTGAATGAGTAACCAATGAAACCGCCTTTCTGGAAATTAAACCAGAGGGGAAAAATAGGCGCTTGTATTTCAATAAGCTTTCCGGTAGATGCCTGATGATACATTTCCGGAAGTAAGCCAGGCTCGAATGCACGGATAAATTTCTTGAACGGCAAGAACTTGCCGCGGTAGTACCAGTTCAGCCCGGGCGTTGTACCGATCACATCGTTACGCGAAACAAATCCCATCTCCGGATTAAAATCTTTTGTTACGATGGATTCGGTCCACCAGATCTTAACCTGGTTAGTAAAGTATTGGTATTGTGTAAACGCAGAGAATCCTTGCGTGCCCGTGTTGGTGGAGGTAGTATGAATGGCCATGGCATTGAGCGAATGCGCATCGTTAATCCGGATAAAGCCATCAACCGTGGAAGTGATGTTGGTATCGTCTGGTTGATTCTTGACCGACACCATGCCGCCAACGCGATTTTGTTTTCCAAAATTTTCAGAATAGCGCGCCACAAAAAAGTTGGTTGCGGGTGTGTTGTCGGTTTCACCCTGCCGCATTACCATGGCACCATAGTTTCGTTCCAGCGAACGAAAGACAAAGCGACCACCTGCGTGTATGGGTACAGGTTTTCCGGATTCATCGAGTCCGATTCTGCGACTGAAGAAGGGTTGAATGCGCATGTTGCCTCCCGCACCATCTTCCTGCGGACTTGCACCGACACCAAAGAGCGAAGCATTCTCCAAAAAGAACTGGCGTCTTTCCGGAAAGAAAACCGAAAAGCGTGTCACGTTATTCACTTGCCGGTCGGCATCGGCCTGTGCAAAGTCAGTATTGAACGTGAGATCAAGCACGGCATACGGACTGATGGCCCACTTGATTTCACCTCCGGCTTTGTAGTTGGTTTCGGTTGGATTTCCTTCGGGGAAATTTTCATAGCGATCGCGCGATAACAAAAAATAGGGAACCACCCGGATGTTGGTAGTAGGCGGTGGTGGTGTTAAGTTTTTCAAGGTACCGGCATACGCCATGCGCAACGAACTGTACGCTCGTGGAAAAGGTGAGAATGCGGTAACCTCATTGGTGAGCCTTCGGTTACGGTAAATGTTGAAGCCCCAATGTTGTACCGAGTCTGTGCTCTTCGGATAACGAAGGGTTTTCCAGGGCACGGCAATTTCAGCTACCCACCCCGAGTCGGTTCGTGAAGTACGCACCCGCCACAAACCATCCCAGTCAATATCATAATAGAGATCATCAAACGACAGGAGATCACGCTGCGTGCCATACGCATTTGTAGCCATGGCTATGGCGTTCCGGTTATCGTTAAACGCATCAAACGACAAGGTAACAAGGTCGTGCTGACGATGATTGAAGTCGCGTTTAAAATCGGTGGCACGTATGGCTTTCTTACCCAGGGAATCGCGCGAGAAGATTCCAAGGTAGAGGTAGTGCTTATTGTATAAAATTTTTACATCGGTGGGGTGGTGCGGAGTGCTGCCCTGAAACGGTTCAACCTGAATGAATGAAGGTGAGGCTTTCGCGTGTTGCCAGACGGCTTCATCCAGCCGGCCGTTTACCCGCAAGGAGGTTTCAATCTTTACAGCGGTAATTTCTTTCCGGATCGAATCGGGTTCAAAGATTTCAGCATCCTGTGCCGCTACCGTAAAAACACGAAAGCAGAGTAAGGCGAGCAAGCGTAACTTCATACACGTAGGGTGGCAAGGGTAAAGCCGGGCAATAAATTAACCGAAAGGGCCCGTTGTACAAAGGAGATTTATACGGCCAGAAATTTTTTTAGTTTCTGTTGAAGGGCGGTAGCATTAACCGGTTTTTTGATGAACTCATTAACACCTTGTTTCAGGGCAAACGAGATTACTTCTTCTTCGGTATCCGAAGAGATCATTACAATGGGTGTTTTCTTCTTTTGCTCCTCACGCACCAGCTTTACTACATCATCGCCATTGTGGAAGGGCATGTGGATGTCGGTAATGATAAGATCGAAGGTATTGGCGCGTAGTTGCTCAAGGGCCTTGATGCCATCATTGGCGTAGGTGGCATCCGCATTTTCATTTTCCAGTACTACCTGGATTACTTTCCGCACAACGATGTCATCTTCGCAGACGAGTACTTTCATGATTTTTAGTTTAGGATCAAGGTATGAAATACTTTTCACAAAGGTTGCGCTGAAGGCTCAACGGTTCACCAAGGCTCTTGCATGGCTTTGTGGTTACGTTGTGATTCTAATAGCTTGTATTTCAGTAAAGCTTTGGAGCCGCATTCAGCATCGGGAACTGGCGCTGGTGCCAATACGGATACACCGGGGTAGTAGCGCTTACGGCATCCAGTCGTTTCACCTGATCAACACTCAGGTTCCAACCTACTGCTCCCAGGTTTTGTTTTAATTGCTCTTCAGTGCGTGCTCCGAAAATGATGTTGTCAACCGTAGGTCGCTGCAACAACCAGTTAAGCGAAACCTGCGCCACTGTCTTTCCGGTTTCGGCAGCAAGTTCGTCCAGCACATCAATAATAGTATAGAGCAACTCATCCGACACCACGGCACCTGGCACCGGGCTTCCACCCTGCGTTACACGGGCATCGGGTCGTGGTTGATTGCGTCTGTATTTTCCGCTAAGCAACCCGGCTGCCAGGGGGCTCCATACAATGGTACCTACGTGCTGATCGATACCCAGCGGCATCAACTCCCATTCGAAGTCTCGGTTAATCAGCGAGTAGTACGCCTGGTGTGCTACATACTTTGACCAGCCATAACGTTCAGAAACAGAAAGTGATTTCATCAGGTGCCAGCCTGAAAAATTAGAGCAGGCAATGTATCGCACCTTACCACTTTGCACCAGGGTATGCAGCGCATTTAAGGTTTCGTCTATTGGGGTGTTGGCATCGAAGCCGTGCATGTGGTAGATGTCGATGTGATCAACACCCAATCGCATTAAACTTCCTTCGCAGCATTTAATCAGGTTGGCGCGCGATGATCCGAAATCATTCACCCCATCGCTCATGGGGAATGTAGCTTTGGTTGAAATCAATACTTCGTTGCGTTTTCCTTTGATGGCCCTTCCCAGAATTTCTTCTGAAGCTCCCCGCGAATAAACATTGGCCGTGTCGAACAGGTTAACCCCCGCATCGAGACAAAGATTGACCAGTCGTGTGGCTTCGTCTACTTGTTGCGAACCCCACGCTTTAAAAAAATCAGTGCCGCCACCAAATGTGCCAGTGCCAAAACTCAACACAGGCACGCGCAGTCCTGAGCCTCCCAGTTGTCTGTATTCCATTATGCTTTATTTTTCTTCGTGTTTACCACATACTTTGTTGTACCGCTTTACTACCAATTCAAGGTCTTCCTTTTTGTACTCTTTGTCTTTTACCCGCTTAATAACATCGGGGCAGTCGTGAAAGAATTTGGCTACGTCTTTTTTAAAGGACGTTCCTTCCAGGCGTACCAATGGGCCATTACTCCGCTGTACCACAAAGCGATCGGCCACGCGTGCGTTATTGGCTGTACTCATTCCGCTCTGATTGTTGTATGCGCCCGGTGCGTTCGATACCTGGTAGTAGCGGAACAACCGAACGGCTCCTTCCTCTTCAAGTTTTAGAAAAACATTGGCGAGGTTGGCAAACGGAGAGGTTAGCTTTAATTCATCGCGCACCGAAATCATTCGGATGAGCACTTCATCATACGTAAACGCTACTTCCAAGACCTGGTCTGGTGTTATACCAAAAGGAGAGTTGTCTTTAATGATGGTAATCTTCGACTGCATCTCCTGATAGTCGGGCCGTTTGCTGAATTGAATCATCGGTACAGACACCAGTACTTCCGTCTTTTCCTGGTTTGGATAGATAACGTAGCCTTTAAAATTTTTGGCTTGCCCCTGTACAAGCGCCCCGATCATCAGGAGCATCAAAATCGATAGTTTGTTTTTCATGGTAAACGATAGGGTTGCAATATCCCAGAAAACCCAATGATGTGAAAGCAATGCAGTAAGAATTCGATGTCTTTTTTGAACTGGCGGCAGACCATTTTTCATAGGCGAACGCGCCTTACAAAAGGTGCTCTTCTTATAAATTTCCCTAGGGGAAGCACTGTTTTTTCCTTTGGCGAAGAATTTTTTTAATTTTTTTTTAGTCACGTTTGGGCATGTCCTACCGGGTGTGGATTGTATTGTTAGGTACTCGCCCGGCACACGTGCATGCGCCTTCGGGCTCAACTCACTACCGGCATCACGCGTGTATGTAACGCTCAAAAAGTTATTCACAAATGTGTTTTTCCCTATGAAAACTCACATTTTTCAGACTTTATGATCGACTGGTGTCAACTTAAAAGCAGCGCTTGTCCTCAATGTTCATCCATGCTTGCACGCGTATTACCATAGGGAAGCGTATCAATCATACCTGCTTTTCTCCTATGAAGATTGTGAGCGCGATTGGAAATCGGGCGCAAGAATTTTAACGGTATATACAATCATATCGAAGAGATTGTATATTCGCATCCATAGTGCTTTAGGAGTGACTTCAATAATCACTTTAAGTACTTAAAAATTTAACCACTAAAACTTAAAAAACGCTATGGCAAAAAAAGCGAAAAAGGCAGCGAAGAAAGCTGCTAAGAAACCGGCTAAGAAGGCCGCTAAAAAAGCTGCTAAGAAGGTAGCGAAGAAAGCTGCTAAGAAACCAGCAAAGAAAGCCGCTAAGAAAAAGTCAGCCAGAAAACCTAACGCAGCCTTCATGGCTCCGCTTACTGTAAGCGCAAACCTGGCTGAAGTTATTGGAAACAAGCCGCTGCCAAGAACGCAAATCATTAAGAAGATCTGGGATTACATTAAGAAGAACAAACTTCAGGATTCCAAGAACAAGCGCATGATCAACGCGGATGCTAAACTGAAAGTAGTGTTTGGCGGCAAGAGCCAAATCTCTATGTTCGAATTAGCAAAAGTTGTAAACAACAACGTGAAGTAATTCACGCGTTTTTAAAACTTGAAAAGGCCTGGACAATGTTGTCCGGGCTTTTTTGTTTTAAGACACAGGCATGCAGAAGATCATGCTGGCTGTATGGAATTGGTTTCTTATCTTAGGTAACTCAAATGCATACACCTATGGAAAAAGTCCGATTACTTCTTGGGATACTGTCAATTGCAGTGATCATTGGTATAGATTCCTGTTCATCGGGTAAATCGGCCTACGAGCATGGTAATTACTATGAAGCGGTAATTACGTCTGTAGGTCGGCTTAGAAAAAATACGGATCATAAGAAGTCATCCGAAACATTACGTCAGGCTTATCCATTGGCTGTTGCATATTTTGAAGATCAGGCAAGTAATGCCATGGCCTCCAATGCGCAATTTAAATGGACAGCGGTTGTACAGGCATACACCTCTATTAATGTGATGTATGATGAGATCAAACGCTCCCCTGGTGCAATGGCTGTCATTCCTAATCCGGTGAGCTATCATGCCAAGCTGGAAGAAGCCAAACGAAACGCGGCCGATGAAAATTATCAGGCGGGCATTTTAGCACTTTCAGCAGGGAACCGTGACAAAGCCAAACAGGCTTACCGCTATTTCAAAACCGCAAATGAATATGTAGTAGGGTACAAAGATGTAATCAAAATGATGGAGCAGGCACTGTGGGATGCCACGGTAAAGGTGCTGATTACGCCAATTCCGGTTACGAAGAATGTTGCGTGGAGTGCGCAATTTTTCGATGATAAAGTTTCTGAGTTTCTGCATGGAGCGCCAATCAACGAGTTTGTAAAATTTTATACCTACAGTGAGGCGCAAACCTTAAAGCTGAATCCCGATCACATTATTGAGTTGTCATTCGATGAGTTTGTTGTGGGGCAGGTACAACTGCACGAAAAGCAGATTCAACTTGAGAAGGATAGTGTGGTGCTGGCAACTTATATTACCCAACCTGCAGGCAATCAAACTTCGCCAACAACAGGCAATACTGTTGCTCCTGGAAATACGAACGCAAATCCGGGTGGTAGTACCACTCCAACAAGTGGAGGGAACAACGCGGGCTCCAATACTACAACGAATACCACTGAAGGAAATTCCAGTGGAAATTCAACCGGACAGAATGCAGAGTCTGAGAGCACAACCAATACTCAAAATAACCAGACGAATACCGGAAATACGGGTAACCAAAATCAAGGAAATAGCGGTAACGAAGAAAAGGCGGAGGAAGAAGATAAAGTAACCATCTGCCACAAACCTCCGGGCAATACAGAGAATGCGAAAACCCTTATTATACCACGGTCGGCTCTTCAGGCTCACCTGGATCACGGAGATGCTCTTGGATATTGTGAAGAGACAACTGAAAAAGGAAAGCCTGCGGATAATAAAAAGCCCGATGAGAAAAAGCAGGGAGGTAATAATGGTAGCAAGCCGCAGGGGAGTAGCAGTATTTTGTTGATCAGAAAAGATCAACTGGTTGCTTCCACCTCACAGAGCGGGTTGTTCGCCAGTCTGTTCGCAACCGACACAACGAAAGTCTATGGAAAGGTAAAGGCCACTTACTATCACTTTCAGAAAACAACAACATCAAAAGGTATTGTGAGCTTTAGAATTCTGGATTCAAAAACAAAAGCGATACTCAGTGCTGAGAAAATGCCGGGCGAATACATTTGGATATCGGAATGGGCAACCTTTAATGGTGATGAGCGAGCATTGTCACCGCTTCAACTCGAAATTGCCAGGCAACGTGAGAAAGTTCCTCCTCCGGTGCAGGATTTGTTTATTGAATTCACCAAGCCTATTTATACGCAGGTCACTTCGAAGATTCAGAATTTTTATAAGGGATACTGAGGCTACAGCGTTCAGGAATAGCGTAGTAGTTATGGCATCAGTAGCGAAGCAACAATAGTGGCGGTGTTCTCCACCCTGATCGGAAGCATAAATTTCAAGCGCAGGCTTAATTAAGTAAGTTGAATACGAGGCCACATCATGCGTGATGTGATCCGGCTTCCATACCGGCTGACAATTGAGTACGTGGAACTGTTCATCGCGAACATCAAAAACAACAACGGGGTTAATACCATCGACTGATTGCTGTGGAAAAAACAACATCACCGGAAAATCAAATAGCGCTGCTTCGCGCAACTCCGGAATCAGATTCGCATCAAAGTATTCATACCTGACCAGTCTCGAATCCAGGCCATCATTCGTTAAAATGTTTTGAACCAGGCTTAGCTTCTCCTGCATCATGCGTACCGGAATGAATGCCGGTGTGAATAATTCAATGGGCAGCCAGTGTTGTGAATTTATTGGAAGAAACTGGAGTGCCGGTTTACCGATTGCAAGTTTGTAATCAAAGAAGGAATAACCTGGTACAAAGTAGCCCGGGTAGAAGTAGCGGAGGTTTAGCTGCTTGCAGTAATTTATTTTTTGATAGATCAGGTACTTTCCCAGGCTGTACTTCTTGTATGACGGATCATACACCGAAGCAATGCCTTCGGCACTGTTCTCTCCAACATCAAAGTAGCCTGCGGCAATTAAAGTGTTGTCATCATAAACGGCAACCTCATACGTATTGTAAATAGAGTTTGCAGTGGCTGACTTACCCAGGAGAAGTTTGAGAAGGTTGGAAAGGAATACCTGTTTTGTAACGGTCGTACAGTTCTTCTTTCTCGGGTGTTATGGACGCAGGACCAATGCTGGTTTTGAAGATTGCGTTTTGCCTGAATAATTTGCTCGCAGTACGATCTCCTTCATAATCGCTAAGTACGATGCGAAGCCAGATAGCGCTGTAGGTTTCATTTTTAAAATGAACAAAGTTGGTTGTAAAAATGGTTTGCCCCATTCTAAACCACCCACGTGCCAGGTACTCATCAAGTTCTTGTGGTAGTAACTGCTCTGGGGCTTTGGCTTGTGCGAACATACAACTGGATGTGTCGTCAAGTTAAAAATAAATTATTCATAATGGGGGAGGGAATACAATAGTGTGGAATTATTTCCACAGGGTTACACCTTTACAGCAGTATGGAGACTGTTATTTGATTTTCTGATTGTGGTTGTTGAATTGCAGGGAGAACTGTACAACATCATTTATAACGTATGAAAACATTGGGAATCGTATTGGTGGCATTGGGTTTAACCATGTCTGTCGTTACGGGCTTTACGCTCATTACAAAAAAGGAAATCGTTGATCTTGGACCGTTGGAAATCAATCGGGAAGAAAGAACACCTGTATATTGGTCACCATTAACAGGTGGCGTGCTGGTAATAGCCGGGTTGGTTGTGATGCTGGTGGCAGTTGGTAAGAAGAAGTAGAATTCAAAGAACTTGATATCCGGTTAACTATAGTGTCATCGCTTCGGGATTTGCGTAAGATCAACGTGAAGTTCCGAAGCGATGACATTCATGCTATAATTTAGAGTCTTATCGTTACTCCCATTTTTCCATTGGAGAAGGCATTGCCGCCACCAACCTCCAGGTTTAGGCCGAAGCGATTGTTGAAGTAGTACCGTCCACCTACCTGCGCACCCAGTTCCACTCCGGTGGTGTGGTCGCCCGGATAATCATCATCTGAATCCCAAACATAAAATCCCAGGTTTAGTCCGGCATAAAAATCCCACTCTGGGGGTATGTTCAACAGGCTGTTAAAGTGATAGTTTCCGTTGCCTGAAATTCCAAGTACACTATGATGATACCGTTCGTTGTTCGGGTGATCGTGATAAGAACGGAAGGAGAGTTCACCACCCACGGAGATATCGCGGTGTACGCCCCAATCCACTCCGGCATATACGGGTACACCCCACGATGAAAGCCCAAGCCCTGCGTTAAATTGTGCTTCACCTGTTGAAAGAAAGTACTGGGCAAACGATGCCTGCGTTGCTGCCAGGAGCAGCAGCATGATTGTTATTTTTTTCATGGTTATGCTGATTGATTTAAAGTCTAAAACTTATTGTGCCATAAAAGAGGAGAGCATCCAGTGATATTGTTCTATGCTGCGGATATTTTCTTTTACTATCTCTTCGGTGCCGTAATCGCCTTGTTCAATAGCGACTGCGATTGCATCAGCCATGTATTGTGCGAGTATTCGGTAGTCGCTGAGCAGTTCGCGCACCATAAGTTCTGCGGTTAGTTGTCCGCTTGTTTCCTGGAGGCTTGCAGCATTCAGAAATTCCTGCATGGTGCTGAAGGGTGCTTTACCGAAAAAGCGAATCCGTTCGGCAAGGGCATCCACGTACACAGAAGCTTCTTTATACTGGTTTTCGAATTCAGGATGAAGATCAAAGAAGTCGCGACCTTTTACATTCCAGTGATAGCTGCGCAACCGCTGCTGATGAATGGCATAATTTGCCAGCAGCAGATTTAATGTGCTGGTGATCGATTCTGTTTGCTCAGATGTCCATCCGAATTTCAGCGGCTTTGCTTTGGCCATTCGATTGTCCAACTGCGTTCGCGCAATATTATCGGATTCCTTCCGGTTGTCGGGTGGTGTTTCCAGTACGGCTTCTTTTGTTTTCATACGTTCGCACATCAAAGTTCCGTGCCACGCAGTAAAAAGCCGTTCGATTGAGATTTCACCAGGTAGTACTGTGGAATGGAATACTCAATCGGTATTCTATTCCACAGTGCAACGGGGTTGGGATGATTACCGGATAACGGCTGTCCAGCCGCCACCATTACTCAGGTGGATGTCGATACCTTCTTCAGAATTAATTTTAACCGTATGATGACGATAATCGGAGGCATTCCGATCGGCATTTACACCATCTTCAAAAATATCGAGTGTGTAAATTCCTTTCGGTAGAAAGGAGAGATCAAGGTGTATGGTGCGCGCTTCCCAATTGGTGATGGCGCCAATATACCACCGGTCATTTTTTCTTCGGGCAATGGCCACGTAATCGCCAAGGGCTGCAGCCAGCACATGCGTTTCATCAAAGGTAGTAGGCACAGACGCGATGAAGGTTGTGCATTCCTGTTCGCGTTCGTAGTGCGTGGGGCTATCCGATAACATGGCGAATGGTGATTCATACAGTACATACAAAGCCAACTGATGGCATCGTGTACCCTGGCTCATAGGCTCTGCGTAGATGGCGCGGAAATTTTCTTTGTTTGCATTGAGCATGGCACCTGGTGTGTAATCCATCGGCCCGGCCAGCATCCGAATAAACGGAACCGTACAATCGTACCCCGGAAAATCCGGGTTCGACCATTTTACATTCTCCAGTCCATGTACACCTTCAAAGTTTAAAATGTTTGGATATGTACGCTGGATGCCGGTAGGCTTGTACGCGCCATGAAGATCGAGCATTAGCTTATGGTTGGCGGCAAGTTGTGCGAGCCGATAGTAGAACTGCACCATCTTCTGATCATCGCGATCCATGAAATCTACTTTAAACCCGGCCACGCCCATGGCTGCATAGTGTGCTACCGCTTTCACCATGTGCTCATTCAGACCAACCCATCCGGCCCAGATCCAAACCCCTACATGTTTCTCGTTAGCGTACCGGATAATTTCGTTCAAGTCAATCTCCGGAATGATCTTAAACAGATCGTTGTTCTCGGCCCAGCCTTCGTCCAGCAAAATGTATTCAATTTTATTGGCAGCTGCGAAGTCGATGGAGTACTTATAGGTTTGTGTATTGACACCGGCTTTGAAGTTTACACCCGAGAGATTCCAGTTGTTCCACCAGTCCCAGGCTACTTTGCCTGGCTTTATCCACGAAACATCGTTGAGCCGCGATGGTGCGGCCAACCGATACACCATATCGTTATCCAATAATTTTTTATCGTTGTCGCTTACGATAAACACACGCCAGGGGAAGTAACGCTTACCCGAAGTGCGGGCAATGAAGGTAGCGCGTTTGTCGATGATGGTTTGTGTGTTTCGTCTGCCGGCTTTATGTTCCTGTAGCGGATATGGTGCATGTACACTGCGAAAGCCAGTACCCGTGGCCTGAAGAAACATGCCGGGGTACTCTTCAAGATCAGCTTCTGTTATCGCGACTTTTAAATGATCTTTCGTATCGATGAGTACAGGCATGAACGCAAGCGTGTCTTTTTTAAAGGCATCAAGTTTACCAACGGTGTAGGTGTTTTCGAACGAAGTAACAAAAATATCCTTGTTACGCGGGCTGTTTACATACGGCACGTACGCCTTGTCTTCGGATTGAAACGTAAAGGCAACATCTTCGCGTGAAATGATCAGCGAATCTTTACGATCGGTTTTGAACCGATAGGCAAAGCCATCATCGTACGCGCGAAAGATCAGACTGAACTGTTGACGAAAGGTGAGCACTAATTCCTGGTATTGATCAGAAATGATTTTCTTTTTGTAATGGATTGGCGCTACCGTTTTGTTGTGATCGGCAATCTTGCCGGATGCCAGTGTGGCTCGCTTACCGAGCTTTTCGCCCGTACTAAGTTGCAGGTGTACGGTGTCGATGGTCATTACTACTTTGTTGTCGTACGAAAGGGCCACGCTGATGTGATCTTTCGTGTTTACCGTTACCGTTAATCGTTTGTCGGGTGAAGAAATTGTGTACTTACCTTTTTGTGCGTTGGCATAAAGGCTTGTTATAAAAATCAGAAGTAAGCTTACAGGTAATTTCATTCGGGTATAAATCAGGTTGTATTTATTTTTCTTGTTGAATGCGCAGGATCGTGACAGACCACGGCTTGAAAGGATAAACAAAAGCTGGTGTATTTATTTTTACAGTTTCCGATACGGGGACGAACTGTTCAGGATGTTCAAATGAGTTTTCATCATCTCCGCTGGTAGCCGATAATGTTATGGCTTTTGCGCCTGTTAGGTTGGCAGCATGTTCCAGGGTAATGTTCATTGGATTTACTTCGTTGGTAGCGTTTACTACTTTGATCACCACTTCATTTGTTTTTTCATCCAGTCCGCCAAGAGCAAAAACAGATTTTGGTCGTGTGTAGGTCATTAGCTGTTTTCCATCCAGGTAACATACTACTTCGGTCATGCCCACATGCAGTTCGATATCGTACCAGCGATTTAGCTCTATTGGTTTTTCGAATCGCACGGGTTGTGTTACAATGGCATCGGCACCCTTCGTTACCATTTCGAATGCAGCAATTCTGTTTACCCAGGCTCCGATGTGTGCCCGTAGATAATTCTTTTCATCCTGAATGGCAAATGGAATCATGAAGGCATTGTACCCACCGGTCTTCTTCGCTTTTAGTTTCAATACATAGGTATCCGGAAGTTGTTGTTTCAGAAAAGCCATTGGCCATGCACCATCAGTTGTTTGTGCAATTGTACCATTGGCAAAGGACCAGGCGCCACCTTCAACTTTCCAATCGTCAGGATTACCCGATTGATAAATAATGTTAGTACCACTGGTGATGGTTATGTCTTTGAATTCAGCTTGCGTATCCCA
>Ga0315910_10000765_pt1 | contig 30993 bp, 19 predicted proteins | sample EdamamesoilMG_FD_204470 | JGI IMG/M metagenome (GOLD analysis project Ga0315910, IMG submission 204470) | Garden soil microbial communities collected in Santa Monica, California, United States - Edamame soil | ecosystem: Environmental > Terrestrial > Soil > Garden | place: USA: California... | reverse complement strand
TGCTGGAGCGAAGCCGAGTGGCGCCGAGGAGTGCGATGATACCGGTCTGGGGGGCAGCAATGGCCTTCCTTGATCGTAGGACCGCCTGGCGAAGCACGCTGCTCTTGTCGTGTTTGAGCTTGTCAGCCGCGTGTGGCTCGACGTCAGAGCCGCCCGTTGTAAAAACGCCGGAATTGCCCGAAGGTCCGTGGCTAGACGGAGCCGATCCAAAGGAAGTGCTCGCGTCGTCCTTCTGTGCGTCGCCGCAGCCTGGCGACAGCCCGCTGCGCCGCCTGAGCAATCTGGAATACAAAAATAGTCTACTCTCTCTCGGCTTCGCGAGCGACCTGGTCGAAAGTGCCGTGCTTGCTCTGCCCAGCGAACCTGAGTCGTTGGGCTTTCGCAATGGTGCCAGTGCGCTCACGGTCACCAGCTTGATGGCCCAAAAGTACGAGGGAGTGGCCGAAGATTTGTCGGGTGAGTACTCCTACTCGTGTGGCACAAACGCGGACTCTGCGTGCGCGGACCAGATGATCGCCGAGGTGGGCGAACAGACGCATCGGCGCCCACTGACAGACTCGGAGAAAGCGGCCTACCGCGCCATCTACGATCAGGCAGCTGGCTTTTTTGACCACGAGCAGGCCCTGGGTTGGGTGATGCGGAGCATGCTGCAAAGCCCGCATTTTCTCTACCGCGTCGAGATCCCGGATGCTCAGGCGGTGACGGCGGTCACCGGCTACGAGATGGCCAATCGTTTGAGCTACATGCTGTGGCAAGCTCCGCCGGACGATGAACTCACGACCCTGGCGCAGACACAGCAATTGCAGACCAAGGAGCAGGTCTTGGGTCAAGCGTTGCGCATGCTCGGTGACCCCCGTGCCGAAAGCGTACTCGATTTCTTCCGTCAGTGGTTGGACTTGGACGAGCTGCATGAGGTGGACCGGGACACAGAGCTGTACCCTGATGTGAGTCCTCAATTGGCTTCGCTCTTCAAAGCGGAGACGGAGTCATTTTTGCTGTATTTGCTGCGTCAATCCGGCGCCTCCTATCGTGAGCTGCTGGGGGCAGAGTACACGTTTGCCAACGCAGAGCTCGCTTCACACTACGGTCTCGCTGAGGTGGACGGCGATGCGTTTACGTTGGTGGATGCTCCCGGACGTCACGGCATTCTCACCCAGGGCATGCTGGCAGCTCAGGATGGGCCAACCCGCACCAGCATTGTGCGGCGTGGCTTGAAGATCCGCACTGACATGTTGTGTCAGACGGTCCCCGCACCTCCGGACACGGTGGACCTCACGCTGGATGGCCTGGGGAAAGACTTGACGCAAGCTCAGCGTCTGCGACAGCACCGCGAAGACGCCAGCTGCGCCAAGTGCCACGGACGCATGGACCCGATCGGGCAGGTGTTCGAGGGCTTTGACGCGGTGGGCCGCGCGCGCAGTCAGGATGAATACAAAAATCCGGTCGAAACCGTGGGTGAGGTGACCGACACCTTGGACGCCGACGGGACAGTGGCAAATGTGGCTGAACTCGCCGAACGGCTGGCGGGCAGTGTCGAGGCGCAGCAGTGCTATCTGGTGCAAAACCTGCGGTACTACCTGGGGCGCGAAGTGTCCGCGCAGGACCTGTGCACGCAGGCTCAGCTCACCAAGTATTGGCGTGACCGCAAGTTGAGCTTGACGGAACTTTTGGTCGGGCTCACCCAAACCGATGCTTTTCTCTACAAGGCACAGCGTGTGGATGTGCCGAGCGACACCGACCCACAAGGTACGGGCGGTGACCAAGGAGGCGAGCTGTGAAGTATGCGATGAACCGCCGCAAGTTCTTGTTGGGCGCAGGTGGTGTAGCCATCGCGCTGCCCATGTTGGACGTGATGCGCGACAAGCGAGCGCGCGCCGCGGACTCGCGCGTGCGACGCATCATCTTTGAGTTCAAACCCAATGGTGATGAGACAGACGCGCGCTTCACCGACCTGGCGAAGGACGACTATGTGCTGGGCGAGTTTTTGGCCCCTCTGCAGAGCTACAGGAACGATCTCTTGTTCATGCATCGGTTGAACAAGCAGTTTGACAATATCCCACTTTTAGAGCGTCCCGATCGCCATCAGCAAGGGGGCAGTTCACTCGCACCTTGGGCCTTTGGCGCGGGCGATTTCCCTGTCGGGGGAGAGGACCGGACCATCGGTTACGTGCTCGGTCCGAGCGCTGACTACGCCATTGGTGATCGGGTCATCGCTGACAATCCAAGTGTCCCGTACCGGCACCTCGTGCAACGGGTAGGGGACCGTGAAAACCACATTTGGAATCTCAGTGCTCACGCTGGTCCACCCGGACAGAAGAATCCCGTCATTCCTGAGACGGACCCCTTCGATTCCTACGCTCGTCTGTTTGCCTTCCTGGACTCGGGAAAGGCCACAGACGCCATCGAGAACAACCTGGCCATGCAGAAATCCGTTTTGGATTTGGTGGGCGGGCAATTGCGCGATCTGCAAGGCCAGGTGAGCTATCAGGACCGGCAACGTCTAGAGCTGCACGCCGAAGCGATTCGGGATTTGGAACGCACGCTTACGACCACCAGTGGTGCGGCGCAATGTCGGGCCTTGGAATTGGGGGCGGAGGTTGACGCCTATGCCGACGATTCGCACGTCCAGGTGGCGCAAATTTTCTTCAAGATCTCGGCGCTGGCGTTCGCCTGCGACTTGACGCGCGTGGTCAATTTCAATTGGTCGGGCAACACCAGCCAGCGCGTCTACGCCAACCTCGGCATCACGGAGGGCCACCACGATATTTCTCATCAGAGCGATGGGGCGGCGTTTGAACTGGTTCGTAAGATCCACAAGCACCTCTGGGAAGGCAGCACGATGCTCTACGAGGAGCTGCTGGCCACCCCAGACGGTGACGGGTCACTGTGGGACAGCACGGCCATCGTGCATTGGAACGAACTGGGGCAAGGTGATGTCCACAGCACTCACGACAACTTGGTGGTGATTGCGGGTGGAGCCGACGGTTACTTCAAGAAGAACCAATTGCTCGAGTTTGGTGACGGTGGGGCCTTCAGCGACTTTCTGGCCACGTGCTTTCAGTACATGGGCTTTGAGGACGTGCAGGAGTTTGGTGATCCTCGCCTGAGCCTCGGTGATGGCCCGATGGACGACGTCGTGGCCTGAGATTTGGTCGAGAATTGAAACCAAGAGCGCGGGCCCGTTTACTCGGCGGCCGGATTGGTCAATCGTAAGGCAGGATGAAGCCGAGCGGTTTTGGACGCACGCGGCTCCGGGATGGCTGAGGATGGTTCATTTCGACAAAGACGAGCACGGGGTCGCGCCCGCGACCCGGACGCAATCGGACATTGCCCCACGCGGGAGCGAAGGTGTCCATTTGGTTGAAGAGCTGGGGAACGACGGATTTACGACGTTCGACGTCGGCGCACCTGACTCCGGGCGTTGGCTCGACCCTCTGATTTTGACGCGGACGCCGGAGGTCGAGACCATAGAGGTTGGCCCGCCTAGCGGGATCAAGCGTTCCGCGCCGGCGCCCTTGCTTCGGCACAGCGCTCGCCCGGTCGCTGCACCCAGCATACGGTTTTCCCGGCCACAGGCGCAGCTGTCCCATCCGCCGCGCACGCAGGGGGCACTCCACCCTCTGGACGAGGTGCTCTTGGACGCGCTCCACCACGCGTTTTCTTTGCATGCGGGCGAGAGCGAAATGTTGGACGTGCACAAGTTGCAGTCCATTCTGGACCTCAAGAACCCGCTGCTCGCGGAGCGTCTGCTCAAAGTGTTTGACCGTGACGGGGATGGCATCATCTCTCGCGATGAGTTTTTGGAGCGGGTGCGTCGCCTCATTTACGGCAGTCAGACCGACAAGCTCCTCTTTGCCTTTCGGTTGCACGACATCAACGGCGACGGCAAGGTCGACCGCGGCGAGATCTTGGCCATGATCCAGACCAGCATGGCCGAGGAAAACACTTTGTCCTTGGCGCAAACGCCGGATGAACTCGCCGATCTGCTCATGGCCGAGGCCGATAAGAATCGCGATGGGTACCTGTCGTACCGCGAATTTGAAGGTGTTGTGGCTCAGCATCCCGCCATTTTGGACATGATGACCAGGTGTGAGGCCACGTGGATTGCTCCGGGGGTCGACCTCAAACGGAGTGCCAGCGTCCATCGGCCTGGATGGTTCTCCGTGCTTCGGCTGCTACAGAATCAGCGTGGCGCCGTAGTGATCCTCGGGCTGTGGCTCTGCGTCAACGCCGCCTTGGCGGCGCGCGCCGTGTGGGTTTATCATCAAGCTGGCGCTCATGTGTTCGTGCTCATCGCCAGGGCGTGTGGCGCATGCATCAACTTCAACGGTGCGCTCATCTTGCTCCCCGTGATGCGCCGACTCTTGACCCGCGTGCGCGGCTCGAAGTGGCTGGGAAAGCTACCGGTCGACGACGCCATCCAGTTTCACCGCTTATTGGGCCACACCTTGTTCGGGCTATCGCTCGTGCATGCAGGCGCGCACCTGCTCAACTACCGCGGGGGACAGGGCATCCAAGCGGGATTGCTCGGGACATTCGCCGGGCTCACCGGCTTGGGTTTGCTGATGGTGTTTACGCTGATGTGGAGCATGTCATTGCCGCTGCTGCGTAGAACCAGCCGGTTTGAGCTGTTTCACTTTACGCACTTGTTCTATCTGGTGTGGTTTGCGCTTTGCTTGGTGCATGGCCCGGTATTTTACCTGTGGGCGTCGCTTCCGCTGTTGGCTTTTGTGATGGAACAGGTGCTGCGCGTTGCGCGACGCGGTGAGGGCACGCAACTGACCGAGCTTGTGCCTTTGAGCTCCGGTGTCACGCGTTTGGATATTGCGCGCCCCGACGGCTTCCGATTTCAGGCTGGAGACTATGCCTTCTTGCGCATTCCCAGTTTGGCCCACTACGAGTGGCATCCGTTTACTATCAGCAGCGCACCGGAGAATGCGCATTTGACCATGCACGTGCGGAGCTTGGGTGATTTCACGCGCTCCGTGCGTGCGCTGGGTGAGCGTCGACAGAAGGAGGGGTGTCACGAAAGTGTAGCGGCCTATTTGGACGGGCCCTACGGTACGGCGAGCGGGCGAATTTTTGAAAGTGAAGTGGCGGTGTTGGTCGGAGCAGGAATTGGCGTGACCCCGTTCGCGAGCGTCCTGGAGAGCCTGGTGCTCCGCGCCCGAGCTCGCGAAACTGTGCCGAACAAGGTGCATTTCTATTGGCTCAATCGTGACCCCTACTCCTTTGAGTGGTTTGCAAAGTTGTTGCTCGAGCTCGAGTCCATCGACATCGATCGCATCGTGGATGTGGAGATCTACCTGACCGATGGGCGCGGCCACGCCACCTCGGCGGCGCTCAACCTCGCTCGAGCGATCCGCCACGATCATGGTCAGCGGGACTTCATCACCGGTCTTCGAGCCAAAACGAACTTGGGGCGGCCAGACTGGTCGGATGAATTGGCTCGCCTCAAGCGTTTGCATCCAAATGAGCGCATGGACCTATTTTTCTGCGGTCCACCTGGCTTGGGCGCGGGGATCAAGCGAGTATGCAAGGAACAAGAGGTGGGCTTTCACCAAGAGGTTTTCTGATCTCGCCGGGCATACTCAATGAGACCCCAGCGTGGCCAAGGTGAGCGGGAGGATTGAATGCCGTCGCAAGTGCGGGACCAAGGACAAAAGTATTGCATCATTGGGGCTGGGCCATCGGGGCTCAGCATGGCCGCGGAGCTCCGGCGACGAGCTATCCCCTATGACCATTTCGAAAAGCGCGCACACATCGGCGGCGTTTGGGAGATCGAAAACCCAGGATCTCCCATGTATCAGAGCGCGCACCTCATCAGCTCCAAGACGATGAGCGGGTTTTTGGATTTTCCCATGCCGACGACGTATCCCGACTATCCGCGGCACGACCAGGTCTTGGCTTACTTGAAGGCCTATGCGCGACATCACCAGCTGGAGTCACAGTTCACATTGGCGACCGAGGTGGAGGAGGTGATCCCGGAGGTGTCGACAGATAGTGCGGCTGAACCAGCGGGTGTGCTGGTGCGTGTTCAGGGTGAACTGCGTCGCTACGCTGGGGTCGTGTGCGCTTCGGGCTGCAATTGGGAACCACGCCATCCGACCATCCCTGGTGACTTTACGGGCGAGGTGCGTCACGTGGTGAGCTACAAGTCTGCGCAGGAATTCACGGACAAACGTGTGCTCATCATCGGCTTAGGCAACTCGGGCGCGGACATCGCCTGTGATGCTGCGCGCGCGGCCAAGAGCGCGGTGGTCAGTGTGCGCCGCGGCTACCACTTTGTACCCAAGCACTTGTTCGGGATCCCCGCCGACGTGTTTGCCCATGATGGCCCGCGCCTGCCCTTGTGGCTCGAAAAGCCGATTTTCTCTTGGTTGCTGCGCCTGCTCGTGGGCGATCTGGGCCGCTACGGCATGCCTCGGCCTGATCACGCCTTGTTGGATACACACCCCATCGTCAATGATCAGCTGCTGCATCACCTGCGTCACGGGGACGTGCGCATCGCGGGAGATGTGCAGTCATTCTGTGGACCTCGTGTGTCCTTTGCCGACGGAACGAGCGAGGAATTTGATCTGGTGCTCTTTGCCACTGGCTACACGCGCCGCATTCCTTATCTTGATGCTCAATACCTTGACCCAGGCAGCTGGGCTGCATCTCAGTTTCTGACGTGTTTCAGCCGCAAATTCCCGCAGCTGTACACGTTGGGATTCGCGGAAATCAACGGGGCGCTGTTTCCCATCGTCAGTCGACTGGCTATCTTGATTGCAGAAATCGCCCGTCTAAAGCGGACAGATCCCGAGAGGGTCCAGCGTTTCTTCGCATGGGTTCGCCACGGACACTTCGATCTCACAGGCGGCAGAAAACTAGTGCACAGTCCACGCCACGACCACTACTGCGACGATCACGCGCTCAGCCGCGCCGTGCACAAAGCATATGCGCAACTTGGGTTGGCCTGGCCCAAGGCAAGCGCGGCCCAACCGCTTTTGCTTCCTTCTCATTCACCGGGCACGGCATGAAGCGCGAGGTCAGCTACCAACAGGTTGAGGCTGGCTATTTCGAGAAGCGCACGCTCAAGCGCCATGCCCGCGTGGGTTCGCTGTGGGCACTGGGCGTCGGCGCAGTCATCAGTGGCGACTTCTTTGGTTGGAATTTTGGGCTGCTCGCCGGTGGATTTGGCGGCATGCTGATCGCGACCGCGCTCATGACGCTCATGTACTTGGGGTTGTGTTTCAGCCTTGCTGAATTGAGCCCAGCCCTGCCTCATGCTGGCGGCGCCTACTCGTTCGCACGCAGCGCGCTGGGGCCGTGGGGCGGCTATGTCACGGGGCTGGCGGAGAACATGGAGTACATCCTCACGCCTGCGGTCATCGTCGTCGCCATTGGCAACTACTTGGGCCAAATCTTGGGCACCGGTCCTGAATATCAACCAGCATGGTGGCTGCTCGCCTACGGCTTGTTCATTGGTCTGAATGTTTTCGGGGTAGCGCTCAGCTTTACGTTCACTGTGCTCATCACGCTTTCGGCACTGGGCATCCTGCTCATTTTCTACGTGGCTGCCATTCCTCACCTCGATTTTCAGCAGTTTGCATTCACCGTCCCGGCTGAACCCGGTCAGTCCCCCTGGTTGCCGAAGGGTTGGGCCGGCGTGTTTGCAGCGTTGCCCTTTGCCATGTGGTTCTATTTGGCCATTGAAGAGCTGCCCCTGGCCGCAGAAGAAGCGCACGATCCGGTTCGGGACATGCCTCGGGGCATTCTGCTTGGGTTCGCCACCTTGGTCGCCTGCGCGTTCTTGACCCTGATCGTCAGCTCCGGTCTCACGCCGGGTGTTTTACGTTTGGGGCAAAGCCAGGAGCCATTGTTCGAGGGATTTGTCGCCATTTTTGGCCTTGGTATCGGGTCCAAGCTGCTGGCCTTGGTGGCCGTGAGTGGTTTGGTAGCGAGCTTTCACACCATCATTTTTGCTTACGGACGGCAGATCTTTAGCTTGTCGCGGGCAGGATACTTCCCGCGGGTGCTTTCGCTCACCCACCCAAAATACAAAACCCCTCATGTCGCGCTCACGGTGGGGGGGGTCATGGGCTACGTGGTGGCCCTGTTCATTCATACCCTCGGTCCGGGCCACCCTGTTGGCGCGGTGCTGCTCAACATGGCCGTCTTTGGCGCGGTCATTAGCTATGTCCTGCAGACGCTCAGCTTCATGGTGTTGCGCATTGTCGCACCGCACCTGCCCCGGCCGTATCGTAGCCCGCTGGGGCTAGCCGGTGCCGCCGTAGCGCTCATCATCGCGCTCGTGACGTTGGTGGCGTTGTTCGTGGTCGACCCGGTGTATCGTCTGGGGGCGCTCGGCGCAGCGCTGTGGTTCTTGGCTGGACTTACGTATTTTGCCCTGGTTGGGCGACATCGCTTGGTCAGCGCACCCGAGGAGCTCATTGCTGATCGCCTGCACCGTTAGCGCCACACGGCGGCTCTTGAGTCAGGGCAAGTAGCTCTTGATGGTGTCGTACCATTTGGCGCCCATGCGGGCGTACCCCGTCTTGTTGGGATGGATGCCATCTCCCAACTCCTCCGCCGGAAACCCGGCGAATTGGTCGACGAAAATCATGTGCGCACCGTCCGCAGCGCGCTCATCGACCATTCCCTCCACCGTAGAGTTGAAGGTCATCACCCGCTGAGCCTGCGCCGGGTAAGGGATGATGGTGCTGATGACGAGCAGCGCGTCGGGGGCTTGAGCGATGAGCTTGTCCAGCAAGTTCCCCAAGCGGGTGTCCGCGGTTTCCCAACCGTTTTGGTAGATGTCGTTGGTGCCGGCGTGCACCAAGATGATGTGGGGCATATCACCCAAGTCGGGGTTGGGAATGCGGCCCGCGATTTGATCGATGGTTTGACCACTGATGCCGGCGTGGTTCTTGGGGAAGGGCACACCGTCGACCATGCTGGGGCCGTTGGGGCTCTGCGTGCCGGTGAAGGTGATGTCGTGTCCTTCGGAATGAGCGAGCCGGAAGAGCTCCACGCGATACCCGCCGCCTTCTGGGTCGGCTGTGTTGAGGCCAAACGTGATGGAGTCACCCAGCGGCAACACCTTGCACGGACCCGTTTCCGGACATGGATGAAAGCCGTCGCCTTCTCCCCCGCCCGTCCCCAGCGCGCCGCCGCTGGCGGCGCCACCAGAGGCTGCGCCGCCCGTGGCTGCTGCCCCACCGCTGCCCAGCGAGCTTCCGCCGCTCGCGATGTGCCCACCCGTGCCCGCGCCGCCGCTGCCCAGCGAGCTACCACCGCTGCTCACGACCCCACCGGTGCCTGAGACCTCGCCGCCGCTCCCACTTCCCCCTGAACCGTCAATCGGATCCACGCTTCCAGAACAACCGGGAATGCTGGCCAAGAAAACCAATGGCAGTACAGCGAGCGCACGTCGTGCGCCGCGGGGTACACTGAACACAGAACGACGGGTGGATGAGTGAGCGGAAGCAGAGTAAGTCATGACGTGATCCTGGCAGGTACTCCTGGCTTTGTAAGTGATCGGGAGTAGCTTCGTCGTTCCCATTCCCGGCGTTAGTTGGTAAATTTGCGGCACGCTGTGGAAGGATGGTGCTCAGCACTCCACAACCGCCAAAAGCACTTCTCAAATCCTTGCACGTGTAAGAATTGAAAAGAGAAGTGCGCGGATTCGGGCGGAGCAACCAGTCAACGACAGGCATACCGGCAGAGGACAAAGTTTCACTGACCATGGCAGACACGGTTCCTTCCAAGTACGGCATGGCACTCACCGGCTCAGACTGGGTGGGGTTGCCGCTCCGCATTGGTGAGGTTCCAGAGCGTGGTCGTCTCGAAGAACTGATCGGTGAAGTGGATGCGATCTTGGTGTGGACGGGGGGACCCTCTCAAGTGAAGATCGTCTACGCGCATCCCATTCAAGGTACTGCTCAACATGAATTCACTCGCGTTTCAGGCGCGATTGACTTGCTGCCGCGCGGCACGCACATGTTCAGTGTGGAGTGGGAGGGCAAAAGCTCGCTGTGCACATCAGTCAACTTGCCTGCTGCGTCATTGAGCGTGCTCAGCGCTCAACCAATTCTTGGTCTCGACCCTGCGTGTGGTCCGCAGTTTGGCCTGGTTGACTCCCACATCGCGGATCTGGTGCGCCGTTTGCACGAGCAGGCGGAAACACACGCGCCGTGGGGCGCGGTGTACGTGCAGTCGCTCTCCTTGGCGCTGGCGTCCTATGTATCCGCTCGGTACGGGAACAAGGCGGAAGCTCCGCCCCTGCGTGCCGCGAGCCTTTCGCGTACGCAGCGCCTGGAGATTGAGCGGTTTGTGGACCAGGAAATATCCAGCAACTTTGGTCTCGTCGATATGGCCAAGGTGGTGGGGTACTCGCCGGATCACTTCTCGCGTTTGTTCAAACAGGGGTTCAACCAATCACCGTATCAGTTCGTTCTAAGCAGGCGCATTGATCGCGCCATGGCGATGCTCCGTGATGAGAAGATGACCATCGCCGAAATTGCGTCGGTGTGCGGCTTCAACGACCAAGGACACTTGACCAAGGTGTTCAAGCAGCGCGTCGGCATGACGCCCGGTGCGTTTCGCAAGGGCTAAACGCCGCTGTCGTGTGTTTTCGCAAGCGACGAGCGTGCCTATGTCGTCCGGTTGCTCATTGCTCTGCAACGAGCGTGATGATGGACTCCGCCGGAATCTCGAGTCCCTGATCGGGTTCGAGGTTTCCCAAGTCTACGTAGCGTTCGCTCCCAGGAAACACGGTGCGCCGCACTGTTATCGTCGCCGGGGCGAAGTCACCAAAGTCGAGCGATGCGGTCTGCGACGTGGTCTGTGGATTGACGAGCACGAGGGTGACGCTGCTTTCATCGGGGGCCATCCAAGCGCTTACGCGTACGTCACCTTGAGTCGAATGCGCGCCAATCCGCGTGAACCCGGGCTGAGTGTCGTGGCTGAAATGCTGAAAGACGTAGTACGGATCGTTGACCGTAAACGCGGTGTCAGACAGTGAAATGAGCGCATTCTTGTCAGGCTCCGTGCGCCCCGCGGACGACACGAAGTCGGTTTGCAAATACATGGACGCGCCGATGTCGACCAAAGCATGTTGCATGAGCAGCGCTGTTTCCATCCCCTCAATGGTCATCTCGGTCTGCAAGATGGGCACTGATAGTTCACGGCCCAGATCGGCGAGGGCTTGAGCTGCTTCCTGGTCCGGTGCCACTGCGTCGGTCGCGTACAAGTGGTGAGCGATCCCCGCCAAGTCCACGTCGCTCATCGCGTTCATGAAATCAATCGTGGCCTGCACACTCGTCGTCTCGGGGCCAATGAAGCTTGGAGTCCACGAGAGATCTTCGATGCTTGCCTGCACTGCGCGCAGCGCATCGGCATATCCTGGATATTCAACTTCGACGTCTGCGCCGTCGATGGTGACGTTGGTGCTGCCTTCCTCGGGGAGGAATCGACACGTTTCGAGCGAGGCACCTTGTGGCGGAACCCAGTTGGCGTCGTTTTGAATGCTGACGAAATCTGGCTCGATGCCAGCATCAAGGTACGCACCGAGCGACTCGTGCCAGTACTGGGCAAAACCCGCATAATCGAAGGCTCCTTCTGCGTCGCGCACGAGCGTGCACGTATCCCAGTTGCCGGCGCACAAGGCAGAAGAGTTCACCTTGAGCGAAGCCGGGGGGCTGGATGACGAGAGCACCAAGACAGGCCGCCGGCCCAAGCGCTCGCTTGCTTCATTCATCAGCTCCGTCGTATCGGCCAGATCAGCCTCGGGATCGACGAATACATTGCGCAGACGCATCGCGTCGACGCCTGAATCCGCGAACATCACGTCGTAGATTTCTTCTTTTTGAGGGTGGTCGTTCAGTTCACCTTCGATGAAAGCAATGTTCGCACCAAAACCGATGAGGCTCTGGAAGCGCTCGTCCTGAGAGATGTCAATCTGCATGGTCGCCTCACGCGCAGGCGCGCATACGCCAGCCACGCAGCTGCTTCCCTTGGGACACTCAGCATCGTCGCAAAGCAGGACACACATGCCTGGGACGTCGGGTGACACCCCACCGCACAAGGTGACAACTGACTCATCGTCGGAAGGGGCATAGACAGCATCAGGCAGGGCGTCGCACTGTTCTGGCTCGTCATCACCGGCCAGGGTGCACATCCCGCACAGACATTGTTGATCATCCGGACACGTGCTGTCGCTCGAGCACGATTTTAGCCAATTGGTTTGGGTCCCGGTTCGTGGGCCCCCACTAGCAGAGCACGATAAGCCCAAAAGCAGGGCAACTGTGAGCGATGCAGGCACCGCAAGAGAGCCGTAATTCACGCGTCCTCTTTGTCTTGAGTGAGGTACTGTCCACAATAAAACGTCACGTTGTATTCTGTCTCGGCTGGGTGTTGCTGGTTGTGGGCTTCAACGGCATCCCACAGGCCGATGATGCGCTGGCGGGTTTCTACTAGCAGGGCTCTGACTTCTGCCTCCATGGGGTGCCCCGACCATAGGTCGAAAGTGAGGGTTGTGCCCCCGACTTCGTCCTTTGCCCCTGATGAGTGCGGTCCGCTCACCAATTTGGCAGCCAGGCCCGTGAGCACGGCACGATGGTGATCGATGACCGCGGCTTCCCAGCCCGCTGACTCGCCGACCGGAATCAGACAGCGATCCGTGGTGTAGTGATTGCCCGAGGCATCCGTTTGGATGCGCACGCGATCTTGCGCGATGAGTTGGGTGAGGGAAGCATCGAGTGTCTGCTCGTCCAGCGGCACGAGCTCTGTGATCTGCTGTTTCGTGAGCGGGCCGTGATGAGAAATCTGCAGCCAGACTAACGCTTGGTTGCCCTCGGCCGAGCTCCCATTGGAGTTCATGCCCAAGTCCTCCAGCTCCTCCGCGCTGGCCACCCGGTAGCGGGTGTCGGTGCCGCGACCCACACGGCACACCAATCCGCTCTCGACCAAGTCGTTCAAGATGCCGCGCACCGATCGTTCTTCGTCGTACTTGAAGTGGCGCAAAATCTCTGCACGACTGGCCGAGTCGTGGTCCATGAGATAGCTGTGGATGGCGCCCCACAAAGTCACGCCACGAGCGGTGACGGACTCGCTGAGTCGCTGCACCTTTTGGCGATAGGAGCGCAGTGCCAGGCCGAACATGTCGGCGATGATCTTTTTGCCTAGGCCCTGGCTCTCTAATTCGCGAACCAGGTTGACAAATACTTCATCAGCAATGTGTGATAGGGGTGAGCGAACGCCGTCAACGGTGGACAATTGGGCTATGAGCACCATGGACTGGCGCACGATTGCGTCGATCAGTAGTCGAGAATTCATGCTGCGGTCGCTCTAGTGTTTCACGGGAGTGGGTCTTCGGACAGGGGCACGCGCCCGCCCCCTTTGGTTGGCAGAGACGCGGGCAGGCCGCTAGGGGGTGAATTTTTGCCCCCCAACCAGGAAAATTCTGGCGTCTTAGCGGGGATTTGTCTCGTGAAGGCAGAGCAATGATGACACGACCAGCGCTTTCGGCGAGAAGATTTGTGAAGTTTGATTAAATGCCGGATGGCTCAAATGCATCAGCGCATCTAGCTCCTGCTATGACCACGACTGCTCAAGTGTCGGGGTAGGAGCGACAGCTTGGGCCAAGTGGGACCTTGTTCGAGCGGTGGTCAACCACGACCACTGACCTGACCAGTCAACCAGCGATGAGTTTCTCTTCCTGCTGATGGTGATGGAACGATGAGAATGGTGACACGGGATCGGTTGCTCTCGGGGGCGGCTGGCCGCTTGACAGCGAATTGTGATCGACCCTGCGACTTGGGCCGTCATGTAGGCAAACGCAATACCAAGTCTGAGAGCCGACTACTTCGGCAATTTTGCCCCCGCTGTGGAAATAACCTGCGAGTGAAGTGGCGAGGGTGTTGTGCTGCTCATCAGAGGGCGAACCCAAAATCTGTCGTGGCGTAGGGACTTGTCACCTTGCTACACTGGCCTCGAAAGCTTCAGGCGGAGCGCAGGCCGACGGTAGCTGAAGTATCCGCTTCCACGTCCTGTCCTGCATCCGCGATCATCATGCCCCTCGCTCACCCACGCATGCATAAGGCCGTCCTCGGCGTTCTCACTCCGCACACGGGCGGCTTCTATTATGGTACCGTGATGAACGGCATCCTGCACGCCGCTCGCCAGAATCACGCCATCGCCATTGCCTTCGAGACCTCGCGGCTCAAGCTCAAACGGGACACAGAGGTGCTCGCGAGCGGTTGGGTGGACGGCTGGCTCGCCATCAACGAGTTTCACGATCCCGAACTCATGATGGAGCTGCGTGCACGCGGGCAGTTGATCGTGCATCTGCACGCCAAACCTGACGTTCAGACGGGCGCTAGCGTTTTGCCCGACAACGCAGGTGGCATGCGGCACGTGACGCAACACTTGATCGAACACGGCCACCGGTACGTAGCCTTCGCCGGCAACTTGGCGCATGTGGACGTGGGAGAACGCTACGCCGGTTATCGTGAGGCTCTTCAAGATGCGGGGCTGGAGGTGTCGGAGGATCTGGTGTTCGACACGCTGCACCACAAAGAACAAGACGGCCGGGTCGTAGCGGAACAATTGCTCAAGCGCCGCTCCCAGTACTTGGCGGGCGGTGGCGTGCCCCCTGTCACCGCACTTGTGGCGGCGACGGATCGCTTGGCGCTCGGTGCGATGAGCTCTTATCTGGAAGCGGGGCTCTCGCTTCCAGCGGACCTCGCCGTCGTGGGGTTCGATGACGTAGATGGGGCGCAGTTTGCCGAGCCTCCGCTGACTACGGTCAAACAAAGCTTCTTTGACGTGGCGGTGAGCGCCGTGACAGAGCTGCTTGGCGCCATTCGCGGGGAACGACAACTTTCTCCCACCATTCGCGTACCCACCCAACCGATGGTGCGGCGATCCTGTGGATGTGTGGTCTCTCACAGCATCCCTCCTCAAGTAGAGGAAAGTGACGCTGGCCGGCGGCATGAGTTGGCTCGCTTGCTCTTGATCCAAGCAGGCAGAAACCGCGTAACCCAACTGCAACAGGCAGATTGGCCTGAGGTCGACAAGATCGCGTGTTCGATTGATGCCGCTGCAAGAGGTGTCGTGCAGCCCGAGCTGGTCCATGGTCAGTGGTGGTCAGGATTCTTGCGGTACAACCGCGATGCGGAGAGCGCGGTGCGAGTGATGGAGCTGCTTGAGTCCACGTTGCGCGCCTGGGATCCGTCGCGGATCAATCATCATCAGTCGTGGGGAGTGTTGCGCGACTTACGCGTGGCCCTAATGCATGAATGGCAGCGCACGGAGCGCGTCATGGTGGCTCACTACGAGTCAGTGACCGAGGCGGCGTATCGTCTTGCCAACGCGCTCTCCAATTCCGGCCCTGATCCATCCCATGATCTCAGCTGGATCCGCTGGAGTAATCCGCAACGAGCGTGTTGCTCCTTGTGGTCGGAGGTCCACAAGTCCACTCGACCCATGCCCGCCTCGGATCACCCGCGCTCTCGGCCTCCCAGCAAGGCAGCGCATGTCTTGCGCTTGACTGGCGAATACTCGTCGGAGCTGGGGGCCATTCCGACCAATCCCGCCACGGCGCCGCTCGCTCCGGCTGAGTTTCCACCCCGCGCGATCCTGGAGGCAGCAGGCGAACAGGGGGCGATGGTCACGATCGCAAGTATTCCTCGTGCGCGTGACGGCGAATACGGCCTTTTGGCAGTGGTCGCTCCGCTCACATTTGAACATTTGGAGTTCGTCGGCACGCCCGGGGACTGGGCGGTGCAATTGGGGGCCGCGCTGGACCGCGCCGCCGCCGAGCGCGAGCTGCGCGCAAGTGCTGAACTGGACGCCCTCACTGGGCTCGCCAATCGATCCACACTGCTCGATCGAGTCGAAACGTTGCGCACCGCGGAGAACCGGTCTGGCTTTGCGCTTTTGTTCATCGATCTGGATGACTTCAAGAAGGTCAATGACAGCTTGGGACACCTGGCGGGCGATCAACTGCTCGTGCAAATTGCCGAGCGCCTCACGAGCGAGGTCAAGTTCATCGCCAGCAACTGCGCAGACAAGGCGAGCAGCAAGCTGGTCGCCCGCCTAGGCGGGGACGAGTTCGTGGTGGTGCTTTCTGGTGTCGAATCAGAACAAGAAGCCGTGCTTGTGGTTGAACGCTTGCAAGCACGGCTGCGCCAGCCGTTTTCGCTCAATGGCAGTGCCATCTTCGTTTCAGCGAGCATCGGCGTGATCTTGGGTCGCGGTAGCGCGTCCTCCGCTCTCGACTTGTTGCGGGACGCTGACACTGCGATGTACCGCGCCAAGGTTAAAGGCAGGGCGCGCCATGAGATCTTTCATCATGGCATGCACAAGCAGGCGCTCGAGAGATTGCATCTCGATTCTCGGCTTAGATTGGCTTTGGAACAGAACGAATTCGAGCTTTGGTACCAACCGATCATGGACCTCACGACCGGTGGTGACGTCGGCGCTGAAGCGCTCATTCGTTGGCGGCATCCAGAGCAGGGGTTACTTTCCCCTGCGCGTTTCTTGGCCGTTGCTGAAGATGTGGGGCTGGCCATTCCGTTCAGCGAGTGGGTCATTCGCCGCGCCTGCAGCGAAGTGGCGCGCTTCCGTCAGCCAAGCGGCCGCGCGCTATATGTCAACGTCAACGTACCAGCGGCGCACATCAAGCATCCCGGCTTTGTGCAGTTCATCGAGACGGCCTTGGACATGTACGGCCTAACCGCGCAGGCGCTGGGGATAGAGATTGTGGAAAGTACTTTGCTCGACGAGCCGGAGCACTGCACGGCGACCTTGTCCAAGCTGCTCGGGCTTGGGGTGCGGGTCGCTATCGACGACTTTGGAACTGGCTATTCGAGCTTGAGCTACTTGCGAGACTTTCCCGCCAGTACTCTCAAGATCGATCGCAGCTTCGTGATGAACGTTCCTGGCAGCAGTCGCGACAACGGCATTACCCGGGCCATCATCGCCATGGGCCAAGGGCTCGGTCTGAATCTGGTAGCGGAAGGGATTGAGACGCAAGAACAGCTGCAGTTTCTGATCCAGGCGGGGTGCGACTTTGCGCAGGGCTACCTGATTTCGCCGCCGCTCCCCTTTGATGAGTATGTGACCCGGCTGGCCCGTTACCGTCCCAGTGAGCCTCCCATGCGTCGCAGCGTGCGTTTGGCTGCGCGCTAGCTCACCCGACCACGGTCGTGAGTTGATTGTGTACCGACGCTGCGCGGTCGTCACAGTCTTGTGTTGTCTGTCACGAAAACGTTCGCCAGCTTTCACGTTTGGCCGGACGTAAGGATGTTAGGGAGCCGGGCCATGAATCGGCGATTTTCTGTTTTCACCCTGGGTTTGGCCGCGATCACCGCGGCTTGTTCGAGCAATGATCATGAGGACCCCCAAGCCCTGGTCGCGGTGGAGACCGTGGAGTCAGGTGGGTCGTGCAGCTTGGGTGGCACGCGCGTAACTGCTGGGGCGGATGACGATGGCGACGGTCAGCTGGACCCGAGCGAAATTGACTCGACGAGCTACTTATGCAGCGCCGAGCAGGGGGCGCACGGCGAGGAGGGTGAGCGCGGCGAACAGGGTAAAGCTGGCGAGCATGGAGAACGTGGAGAGTCGGGGAAAGCCGGAACAAATGGTGAATCCGGAGCGGACGGAAAGCCAGGTACACCGGGTACACCGGGCACACCGGGTGCCCCTGGCCCTGCGGGCCCAGACGGGCCGACCGCGCTCATCAAGACTGCGGACGAGCTAGCAGGTGAGCGCTGCGATCATGGTGGGACCAGGATCGAGGTGGGTCTGGATGTAGACAAGGACGGCACGCTCGGTCACGACGAGATCGACGCCGATCAAACCCGCTACGTGTGTGATGGGGCACCGGGTGATTCCGGTGTGGCGGGGTTTCGCCTGGTGGGAAAGTTCGTGGCACCCGGCGGACCGATCGCGGAGATCGTCAGTCCTTCTCCGGACGGCAATACCTTGGTCTACACCAGCAGCGCTACGGGAACGATAGGGTTTGCCGACATCAGCCAGCCCACGCAACCTGCGCTCCTGGGCACAGTGAACCTGGCGGAGGCTACCGGCGGTGATGGGGAGCCTACTTCGGTCGCGTTTTCGCCAGACGGCCAACATGTGATCGCTGTCGTTAAGGATACGGCACAACCTGTGACGAACGCAGATCCAGGGGCGCTTGTGGTAGTGAGCGCCGCGACCCGCAGCGTCGTGGGCCAAGTTGCGGTCGGTGTTGGCCCCGACAGCGTCGTTCTGACGCCTGACGGCACAAAGGCCATCGTCGCCATTGAGGACGAGGAGAACGAGGGCGGTAACAATGCACCGCAAGCTCGACCGGGAAGTGTCCAGGTGGTCACGCTCGACTACGCGACGCCAGCTTTATCCAGCGTGGTCACCATCCCGCTTGGCCCCACCTTGGGCAACATGCCCAGCGATCCACAACCTGAATACGTCGACGTGACTCAGGACGGGAAAACAGCGGTTGTCTCTCTGCAAGAGAACAACGTGCTGGCGGTGATCGATCTCACCACCCAGGTAGTGACCCGGTACCTGGATGCTGGAACGTCGACGCACGAGCGCTCGGACCAGCTCAGCGACCGCCGCTGGATCTTCGAACAAGCCTATGAGGGGCAACTGCAGCCGGACGGCGTGTGTTTGTTGCCCGACCAAAAGCACTTCATCACCGCCAATGAGGGCGATACCCAAAACGGTGCCTTTGGTGGGGTGTTCGCGGGGGGTCGCGGATTTTCGGTGTTTCACTTGGAGGATGGCTGGGTCGCGGACAGCGGCGACGCCCTTGAGTGGGCCGCGTTTCAGAGCGGAGCCTATCCCGACGCACGCTCTGCCAATCGAGGGGTGGAGCCGGAAGGATGTGGAACCGGTACGTTTGGAGGCAAACCCTACGCGTTCATTTCTGGTGAACGGGACTCCAGCGTGTATGTGGTGGACGTGAGCCGACCAGCGGCCCCGGTGTTGCGTCAGGTGCTCGGTGCGCCCAACCGGCCTGAAAGTATCGCCACCATCGAGTCGCGCGACTTGTTCGTGGTCGGTGGTGAGGGTGATGGCGCAGCGAAGGGCGGCGGAATTTGGATCTACCAGGCCGTGGACGACACGCGTGACAAAGGCCACGGCGACCACGTGTACTCGGCGCACAGTTCAACCACGAGCTTTGGGGCACTCAGCGCGCTTGCCTACCAGCAAAGCACGGGTTTGTGGCTCGCGCTGCCCGACAACGCCTACGCAGAAAGTCGAATCTGGTCCTTTTCCGTCGAGCACGCCGAGCGGAAGTTGACGCTGCTCGACGAGCTGATGCTGCGCGACACAGCGGGCGACGTTTTGGTGGACATCGATCCCGAAGGGCTTGTCGTCAACCCGGAAGGTGGATTCATTGTCGCCACGGAGGGGACCAACGCCAACGGTGGCAACGGGGCCAGTTGCACAGGGGGTAAGACCAGCAACCGAGTCCTGTTCCTTACCGCCGCAGGAAAGCTGGATCCGCTCTACGGGCTGGACGGTGTCGTCGACCTACCTTGCGGCTCCGCCACCAATGCCTTTGATTGGAATTCTATGAGCAGCAACGGCTTTGAAGGCGTAAGTGTGGTGGATAGCGCGCCCGACGTAGCTGGCGGATTGCAGGTGTACGTAGCCTTTCAGCGGCCACTCGCGGGTGCGGAGTTGTCTGCACGGCTCACGCGCATCGGACAATACGACGTCGATCTCGATGAGTGGAACTTCTACTACTATCCACTCGAATCAGATGTGGGCGGCGCTAGTGGAAATACGTTCCTCAGCGAGCTCATCCATGTGGGAGGGGATACCTTTGCGGTGATTGAGCGCGATCAAGGCTACGCCTACAGCGCGTTGAACAAGACCATCCGAACGTTCTCACTGTCCAGTGGTGCTCCCAACGACGTGACCGATCCGCTCGAGAAGAGCACGGTGATCGATCTCTTGAGCGATGAATTTCGCTTTGACCAAGAGAAGATCGAAGGGCTCGCATTCGGTGGAGGCTCGCTCTTCGTGGTCAATGACAACGACGGGGGCCAAGCGCAAAACTTCTTCGTGCGGCTCAGTCCACTGCTCGTTGGGGATCACGAGAGCTCAACAGGACCATATGTCATCCCCAACGTGCTGATCAATGAGGTCAATTCAACAGGGGCGCACCCCGACTTCGTTGAGCTGAAGAACTTGGGGACTGACCAAGCCAATCTCAGCGGATGGACACTCACCGATGCAGGCGGTGGGGTTCATACGCTCCCGACCCCGACGACTGTCCCTGCAGGTGGGCTCTTGCTCCTGAGCACACTGAGCTTTGGTCTGGGTAATGGTGACTCAGTGACGCTTGCGACGGCGCTCGGAACGGTCGTGGATGAATACAGCTTCTCGAGCCACGTCTCCTCGGCCAGCCGCTGCGGCACGAGTGGTCTCCTGCTGTGGCCAACGAACGGTGCGGGCGGTGCGGGCGCGCCCAGCCCCGGCGCGGAAAACAATTGCAGCGGCCCTGCGCTGGCGGGGCAGGCCGACATCGTGATCAATGAGGTAAAATCGAACCCGGGCACAGACTTTGTCGAAATCTACAACAGCGGATCGAACCCGGTGGATCTCAGCTACTTCAAGCTACTCGACAACGACACGACGCACACTCCGTACGTGCTGCCGGCGGGCACTCAGATTTCCGCTGCCGGTTACCTGGTCGTGGAAGGCGAGGGTGGACCGGGCTCCATCGTGTTGCCTTTCGGCATCGGTAGTGGCGATGCGGTGACGCTCTTCTCCCCTTACGATCAAGTGGTCGCTGTGTTCTCTTGGGGGTCCGGCCACGCGACGACCGCCAATCGTTGTCCCCATGCTGGGGCCACGGTGGTCAACGCGCTCGCCGAATCCAAGGGCGCGGCCAACAATTGTCCGTGAAATGAGTTTTGCACTCTTGGGGGAGCCCTCAGGCAGCGGGGGCTGCTCGAGGACGCCGTGAGAGCCGATGGCGCGCCGTGCTTGCGTCCGGACTGCGCGCTAGCTTATTTGTAAGCTCACAGCATGAAGGATATAACGCGCGACTGGGCCGTTTGGGATGTCTTCGGTGACCAGGTGCACCTTGCCCTGGCGCTGTTGTTGCTCATCCTCACTGCGCTTTTGATTCAGCGTTTCGTGCGTCGCATGATGCGCTCACTCACGCGGAGCGGTCATTTCCCGCCCAGCATGGCCAAACGCATTCAGCAGGTTTCTGCCTGGGTTCTGGTGCTGCTCGTGCTCACGGTGATCTTGCAGCGCACCCACGTCTTTGAGCAAGCTTGGGCGGTCCTCTCCGCCGTCCTGTTGGCCACGGCGGTGGGCTTTGTGGCGCTGTGGAGCGTGATGAGCAACGTGGTGTGCGCGATGCTCATCCTGTTCGTCCGGCCGTTTCGCTTGGGAGACCACATCGAGATCGTGGAGCCCGCCGACGCGAAGCCGGGCGTGCAGGGACGAGTGGTGGATCTGTCGATGATGTTTACCACCATCGAGGTGAGCAACACAGAAGAAGCGCTGGTGCTGTGTCGTGTCCCCAACAGTGTATTTTTTATCAAAGGCGTGCGGGTGACCATCCCCAAGCCCCTGCACCACTCCAATAGTTTCTACGGCGAAGGTTGAATGACAAACCTTTGGATTAGGCTGCCTCGAACTTTGGTTGAGGGAAGCCACGATCGGGGCGAGCAAAGTGGTAACCTTGGAAGAGATCCAAGCCCTCTTGGGCCAATGTTCGCGCTTCGTCGGCTACCTCGACCCCCTCGCTGATGACCTGCACGTTGAGCTCTCCGCAACAGATCTGAAAGAGTCCGCGAATCAAACTCAGCTTCGTGGATGAGTGATGAACATCGCGCACGAGCGACATGTCCAACTTGACGAAGTCGGGTTCGAGGTGAATGAAGCTGGACAGGCTGGAATAGCCGGCACCAAGGTCATCGATAGCGATGCGTGATCCGCGGTCGCGCAGCTTGCGCAGGCGATGTGCCAGTTCAGAGACGGACGTGATCGCGGAACGTTCGGTGATTTCGTACACGACGCGATCTGCAAAGGGCCGAAGGGCCGCTTGCTCGCCATACATTTCATCGTCATCCAAGTCTTGTGGATTGACGTTGACGAACAGCAGCGCGCTTTGCGGCAAAAATGCTGCAGACTGCGCGATCTCTGCCCGGATGTATCGGCCGAGCTCTTGGGTGCGGCGCAACTTCTCTGCGGCTTCGAGCAGCGCGGCCGGCGACCTCATGGAGTCTTCGTCTGACCGCACGAGCCCTTCAAAGGCAAATACGGAGCGCTGGCGAAAGCGCACGATGGGCTGGTAGGCGATCCAAAGTTTGGACAATGCTCGGTTGAACCTCGATTCCAGGGTCGCTCGATCGGCAAACTCATGGCCCGGAAGTTGGTGCGAGCGACTCGCCAGGCGCTGTAGGCGCGCGAGCGCATGAAACTGTGAGGCTTGCGCCACGGCGACCTTGAGTTGGATGGGATCCAGGGGCTTGGTGAGATAGTTGAACGCCCCGTAGTCAACCGCCGCCATGACCGTTTCGAGTTCAGGTGAGCCCGTCATCAAGAGGATGGGGACGTCCAGATTGACTTCACGCACCGTGCGTAAGAAATCAAGGCCACCCATCCCCGGCATGTTGAGGTCCGTCAGGATCACGTCAATCGAGTGTTCGCGCAACAATCCCAAGGCTAGCGTTGCATCCTTGGCCGCGATGACTTGAACACCCATGCGCTCCAAGACCTTTCCGTATTCTCGCAATACATCTGGGTCGTCATCGACAAGTAAAACTGTGCAGGAGGTCAGCGAAGGTGAGAACGTGTTGTTCATGTGAGCAGGTAAACTTGAAAAATCGTGAGGGTTACTTGTGGTCCGGTACAGTGGGGTGAAGCTTGGGGATCAAAAACACAATTTCATCACACCCAGGCTCGCGCGCGCGCTGATGTACGGTGATGTTCGTGCTGTCCAGACGAGTTTGGACCGCATGCAGATCCAGCTGCTTGAGAGAGACGTGGGGTGCTGTGCCCTGCGCCGTGCGCATCCCTACGATGATCTGCACGTCGTTTCCCGTTTGCGCGCTGAGCGAAATGGCATGATTGCGACCACCGTCGGTCGTCCGCAGCGCCGCGATGACCTCGAGCACGGCGAAGGTCAGGGCCAAGAAGTGCGTGGACACCAACCAAGGTTGGGCGCCGCCGTCTTTGCCGTCCGCTGGGGTAGGTGCACCAATCTGATACGTCACGCGCGTGGAGTGGTGCAGCATGGAATTGGTGGACACAGCGATCAGCGCCACCGCCTCCCGCACGTCGAGCTCGCTGGGAGTGCTCGTGCGACCCCAGGCTTTCATGCCTTCGGCGAGGTGCGTGAGTCGATGAACCAAGCTGACCGCGTCGTTCAGGTCGTCCATCGCCAGCTTGATCCGCGCAAGGCCTGTGTCGGACATCGCCGGGCTCTGCGCGAGCGCTTCCCGTAGTTCATCTTGTGCAAGGGTCAGATTGGTCAAAAGTGCCCCCATGGGAGAGGCCATCTGGTGCGCGAGCCCACGCATCAATCCACCAAACTGCAGTACTTGTTGTTCAAGCGTAGGACCTGCGGCATCTACTTTGAGTCGCTCTGCGGGCGAGGCGAGGAAAGTGCCGGATAACGCTTCGCGCGCAAAGACGTTCGCCTCAGTGTTGTCCCCGTAGCTCATACCCGCTTCCTTCCGCCTCCAGCCGCCATAGTAGCGCGGAGTTCACCGCGCTTCACGCGTAAATTCCCTCCGTTCGGCTCCGCTATGGGCTTAAGGTCATGTTGACGCGCCCGCAGCCCTGAAAAGTGGTAATGTGGGTTAGTGTGGCCCACGGTGAGTTCCTTGCTTGAGATGTCCCGTCCCTTCTTCGGGCTTCCCTCCGCTCACCCATCAGCAGAGACGCCCGTGCTCACATTAGGTCGACCCAGGTTGCGCCGCTTCGCGTGCAGCGTGGGTGTCATTGGGCTGGTGCTGGAACTCAATAGCTGTGCGGCACCACAGCCGGTAGCGCCCGAGAAGCTCATGGCCCAGCGCGCCGAGCCACGTCCTGATTGGCTCAAGGAGTTGAACGTGAGCGAGGCGAAGGCCCGGCGCATCGCGGGCATCACCCGTCGTGTACGACGCGCCTTCGTCCCCTATGACCTGGCGCGCATCATCCTCCTTCAGGAAGTGTTGGCCCAGATTAGGCAAGGCGTGCTCAAGCGCGAACAGTTGCTTGGTCCTGCCGAGCAGATGCTGCGTGAGTTCGATCGAGGTCTCCCCGTGCTGTTGGTCGGCTTGAATGAGCTGCACGCCGTCCTGGACCAAGGGGAACGTGCGCGACTGGTTGAACTGTTTGCTGGCGCGCGCGACAAGACCCCCGAGGAGCGAGAGAAAGAGCGGCAAGAGCGCATACAACGCATCTTGGATCTGAGTAGTGGTCAGAGGGCGGAGCTGTTTCCGGCGCTCTTGGCCTTGGCGCTTCGTCACTGGGGGCTCGTGCGCGAGGTAGAGCGGGGCGTCAGCGAGGCTAAACAGCGATTTCTGAGCGACGAATTCGACGCGCGCACGCTGTCTCTCGTACTGTCCCGCAGGCCGATGGATATCCTGGACGCGGTGTACGAAGCGCTGGAGATCACGCTGCCAGTGCTCACTTTGGCGCAGCGTCAGACGTTGGCCGCCTACTTGGAGAGTAGGCTACGCTGATCTGCTAGCAATGCTGTGCAGCGCGACGAGGGCCCCCTCGACCTAGGAGCAAGTCCCGAGCGCGGGTGCAACGGCTCAGGACAAGTGAGAGACTTCGATGTGGCCGTGCTGAGTGCGCTGGACTTCAATCGTCAAGTGAGCCAGGCGAAAGGACGCGAGGGCCTCGTGGTAGACCTGTGGTTCACGTGGCGTGGAGGTGATCAAGGTCACCAAACAGCTGCGTTGGCCACCTCCGAGCGACCACAGGTGCAGGTCGCGTACCTGCACGTCGTCCATTTCTTCCAGCGCGCGACGGATGGCCGTCTCGAGGTGTTCCGACGGAACGACATCGAGCAGTTCAGCTCCCGCGCCGCGCGTCAGGCCAAAAGCCCAGTGTAAGATGACGATCCCACCCACGATACCGGTCACGGCATCCAGCCAGGGAACGGCCAGCCATTTTCCGGCGAACAGCGCGAAAATGGCGAGCACGCTGGTGAACGCGTCGGTGAGTACATGGAGCAAGACCGCGCGGTGATTGTGATCTTCCGAAGCGACAGTCATGGCTGGAGCGGTCGCGACGCTCCCGTGCGCGTGCCCATGACTACCGTGAGCGTGCCCATGTCCGCCGTGAGCGTGCCCATGTCCACCGCCAGGGTGCTCGACCTCATGGGCCGGGCCGCTGTGATCATGGTGCGCGCTGAGCAACACCACGCTGAGCACGTTGACTGCCAAGCCAATGACCGCGATGGGCAACGCTGCTGTGTAATCGACCGTGAGCGGTTGCAATAGTCGCGAGACGGACTCCAGCAGCATCGACACAGCGGCCACGCCGAGCAAGATGGCGCTCGTGTACCCCGCGAGGGCGTGTACCTTGCCCGTGCCGAAGGCAAACGCGCGATGAGCTGCGTAGCGTCGCGCCAGAACGTAGGCGACGCTCGCCAACGTGAGCGCCCCGACGTGCGTGGCCATGTGCCAACCGTCAGCCAGGAGCGCCATCGACCCGGTGCTGTATCCAACGGCGATTTCCACGATCATGGTCACGGCTGTCAGCGCCACGACCCAGCGGACGCCTTCCTCACGCCCCGTGCGCTCCATGGGCCGACGGGCAGCACATTCGACAGTCACGATTTCGTGGTGCATGGGCTAGGTCTTCCTCAATTCCCCTGGCCGCGCGACCGGACGGAGGACGAGCGGTGTACACAAATCATGATAGTCCCAAACGACACGACGGCCCATCCGCGGCACGGATCAGCTAGTTTAAGTGGTGTTGAAATTTTTCATCCACCTGGGCAAAATCTACTCCTCTCGGCAAAGCGCGCATTTGGGGCGACTGAGGACTACGGAGGTTCGACCGGGCCTTCGCAGCACTCGGATTATTTTTTATGGCTTACCCCCTCCCTACATTGAATTCGCCCCGACCGCTTTCTCGTGCCCGCGCAGGTTGCGCAATGCTTTTGTATGTGAGTGGTTTGTTGGCGGTCACCTGGGCCTGTTCGGGAGACGGCGGCAGAACGCCGGATTCAGGAAGCGGCGGTACGCCTGGTGCAACAGGGGGTGCATCGGTAAACACAGGCGGTGCGGGCACCGGAGGCGGCGCCAGCGGCGGTGAGACGAGCGCGGGCGGAACGAGTAGTGGTGGAGCCACGCCGGGAGCTGGCGGAGCGAGTGTCGGTGGCTCCGGCGGAATTGAGGGAAGTGGCGGTACGGCGGCTTCGGCCTGCACTCCGCAAGGCAAGGCGCGCAACCCGCTCGTGGGGCACATCTTTACGGCGGATCCCAATGCCATCGTCTATGGCGACAAGATCTACGTGTACACGTCGCACGACAGCGATGGCCAGACGGATTTCGACCTCATCGACTACCACGCGTATTCGACGGACGACTTGGCCAACTGGCAAGACCATGGGGTGATCATCAAGGCCGAGGACGTGTCATGGGCCACGAACTTGTACGCTCCGGGTGCCTGCGAAAAGGCGGGCAAGTACTACCTCTACATGCCGAATTCAGGCAGCGGAGTAGGGGTTGCCGTCGCTGATGATCCGGGCGGGCCCTTCGTGGATCCGTTGGGGCAGCCGCTGGTGTCCAAGAGCACACCCGGAGTGGGTGACGTGGATTGGTTGTTCGATCCGGCGTGTTTTGTCGACGAAGATGGACAAGGCTACTTGTACTTTGGTGGAGGTCCCGAAGACACCGGCGACAATGCGCGCGTGATGCGTTTGGGGGACGACATGATAAGTCTCAAGGATACGTCAGCCACGACGATCGTCGCTCCCGAGCTGTTTGAGGCGTCGTTCATGCACAAACGAGGAGAGACGTACTACTTCTCCTATTCCACCAACTTCAAGGGGCATGCGGCTTACATCGACTACATGACGAGCGACAACCCGATGACTGGATTTGCCTACAAAGGCACCATCTTGACCAACGGCGACATCAACATGGGCAACAACAATCATCACTCCATTGTTGATTTCATGGGCAAAACTTACCTGTTTTACCACAACCGCAAGCTGGAGCGGGATGGGGGTGGCGACAACAGCTACCAGCGTTCCATTGCGGTGCAGGAGTTTGCCTACAACACCGACGGCAGCATCCCTCAGCAAAGCATGAGCACAGCCGGCACGACCGTGGCTCAGATCAAATGTCTCGACGGATACAGTGAGGTGCAAGCCGAGCGCATGGCTGCTCAAGATGGCATCGAGGTAGAGGGCAACGGCGCGACCGGCGTGCACATCGTTGATATCGATGACGGGGACTGGATCGGCTACTCGCAAGTCGACTTTCGCGAAGCGACCAGCCGCTTGGTGGCGCGTGTTGCAGCGGCGTCGCCCGGAGGAGCCATCGAGGTGTGGCGGGACGGTTGCGAGGACTTCAGCGATCAGCCTGGCGAGTCCATCGGCAGTTGCCAGGTGGTCAGCACCGGCGGAGAGGGCACGTTCGGTGAGCTGTCTTGCGCCCTCACCGCTACCTCCGGGGCGCACGATCTGTGCCTCAAGTTCACGGGCAATCCATCATTTAAGTTGGATTCGTTCCATCTGGAGTGAGGGCCGGCTTTGTTGCGGACGGGACGCGCTTGAGAAAGGTGCCGGCAGGCTCGTCACCGAAACAAATCCCCACGTCGCGCGCGGTCTTGACCGTGTCGCTCTGGACGTCGACGGTGCGGGTACCACCTGTCACCTCGGAAAATGGGATCAACTTCAGTTGGCCGGCGACGTGTGCAACCAATCCACTCTCGGTGCTCTCTTCCAAATAGCGCACTGCAGCGGCTCCAAAGCGTTGGGCGAGCAGACGATCAAAGCTGACGGGAGAGCCGCCGCGCTGCAGGTGGCCCAGTACGATGGACCGCGCCTCACGCGAGGTTTGCTCCTCAATCCGCCGGGCGAGGCGCTCGCCAATGCCCCCCAGGGTCGCGTGCTCGCTGAATTCGCCCTTGGTGCGCTTGTAGATGGCGCCCTGACCTGCCTCGACCGCTCCTTCGGAGACCACCACGATCGCAAAATCGCGTCTGGTCAAATAGCGCTCCTGGATCTTTTCGCACACGGCGTCCATGGAAAACGGGATCTCGGGCATCAAGATCACATCTGCTCCGCCGGCGAGCCCGGCATGCAGCGCAATCCAACCGGCATTGCGCCCCATCACTTCCACCACCATGACGCGGCGGTGCGCTTGGGCCGTTGAGTGGAGCTTGTCGAGCGCGTCTGTGGTCGTGTCCACCGCGGTGGCGAAGCCAAAGGTGACGTTGGTCCCCTTGAGATCGTTGTCGATGGTCTTGGGCACCCCAATGACGCGGGGTATGCCGCGCGCCATCAGACGATGAGCGATGCTCATGGAGCCGTCGCCGCCCAGCGCGACCAGTGCGTCAAAGCCATGCTGGTGAAAACGCTCGATCAGGCGGCCGGAGACGTCTTGTGGCACCAGCTTCCCATCTTTGAGCACCGGATAGTGAAAGGGCTCGCCGCGATTGGTCGTACCCAATATGGTGCCGCCCAAATGGCCGATCCCGCGCACGGCTTCACGGGTGAGGGGCAGAATCAGATTGGGGTCGTTCTCAATCAGCCCCTCGTAGCCATTGCAGATCCCATACACCTCCCAACCGCGATTCAGGGCGCTCAGCGCCACAGCCCGAATCACCGCGTTGAGTCCTGGGGCGTCCCCGCCGCCGGTATTGATTGCAATTCGTCGTGTCATGGTTGGCCCCGCGACTATGGCATGAATCTGCCCTGGTCGATCCCTGGTTTTTCCCGCCGGCAGGACTGTCGCCTTTTACCCCGTTTTACACTCAATTTACCTTTCTTCGGGGGATCAGGCGGAGGTGTTATGAGTAGGATGAACACCATGATTTCTTTCACAACCATTCGTTCCGCTTTGGTACTTCCGTTGGCCCTGATCAGTTGGGGCTGCGCACCGCACAGCATCGTCGTCCACCCGGACCAACAAGATGCCATCCGCGTTTCCGGTCAAGGCGAGGTCTATGCGGCCCCCGATCTCGCGCGTGTGCGCCTGGGTGTCGAGGAGCGCGCCGTGTCGGCAGAGGATGCGATGTCGCGCGCCAACGCGCGCATGACGCAAATTACACAAGCGCTGCAGGCCAAGGGCGTGGCTGGCCGCGATCTGCAGACCACCGAACTCTCCATGTATTTTGAACGCACCCAGGACAATCCCCAACCTGTTTATAGCCCGCGCAGCACCAAGGACCTGGGCGGCGACGCTACCGCGACGGCTCCCTCGCCCCAGGCCAGCCCAGAGGGGTACTACGTGGTGCGCAACACACTCATCGTTTCCGTGCGCAAGCTCGACCAGTTGGGAACGACGATTGGGGCAGCCATGGCAGCTGGCGCTAATCACCTGCACGGGCTGGAGCTGAGCCTTGAGGACCCCAGCACGCTGCGCGACGAAGCGCGTAAAAAGGCCGTGGCCCAGGCGGTGTCCAAGGCTCAACTCTTGGCCAAGGAAGCCAAGGTAGAGCTGGGGCCCGTGCTTTCTATCAATGAAGCTCAGGGCGGCGAGGCGGTTCCGATGATGGCAGGCACCAGGATGAAGGCCATGGCTGACGCCAGCGTCCCTGTTGAGTCGGGGGAATTGTCACTCACTCAGCAGGTTGAGGTCGTGTTTGCCATCAAACATTGAGCGCCAGCTTCTGTTTTTGTGACTGCCGCTCAGCGGCGGCGCTCAAGGGTGTGTGGGCAACGACCGCTTGTTGAGCCGCAGCGCAGTGGTGACCCCATACCGCTCATGAACACGCGTGGCCTGGAGTACTTGTGCGGGGCTGGTTTGCCCGGAAAGCAGCCCCCGATAGGCGTCGAGGACGCGCGTGACATCCTGTGCGGTCTCCCACACGAACTCCACGCGGAAACGCCGTACGCCCTGTGCCAAGAGCTGCGGCACCAAGGGGGCAGCGCTCTGGGCAAGCGCATTGAACACAGTATTGCGACAACTGACATCGACGAGGACAGGATGATCGTGGCCCGCGTAGTCACGTAGGGCTAGCCGGTGCTTTTCACACGGGCGCCCGCAAGAACGATAGTCAGTACCTTGGCTCAATACGTGCGCGTAGACGCAGTGCGAATTGTGGAAGGTGGAGATGTGATGATGAATGGTCACCGCCACGCGGCCGCCTGGAACCTGAGCCAAGAGATCAAGAAGTTGAGTCTGGTTGAGATCGTGTGAGGCCGTGACGGTCGTGAGGCCGAGGCTCAACAAATGATGAGCGGTGAGCGAGTTGGTGACATTGAGTGAAAAGTCGCCATGCAGTTCCAGTGGCTCTACGGCCCCATCCTGGTGGCTTCTTTGCCCGGAGAAGTGCATGAGCGCGCCCCAGTGTCTGACCAACACGCCATGTGGATGGAGCGCCGCAATACGCCGGTCAAACGCCTCTTCACCAGGCTTTTGCACGCGGACCGTGGCCAATGTGACCTGCAAACCAGCTGCTTTGGCGCGCTCCACCGCGTGTCTGAGGCCCACCATCTCCATCCAATCCAGTTCAACTTCTTGGCACCCGCCTCCACTTTCGATCACGGCTTCGAGCTGCTCAAGGGTGCGGCACAACGCAACGAGCCTTGGAGTGCCGGGCAAGGGATGGTTGGACGCAGCCAACTCGGCGCGCAAGCGCGGGACCAGCGATTCAGTAGGGAAGGTTGGGGTGAGTGGAGCAGCGAGCGACTCCTCGAGCTGCTGCACCAACTGGCGACGGAGCTCCTTGAGTTCTGAGACTGGAAGATACAGCCCGGGCCGCATGTCCAAGGTGAGCTGCTCTAAATAAAAGGGTGTCCCACCTAGCGCTCCGAGCTTTTCTTGCACCAAGGAGCGCTCCAAACCAGCT
>Ga0315910_10000764_pt1 | contig 31014 bp, 25 predicted proteins | sample EdamamesoilMG_FD_204470 | JGI IMG/M metagenome (GOLD analysis project Ga0315910, IMG submission 204470) | Garden soil microbial communities collected in Santa Monica, California, United States - Edamame soil | ecosystem: Environmental > Terrestrial > Soil > Garden | place: USA: California... | reverse complement strand
ACGGATGCGCGCTTGAATGGCCGACACTTGCGTCAGGATTTGAGGCAAGCCCTGTGCAACCAGCTGGTTCACGGACAGAAAGGCATCACTCACGTACTCGAGCTCGGATAGAAATGCCGACGCCTGCCCGCCCTGCGCGCACAACCAACCTAGCTTGAGCCCTGGTGCCCCAGCACTTTTACTGAGACCGCTCAGCGTAAGAACAAGCGGCGCCTCATTACCTAAAACTAACGGGTCGAGGTCTGTTTCGTAGCGCTTCAGCACATACGGCTCAAATACCTCGTCCACGACCAGGGGCACTCCCAGGGCCAAAAGGGCGCGTAGTTCGGCGCCGCTCATCACGTGTCCCGTGGGGTTGTGCGGGCTAATAGCGACGACGAATCGCACACGCTGTGCAAGCATTTGAGCGCGATCAGGCAGGCTCGTGGTGTCCATGAACCAAGCGCCGTCGTAGCGCAGTCGGTAGCGAAGCAGGCGCACACCACACAACTGTGCCAAGTCGTCCAAGAGCGGATAACCCGGGGTCGGTACCAGGATAGAGTCCCCCGGATCACAGAGCAGAAGTAACAGATAGGCGTAGGCCTCACTCGTGCTCGCCGTGAGTAGCAGCTGCTCGGCGGACACCGCCGCGCGCGGGCTCAGGTACCTGGCCAACGCCCCGCGCGCGCTGCCGAGCCCGCGCGGATCAGCGTCATAAGGAGCGCTGGGCAATCCGGACAGCCACTGCGGCCCAAGGCAGGACAATTGCGCGCGCTCCGGCTGCGTCACCGTGAGGTCCAGGACCAGGCCAGACGGGAGCGCGGTCGGGAGCGCGGCGGACGGGTCCTTTGGTTCAAACCGCCCGCGCCGCGACAAATACCCGGGAAATTTGGGGATTGTGGCCACGTGGAGAGACAGTAGCGCAAGAACATCGCTAGTGGCATGCTGCGCGCCCCATGGCCGACGACTTTGCCTCAATGTTCGAAAACTCCACCCAATCCGCCGGACGAGGTCCTGCCCCACTCGAAGCAGGGCAGCTGATCGAGGGCACGGTTCTGGCCATCAGCGGCGGCTTGGTCGTCGTTGATATCGGGTCCATGGCGGACGCGACCCTCGACTTGCTCGAGTTCGAAGACCGACCCGTCCAGGTGGGCGACAAGATCCGCGCCACGGTCTCCAATCCGCGCAAGGACGGCCCAGTGCTCACACTTTCGCTCGGCAAAGGTGGGACCAGCGTCAACACCAGCCAGCTCGAGATGGCGATGGCCGGACGCACACCCGTCACCGGTACCGTCAGCGCCTCCAACAAGGGTGGCTACACCGTGGATGTGGCGGGGATCCGCGCCTTCTGCCCCATTTCGCAGATCGATGCCGGATTCGTCACCGATCCACAGATCTTCGTTGGTCAGACGCTCGATTTCTTGGTGACCGAAATCCGCGAGGGTGGGCGCAACGTTGTCGTTTCTCGACGCAAGCTGCTGCAAGATGGGCGGAGAGCTGCAGAAGACCAGCTGATCCAGACCTTGAAAACCGGCGAAACGGTGACCGGCACTGTCAAGAAACTGGTCCCCAAAGGCGCTGTGATTGATTTGAGAGGAGCCGAAGGCTTCATCCCCATCTCGGAGTTGTCCAATGGTCGGGTGGCCAAACCAGACGACGTGGTCTCGGTCGGTGAGACCGTGCAAGCTCAAGTACTCAGCATCGATCGCAATGAAAAGGGCCTGAGTCTCCGACTTTCGCTCAAGGCGCTGAGCGCCTCAACTGAGCCCAGCGCGCCCGCTGCACAGGTGGACGAAATCTTGGAAGGCAAGATCGTCAAACATGTCGTGGGCGGCTTGATTGTCACAACCGGAAAAGGCGAGGGACTCGTACCCACTCGTGAGCTCAGCCTGGCCCCAGGCGCTGACCACCGCCGCGCCTATCCTGTCGACACCACCATCCAGGTGGTCGTGGTCAGTCGGGACGCAACCAACGGCAAACTGCGTTTCAGCGTCGATCGAGTGGCCCAGGTCCAAGAGCGCAACAACTACAAGGAGTTTGGCTCAGTCAAGAAGGGCGAAGCGACGCGCAACTTTGGCAGTTTAGGCGACTTGATGGCCGGAAAGTTGAGTGGCCTCGCTACTTCGGCCGCGGGACCCCACAAAACAGGACCCAAGGACGACGGCTCTCAGGGATCGAAGTCCAGCCCAGGTGTACGCCGCAGATAGACGCAGCCCAATCCGCCTACGTAGACAGCAAGTCCCTCGACGCTCTTGCGTCCGTCAGCTAGGCGGAAGGTATGGCCGACACTCCTCTCGCTGAGCGCAGTTGCATCCCTTGTCGCGGCGGCGTCCCGCCGCTGACCGTCGCGCAGTATGCCCAGTTTCTCCGCGACCTTCCCGAGTGGAAGGTGGTGGACGAACATCACCTCAGTCGTAACTTCACGTTCAAGGACTTCGTGAGCGCGCTCGCGTTCGTCAATCAGGCGGGGAACGTGGCGGAGGAGCAAGGCCATCACCCCGAGATCACCGTCGGCTGGGGGCACGCCCTGGTAGAAATCTGGACCCACAAGATCAACGGTCTCACAGAGAGTGACTTCGTGCTCGCGGCCAAGCTCGATCAGCTGCTGTCGCTACCTCCCCACGAGTGAAGGCAAACACGCAGGTCGTATGGAAATTCAAGGTCGGCGACGTTCAGACAATTTCGAGGATCGCGGGCAAGGTCAGGGTCCTCGTCTGGGGGGTGCAGGGATCCCCGTGCAACTGCTGCTCATGTTGGTGCAGCGCCTCGGCTTCAAGGGCAGCTTGATCGTGGCGGCCCTCGCTGGGGGCGCCTACTTGCTGATGCCAGATGTTTTCAAGCAGGCACTGCTCGGCGGCGGCACCCAACAAGAAAGTCCACGGGCACCTGGGCGCGGAGCATGCGAGCTTTCATCACAAACCTCTCATGCGTGTGATTTTTCGCGTGTCGTGTTGGCCTCGACCGAAGACGTGTGGACGGGCAAGTTTGCCGCGGGTGCGTTACCCGACTACGGCGTAGCCGCTCCTAGCTATCAAGCGCCCACCTTGGTGGTCTTTTCTCAGGCGGTGTCTACCGGCGGCTGTGGAGAAGCCACGAGCGCAGTGGGCCCGTTCTATTGCCCCGCCGATCGCAAACTCTACATCGACCCGGAGTTTTACGAGACGATGGCAAAGCGGTTGAAAGCGCCCGGCGATTTTGCCCAGGCGTACGTGATCGCGCACGAGGTAGGCCATCATGTGCAGAGTCTGATCGGCGCTGCGCGGCTACGAAGCGCCGCCACCTCAAAGAATCAGGCCTCCGTGCGCTTTGAACTCCAGGCAGATTGCTTGGCCGGCGTGTGGGGTCACACCGCGCGCGCCTCCTTGGCGATTTCGGACGAAGATCTCGGCGAAGCGCTGCACGCGGCCCACGCCATCGGCGACGACGCCCTCGGCCATCAAGACCAAGCCACGTTTACCCACGGCTCAAGCGAGCAGCGCAAGCACTGGTTTCGTACTGGTTTTGAGAGCGGCGACGCCCGCAACTGCGACACGTTTGCAGTCGCTACGCCTTAGGCCGTGCAGCGCTCAAATGTCAGTGAAACACCACTCTGCTCAACCATCCGTGGATTCGTAGTTGCCACTGTCCCCGGGGCCGCCCCAACCACCGCTGGTTGCACCGCTGCCGCCCGTCGCGCCACTGCCGCCGGACCAACCGCTGCCGCCCGTCGCGCCACTGCCGCCGGACCAACCGCTGCCGCCCGTCGCGCCACTGCCGCCGGACCAACCGCTGCCGCCCGTCGCGCCACTGCCGCCAGACCAGCCGCTGCCGCCCGTCGCGCCACTGCCGCCGGTGGGATAACAAACGCAGCCGCCAGCTCCAGTACCACCCGTCGAGCCGGACCAACCGCTGCCGCCACTGCTGGCACCAGTCGGGCCTGACCAACCGCTGCCGCCACTGCTGGCGCCGGTCGGGCCTGACCAACCACTGCCGCCACTGCTGGCGCCAGTCGGGCCTGACCAACCACTGCTCGTAGCACCCGATGGGCCGCAGTAGCAGACGACTCCCCCGGTGCTCCCGGTGCCGCCGGTTCCGCCCAACCAATCTGATGCGCCCGTGCCTCCGGTCCACCCTGATGCGCCCGTGCCTCCGCTGTCGCCCGTCGTGTCAACGTGCTCAACGGTGCCGCTACTGCCGGCTCCGGTGTCCCCATCGCCCTCGGCCGCCGTGGATGATCCGTCGTGGTGCCCGTGCCCTCCGGAGCCAAAGTCATAGTCGGCCGGACCAGTGCAGGCAGCACACGTGAAGGCCAAAGCAAGCGAGGAAGGCACCGTCCATTTGTCGGTCATGAGATAGCAGGCCACAGCGACACAAGGGCGTCAAGCTGCACCGCACTCTCATTTTTACCTCCCCACGCGCGGCGTGTATTTGTGATTATCACAAATGAACCGTGTGCTGCGTGCCCGCAATGCCGAGCTGCATCATCTTGTCCGCAGTCGCTACCCAACTGGCAACTTCATCACACGCGCCAAACGGCGCGCGGGCCCGACGTCATCCGCTGCTCGTGCACGGCGTGCCCATCATTGGGACTCAGCAGCATCCTCAGTCTCGCCGTGGAGCGCCTCGTCTTCCGCGACCAGCTCCTCCGGCTCACCAGGCGCGCCACCAATCCGGCCTGCGATGTATTCACGCGGTGTTGCGCCAAGCAGCTCGCGGAACACGCGATGGAACTGGGCGTAGCTACCAAACCCTGCGTCGAGCGCAGCCTGCATGAGGTTGCCTCCCCCGGGCGCCACCATTTGCAGGAAGCGTTCGATGCGCAAGCGGTTCTTGTATTCAACCAGGCCTACGCCCATCTCTTCGTTGAACACGTGCCCGAGCTTGGTGGGGCTCACCGCGAAACGTTTGGCCAGCTCGCGGCCCGAAAGTGATGGATCTTTGTGCAGGGCATGCACGACGGAGATCACCAGCGAATCCCGATCATCGTTGCCCACGCGCGGCGGACGCGACAAGAGTGACCGCCACGGCAACGCCTCGCCGCCCTGTCGCACGTCTTGAATGATCCCGCCGATCAAGCGCGAAAAAATCGCCGCCTGGACCTGCAGTGCCTCATTCATCGCGGCGCCAGTCCGGGCCGCATCATTCGTCAAGATGCCCACTGGGCCATGACGGCCCAAGATGGGCGTGATGGCATTCCATCCAGTCCCCACCACGCGCGCCTCACCGTTGTCAGCCACGACCAGGGGCACGTCGGAGAAGGCCATCCAGCGGGCGACGCCCGCCAGCGCCTGGGCAGTGGCTTCACGATGACGCATCCCCGCCTTGAAATAGAAATTGTGCTCGTCCGTGGTGCGACCGTCCATGTCGGTGCCCCAGGTGCCACACAAATTTTCCCCGCTGTCGTCGTAGAGAAAGATAGCCGCCCGCTCCAGCCCGATGCGATCCCTGGCCAACTCCACTGCGCGCTTGAGCACCGTATCCAGATCACGGTAGCTCATGAGCTCATCGGTGGCGCTGAGCACGCCGACCGAACCAGTTCCCACAGCTATGGGAAGAGGTGAATGAGGCGCCTTCTCAGTCAAGACGGGCCAGGCAATGTCTTTGCGGGGACGAATGTCGCTCACGTGAGGATCTTGCCACCAAGCCATCGCCCACACCAGGTTGGGGCCCCTAGGCTTGGAATTCGCTCCCCGCCGCAGGGCACGCCCCGCGCCGAAAGCCCAGCCGGAGCAGACGCAACACGCATCACGCGCTCACTCGGTGAGAAACTTCACCTGACTGATGCAGAACGAAAACGGGACCTCAGACTCTCCCTTGGATTCGGGGATGACATGAAATTGGATCCCGAGCATCTGATCCACGGGGAACGGATCACCCGGCATCATGTAGTTGTTCTCATCCACCGGCGGCCGAAAGACATCCTCCCACAGGACGGTATTTTTGCCCTGTCTGATGGGGCTGCGTTTCCACTCGGTCTCGCCTTCGGCTTGCCAGAAGGGCGAGCCATACGGATGTTCCTCGGTGGACGCGCCAGCAGGCAACGTGGCCCCGGGCGGATAGGACGTGAGCTCACCCTCGGCGGTCAAGCGCACTGTTCCTTGAGCTTCGGGAAGTTCAACGGCTTGTTCCAAGACGATGGGGAATTCAACACGCAGTGGCGGCGGCGGCTCGGAGGCGTGCCACTCGAGATTGAACGAAATACCAATAACGCGGTGCTGGTCCGCATTCCACGGCTCGCGCGCGGCGATCGCGTCGTAGTCGCGCACGCCCACCTGCTCGGGATGCAGATCGAGATCGAACCCCAGGCCGGCCCCCCACATGCTGGAAAAATCGAGGCCGTTGTCCTCGAAGCAGTTGATGGTGTTGACCCCGGTGCACTGACTCGATGCGTCAGCAAAGGCCGATTCAGTGCAACAATTGATCACCTGAGCGACCACACCGCTGATGCACATCTTTCCCCCTTCGTTGGGAAAGCCCAAGGAAGGCAGGTGGGTCTCGGGATACGCTACGCTCGAGCATTGTTCTTCCGCGTGGTAGCCCACATCCGTGCACGACTTGGGATTGCCGTACGCGTCACCGTAGACGTACCACTGGCCGTTGATGTCGAGCTCCTCGGAGGAAATGACGCCGTCACTTTCCACTTCGGGATAGACGCCATCTAAAACGGGCAGCGGCTCGATCGGCCCGCATCCTGCAGCCATCGAGAACAGTGAACTCGTCGCTAGACCGACCACAACCCACGCGGTGCAGCTGACGACCATGCGCTGAGATCTAGACCTGCCCGTAGGGTCCAGCTCCACCACGGCATGCTCCAAATTCACCATTGCATGCTCCAGTTGACGAACACTCGCTCAGGAGCAACTTGCGCGGTGACCTTGGCCTCGTCCGTGGGCCGGACCAAAAGCAGCACGATGCCCGTCGTCGTCACCACCCCACTGGCGATTGCGAGGCCCAGGGTCACATGCCGTGCGCGACGGATGGAGTCGCCCAACTCGTTGTGCTCGATGAGCGCTTCGTCGCTCGCGTCGCCTGCCGACAGCATCGTTTGGTCCTGCTTCCACACCGTGTAGCGCCCATGGTTCCAAAAGAAGTGCGCCAGCGTCGCGGCTGCGAGCCCCAAGCCGGTGCCCGTCACCGCCCAGCCCGCGACCTGAGTGGCGCTGTGCTGTCTGGGCGCCGCGGTCTCACTGCGCTCGGCTGCAGATGAAGCCCCTGAGTCCGGCCCGCAGTGCACATGGGTGGCGCTCCCGCTCACCACCTCCACATCCACGACTCGGCTCCCGCCCCGTGGATCCAAGAACGTCACCTTGTGCGCCCCTGCCTCCACCGTAAGCGGCGTGGTCGTGGGGATAGCCACGCGGCGCCCGTCCACCTCCGCCGTGACTTGGTTGTCTGCGCACGTCAGATAGAGCACGGTGGGCAGCGCCGTGGGATGACAGATGTCCGGTGCCGCGCCGCTTTGCTCGAGTTGCGCGATGTGGTCCACGACGGCCTGGCGGCGATCCGCCGCGATACTACTACCTCCGACGTCCAGGTACTTGGAGTACGCATCCACCGCAGCGCAGGGGCGTCCGAGGGCGAGCTCCACCTGACCCAGACCAAAATACGCGTCCACGGGTGGATTGTTGGCCACGGCGCGCTGAAACGCTGCCTGGGCATCCAAGAATCGCTTCTGGCTGGCTAGGCGCACGCCTTGTTCATACAGGGTGCGCCCTCCGGGGGACTCGGCGTAGCACAATCCCACGCAGCTGATTGCGCCCAGGACAAGAGCGCATCGCCCCAGTGCACTCGAGATGTGTCTGAGCAAACCTGCCCGGGGTCGTTTCCAAGAATACATTGCCGCGATCAAGACCGAGCCGCAAAAGACCAAGGCCTCTCACGAGCCGCTACTGGCACGTTTCTACATTGAAGATCCCGTCGAGTCCATTGCACCGCGCCGGGGCTTCGGATGATGGCTGACTGCTATTTTGAGGGGATCTCGCGGGTTGCGCGGGCGAGCGCGGGGCCTCACTCGGCTTGGCCCCGGTGTTGGTCTTGGGCTGCGCGGCGCGATCCGTCGCTGGGTCGCGCCGGCCGCTCACAGAGCGGGGCGCGGCGGTTGGGGCCCGCTCCGGGGCGCTGGCTTGCCCAGTTGGACTCGGATCAACTGGGCCGAGCGGAGAGCTGTCGTTGGCGCGTTGAGCGCTGGCGGGCGCCGTTGGGTGGGATACTCCCGGATGGGATGCTCCCTCGATGGGCGGCGTGACCGAGGATGTGGGCGATGGATGATGCGCCTGTTCTGCTGCGCTCGGTGGCGTGTCCGAGGGATGAAATAGGCCGCGGGTGGCGAGCAGGGTTACGAGTGCGCCCAGCGCAAAGAGCAACAGCCCCCAACCCAGGTTGCGCCACCCCCCCCACACCGAACCACGTGGCGCCACGACGGGGGGCACGGGACTTTCATGAACCACCGCGAAAGCTTCGGCCCGGCGCGTGACGCGCGGCGAAGGTGGGGGTTGCGACGGCCGACTGGGCACCGTCGGATCGGTCACCGGGGGCTCGACAATGATGCGCGTCTTGGGCGCTTCTTCTGCAGAAATGGCCGACGCGGCCTCACTCGGTGACGAGAGCTGCGCCCTGGCCAAGACAGCCAACGGCTCGCTGGTGATGGGACCGTACAGGTCCACGTGGGCCGCACGGACTGCCTCACGCATAGCGGCCGCAGAGACCCAACGTTTGGTTTTTTGTGGCTGAAGCGCCAGCGAAATGATCTGCACCACATGGGGCGGAACATCCTGGCCGAGCCTCGAAAATGACCATGCCCTGTCCTCGTACGACTGGTCCCAGAGTGGAACCGAGGAATCATCAGGCTCCGCCAACAGGGCCATCATGAGCGCACCCACGGACCACAGGTCGGAGCGCGCGTCGATGTCCTCGAAAAATCCATTGCCCTGCTCGGGAGACATGTAGCGATCGGTGCCGACCACCTCCTCCTCGTCGTCGTCTTCCCGTGCCGAAGCCGTTCCGTCTGCGCCGAGCGCTTTGGCTATGCCAAAATCGAGCAGTTTTACGCGACCATCACGCAAGATCATGACATTGGACGGCTTGATGTCGCGATGGACGATGCCCTTTTGGTGCGCTTGCACCAGCGCCGTGAGCAACTGGTCCGCGATGTTGAGCACCTGCGCTGTGCTCATCGCCAAGCGCGGCGGTCCCACGAACTTGCCCAAGTCAACTCCGTCCAATAATTCCATCACGATGTAGAAGTTGCCTTCTTCATCGATGTCGTCTTCCAGGATGGTCACGACCGCCGGGTGTCCCACCCGGTTGGCCAAGTATCCCTCCTCCAAGAAGCGCGCGCGGATGGATTTGTCTTTGGCGAAACGCGGATGCAAGACTTTGACAGCCGCCAAACTCTCATTGCGCCGCTTGGTTGCGTACACGACACCCATGCCCCCAGCGCCGAGTAGGCGCAGGACCTGGTACTTTCCGTGGATCCACTCCCCAGTTTGTCGCATCTTTTCTAGCCACCGTCGGCGGTTTGAGCAGGACTTACTCTAGCGACTCAAATGCCCCTGAAAAAGCCCAAGGAGCAAGCTGCTCTGCTCGGCTGTGTTGTTGCACCTTCACGCGCCTACACACGGCGCAGCTCGAGCGGGGCAACCACTTTGCGTGCAAACAGGTCCTGCACTGTATCATGCAGAGTTTCACCCGGATCGCGGGGCGAGAAGCCCAACAGGCGTTCGGCCTTTTCTGCGCTGCAGTACCAAAAATACTGGCCCATCTCGGCGCTCTGCTGATCGACGGGGGGCGTTCCTCCGAGCTTGCGTAGGCCGCGGTCATACAGGTCAAACACCGTGCTGGCGATCAGTCGATTGCGCGGCATCGACAAGACCGGCTCGGGTACTCCGCTGATGCGGGACAGCCGCGCAAAGAAACTCTTGAGCGGCATGTTGGCCCCGTTGAGCAAATAGCGCTGTCCAGGGCGACCCTTCTCCAAGCAAAGTATCATGCCGCGCGCCGCGTCCCGTACGTCGACAAACGCAATTCCTCCCGCTGGGGTCGCGACGATGGCCTTCTCTAAAAACTTGCGGACGTCGCCCGTGGATGACTCACGCACATCGCCCGGTCCCAAGAGCAAGGATGGACAGGCGATCATGACCTCGAACCCGGAGCCGTCGAACTCGAGCGCAACTTTCTCCCCAAAATACTTGGTGCGATAGTAGGGCCAGGCCGCGATGTGCTCGAGCGGAGCAGCTGATTCTTCGTGAGCGATGTGTTTTTTATCGGTGCTGACGGCCAAGGTACCGCTCGTGCTCGCAACGACCACCCGGCGCACTCCGGCGCGGCGCAGACCCGTGAGCGCAGAGCGCGTCCCCTCCACATGGAGACGGTGCAACAGCCCAGCATCGTCCGGCCGCCGCGAAACCAAGCCCGTGCACAAGAGGGCCGAAGCACAACCCTGCGCACTCTCTTCGACCGCTGCACTGTCCAGGATATCCAGGGGCGCTACGGCGCGCCCACCCGCACTGCCTCCGCGTTGCGAAAAGAGCGCGGCGTCGGTGTCCCGCAGCAACTCAGCCACATGACTCCCCAGAAACCCCGTTGCTCCAGCCAACCACACTTTGCCCAACTTGGTCTCCATCTCAGCCTCTGCCCTCAGCGTTGATCAGGGGGGCTTCATCCCAAGAGCTTTTGAGCCGTTCGGTGGGAATTGAAAGCCGAAACAGCTTCTGCATGGAGAGCAGGTGGGCCACGTTGTTGGTCTTGATCTGGCCGCTCATGAAATCGTTGGGCCCCGGTACCCAGGCCATTCGCACGATGCGTTCGAACAATTGCGGGCTGGTCTTGAGGACACAATCCGCGGCTTCCACGGTCTTGCCCTGCGCTACCTCGAGCTCAGTGGGCGTGGCCCGCACCGTCCAGCGTTCATCACCCAGGGAGAAGTAGTAGCTGAGCGGGGCACTTACGACGCCAGGCACGAAGCGCAGCTTGAGTTCGTCAAACACCTCCCGCAGTCCCTCGGGCTCGGGCGCTTCACTGCGCCGGATGGCGGCGATGTCGAGTTCGTTCAGGTCGAGGTGGCGACCTTGAGCAAGCGCTGAGACGGCCAAGTGCGCAATCTTGGTCACCACCCGTGCAGCGTCGGTGGCCGTGAGCCCTTCGCTCATGCGCCGCAAGTCTGCCACGGGCAGCACCGGACCAATGCGTGCCTCGAGCTTGCGGCCCCTGATCCATTTGGCGCCTTTGGGGAGGACGTTGCTCGTCCCCTCCAGCCAAATGGGTAAAACATCCACGTCATGGTGCAGCGCAAGGTGGCCCATGGCGGCCTTGAAGGGGCGCAAGCGCCCATCCGCTGAGCGCGTTCCTTCAGGGAAAATCAACACCGTCTTGCCGGCATCCAGCAGCTCACCCGCCTGACGCAGTGCGCCGCGCAGCGAGCCAGCGCGGCTCATGGGCACCAAGTTGGTCAATTGCTCGAAGTAAGCGCGCCGGTACTTGCCTTCGAAAAAGTAATCTTGCGCGGCCAAGGTCATCAAGTGGGTGCCGTAGGAACCGAGCGCGTGCTTGACCAAGCCTTGGTCCAAATGACTGGCGTGGTTGGCCACGACGAGCACGTGCCGATTGTGAGGGATGAAGTTCTTGCCTTGGACGTTGGCGGACATGATCGCCCGGTAAAACGCCGCTTGGCCCTGGCCAAGCCAGCTCTTGCCCAACTTGCGCAACGGCGCTGGCAGCGTCAGGTCATCGGAGGCATCGTCGTCAACGATGTTGCTCGTACGGCTGGGCACGAATCCGCGCTGACGACGCACCTCGTCCACCAATTCAGCGACGGTTTGGGCCGCGCTGAGCTTCTCTCCGTCGAGGCGCAACTGGAGCTTGGCTTCGAGCGCCACCAACAGATCGAGCGCCATCAAGGAGTCAAACCCAAGATCGCCGCGCAGCGTCATGTGCCCGTGCACGGCCTGCTGGGTGCGCCGCGAAACTTGCAGCACTTGGGCCCGCACCACTCTTTCGAGCTCATCATGCACAGCGTCGGGGGCCAGCGAGGGAGACCGGGCATCACCCGCAAAGCGCTTGCGCAACTCAGCTCTCTTGACCTTCTTGGTCGAGGTGCGCGGCAGTTCCTCCTCGGAGCAGAAGTAGATTGCAGGGCGTTGCAGTGAGGGCAGTTGCTGCACCTGCGCCTCGAGTGACTGCTTGGCAACGCGACGGCGCTCCTCCGGCTCGTCGCCTGCTGCGCTTTGCGGCACGTACACGCAGGCTAGGCGTTCCCCGCCGCGACCATCCGGGACGCCAAAGACGCTCAACTCTTTGACGTGTTCGACCTCCCCGAGGCGCGCTTCCACATCATCGGGGTACACGTTCTCCCCGTTGGAGGCCACCACGACGTCCTTGGCGCGGCCCACCAAAGCGAGCCGGCCCCGGCCGTCCAACTTGCCGAGATCACCCGTGTGCAGCCAACCCTCACTGTCCAACACCGCGCGCGTTGCCTCCGCGTTGTCAGCATAGCCCAGCATCACATTGGGACCGCGTGCTAACACTTGTCCCACACCCTGCTCATTGGGCTTTTCTATGCGGATCTCCACGCCAGGCACCGCGCGTCCCACGTGCCCCGCCTTGGCCTTGGGACTGCCTTGCGCCACGGTGAGCACCGGCGAGGCCTCGGTGAGACCGTAGCCTTCTGCCAAATGCAGCCCGAGGCCTTGAAACAGCCCGTGGGTATCCTCTTTGAGCGCCGCGCCACCGCTCACCAAGTACTTGAGATGCCCGCCGAGCTCCTTGTGCACCGCACCAAACAGCGTTCGGCCCAAGTCCAAGCCCGTCGCCTGACCGAGACCGCGATTGACCTCGAGCAGGATATCGAAGGCGAACTCCGCCACTGGTCCGCGCTCTGCCACGCGCGCAAAAATACGGCGCTCGAGCATTTCCCACAGCGCGGGGACACCCACGAGCGCCGTGGCGCGTGCGGCGCGCAAGCCATGTGCCAGGCGCTCCGCGTTCAGTTCGTCCAAGTAGACTACGCGCGCGCCCCGCGAGAGCGGCAGCAGCAGGCCACACGTGAGTTCGAACGTGTGGTGCAGCGGCAGCACGCTGAGTACGCGGTCAGACGGACCCAGCGGAAACAGCGGCGCGAGCGCCGCCACCAGGGACGCCAAGTTGTGATGAGACAACATGACCCCCTTGGGCTTGTCCGTGGTGCCGCTGGTGTAGATGAGCAACGCCAAGTCTTGCTCCAACGCGCCCCAGGGGCCAGCGCCGGGATCTTCATCGGACAGGGCATCGATGGCGTCGTACAGGTGCATGCTCGGCAGCCCGAGCGCGGCGCCGACACCGTCCAGAACCGCATCATCCGCCACCATCAACTTGGCGCGGCTGGCCTCCGCGATCACCTTCAAAGAAGCTTGATCCAGGCCCTTATCAAAGGGTACGGCGGTTGCTCCGGCGTAGAAAATGCCAAACATGGACACGACCCAACCTGGGTGATTGTGCCCAGCGAGCAGCACCCGATCACCCGGCGTGATCCCGAGCGCACGCAGCCGCGCCGCCGTGCGCAGGGCAGCCGCGCGCACATCGCGATACGACAGCCCGGCGATCCCGTCGGCTTCAGTCAGGCAAAGCGCCGGACGCAGCTCGTGTCGCTCAGCCAACTGATCCAACATCAGTGAGAGCGATTGATGAGCGCGTGGGGCATCCTGCTTCTTTTTGAGGCGCGCCTCCATTTCAGGGAAGACGTGCCGCTCCAGCGCTGGGGCATGCACCTCCAAGAACCAGGTGCGCCAATCCAGAGTATGCGGCCCCCACGGCAAGAGCGCCTGTTCGCCTTCACTCAGACGGCCAAACGCCGCGTAGATGGCGTCGGTCTTGAATACGTATTGGTAGTCTGCGGTAAACGGCAGAAACGTGTCCATGATGCGCGCAAGTTTCTCCTGTTGGCGCGCAAACGATTCAAGCTCCTTGGCGACGGGCTTGACCACGGAGCGTGCCGGGCCGGAGGACACCAGACCAAGCAGCGAGGACAACTTCTGGGCGCCTTTGGCCAGCGTGCGTGGTCCGTAACTTTGGTACTCCTGCTTGCTCAGCATGGCCGTTTCAAAGCGCTTTTGCAGCTCTGAAAGCACAGGCCCACCCCTGCCCGTCGTGCGGTACAGCTTGCGCTTGTGCAAGCCAGCTAGTTCAAAGAAGCGCGCCATGGTGCACGGATTGCGATCGCTGGCGCCCACTTGGTAGACGGGGCGAGCTTGGCCCTCTAACAATTCACCCAGCGCCAAAAGGATGCCGACGCACACCATGTCGCACGGGATGAGGTCCAAGTTGTTGTGGCTGCCCGGCACCTGCAGCCCACCCTCGCGGATCAAGAAGATGAACGGAGCGCTAGTGTTGATGCCCTCGTTCCAACCGGGAAACGGATACTCGTTCGTCGATTCAACGATGGCGGGGCGAACGATGCAAAACGGCAGCCCGCTGGCAGCGACGATCTGTTCACCCAAACTCTTGGTGTAGGTGTACGTATTGGGCCAACCCCAAAAGTTGGCGCGCTCTGTACCCAAGTCGGCGAGCTGCCGCTCCACGAAGCGGCGCTTGACCTTGGTGAACTCAGCGTCAAACACCGGACCCGAGCTCGGCTCATTGCGCTCAAGGAGGTTGGCCTTGGCTTCGTCCGCGAAGCGCGTTTGACGAAATGCGTCACTGGCGCGGTGTCGCGCCTGCTCAATCACATCCAAGCACTCGGCGATTTCTCGATCGGGGTCCCAATCCGCGACGTTGAGCTCACCCGCCCGTGGGAAGGGAATTTCCCTGGGATCCAGCTCCTCGATCGGCCCGGTGCGCGACCCGGCGGTAAAACACGTACTGGTGTGCAGCACCGGCACGTGGCCCAAGTCACGCGCCAAGGCCACCAAGTTTTGGCAACCAAACGCGTTGACCTTGAGTGCTTCGTCCAAGGGCGGAGAAAAGTCCACAACACCCGCCACGTTGACCACGGCCGCGATCCGACCGCGCAGCGTGTCGCGCAGCGGAGCGTCGAGCCCACAGAAGAGCTCAGACACGTCCCCTGCGATCGGGGTGACGCGAGCTTGAATGAACGTCTCGAACTCCGTCCCGTACTTTTGACGCAGCGGGTGAAAGACCTCACTGGTCAGCACCTGCTTCTCAAACCGCTCCGCAACGCCCAAACCGCTCTTGGGGCGCACGACCAAATAGATGTGCCCTACCTGGGGAAATTTGGCCAGGATGAGCGACAGCCACACCTTGCCCAAAAAGCCCGTACCGCCCACCACCACGAGGCACTTTTGATCGAGCAATTGCCCCAGCGCGAGCGCTTCGCTGCGCAGGGGTTGGCCCAGGGGTGGAAGATGCGCGGAGTACTTCATCGTAAGCTCACTCGTCACAGGTAAAGTCGAACCACCATCACCGCACGTCGGCCATGACGATGGGAGGAACATGCAAGCACGTGATGTCCAAGGAGCGACTTTCCCCGCCTTTGGCGCGGTACAACGCTTCGGCCATGGTGGGGGCGGTCTCGTAGCCGAACAAGCGCGGAATGTACTCGTTGTCGGCTCCCACGACGATCACCCGGCCACAATGTTGACGGCCGTTTTCCCCCCAGTACCACATGAAAAACGGGTGGCTGGGGTGGTAGGCGTGCCCGGTGCGAAACATCTGAATGTACGCGGGGTTGGACGCCATTTTCTCCTCATAATGGTGCTGCATTTTCTTGGCGTCCCGCGTCTCGGGCAACACCTGATGAACGAAGTCGATGTACGGCGCGTGCTGCTCGTGATCGAACTTGTCGGTCATCGGATGGGTGATGATGAGCGTGCCCCCCTTCTTCAGGATGGGCTTACCCCGGTACATATTAAATAGGTAACCCTGCGCCAGCACCTGAACCAGCAGCGGATTGAGGAAAGCGTGCACGTTGTAGGGGCTGATGAACGGAATGGGACACACCAAAACGTCCGACTGCCCTTCCAAGGGCACCAAGTACTGTTCGAAGGAGCGAGCGACGACCTTCTTGTGGACCGCTTCCACGTGCCCCGCCCACACGCCGGTGACCCCATAGGGCGCCGGAAACTTGTCGAACACGGTGTGGCGCAAGGGTTGAGGAAGGCGCGCCGTCGCAGCCACGGTGGCGCGCAACATCATCTTCTCCGTCGCGGTCAGGTCGTCCTCGTTCTTGGACAAAAAGCCCAAGGATGGATCGAACATCTGGTTGTTGACCGTGGTTTCGATGTTGAAAACATTGAGGTTTTCATGGACCACCTTGCCCAGACGCGCGATGTCATGAGCGAGCGTACTCTGCCCCGGGTCCATGTAGCTGTCCGATTTACGGATCGTGTCGGGGTTGTGGTGGTAGCGCAGGCTGCGGTAGCTGGTGAGCCCCACCGCGACCGACTTGTAGCCGCCATTCATGGGCACGAAGTTGAGGTTCACGTAGATGATGAGATCGCTCTCGGCGGCGCGCCGGTTGAGATCGATCACTTCCCCGGCGGCGGTCTGGCCCACCACGACCAAGTTAGCGTGGTCCTCCGCATCGTGATTGTACAGACGCTCGGGGGCGTAGCTGTCGTAGATCTTGTCGCCCACAATGTGACGGATCTCGTGCTCCTTCATGCGGCGGTGCACCCCGGTGGCCACGATAATGTGCACGTCGTCCACGCCGTGTTCAGCCAAAAGGGAAAGCACGATGGTGAGGACGCGCTGTCGTACGTCGGGCCGCTTCATCGGAGGAAGGGGCAAGGAAATGTCATCAATGGCGATGGTGACCTTCATGCCCGGCTTCAGCTTGGCGTAGAGCGGCTCGCTGTTTTCGGGGTGATTGATGGCAAACCGAATGGCCGCATCGACGTCCTTGAGCGGCTGGAGGGCGGGCTTGGGATAGATGACCCGGGTGCCGGCGGGGAGATCGATGTCGATCAGGCGATCGCCGGCAAAAACGGTGCGCGGAGCGCTGTCGCGGTCCAAAGTGACGACGCAGGGGTGATCCATGGGGCGCGGAGTCTAGAGCGCCCTTCGATTTGGGAAAGCAAAACCGACTGGGGCAGCGTTTTTGCCATAAATTCCGCAGATCTCGCGTGCTTGGCCCAGCTCAATCCTGGGGGCTCGCGCCCATCCGCGTCGCCCACCCGTCCACGCAGGCAATCCCTTCGGGAAAAAGCGTCGCCTCATCACAGCGCAGCAAGTGCAGGCCTCGTGCTTGTTCGAGTCGAGCCAGCCGAAGATCCGCCCCGTAGACCAACGCGTCGGTCAGGTCCGCGCTCTCGAAGTCGGACTCTCGAATGAACGATCGGCTAAGGTTGGCCTCCCGCAGTGTCGCACCTCGAAATGACACGGAGCTCAAGTCGCGCGCCACCAGCGTCGCACGGTCGAGGTTGGTCCTTGCCAGGTTCCGCGCTCCAGAGCGAACGAGGTTTTCCGCGGCGCGCGCCCGCAGCTGAGGGGTGCCATGCGAGAGGTCGTAGTGCCAGCGCGCCCGGGCCAGGGGCAAGGGGCCCACCTGAGACATCCCCAGAGCCAGCAACGCCGCGCTGGCCAACCGGAACTGGGCCAGCCTCTTGCGCGGGCGCGGCAACAGCCAGGCCCAAGTCCCCAGGAGCCCCCCCCCGACCAGCCAGGCGCGCTCCACGAAGTCCACGTCGCTCGGCATCCTCCAAATGGCCACCATCACTACGGCGACGCCAAAGAAAGAAATGATCGCGAGCCCCACCTCGAGCTGCCTGGAAATCCACGCACTCGGTTGTGGCGGCTCTTCGATCTCGGGCTCGTCGGTCAAGGAGGGTGCGTCCCCGATCGGATCGTCTCGGGTCGGCGCCAACGAGGCGATAGCCTCGACGCGACTCACTTTGGTGACCCGCAATGGAGCGTTGAACTCCGCGGCCTGACCTTCGCGTCGATATTGGCGGAGCTGCTCCATGAGCTCACCTACGACCTGAAAGCGCTCCGTGGGGTCGGGCCGAGTGCAGCGGTCCACCATTTGCACCAGAAACTGCGGGACCTGCTCGTGCCCGCGCAGCAGTGAATCCCCTACCAATACCTCGGTCGGTTCGTGGCCCGTGAGCAGATACTCCAGCACCTTGCCCAAGGCATAGATGTCCGCAGTCGGGCTGCGGTTGCCTTGCCCGAGCAGCTCCTCCGGAGCAGCGTACGCGCCATACCCTCCGGCGTTCATGGAGCACTGAGCAACCATCGGGAGATCGATCATGTCGAGTTCGGACAAGATCGGCATGAAGCCATCGAGCAAGATGTTGGACGGCTTGATCGAACGCACCAAGATGCCGCGTTGGTGGGCGCTCTGCACCAGACGGCAGATTTCTTCGAACACGCCGAGCCCCGCGTCGAGGCTCAGATCGAGATGGCAGAGCCCGTGCAGGTTCCCATCGGGATAATAGCGAGCGACGTAGGCCGTCAGGTCGGGCGCCACCGTGAGCAGCTCCGCGACCCCCGGCTGATGATCAGCTTGGCTGAGCGCTCGATTCATTTCACGCAGGCCACGTTGAAAAGCCGGCAGGTGAAACGCGGCACCGGGGCGCAACGGATCGAGAGCCTTGACGACGACGCACGTCCCATCCTGCCTGGTTCCCAAGAACGTGCGCGCCACCGCCGAGCCGGGCAACTCGCTGTCGATCGTGATCCCCAGAAAACTCCGGCCCACCTGGGGACCACTGGAGGAGACGAGATCCCTGGGCGTGATTTGAGGCAGGGAGCAGCGTACGAGCGCCGACGAACGACTGCGGTCGAGGCGGGCGCTGTCCACTAATTGATTGAAGAAGCTCGTCGTGGCGCGCGACGGCGGCACGCCTTCGATGCGCAGGTCCGCGGACTGCCGTCTCGAATCACATTCCTTTTCACGTAGCAGCGGAACGAAGGAAGGTGGGGAGAGCGAGCTCGGGGGAAGGTCAACCGAGCGCGGGCCCAGCGGTTCGTCGAGGATGACCCCACGCGCAAGCAGACCGCTCAAGTCGAGCTCCTGCAGGCCGGAGCGATCGATGGTCTTTTGATCGATGCGCGCGCCGGCCATCGACAGTGGTTCGCCTCGGGTGCGCTGCAAACGTGCGCCGCGCAGGTCGGCGCTGACGAGGACCGCGTCATCCAGCTGTACCCCGGAGAGATCCACACCCGAAAGATCCGCGTCCGTGAGATCCGCGCCACCCAGATCCGCACCGCTCAAGTTTGCGTCCCGCAGGTCCGCCCGGACGAGGTTGGTCCCCACCAGGTACGCGGACGTCAAGGTCGCCCCGTTCAACTTGGCCCCGCTCAGGTTCTCGCCACACAGGTCGGCTTCACTCAGATCCACGCTCGGGTAGACGAGAAGGCGGCTCTTGTCGCTTTCCCGTTCATACAGCTCGCGCAGCAAGCGCTTGTAGCTGGTGGTATCCATGGCGTCATTCCGTCTCGTCGGTGATCCCAATTCCCGTGGCGTGGATCAGCGTCCCCGAGAGCACCGCTCCCTCGGTGACGAACCAGCCGTAGCGTCCGTCTGCGTCGAGATCTCCGCGTGCCCACGCGGTGTAGGTGTACTTCTTGTCGAGGCCGTGGGGGCTTCCCCCTTTGGGCAAGGTCACCTGCACCTTGGGGGCGCCGGTGTCGTAGCCATATTGATAGTACTGAGGCCCACTGATCCTGAAGCCCAGACAAGGCCAGCCGGTGTAGGTGTCACCCACAGTCCATTCGGCGCCAGACTGAAATTTCTTGCCCGCGATGCTCTGGACGGAGGTGGGCACCGCGTCCGCCGAACCGCAGAGCCCCGTCGCGGCGGGATCGTGGACCACAGTCGCTCCACCACTGTTGCCGCCACCGTTGCCACCGCCATTGCCCCCCTTCTTACCGCCGCCCTTGCCGTTACCGCTCGAGGATCCTGACGAGTTTCCGCTATTCGTGTCGTCTCCACCGCTGTTGCTGGCTGTCGACTGGCCTGGCCCCAGCAGCTGGCCCTTGGTCCAATCCATCTCGAATGCAACGGACACACCGCGTCGGATCGCCCCCAGCATCGCCCGCGGCTCAGCGGTCTTTGCTCGGGCGACCTGATGCCGATACCCCGCCGAGGCCAGGGCGGACAGCACTCCGACGATGACGACGGTGATCATGAGCTCGATGAGTGTGAAACCTCGCCTGATTGACGTCATGGGCCTTGGTGCTTGAACGGCAGCCCTCGGCAAAACTTGAGAAAACTTCAACTGTGCCTGTATCGGCGGAAAGCACCTACCTGGAAGAACGGGTCACCCTGCTGCACATCGGCCGGCTCCTCCCTTTACGCAGGGACCACAGTCCCCTATCTAGCGCCGGCTCACTATGGAAAACAAAGCGGTCAAACCCCCTTGGTTCTGGGTTCCCTCGTCTTACCTCGCCGAAGGCATCCCGTTTGCCATGGTGATTTGGGTGGCCGGTACGATGTTCAAGGACCTCGGCCACAGCGACTCGGAGATCACGCTCTCCACGGCCAGCATCGGCATCATGTGGTCGCTCAAACCACTTTATGCCGGCTTCTTGGACATGTTCCGCACCAAGAAGTTTTGGGTCATCGCCATGGAGTTTCTCATGGCGGGGATCTTGGGCCTGTGGGCAATGTCCTTGGCGCTGCCCAACTACTTCATGATCATCATCCTGCTCTTGTGGCTCTTGGCTTTTGCCTCCGCCACCCAGGACATCTGTGTCGACGGCGTGTACATCACGTCGCTCGACGAAGCGAGCCAGGCCAAGTTCATCGGCTTGCAGGGCGCGTTTTGGAATACGGGCCGCGTATTTGCCACCGCGGTCGTCGTGGGGATGGCTGGCTACTTGCAAAAAGGTGGGATGGAGCCCCGTCAAGCGTGGGCCGCCGCCATCGGCGTCAGCTTGGCGGTCATGGCACTTTTGGGGATCTACCACATCGTCACCCTGCCGCAGGGTTCGAGCCCGGAGCGCGCGGAGAGTGCGTCGGAGGTGGTGAAGACCTTCGTCGACCAGTTCTTGGATTTTCTCAAGAAACCTCAGCTGCTCGGCATGCTGACGTTTGTGTTTCTGTTTCGCCTAGGCGAGGGCTTCTTGCTCGTCGAGGCCCCCCTGTTCATGCAGGGCAAGGTGACGGCCGGTGGGCTTGGCATGTGCGCCAAAGAGGCGCTCGATGTGGCCTGCCCGCACATGCTGGAGGACAAAGCGCTCATTGACGGCTTCATCAGCACGGTCATCAGCCTGGTGTTTGGTATTTTGGGCGGCATCTTTGCGGGCAAGTACGGGCTCAATCGCAAGACCCTGGTCTTCATGTCCCTGTGCCTCAACGTCCCGCACCTCACCTTCTTGGTGCTCAGCCAGATGGTCAGCCCGGAGCACCCGGTGTCCCTCCCGGTCATTGCCACGCTGGTGACCATCGAAAAGGCCGGTTATTCCTTCGGTTTCGTGGCCAACATGCTGTACATGATGCAGCAGATTTCACCCGGCAAGTACCACATGACGCACTACGCATTCTGCACGTCGATCATGAACTTGGTGCTCATCCCCACCCAAATGGCCAGCGGTCCTATGGCCGATGCCATGGGCTTCAAATTGTTCTTCTTGGTGGTCATCCTCGCGTCCATCCCTTCGGTCATCGGCGCGTATTTTGCTCCGTTCCCCCACAAGGTCGAGGCCGGGTCCAAGGCGGGGATCGCCAAGCATTAGCGTCGCCCTGAGGTCGCAGCACGGCCTTGTACATTGCCAAAAGTATCGGCCTCCACTTGCACGCAGGTGGGGGCCTTTTTCTGATTTATTCTAGAAACGACGGGAGTAATCTCCGTCGCAGCACAGCAGCCCAACAAGGAGCACGACCATTGTTACTCGTTCGTACGTACCTCAATAATAGCGGCATCCATGGTTTTGGAGTGTTCGCCAAGGAGCCCATCGCGCAAGGCACACGCGTTTGGGAGTATCACGAAAAGCTCGACATCAAGTTCTCACCCGAAGAGTTCGAGCGCTTGCCCGATAGTGTCAAAGAGGAAATTGAATGGCACATGTACGAGCCAGAAGATGGCGGCCCGTTTTATTATGAGGCCACCATGGGCAAGTACATGAACCACGACCGCCAGGCGAACGTCGACTTCTCCAAGGTGGGCATTGGCGTCGCCACACGCGACATTGCCCAAGGTGAAGAACTCACCTGCGACTACCGCCATTTCATGGCCAATTGGGAGCACATCTCCTACATCTAATGGCCGCTCTCCGCTCGGAGATCGGGGCTGAACGAGTACGGCCAAGCGATCGGGGAGATGCGGGCTCGGACGGGGTCGAAAGTGAGCTGACGACCCCCCGTAGAGAGCCCCAAGTCTCGAGACAGCACCGAAAATAGGCCGCCGTTTTTGTTGATTCAGCTGAGTTGCAACACGGGCCAGTGGTAGGCGCGCGCGAGCAGCGCCAGACGTTGGTCCGGGTTGACCGCAGCCGGGTGCCCCACCACGCTGAGCATGGGTACATCTGAGTAGCTGTCGCTGTACCCATAACAATCGTCTAAGTCATAGCCGTGGGCGCTGGCGTGCTTGCGGATGAGCTGTGCCTTGGTCGGGCCAGCTACGACGGGGCGCATGATCTTGCCGGTGGCCACCCTGTCCTTCATCTCCAGCTGATTGCCGATCACCTCGTCCGCGCCCAGGTGCTCAGCCAAGTGCTGGAGCACACAATCGAGCGCACCGGAGATCAACACCACGCGCTGCCCCGCGCGCTTGGACTGAGCAACGAGATCACGGGCGAACGGGAACAGGTTGGGCAACAGGACCTCTTCAAAGACATCTCGAGAGAGCACTTGGATGCGATCGTCGGAGATCCCGGCGTACGCGCTGTAGAGCAGTTCGTTGAAGGTGCGCCGGTCGCGGAGCTCAGCCCAAGCCATGGCCGGCGCCTTGATGAGCGCGCGCCCCACATGCCGAAGGGTCTTGAGCGGGGTGCCCTGGTTGCGCAGGTAGTACAGCGTGGGCTGGACCAAGTTGGTCTTTACGAGCGTCCCATCAACGTCAAAATAACTGGCGGCCATCTGAGCCCCGGGGCTATTGCACGAGCCCCCCGGGCAAAACAACCCCCCGGGGGCGTCCCGGGGGCGCCGCTTTCGGGCCTCTCGCCCCCCCCAAAAGATCTGCTATGGGGCGGCCCATGATCATCAAGCCGAACGCGGTAGCTGCCATCACGTACACCCTCAAGGACGACGAGGGGAAAACCATCGACACCAACGTGGGGCGTTCGCCGCTGTACTATCTGCACGGCCACGGCAACCTCGTGCCTGGTCTGGAGAAAGAACTGGAAGGCAAAGGCAAAGGCGACCGCGTGCAAACCGTCGTTGCGCCCGAGCAAGGTTACGGCACCTACGATGAGACGCGCACCTTTGAGGTGCCCAAAGCGGACCTCGGACCCAACATCAACCCCCAGAAGGGCATGGTCCTGAGCATGCGCGGGCCAGGCGGCGGCGCCATCCCGGTCACCGTGATCAAGGTGAAGCTCAACTCCGTCGTGCTCGACGGCAACCATGAGCTCGCCGGCAAGAACCTGCACTTTGATGTGACGATCGACGACGTGCGCAAGGCGACCAAAGAAGAGCTGACCCACGGGCACGCGCACGGCCCCACGGGCCACGGCCACGCCCACTGAGCTTTTCGACCGCCGTACTGCTTTCGACCGCGCCGACCTGGCACAGCGCAACGCTGGGCTGCTTTGCGAAAAGACACCACAAAAAGACCAAGGGCCAGCAGCAACGCTGACCCTTTTGTCATTTCAAACGAGCGCCCTGGGCGTCACTGGTTGCTGGACCCGCCCATGGCCACGTCGGAGGGCTCAACGCTCCCCGAGGTTGTGGTCCCGGCAGTGTCCGATCCCTCGGGGGCCATCCCCTCACCGTCACCTGCGTAGTAGCCCGTGCCGTAGTCGTAGCAACCTTCTTGCCAGGCGTAGCTGGGCTCATCGAACTGGACCGTGGCCACTGGACCGTCAGCGAGTTGCTCGACCTCATGCACCGTGAGCCCGCCTTGGCTGAGCGCGTAGATGTAGTCGTCGATCTGCAGCCCGCGCCGCATTTCCTCGCCGTAGTAGTAGTGGCACGGCACGCCGTATTGCGCAAAATCTGGGCAATCGCGGTTGATGAGCTGCGCGTGGTCGATGACTCCCAGCTGGGTGAACCCGTCGCTCTCACTGACCCGGAACACTTCCAGGCTGCTCACGTACTCGGGATCGTAGGTGACGAGGGGGAAGAGCAACAAGTCATCGCCTCCGTCGAAGTAATCGTCGACAAACGTGAAGGCTTTGTGATTGTTCTCGGCCTCGCTGTAGCTGTATCCCTCGACGTCAAACACCGCGTCTTGCTTGGGCGCCGTCGCGTCGGACACATCGAAGATCTGCAGGGCAATGCCGTCTTGATCGGCGTTACGTCCGATGGTCAATAGATGATGATCTCCGAGCGGGTGGATGTACTCGCTGAAGCCGGGGATATGGAGCTCGCCCAAGGTCTTGATGTCAGCCGGATCGCTCAGGTCGATGGCGTAGAGCGGATCGGTTTGCTCGAAGGTGACCACGTAACCGCGGTCGCCGATGAAGCGCACCGCCTTGATCGTCTCCCGCTCTTCACCGAGCGCGTCACTGCGGTCCAGGATGGACAGCTCACCTTCGGCACCCTTCACGGTGAACACGCGGTTTTCTACCGGGTTTTCCCAGTCGTTGATGGTGGTGGCGATGCGCAGCACCCCGTCCGTCTCATCCAGAGAGAACTGGTTGAGCGGCACACCTGGCACAAAGCCAGACGCGTTGTAGCTGGCGCCGGAATCACTGAGATCGAGCTTGTGCACAGCCGTGCGTGGGCCGTCACCCTGGGCAAAGGTGTCCCAGCGGTAGTCGACGTGGGCCAAATACAGGCTGCTGTTGTTGGCGTACACTGTCTCGGTGCCGCCCAAAACCGCCACCACATTGGGCGAATGGTGTGCTGCAGGGTCAAACGTGATCACCTGGGTGATGCCGGACTCAACCAACCCGGGCTGAGGGATATAAAAGCCATCACATTGCCCTGCGATGGGCTCCCACGCTCCGTTGACCTTTTCGAAGCGCTCCGGCAGCCAATCCTTGAGGGTGGTGTTTTTGATGTCGAGCTCGACGTTTTCACGCCACTGCTCGAGATCCGCGGCCAAGCGCTCGTCCGACTTCAAGCGATTAAAACTGTCATAGCGATCGACCTCCGGATAGAAGATATCGCGTCCTTGGAAACCACCGCCCACGATGACGCGCACCACGCCGTCGTGACGACGCGACGAGACGTAGTTGCCCTCAAAGATCATCTCACGCTCTAGCTCGGGGGCGTCGCCGCTCACGTCAAAGACGGAGACTTGGGTGAACGACTGATTGTACCAGCACGCCTCCTTGGAGTCGGCGTCGGGCAAGTCATCGGGGTAAACACTGGAAAATACCGTGGCTTTGCCCTCATGCACGAAGAGCTCGATGGGGGTGCCGGCTACCTGCGCCACACCTGCTTGCGCCGTGTCCGCTGCGGGCCACGCCTTGAGGATCTTGAACTCCGAACCGTGGATCAAAAAGATGCGCTCGCCGCCGTCAGCGATCTTGACGATGTCGGCCTCGTCCACGTCTTTGACTTGGGTATTGGTCTCACTGTGCCCGGATGGTTCGTCTGCATCTCCGTCACCGCTACTTTCACCTGAGTTGTCCCCTTGGGGCACATCGTCGACGGGCGGAGGATCAGCGCTGCCATCCGACCCGGTCTCACCGGTCGACGTGCCCGTGTCTTCACCGCCACTCGGGTCACCTTCAACGGGTCGCCCCACCACACCACCGTCATCTACAATGACTTCACCGCCACCATAGCGGTCCTGGGACTTGTAGCGCTCGATGGTGTCGTCGAGCTTGGCGATGGCGTCTGCCTGGATCTGCGCCAACAGATCGCCACAACTGTCTGCGCGGTGGAGCGAGGCACCTTTTGCTACGGTGATGCTCTGCGGATCCCCTTGACCCGCGCTCGACCCACACGCCGTCACCGCAGCCACCAGGACCGAAGTAAGTAATGAAGTTCCCCAAAGTTGCTTTCTCATGATTGTTCTCCGTCTCTGGCCTACGCCGATGAGCTCAGATCCATCATTGCAACAGGTGTGCCAGCGGCTCGGTGGACAATATTCCCTCGGTGTTTCTCCGCTAACCAATGGTATTCATTGAAAGTTGGGGCGACTTATCAAAAGGACACGCGTCCGGCCAAATGTGCCATGACGGTCGCTATCGGGTGGCACGTAGTTGGCACACTGGGCCCCTGGGTTGGTCAGGGGAGCGGCGACACCGAAGGCCGTCAAATACCGCTGGCTAGAGCCAGTTTTCCAGCTTCAGCCCCGGAACCCGGGCAAAATGTCGCCCGTTGTTGGTTACCAAAACCCGCGCAGTCGATTGAGCGTGGGCCGCGATCATGGTGTCAACGACACCGATGGGAGTACCGCGCCGCTGGAGCAGTGCGCAAAGCCTGCCGAAGTACGTCGCTGCGTCAGCGTCGTAGGTGAGCACCTCTACCGTTCCGCAGAATAGGTCAATCAAGCTGTGAAGCTTCTTCGATTTCCTCTTCTCTGCACCAAATCGAAGCTCACCCAGCGTGACAGCGCTGATAGCAATTTGAGATGGCTTGTGCAGCAGCAGGGTCGCGGCAACATTTCCGGCCCCGCGCAGCGCGAAGCTCACCGTGTCGGCATCCAGAAGAAATGCACTCATCAGCCCAAGGGATCTCGCAACGAGGAGATGTCTGCCTGGTTTGGACGATCGATGGTCTCTTTCCAAGCGCCAAGACAATTCAGAAAATTCTGTGGCCACTCATCCAGAGGCTCCAAAATGACCTTTCGTCCGATACGCTTTACGGAGACCTCCCGCTGTTCTTCCGGAAAACGACAATCCGCTGGAAGACGCACAGCTTGGCTCCCGCCATTCTTGAACAGTTTTGCGCGCTCCGACATGACACAAAGTATATACCGCCATATATACAGGAGCAAGAAGGGCGGGAAGCAAGGTCGGAGTCGGAAACACTGGTCCGCATGCACTCAGAAGCAACCATTGACACCGCAGACTCCGTCAAAGCAGCTGAGCGTGGTATCGCAATCGTCGGTGTCGTCACAGGTTTGCGCGCAGACCAGGGCGTACTTGCTGCACCCTCCGCCGGCGCCGCACTGCAGACAAACCTGCTCCGGGACGCGACCCTCGGGGCACTGACCCTGAGCGGGCAGCCCTTCGCAGCGCCACAAGCACTCCTCCAGAGTGAAGAAGAGGTTGCCCGTGGGTTCGTACCCGCACGTCGCGGCGGTGCGCTCCTCACATCTCCCCTCGATGAATGCAAAATAACGCCTTTGGTCATCGCACTGTCCGGGAACGAAGGGCTGTCGACAACGCGGCTCAGGCGCTTCTAAGGCAAAGCACCTGCCCAAAACGCGGTCACAAGACAACTCCAGGGCAGAACAGCCCAAGTCCAATTGGCACGCGCAACAATCTGCGGGGACGCACGGGCCCCAACACTCGTCGACGACGGAATGGACCTGCCCCGCGGGGCATTCAGCGGGCGGTAACTCTGGGCAAGTGACGGAGCCGCCGCAATCGGCCACTCCCGCTTCACACTCCGAGGGCTCGAACGTCGCGGCGCATACCCCCCCGCATCCGCTATCCCTGTCCGGAAAACAGGAGTCGGTGCCGTCGTCCACGCACAGCTCGTGCGCCTCGCATCCGCTCCCATCGCTGCTGTTGCAGGACCGCGGGGGGAGATCCACCGAGCCTCCCACGCCATTGGGTTGTTCACCGCCCGAGTTGGACGCCCCCCCTGCGGCATCACTTCCGCCCACGGCCGCAGGCGCTCCACCGTCACCGTTCGAGCCACCTCCACCGTCCGAGCCACCCGAGCCACTATTTCCACCCGACGCCACTGACGGGTCGTCCTCGAGGGTCATGGAGCGACCGCCGCAAGCCGCGACTAGGTAGATTCCGGCGAGTGCCCAACCTCGGAAGTTCACGGCCCGAGTGTCCCACGTTCGCAGTCGGAGATCATCGTGCCCCAGAAAGTGCCCTGGTTTCACAGAACTTTGGTACCCTTACAGCGCTGGGCTTGCGCTCCGGGGATCGAATCACCGCCATCAACTCGCATCCGGTGGCCGGTGCTTCCGTCGCAGGCGACGCGCAGCTGCCGTCTCCACTAAGACACGTAAACCAGGCTCAAGGTGAAGCGGTAGCCGTCGGCGGTTTCCACGACACGACCGGAGAGCACGAGATCGCTACCGCCCTCTTCCTCCGTCCAGAGGTCGACCAAAAAGTCCCAATAAGGGTCGTACCACTGCGCCACAGACGTGTCCCAGGTATCGTCGGGAAGCTCAACCAAGGTCGCTCCGTAGTCGACAAGATAGTCTTGAATTTGCTCGGCCTGTTCGGCTGAAACGGGATCGACCCCGGCGACTCCGCAAGCAAGTTGGTAGTCGCCCTTGGTGAAAGCGTGCACGATTGCGCGGAACGTAGGGCGCCAGACTAGGGGTATCGGGTGCTCAGCTTCCTCATCCTTGATGGGCAGCGCCGTCTCGTCGTTTCGTTCGTTTACCATCGTGTCACCATCGGTCCTGAGGTCTGTCTGCGTGTAGCGCGCCTACTGGGGCTGTCTGCGTATTGTTCAATGGGGCCAGGCAACGGTACCTTTGCTGAGGTGCTCGTCAATATTCTTGGGCAGTCTGGTTGGGACTCGTACCAAATACCCGCTGGCCTTCGCCGCGTGATAGATCGAAATCACTCCACCCTGATCGAGCATGAGTTCATGAGGAGGTTGCTCATCGATGTCGGCCACGGATATCTCTGCGACGTGGTTGCTTGGAGTGTCTGGAGCGTTGATGTCCCCATGTCCCAGACTTGCCGCGATGCGTAGTTGCTGGTGGCGGTCGACGCCAAGCAGCCACCCATCAGCGGTGGCTGCCGCCCTGCCGCCAGCCCGTTTTGCCCAATCCCGGCGGACGCCAAAGAAGACCTGTCCAGAAAGCTCTAGTCGCAAGACAGCGGCTGACTCATAGTCGAATGTCGGGTCGCCCAACGAGAGGGCGTCTGAGACCTGACCTTGGGCGTCGAGGGTTGCGACGAAGAACTCTTCGTGGTCAAGCTGGGAGCCGGATTGCGGGGGACAGAGGTTTGCCAAGTAGTAGGCAACAGCACCCAGCGTGCCTTGGGCCTCGACGACCTGCTCAATGCGCAACCGCAGGCCACAAGTAGTAACGCGTCGTTGACTTGCGTCGATGAGCTTTTGTCGGAACTGCTGGTGCTGCGATAGAGCCTCCTCGTTGCCTACTTTGCTCAGCCACATGGTCTGCGCCCCAGAAGAAGCAAGGACTTCCTCGGGGAAATCGTTGGGCAGCTGGGCAACGTCGTCGTCGGGCCCCCGCCAAAGGGCGAAAACGAAACCTTGTTCTACTGAGACACCCGTTATCTCGCCCTGATATGTCACCATGCCAGTGGCGGGCCACTGCTCGTCATTCAACAGCGCTTTGTACGCCGCGTGAACCGGGGTGGGATTGAACGTCAGTCCACTCAGCTCTCCCTCAAAAACTGCCGGACCTACAGCATGGAGCCACAACTGCACCGGCTCGGAACCGCGATACCCGGCGTAATAGGTTCGTGCCATGGTCGGTGAAACAGTGGTCTGCGTCAAAGCATCCGCGGTCGATGACACCGTCGCGATCGTAGGTGTTTCGCTCGGCGCCGGACTGGCGACCTGACGCTCGGCCACGTCAATTGACATCTCTGGTGTAGATGACTTCGGCGAATTCGACGCGCAGGCCACGGCGCACGTGAGGAAAGCCCACCTTGCAACCAGGGTCCTGAGATGATTCGTGACGCCTCCTGCTCGCATGACTCTGGGCAGCATACCAACGCACCAGGACGAGTGACAGTTCAAGTTGCGGCGACCTGGCGTTGACCCGCTTGCCGTTGGTAAGATAGTTGTCGCAGGTCGGGGCTGCAGACTGGTAGAGTGATGACTAATCCGCCCAATCGAATTTGGTCTGTGCCTGCCTATCTTCCTTACTTGAAGTCGAAGTTGAAGGATGAGGCAGTCCGTGATGCGGAACAGACCCTCGGTGTCGCGTTGCCTCCTGCATATCTCGAGCTTCTCAGAACTCAGAACGGCGGTTGCATACGATATCGGCTCGAAGGTGTGCCCCACCGTGAGATTTACGGCATTGGTCCCGACTATCCATCACTCGCCAACGTCGCGTGGGACGACGTGCGCGAGCAGGTTGCGTTTAACCTCGACGGTTTGATCCCATTCGATGGAGACGGCCACTGGTACTTGTGTCCTGGACTACCGCGAGGACTCAAAAGTTCCCCTTTCAAAGCCCAACGAGCCGCGCATCACGTATGTCGACATCGAACTCGACCGCCAGTCCCACGTCGCGACTGAATCACCCCGGATTTCCCGGAGGCTCCAAAAATTGGGAGAATGGAATCATGGGAAAGCAGAGCAGGTTCTCACCGGAAGTCCGGGAGCGAGCAGTAAGGCTATTGAAGGAAACGCGAGCGAGTCACCCCTCGGAGTGGGCAGCTGCGGTTTCAGTGGCCGAGAAGATCGGTTGTACACCCGAGACGTTGCGCACTTGGGCACAGCAAGCGCAGCGTGACGCGGGTGAGCGACCCGGGCCGACGACGGACGAGAAGACGCGCATCAAGGACCTGGAGCGTGAGGTACATGAACTCAGACGAGCGAACGAAATCCTTCGCAAGGCTTCAGCGTATTTTGCCCAGGCGGAGCTCGACCGCCGACCGAAGTGATGGTGACGTTTATCGACGACCACAAGAGCGTCTACGGAGTCGAGCCGATGTGCAGAGTTTTGCCCATCGCTCCGTCGACGTACTACGAGCATGCGAGGCGACGGCGCGAGCCCGAGCGTCGTCCTGCTCGGCAGAAACGCGATGAGGAGCTGCGCGGTGAGATTCGTCGAGTGTACGACGAGCAGTTCGTTGTCTACGGCGCAAACAAGGTATGGCGGCAGTTGAAACGCGAGAGCGTGAAGACAGCTCGCTGCACAGTGGAGCGCCTCATGGCTGAAATGGGCCTTCGCGGCGTCACTCGCGGGCGAGCCTTCAAGGTCACGACGGTCAGCAATGACA
>Ga0315910_10000763_pt1 | contig 31016 bp, 20 predicted proteins | sample EdamamesoilMG_FD_204470 | JGI IMG/M metagenome (GOLD analysis project Ga0315910, IMG submission 204470) | Garden soil microbial communities collected in Santa Monica, California, United States - Edamame soil | ecosystem: Environmental > Terrestrial > Soil > Garden | place: USA: California... | reverse complement strand
ATCGAAGAAGGCAAATAGTATTGAAAGCGTACGCTACATTTCGCGAAATCCAAAACGAACTGCAGCACGGCACGCTCACTTGTCAGGACCTCGTTCGTTATCATCTCGATAACATCAAAAAGAAGGCGCACCTCAACGCATTTCTAAGTGTGTATGAGGATGAAGCGCTTGCTCAAGCACAACAAGTAGACCGTAAACTAAAAAACGGCCAAGCCGGAAAACTGGCCGGGCTGGTGGTTGGTTTGAAAGATGTGCTTGCCTACCAGGATCATCCGCTACAAGCCAGCAGCAACGTACTCGAAGGATTCATCTCACAATTTAATGGCACAGCCGTGCAGCGTCTTCTCGATGAAGACGCTATAATTATTGGCCGCCAGAACTGCGATGAATTTGCCATGGGCTCTTCGAACGAGAGCTCTGCTTTTGGCGCGGTGCTGAACGATGCCGACAACGCACGCGTGCCCGGAGGTTCATCGGGGGGATCGGCTGTTGCCGTGCAGGCCGACATGTGCCAGGTGTCACTTGGTTCTGATACGGGAGGATCCGTTCGTCAGCCGGCAGCATTTTGCGGATTGGTTGGGCTCAAACCTACATACTCGCGCATTTCGCGATATGGTTTGATTGCCTATGGATCGTCCTTTGATTGCATTGGCATCTTTGGAAAATCCGTAGAAGATGTAGCCCTTGTACTGGAAGTCATTGCCGGAGCAGATGATGAAGATAGCACCGTTTCGCAGCAACCGGTTCCTTCCTACAGTAGCGAACTTTCACAAACGAATGGAACGCCTTACAAGGTGGCGTACGTTCGCGAGATCGAAAACGCAGAAGGCCTTCAACCCGAAATACGCGAAGCCATCGTAGATAGAATTCAAAAGATCAAATCAGCCGGGCATACCGTTGATGTGATTGACTTTCCCTTGCAGGAATATGTACTGCCTACCTACTACATCCTGGCCACGGCTGAAGCCAGCTCAAACCTGTCGCGTTATGATGGCGTGCGCTTTGGTTTCCGAAGTAAAAATGCCACCGACCTGGGCTCGATGTATAAGAAGAGCCGCTCAGAAGGTTTCGGTAAGGAAGTACAACGAAGAATATTACTCGGTACCTTTGTACTGAGTGCGAGTTACTACGATGCCTACTATACCAAGGCACAAAAGGTAAGGCGCATCATTCGCGAAAAGACAAAAGAACTTTTTAAACAGTATGATTTTATCGTAATGCCCATCACCCCGACAACTGCTTTTAAATTGGGTGAGCATACCGATAATCCATTGGAAATGTACTTGGCTGATCTCTTTTCCGTTCAAGCTAATGTGGCCGGTGTGCCGGCCATTGCATTGCCCTGCGGAAAAGACAATCAGGGATTGCCCATCGGACTGCAAGTAATTGCGGATGACTTTGAAGAATCGAAACTGTTACATTTTTCTGAAGCACTACTGAAAATGAACTGACATGAGAAAATCCATTCTCCTACCAGCATTCATTATTTTTTCAACTACCGCATTCAGCCAGATTCAACCCGACTCGGTTGTGATTGATTCCCTGGAAGTAGCGCAGGCTGAAGAAGAAATGCTGTACAAAGAAGACACGGCCGATTTTATCTACTTCGCCATGCCCGCCAGCCCCGAGTATGTTCCGGCCGATGATACCCCCGAACTGCTACGCGACCGCTTAGCCTGTATCGAAAATAATATTCCGCTGGTCTACAACGACAGAATTCATTCCTTCATCAATTACTTTACGATTCGCGATCGCGAGTACACCAAGCTGATGATGCAGCGTAAAAATCTCTACTTTCCTCTGTTCGAAAAATACCTGGCCAAATACGGCTTGCCCGATGAACTAAAATACTTATCGATTATCGAATCCGGGTTAAACCCCAGGGCTGTATCGCGTGCCCGCGCAGTGGGGTTGTGGCAGTTTATGTCGGCTACAGGCCGCTACTATGGGTTATATAACGACTGGTACATTGACGATCGGATGGATCCGGAAAAATCGACCGATGCTGCCTGCCGTTACCTGCGCGATCTTCACAGCATGTTCAACGATTGGGAACTGGCCCTTGCGGCCTACAACACCGGCCCGGGCAATGTAAAGCGTGCCATCAGGCGTTCTGGCTACAAGCGCTCCTTCTGGGAAATCTATCCAAACCTGCCGCGCGAAACCCGCTCGTACGTGCCACAGTTTGTTGCCATCATATACACTATGAATTACCTGGATCAGCATAACTTTCTGGATGAAGGCCAGGAGATGCTCGTTCAACACGATACCATACAAGTAAAGAAGTTTATGAACTTTGAAACCTTCGCCACCCTTACCGGAACGTGTGTGGAAGATTTACAAAAACTCAATCCTTCCATACAACGAAATGCCATTCCGGAAACTGGTCGGTACCACACGGTGAAAATTCCGATGCAAGCCCGTTACCAGCTTGACATTAACCGCGTAGCCATTCTTGACTCGGCCTCGAAAGTTGGCAGAAAAGAGCTTGAACTGCTGGTGAAAAACATGGAAGGAAGCACCTACGGAAGAGACCGCATTGTATACAAAGTAAAAAGTGGCGATGTGCTGGGTTCCATTGCCATACGATATGGTGTGCGCGTAAATGATCTGAAAAAATGGAACAACCTGCACAGCAATACGATTCGTGTTGGGCAGCGACTCAACATCTGGACTAAGGGAAGTGCACAACCCACTGTACTAGCATCGGTAAAACCCGTGCAGCCGGTGCCTATTCCCAACTCTAAAATGTACACCGTACAACCGGGCGATACCTTGTGGGATATCTCTAAAAAATTTGAAGGCCTCACGATCGAAAAAATCAAGAGCCTGAACAATCTCGGCACAAGTAAAATCCAGCCCGGACAAAAATTGATTATCGGTATTTAATACCTCAAAGCTGTCGTGAACTATGAGCGTCATGCGCATCCGTTTTGTGACGATTACAGTTTACTTGCATTACTAAGGTCGATATGAAACACATGAACAACTTTTGCATCCTTGCCCTGCTGGCCCTCGCCCTATTTGCCTGCAGCGATAAAAAAGATAAGAGTTACTTACCGCGGTCTTCCGGAAAACCCGGTGACATGGTTATCATCATGGACTCCACGCAATGGCATGGCCCGCTCGGAAAAGAAATAAAAGGAATTTTCAGAGCCAGCGTGCCTGGTCTTCCGCAAGATGAACCGATGTTTCAGGTGGCCTTTGTTCATCCGGCCAACAGCATCAAACTGCTTACGCAAGTGCGCAACCTGGTGTATGTTTTTACACTCGATAAAACCACCAGCGGATCAAAGCTGTTACAAAAAAACATTACTCCCGAAACCACCACCAAGATACTTTCCGATTCCAGCTTTTACCTTTCCACCAAGAAAGATGAATTCTCGCGTGGGCAGGAAGTGATGTACCTCTTTGGCGCCACCGAAGAACAGTTGATTCATCACCTGCAGCAAAATCGTCAGAACATTATCGACTATTTTAACGTGATCGAACGGAAAAGGCTAACTGCTAATCTGATGAGTTCAAAATCATCAAAAGGACTCACAGCCTTTCTGGCAACCGAGAATCAATGCGAACTGCACTTACCCATCGGCTTTACATTAGCCGACAAACAACATGATTTTATCTGGTTCCGACAGATTGATGCTGACATGGACAAAGACATTTTCATTTCATGGAAACCCTACACAAGCGAATACCAGTTACTCCCCGACAGTCTGATAACCTGGCGCAATGAAATCGCCAAGCAATATTTATACGAAGACCCCGAAAGACCCGAAACCTACCTGGTAACCGAACAGGAAAATGCGCGCGTGAATGCCCGCCAAATGTTGCTCAATAAAAACTTCGCCATGGAGCTTCGCGGTCTTTGGCGAACAAATATCAAGAGCATGGGTGGTCCATTTGTTGGATACGCCATCATCGATCAACCCCGTGGGCTGATCTACTACATTGAAGGTTTTACGTATGCTCCCGGCCGCAACAAACGCGAGATCATCCGCGAACTCGAAACCATACTGTGGTCGTTCCGCACCAGCGCTGAGATCAGCAAACCTAAGTAGCCCCGCAGCCCGGAAATGGCCATGCGTGTTTTATTAGATTTAGTTCTAACTTGCACGCACGACCAACCCTGCCTATGATCAAGTTTATTATTCATGCATTCAAACGCTTTGCATGGTTCAGACGCATTAATGCCAAGATCACCTACGAACTGCTGGCCAAGCAAATTTCCGTGGCCGAATGGAGTTTCATGAACTATGGCTATGCCCCAAACCCTGACGAGCAACCACTTGATCTTCCGGCCGATCCAAAATTACAGCGCTATTCGTTACAGATGTATCATTACCTCGCTGCCAAAACCACGATTGAAGGCAAACAGGTTCTCGAAGTAGGAAGCGGTCGCGGTGGTGGTGCCAAGTATCTGGCCAGCGTCATGAAGCCTGCTTCATACATTGGGCTCGATCTGGCGCAAAGTGCGGTGGATCTGGCTAACAAACTTCACGTACTTCCTAACCTGAAATTTATTCAAGGCAGTGCTGAATCTATACCCTTACCGGATAACAGCATCGATGTGGTTATTAATGTGGAATCTTGCCACTCGTATGGATCGGTGGATAAATTTCTTAGTGAAGTAAAACGCGTACTCAAGCCGGGTGGCTATTTATTACTGGTTGATTTCCGTAATGAAGAAAATGTGGAGAAGATGGAAACACTCCGCAGTCAATTGACGAATACCGGAATGCAGATGATGCAGGAAGAAAACATTACCAACAATGTTATTCGCTCCATCGAAGAAGAAGACGAATCAAAGAAAGAACGCATCCGCACTCTGATCCCCGAGAAATGGCAAAAACTATTTTCTGATTTTGCCGGAGTAGTAGGTTCGAAATTTCACCTGACGTTGAAGAACGGAACCAGGCTCTACTATCGGTTTGTGATGAAGAAGGTTTAATTACTTTTTCACTCCCTTCATCTCTGTGCTGGTAGAACCAAAACCTACATTTGCTTTTCGTGTTAGGGTTACATCGTTCTTTCCAAACACAACGTTGTACGTAAAGCTGAACGGAGTTTCGTATGCAACCATCTCAATTTCCAGTGTTTCGGGAGAAAGCCAGGCGTACGATGACTCCACCGGAAGTTCAGTTCCACGTACCGGAACGTACACGCCCTTCTTTGCAGCTCCAAATCCAATCGGCACTTTGAAAGATTGGGCTCCGCGATAAAACGTAACAAACGGTGTCTTCGATTTCAAATCGAATGTAATGCTGGAAATTTTTTCATCATTAGCGGACATTGCATATGGCTTTCCTGAAATACTTTTGACCAGCGCTGAACTGGCGTCACCTTTCGAGATGGATAGCTTAAGATTACCAAGTTTGGCTTGCAAGGCATTAAACGCTTCCTTGTTTTCAGCCAGTGGTTTTTCCTGTAAGGCTGGTAACACATACTCCCATACCAGATTCATGATGGCGCCCATATCTTTCGTTCCGGATGTCATGGCCAGCACAGCATCGTGTTCAGGAAATACAATACAGTATTGACCGAACGCACCATCACCACGATACAGGTTGTGGCGACACCGCCAGAACTGATAACCATAGCCTTGCTCCCAATCACTTTTTGGATTACTGCCATTCGAAGTTTGTAACGAAGTAGCTTCTGCTACCCACGCAGCCGGAACAAGTTGCTTTTTATTCCACATTCCTTTTTGCAAATAGAGTTGACCAAAGTTAGCGATGTCTTTCGTGCGCACTTTCAATCCCCAGCCACCCACATTAATTCTTTCCGGTGAGTTTTCCCATGTAGGATGCTCAATGCCCAGCGGCTCAAAAAGCCGTGGTGTTAAATATTCGAGCAATGTTTTGCCCGTTACTTTTTGAATGATGGCCGACAACATAAAGGTTGCAGCACTGTTGTATACAAAGTGAGTTCCGGGTTTGTGTTCAACGGGTAAAGACAAAAATGCACGCACCCAACTCACGGTGTCTTTTGTCATGCGCCCAGTGGCATCTTCCTGGTGACCGGAATTCATTTTCAACAAATCACGAATGCGCATGGCTTGCAAATTGGCAGAGGGTTCTTTCGGAGTCAGCTCCGGAAAAAATGAAATAACCGGATCATTAATGCTCAGCAACCCTTCCGCTTGTGCCATACCGATTGCGGTAGAAGTAAAACTTTTGCTCAACGAAAAAAGCATGTGCGGACTTTCCGGGTTGTAGGGATTCCACCACCCTTGTGCCGCCACTTTTCCATGACGCACCAGCATAAAACTATGAAGATCGTCCGGGCGTTGCTTCTCGGCTTCGGTAATGAATTTAAGAATCGACTCCGATGAAATCCCCAGCGATTCAGGCGTTGAACCCGTAGCTACTTGTTGCGCATCAACAGATGCAATGATCAGTCCTGCGAAAAGGAATAGAAATAACTTCTTCATATCAGAAAATGCTGGTGTGATTTTACTTTGCATTATCCAGTCGCTCCTGGATGTCCTTCGGAAGTACGTACGAATCGTTGAACACAATCAACACAACACCATTCGCACCCTTTTCGCCATACTTGTCGATGGCATTTTTATTTTTAAGTACCTGTATTTCTTTAATGCCCTCCGGATTGATAACGTTGATATCAAACGTCTTATCATCCTGATCAATACCTACAGACTTCTCACCCACCTGCAAAACAAAGTAAGGCTTCACCGGATTTGAAACGACAGGATTTTTTGGCACTTCGGGAATTTCCTGCGCAGCACAAAATTGAATAGTCAGTACTAAAACTACAAAAGTCAATAGTGTTTTCATGCTCATCGTAGTAACGTTTATGGAACAGGTAAGAAAGATAATACTTTAAAGTATGACAATCCGCACCTCATGGCTTTGTTTTTGGTTAGCGTATCCGTTCATTCATCGGCTCACCGTACTTGATCAACCGGTATCCAAAATTTTCCGAACGATTTCCTCACAGCTTGCTATATTTGACTCCATTAACACGCAATCATGTCCATTAAAATCAGAAAGCAGGACGCCCTCAATTATCACATGCAAGGGCAGCCCGGAAAAATTGAAGTCGTTCCTACCAAGGTACTCAGCTCCCAACTCGACCTCGCCCTGGCCTACTCGCCCGGAGTAGCAGAACCTTGCCTGGAAATTGCCGCCAACAAAGAAGATGTTTATAAGTATACTTCGAAAGGAAATCTGGTAGCCGTAATCTCCAATGGTACGGCAGTATTAGGTTTAGGTAATATCGGTCCAGAAGCCTCCAAGCCGGTAATGGAAGGTAAGGGTGTGCTCTTCAAAAAATTTGCAGGCATCGATGTGTTCGATATTGAGATCGATGAAGAAGATCCGGATGCATTCATCAAAATTGTAAAATCGCTGGAGCCGACCTTCGGTGGCGTAAACCTGGAAGACATCAAAGCACCCGAGTGTTTCAAAATTGAAACCGAACTGCGGGAGAAGATGAACATTCCCATCATGCACGATGATCAGCATGGCACCGCCATTATCTCGGCAGCGGCATTACTCAACGCGCTGGAGCTTGTCGAAAAAAAAATTGATCAGATTAAAATCGTAGTAAATGGTGCCGGAGCAGCAGCAGTAAGTTGTACCAAACTTTACATCGCGCTCGGGGCTAAAAAAGAAAATATTGTAATGTGCGATAGTAAAGGCGTATTAAACAAATCGCGCACAAACCTCGATGACATCAAGAAACAATTTGTTACTGATCGCGCCATCGTAACACTGGCCGAAGCCGTATCGGGCTCCGATGTATTCATCGGACTCTCCGTGGCCGATGCGCTGACGCCCGAAATGCTGTTGTCGATGACCGAGAACCCGATTGTTTTTGCTCTTGCCAATCCACATCCCGAAATTGATTATAACCTCGCACGCAAAACCCGAAAGGATGCTATTCTCGCCACGGGCCGCTCGGATCATCCTAACCAGGTAAACAACGTATTGGGCTTTCCCTACATTTTCCGCGGGGCTTTGGATGTTCGCGCCACAGAGATCAATGAAGAAATGAAACTGGCGGCAGTGCACTCACTGGCCGAGTTGGCAAAAGAGCCTGTTCCTGACATGGTCGTGAAAGCGTATGGCACCGATAAAATTCAGTTTGGAAGAGAGTATCTCATTCCTAAACCACTCGACACACGACTGATCACTACCGTGTCTCCGGCCGTTGCCAAGGCTGCGATGGATTCCGGTATGGCCAAACATCCGATAACCGACTGGGGTCAATACCATAACGACTTGCAAAAAAGAATTGGTATCGATCAAAAACTAATGTCGCGCATTATTGATCGTGCCAAGAAAAATCCAAAGCGTGTTGTGTTTGCAGAAGCCACGCACCATAAAATTCTGAAAGCCGCACAAGTATTGAAAGATGAAGGTATTGCTCACCCGATATTACTGGGCGATAAAAAAGAAATTCATCGCTTGATGGAAGAGCACCATCTTGATCTGCACGATTGCCCGATCTACTATCCACGCGAAGAAAATGAAATCGTGCATCGATACGCAGAAGAACTTTACAAGAAACGTCAGCGCAAAGGACTAACCTATCAGGATTGCCTGCGCCTGATGCGCGAACGAAATTACTATGGCGCCATGATGGTGGAGCACGGAGATGCCGATGCGCTGGTGAGTGGTTTAACAAAAGATTATCCAAAAACAATTTTGCCATCGCTGCAGATTATCGGTACGGCCGAAGGTGTAAACCGTGTAGCCGGTATGTACATCATCACCAACAAGCAAGGAACATTTTTCTTTGCCGATACTACCGTGAATGTTGACCCCAACGCGCAAGAGCTTGCCGAAATTATTGAGCTTACTGCGCGCGGTGTAAAATTCTTCGATATGGATCCGCGCATTGCTGTGCTATCCTATTCTAATTTTGGTTCTTCAAAAGGTGAAGTACCCGAGAAAACACGGGAGGCCGTTCGGCTAGCCCGCGCTAAAAATCCTGACCTCATTGTAGAGGGCGACATCCAGGCGAATGTAGCCTTGAATACGCAAATTCAGCACGAAACATTTCCATTCAGTGCGCTGGCAAAAAAAGCAGCCAATACATTAATCTTCCCGAACCTCACCTCCGGAAATATCGCATACAAACTATTGATGGAAATTGGAGGAGCCGAAGCCATCGGACCGATTTTGTTAGGAATGAAAAAACCTGTGCACATTCTGCAACTGGGCAGCTCCATTCGCGAGATCGTAAATATGACGGCCATTGCTGTGGTGGATGCACAACTGCACGAACAGAATGATCACCTCTAATGATACGAGCAACGAGATACGAACTGCAAGTCCGGTCAGTATGAAATTACTTTCCATCTTCTTTGCGTTGATGCTTGCAGCTCTATCAATGACGGCACAATCAGTAACGGTAATGACTTACAACATTCGGCTGGATACCCAATCGGATGGTGTGAATCATTGGCCACTTCGGGCCACTAAAGTTTATGACGTAATCCGAAAATACAATCCCGATATTATTGGGGTACAGGAAGCCCTGCATAACCAGATGGAAGACCTCGCAAAAAATCTACCAGAGTATGTCTTCATTGGTGCTGGCCGCGATGATGGAAAAACCAAAGGCGAGTACTCGGCTATTTTCTACAAGAAAGAAAAGTTCAGCGTAAGCAAGCCAGCCACATTCTGGCTTTCGGAAACACCCACAACACCCGGCAGCAAAAGCTGGGATGCCGCCATTACACGAGTTTGCTCCTGGGGAATTTTTAAAGACCTGAAAACAAAAAAGAAATTTATTGTAGCCAATACTCACTTTGATCACATCGGAGTAGTAGCCCGCGAGAAAAGCGCGAATCTGATAAAAGAAAAGATTGCCAAGGTGAAGAAGAAGCTGCCCGTGATTATTACCGGTGATTTCAACAGCGAGCCACAAGACAAACCCTACCTCACCATGACCGATAAAAAAACTTTGATCATGATTGACTCGCGAACTTCATCTTCTACTACAGGTACTTTTTGCACTTTCGGTGTAAACGCAGCACCTTGCCGAACCATCGATTATATTTTTCATTCTAACGAATGGACCGCAACCGATTATCGTGTTATTCAGGACAGTGATGGTCATTACTATCCTTCCGATCATCTTCCGGTGATGAGTACGTTAACCTTACAATAGACAATGCTACAGCCAAATACACGTGCTACCAAATCAAATACAAAAAGATCAACAACAAAAGTCCGCTGGCCACCCCGGCATTAAAAGAAACTTCAGTTGATTTCCGGAACAGAAGCGCAATAAGAGAAGCTATAAAAACACCACCTGGAAACATAAGCAACGGACCGTATATTCTTCCCAGAACTTGCTTTTCACCATTACTGGAGATCGTCATCACCGTGGAGTAAATCCACGTGAGTTCATACTCGGCCATGGCTCCTTCAGCAATAGCCCCATCGTATAACTTGATCTTTCTGCCAGAATCTGTGAAGATAACATGATGACCATACCCCCTGCGACCGGCTATGTAGTATTGCTCAACCACGGTTTCTGTCTTTGTTCTGTACGGTAAAAAGTAATCGAGTGCTAATAATAAGCTCATGACTACTCCCACCCGGCAAAGCCACAAAATATATGGGAGGCATTCTATCATAAACTCCTGTATGCGTTGCGCATCACTTTTGTAATTCGGGGGTGGTGTTCGTCTTTTATATTGTGGATCCCGATGTGGTGATGGTTGCTGCTCATGCAGAATTTCAGCCAACGGATTTAGTTGCCTCCAATCGTACGCAGATTTCTTTTCACGATCGCCTAAGACATCATACGCTTCATTAATTTCCTTAAACAAGGTTTCCGCAACGGGGTCAGGATTTTTATCGGGATGATACTGAATAGCCAGTTTCCGGTAGGCTCTTTTTATTTCAGCCTCGGAGGCATGAGGCGACACACCTAGTATCTTATAGTAGTCTTTCATTCGTTAAACGATAATCAACTCCAAGCAAAACAACCAGCTAGTAACTTCCAAAAAATTTCCGTGCAAACCATTCGGATGTGGCAAACACAATCACTAACCAAAACACCCACTTCAGGCTGATCAGCGAATTATACGTTTCGTCACTGTGAATAACACCGGTTGCCTCTACTTTTGATAGTTCAGTTTTTAACAACTCCGTCTGCGATGCTGTATAGAATTTTCCACCTGTATTGACCGACAATTTCCTTAACAAATCAAAATCTGCCGTCAGGTTTTGTAATTCAGTTTGTCGTGCTACTACGGCAAACTCACCCCGTACCTCCTGTTTTTTTGTATTGAGGGTTGTACTGGCCTGGTATCGATACACGCCTTCCGTTAACCCGCCTATCTGATACCGAATATTTCCCGGACTTGTGATGTACGAATAACGTGTTCGCTTTCCTTGTTCATTGGTTAACTCCAGGTCGATGGTATTTCCATAAACCGGTTCATACAAATCATTGTACACCTGGCTTTCGAATACCACCGCCTCGACATCCAAAAACTCTTGCTGAATCGGATAGCTTTTAAATTTTCGCTTGTCGTCTGTTGTGCTGAGAAACTGAATGAGTTTTCCAAACACTTCATCAAAAGCAATAGTATTTTCGGTGCGATCAAATTCATTCAAGCGCCATCGCCACAAGCCTTCACCCAGCATCATGCCGATTTTACGCGTATCCTGAACATCAACTACCAGCAGCGGATTATCGGTAGCGAGGCTTCCTACCCGTTGATATAGTAACGAAGTAGCACTCTGTGGCGCATTAATTTTTCCGAAGTGAACAGAAACCGGAGGATAGTCGGCCATAATCGAATTCGCTTCGGGCGAAAGTGTAAAACTTGAAAACGATGGATTGGCTACCGGTGTAACGTCATCATAATCGCGGGGAATTGTTCGAAAACTCAACGGCATGTTTTGCGTTGTAAGCTGACGAAGATCGGTTTGTTGTCCGACAACCAACAACAATGATGTTTTACTTCGGGCAAATTTCGAAAACAATTCGCGCGTTACTCCGCGTTGATCAGGCGATTGATGAAAGATTGCCAGGTCAATATTTTCAGGTAGAAGCTCGCTGGTCTGCTGTTCGGTTACGCCTGGCACATGCAACAGAAACTGGTAGTTGGAGTTTTTCTCAACCACTTCGCGAAGCGCTTTTACATCGGGGTGGGGTGCTGCTGCTACCAGTAGTATTTTCTTTCTTCCCTCCACTACTTCAATAAAAACAGAACCCTGGTTATTGCGTGTGTTCACCTCACCCGGCTTTACCTCTACTTCGATATCGAGTTTTTGAATTCCCTGATCAGAAGCGAGCGGTTGAAAATCGTATACCAGTAACTGATCGTCTGAAAATGTTTTGGTTTGTTGTTCCAGTACCGTGCCGCGTTGCTTCAGGGTAACACGAACCGATTGTGAATTAAGATTCTTCACCACTACTTCTACGCGCACCGGAAACTTGTTGCCTTGATAGGCAAGTTTATTGAACGCAATGTTTTTGATAGCCACATCGGTTCGTTGAAGGGTATCGCCCACACCGATGGTATGCACCGGAAAATTGTAAGCACCATACAGCGGTGATGCCCCGGTATTGTAAATACCATCGGATACCAGCACTACTCCTGCAAGTTTTCTTCCTTCGTGCTGATTGGCAATTTTTCGGATAGCATCATTCAAATCGGTTGATGTTCCGGAAAAAACAGGTATTTGAATTTCCTCACCCGTCAGATTTGTTTTTTTTATCTCATACTGCTGATCGATAAGTGCGGCAGCCACTGCATCGATTCCGGTTAGTAATTTTTGAATGGTCAGTGAATCACTTGTCTCCGAGATGGACGAAGAGTTATCATACAACAAAACAAACAGTGGTTTCTCTACCGTGTTGGTGATCTGGCGTATAATCGGGCCTAACAAAAGAAAGAGGATCAAAAAAATCAGTATGGCACGGAGAGCAAAAAGAATCCTGTTCCAGGTTTTACTCCAGGGATGCGCCATGCGATACAATAGAAACGCAAGCCCCACTGCCAGCAGCATGCACAGCAAAACAAAAAAAGGTGATGATTCCAGCACTATCTGTTTCATACTGTTGATGGCTTCAAATTTCTATATTCTTCAACGTATCCGGTCATCTCCCTTATCACATCATCAATATCCGTATTTTTCTTTCCACAACGACCGCAGGTATTTTCGTAACTCTTCTTCGCGCGCATTATTGCCAGGCTCGTAGAATTTTGTATTCTTAATTTTATCGGGTAAAAATTCCATGTTTACAAAATTACCAGCATGGTCGTGCGCGTACTGATATCCTTCTCCATACTCCAGGTTCTTCATCAGTTTGGTTGGCGCGTTTCGGATGGACAGGGGCACGGGCAAATCACCGGTTTCATTTACCATGCGCAGCGCATCCTCAATCGCCTTGTAGCTGGCATTACTCTTGGCTGAACTCGCCAGGTACACGGCACATTGTGCCAGAATAATACGCGCTTCCGGGTAGCCAATAATGTTCACCGCCTGAAAGGTATTGGTGGCCATCACTAAGGCTGTCGGATTTGCATTACCAATATCTTCCGATGCCAGGATAACCATTCTGCGGGCAATGAACTTTACATCCTCGCCCCCTTCAATCATTCGGGCAAGGTAGTACACGGCTGCATTTGGGTCGCTACCTCTTATGGATTTAATGAATGCCGAAATAATATCGTAATGCTGCTCACCGCTCTTATCGTAAATGGCAATATGCTTTTGTGCTACCTCCATAACGAGTTTGTCGGTAATCATCACATCGCCTGAAACAGCACCAACAATGAGTTCCACCAGGTTCAATAATTTTCGTCCGTCTCCACCGGAGATATTCAACAACGCCTGGTGTTCCTGAATCTGAATATTTCGTTTCTTCAGTTCAACATCGCCGGTCAACGCCTGCTTCACCAATGCCACCAGTTGCTCTTCGCCCAACGCTTTTAGGGTGTACACCTGGCATCGCGAAAGCAACGCAGCGTTAACTTCGAATGACGGATTTTCGGTGGTGGCGCCAATCAAGGTTATGATACCCTTTTCAACAGCACCCAGTAGCGCGTCTTGCTGGCCTTTATTGAAGCGATGAATTTCATCGATAAACAGTATGGAGCGTGCACTAAGCTTGGCTTTATCAATGACTTCACGAATATCTTTAACACCGGCACTGATGGCGCTTAAGGTATGAAACGGTTTCTTTACTTCGTGCGCGATGATGTTGGCAATAGTAGTTTTACCTACACCCGGTGGGCCCCACAAAATCATGGACGGAATGCTGCCGCTTTGTATTGCCCTGCGAATAACCCCACCTGCACCTGTAAGATGTTCCTGCCCCACCAACTCATTTAAGGTTGCCGGTCGCATGCGTTCTGCCAAAGGTGCACCACTTATCATCATCACATCATCATTAATGTTACCAGGGCGTTGAGCATAAACGCGATCACCAAACAAGAGAAAAAGATCATGTTGAACAAGAAAAACTTGATGACCGTTTTTGCCCGTGGCTGTTTATAGACTTTGCGCATGGCTTTGTAGAGATAGAAAAATAGCAGCAGCATCAGAAAAGGCTGCACCCACTCCAGCCAGTCTATCTGCGAAAAGATAAGATTGAATGAACCTGCCAGGTACATAAAATCATAGAAGAATACAGAGAACACAAGATGTTCAGAATAATAGAAATCCCTTCGGATGTAAAGCAGTTTAAGGATTAACGCAAAGACCGGCAGAAGCAGAAAGATCATGCGTGGAATATTATCCAGAAAACTTTGAAAAAAATTCTTCAGTATCACCTGCGTATCATCACCGCTCTCCTGCTTCAGCTTAATAAACTTTTCGGTGAAGTATCGTTCAATAGCTCCATCGCGAGCGTTGGGTGCTTTCAGGTTTTCAAGTGAGTCGTACTCGGCAAGTGTTTTGGGGTCGTTGTTCGAGAACTTCGTATTTCCCCAGTTGATAGTATCGAAAGCCAGTTTAATAGAATCCATCGACATGGAAAGGGAGTCGATAAGTTGTGCCTTTTCTTTTTCTGACAACTTCTTTCCATTTGAATTGATATCCAGCTTATCCTCATCGGGTATAAACGACAGAATGAGAAAGAAAATAAAACTCAGAAACACATACATCCGGGCCGGATGGAAATACGATTCGCGTTTACCAGCATTGTAATCGTTAATGATCCTTCCGGGCCGAAAAAGCAAGAACCGAAAGGTCTTAAAGAATTTGGATTCGAAACTGTAAAACGAACTGATAAAATTGACAATAAAGTCGCCAATATCCTGCCTGCGAGGAAAATTCTTTTGCCCGCAATTATGGCAATATGGCCCCGTAAGCGGTGTGTTGCAATTCAGACAAACGTTGCTGTTCTCTTCCGGACTTGCTGTTGCTTTTTTCTCTGCATCTACCAAGCCTTCGGCCAGGGCGGCATCATCCAGGTTTTCTTCCATCGAATCGACTTGTTATGGTTTTGAAAATTACGGAAAACCAAAATGATGATCGCACCTTTCGCTTTAAATATTACAACTTGGAGTGATCCAGTTCCTGGATGTGATCAAACAGTTTTACAGCATTCAGAAAGATTTCATTCGTTTCGTTAAAGACCGGATAGAATCCTTTATTGCCCCATATTTTCCGCGCTATCTGTGCCTTGATGTGAACCTGAAACAATGCTTTGCGGGCACGCAGATCTTTATAATCTGGCTTTACTTTATTGCGCTGGCCCACACGCACCAAGTCATCAATCATACCATCAGTTACCTGAAAGTTTTTCAGGTAATGTTCAAAACCCAACGATTCCAGACTTTCCTTGTGTACATCGGCATAGCCAAAGGTATACTCCTGAATGGAGGTGGAGGTGTAGAGTTCGTTGAGATAGTGACTGTTCAGGGTAGTATCAAGCGGTGTAAAGTAATCGGGCATGATACCCCCACCACCATAGACAGTACGACCGTTCAGGGTGGTATACTTCAGGGAGTCGTTAAAGTGAATGCTATCGGCATGAAAGAACTCGCCATGATTGTAACGGCTCACAATATCCATGGCATACTCATCGCCATCTTCATACGGTTTCTGGATGGACCGGCCACTCGGTGTGTAGTATCTGGAAATGGTAAGCCGTAATTCAGAACCATCGCTGAGATCGAACGGTGATTGTACCAATCCTTTTCCAAAACTTCTGCGCCCTACTACCAGAGCGCGATCATTGTCTTGCAAAGCTCCTGAAACAATCTCTGACGCAGAGGCACTTCCTTCGTTTACCAATACAATCAGATCACCTTCTTCAAAGCTGCCTTTTGCAGTGGCCAGCGCCTCGGCATTGTACTTACTGTCTTTGCCTTTCTGCGATACAATCTTTTTTCCGGACGATAGAAATTCGTCAGCCATTTCTATCGCGATGTTCATGTAGCCTCCGGGGTTTCCTTGCAAATCGAGAATGAGTTTTTTCATTCCTTGTTCTTTCAATTGCTTCAGGCCTTCCTGAAACTCATCGTACGTGGTAGCGGCAAAGCGATTTACTTTGATATATCCAATCTCCTTGTCGACCATATAAGCAACATCCACGGAGTATTGTGGAATCTTATCCCGTACAATGGTGTATTGTATTTCCTTGTTTCTTCTCAGGATCGTCACCTTTACTTCTGTTCCTTTTGGACCCTTCAGGGCTTTCATCACATCGGCCGAAGTAACACCGATACCGGCCATTACCTTTTCGTCTACTTTCACAATTTTATCTCCTGATTGAATGCCGAGCGCTTCGGATGGCCCACCACTAAGGGCTGATACTACTACGATGGTGTCGTTAAAAATATTGAACTCCACCCCAATACCGTCAAAATTTCCGCGGAGGTCTTCGTTAGCCGATTCGCGGTCGCGTGCCGAAATGAATGACGAATGCGGATCAAGTTTATTCAGCATGTGCACAATGGCATCGTCTACCAGCACACCGGTGTTAACCGTATCCACGTAATCATTTTTGATTTGTGTGAGCACATCGCGGAAACGCTGAACATCCTTCCCCACATCCGCAGAAGGCGACCTCCGGCTGGAAAGGGTAGACCCTACAAAGACTCCGGCCGCCAGGCCCAGGCACAGTACCAATGGTAAACTTATTTGGCTCTTTGAATTCTGATTCTCAGTCATGTTTCAGTTTTAGTAACCTCTCTAACGAACTACGAAAATAAATGTTAATCGTGGATTGTCTATTCTAACCTACATTGCCGGCAACATATTTTATGCTGCCAGTCGTAGCCTACTTCGATTTCGACCCGGCTGTAACCCCTGATTTCTCTCCCAGACAAATTTTCAGGGGGCTAGGGTAACGCACTTTGCCCGGATTTTACACTATATTTACCATCATGGGTAAGACAGCCTTAAAGGATACACGCATCGCTGAACTGGTTGATCAAAACTATGTGCATGCCTATGTTCTTTTTTATTTCGGTATTCGCTTTTACGAGTATTCTGAGTTTACCCTGGAGCAAGTCTGCCAGTCAAAAGGTCTTAAAACAGAACAGGTGGTACGCGAGCTTGAATCGCCTGGCTACCTGCAGGAAGCTGATCTTCCGCTGGTGTCGTACCCCATCGACCTGATTATTGAGTACCTGAAGCATTCGCATTTTCTTTTTGTAAAACATAAGCTACCCTACATCGCGCGGTTAGTCGAGAGCTTCAAAGCTATGCACGATGACTACCTGCCGGTGGAACGTGATCTGAAACTGGTCTTCCCGCTGTTTGTGGAAGATTTCATTCATCATATCTACGAAGAAGAAGATACTTTATTCACTTACATCCAATCGTTGGAGCGGGCGGCCAAAGGAACGTACCTACCCACACGGCTTTACTACCTGTTGGAAAAAAATTCGATCCAGAAATTTTCGATGGAACACGAAGCGCACGATGATGAAATGGAAGGCATCCGCTCGATCACCAAAGACTATCATCTCAATCCGGATGCGCCCCTGCATGTAAAAGTGTTGTTCAGCGAATTAAAAGGTTTTGAACGAAGCCTGATCACCCACGCCCGCATCGAAAACGAAATTCTCTTCCCCAAAGCTATGGCGCTGGAAAGCAAAGTGAAAGCAGCTTTTCTTGAGAAGGTGAAGTTTAATTGAGGCCTTCCTAAGATCAATAAAAGACACTGTGTTAATACACAGATGTTGGACGGCAAGCCCTTAATAAAGAATTGTTATGAGGATTGTATTCAAAGCTAAACATTGGCAAATCTTTGGTATCCTTATTTCTGTTGGATTATTGCACGCAATACTTCGAAGTATTGACCCTGTTGCCAGTGCAATCATGTATATAATCTTAATTACAATAAATATTGGATGGATATTGATGCTTGGTATTGGACTGACAAAGCATTCGCAGAATCCGAATCCTCGCCAATTTATACTGTTCATCGGCACAGGAATACTTTTAATTGCTGTAACCAGTATTCTTAGACTGCTTATAGCTTTGAATATACTAGTATGGGATACTGAAGCAACTGAATTAAATAGGGGGCTTTTGCTCTATCTCATTTTGTCACTTGCGATACTCTACACGTATACCGCAAAGACATTAAAATCATTTGAGATCAAGGAAGATATTGATATAAATGACTATTTCGCTGACATATTTCGTTTATTGTTTTGGCCAATTGGAATTTGGACAATTCAACCACGAATAAACAAAATAGCAATTGAATAAAGTAAGTTAGAAATTCGGTCGCAGCATCATCTTCATTTCAGAACGCTGAGTAAATAAATTAAGAATCTACCGGCACCTAACAAAAAAAAGAAAACTCCCCGAACGTCTTTCGAAGGAGTTTCCATACAGAGAAAATAAAAGGGTTGATTAGAATATTTATTCTGATCGCAACGACTTAACCGGATTAGCAATGGCTGCACGGAAAGATTTGTAACCCACCGTGAGCATGGCCACCAGCAGACTGGCGCCCAGCGCAATCAGAAAAGTATCGGCACCAATGTCAATCTTATATTCAAACTCATTAAGGAACTGGTTCATCAAAAACCAGGCAACCGGAGCCGCCAGCACAAACCCGATCAGGATTAGCTTGATGTACTCGCGCGAAAAAAGAAATACAATACTCTCCACCGAAGCACCCAAAACTTTTCGCACACCCACTTCTTTTGTTTTCTGATTCGCCATAAATGTGGCCAATCCAAACAAACCAAGGCACCCGATAAAAATCGCCATCGAACTAAAAATGGTTAACAGTATAGACATCTTCTTTTCGCCTTCGTAAAACCTGCGAATACTTTCGTCCAGAAACTGGTACTCGAAAATGTGTTCCGGGTAAGTCGTTTCCCATTTCGTTTTCAGGTTGTCGATAACTTCTTTTGACTGGGCCATGTTGATTTTCAGCGACAGCGTATAGTAATTATCCAGGCGATTAAAAAGCACCGTAGCTTCCATCGGTCTGTGTAAGGCTACCGTATGAAAGTCTTTCACTACCCCTACCACCGGAAGACTTCTGCCCCAGACACGAATTACTTTCCCTACGATGTCGGCCGGGTTAGTAACGCCCGCTACTTTGGTTAATCGTTCATTCACTACAAAACCGTTGGCAGTGTCCAGATCTTGCAAGCCTGTTCCGGCAATAAGTTTTAAATCATACAGGTCGATGTAGTTGCCATCCACTGTTTTTACCTGCGCCTCTCTGCGGTCTTGATCCGATTCGCCATCAAAAATAAACCCAGTGCTGCTCACACTACCTGACGAAGGTGGTGTACTGCTCAAACTTGCCATCTCTACACCAGCAGATCGCGCCAGTTCATCGCGAAGGGTTCGCATCTTGCTGGTTGCTCCGGCTTGTCCAGGATTTTCTTCTTCGGGAATCGGTACCGTGATAATTGCATCTTGTCTGAAGCCCAGATCTTTCTGTTGAAAGTAATTCATCTGGTTAATTACCACGATCGTACCGATAATAAACAGCTGCGAAATACAAAACTGAACTACTACGAGCGATCTGCGAAGATTGTAACCGCTGGAATTTTTGTTACTGATGAGATTCTTTAAGGCCAGTGCGGGGTTAAATCCGGAAATAACAAATGCAGGGTATACACCCGATAACAACGCAACAAAAACCGTAACACCAATTACATAACCCCACAGGTAAGCATTGCCTGCAAAATCAAGCGACAGATTTAATTTAAGAAACGGATTGAGAAAACTCAACGCCACTTGTGTGAGACCCAAGGACATGATCACTGCGATAACCGTAACAAATACAGTTTCGCCCAGAAACTGACGCACCAACTGAATGCGTGTGCTCCCCAATGATTTTCGAATACCAACCTCTTTCGAACGCTTAATCGCTTCGGCCGTTGCCAGGTTAATGAAGTTGATACAAGCCGTGATCAACAAAATAACAGCAATCGTCCCTAGCGAAATTAACAACCCCGGACTAACCGCATCGTAGCTGAATGTTTCATAGCGATCATCATAATGAAAATCTTTCATCGCCTGGGCACTATATACTTTATGATTGGTGTTCTCCTTGCCCACGTACTTCTCCAGAAACGCGGGCAGGCGGCTCTCTACCTTAGAAATACGTTCACCTTCCTTTAACAAAAAATAACACTGCTCATCGCTCCACACACTTCCCCATCCATGCACCTCGTGCTCTTTTTTTATGGTGCTGTATGACAACAGCAGGTTAAATGGAAAGTCAGTGGCCTTGGGCAAGTTTTCCATCACTGCTGTGATTTTGTATTCACGCTTATCATACCTCAGCACTTCGCCAACAGCGTCTTCTTTCCCGAAATATTTCAATGCCCACTCCTTCGAAAGAATGGCTTCATTGGGTTCATCAAGACCTTTTGCTGCATCGCCAAGAAGAATGGGGCGATCAAAAACTTTAAAGTAATTAGGCTCTGTAAATACTACGCCCGATTCTTCACTATACTTCTTTGCCTCACCATTTGGTTGTGGAATAGAAATCAGACTTCCTGATCGATACGAAAGAAACAATACTTCTTCCGCTTCCGGAAAATCATTTCGGAATGCATCGGTAAAAACAGTGGGGACGCCTGGGGTATGATTTTTTCCGCGGTTCCCATCCGACTCGGTAACAATCCTGTAAATCCGGTCACGTTTAGATTCATGTACATCGTAGCTGGTGAAATGCTGAATCATCAGAAACAACACGAGGCTGCAGGCAATGCCGATCGTAAGACCAGCGATATTAATCAGGGCGCTTCCCTTTTCACGTTTCAGATTTCGGAAAGCAGTTTTGAGGTAATTCTTTATCATAGTAGTAAAGTCACCTCGGCAATGCCAACATCGGTGCCATAGACAAAATCACGCTTTATAGTGGATTTTTGAGGTCGGTGACACTTGGTTTTGTTCAGTTGTGTTCGAAAATGTCCGCGATCGGACGGAAGGTCAGGAATAAGGACGTGCCAGATTACCCGCAATTGGATCTTAAAATCAAACCGCATTCGCTACCTTTGCGTCATGATTCAACAATTTATTGTCGGACTTGTTTTTTTGGGAGCCTTAGCGTACGTAGGCCGATTGATCTATAAAAGTTTTCAGGCCAAATCAGCCTGCGACAGTGGCTGTGGAAAATGCGGAGCCGTTGATTTTAATAAGATTGAAAAACAGTTGAAAGAAAAAGGTGTTTAGGTTAATACCACTTCCTGGCTATAAACCACTCAAGCCCACACCTTCGTACCTTCGGTACAATTCTTACAAATCTCAATTTCACTTCGCGAGCGAAGCAGTGATGCTCTAAAGGAATTATACTTTTCGCTGTTCCAGATTTCAGTAAAGGTTTGTTTTGTAAGATCGCCCAACACGTGGTGCGCGTCTTTATCAAAACAGCAGGGCACAACTTTACCATCCCAGGTAATCACGCAACTGTGCCACATCTTCCAGCATTCGTTCAGCAACTTGTTCTTGATACCGTATAGTCCTGAGTCACTTTTTTTGTAGCGCGAATACTTTTCTTGTGTGGGAATAAGGTCCGAACCATTTTGATAATCATAAATCTGTGCCGTCTTCAGCACCACCTGATCAACCTCCAGTTCGTCAGCCAGCTTGTAGACTTCCGGAATCTGATGTTCGTTTGGTTTCACTACTAAAAATTGAAATACAACGTGTGGTGTTTTTGATTTCAACGCCTTCTTCCAACGGATAATATTTTTGGTTCCTTCAATCACCTTATCCAGTGAGCCACCAACACGATAAGACTGATAGGTATCTTGCGAAGTACCATCAATGGAAATGATCAAACGATCAAGTGAAGATTCAACGGTAGCTTTTGCAAGATCGTCTTTCAGATAATGTGCGTTCGTAGAAGTAGCGGTATAAATTCCTTTTCGCGAAGCATGGTTCACCATCTCCAGAAACTGTGGATGAAGGTACGGTTCGCCCTGAAAATAAAACGTAAGGTAGCTCAGTGTTGGTGCCAGCTGATCGATTACATTTTCAAACAGCGATTGCTGCAACATGCCGGTTGGGCGCGTAAACGAACGCAATCCACTGGGGCACTCCGGGCATCGAAGGTTACACGAAGTAGTAGGCTCAAACGAAATGCTGATCGGCAGTCCGCGCATTGTCACTACCTGGTTCCATCGCGACTGATGATAACTTGAAAAAATCCTGAGCGCGTTGGTCGCACGTGCAGGTGTTACTTTAGTAAGCCAGTTCAATCCATCTGTCCATCCACCGATCATAGTGCAAGATACTCGTCAAAAGTATCGGTTGTGTAATCTGTTTGTCGTTATCTTTCGAAGTATTATTTCCTTTTACCATGAAAAGAGTTCTGGTTTTATTACTATTCATTTCCTCAATCACTAAGGCGCAGCCAATCAAACTCTCCAATGAAGCCACCATCTCCGTAGTAACGTTTGGTCCGTGGCAGGGCGAACTCTATTCAGCATTTGGTCATAGTGGGTTTCGGGTTCATGATCCCGCCCAGGAAATAGACTGGCTCTTTAACTATGGCGTTTTTGATTTCGATCAACCAAACTTCTACACCAATTTCGCACGCGGCATACCCTACTACATGCTGGGCATTGGCGACTACCAGCGCTACAAAGCGCACTACATTTACTATAACCGATTTGTGCATGAGCAGGTATTGAGCTTTACACCTGCGCAAACTCAAAAAGTATTCGACCACCTGCAGTGGAATGCCCTGCCCGAAAATGCCAGCTATCGATACGATTACTTTTACGACAACTGCGCCACGCGCATTCGCGATGTAATCAAAACAGTTTTTAAAGATTCTGTAAATTTTGATGGCACGTATATTACTACCGAATACTCCATTCGCGACCTTACCGACTTATACCTGGCCCAACAACCATGGGGCGATCTGGGAATTGATATTTGCCTTGGACTGCCCATGGATAAAAAAGCTACTGCCGATGAGTACATGTTTCTTCCCGATTATATCGAATCGTCATACGATCACGCCACCATCATTGATTCTGCAGGAGCAAAAATTCCGATCGTAAAAGAAAAAATCACTGCCTATGCATCCCGTGAAGAAAATCCTGCCGCAGGGCTTCCGCATCCGCTTTATATTTTTTCAGGGCTCGCTGCCGTAACGATGCTCCTCTCCTTCATTGACTGGCGAAGAAAAAAACTTTCAACCTGGTTTGATACACTCTTGTTTGGCGTAACAGGATTTATTGGTGTACTGCTACTCTTGTTGTGGCTCTTCACCAATCACACCGCTGCTGCAAACAACTTCAATTTGTTGTGGGCCTTGCCTACCAATTTTTTCATTGTCTTTGCGTTCATCAGAAAACCCAACTGGATCGGAAAGTATTTTCTCATCGTAACCACCATAGAGGGAATTTTACTGCTGGCTTGGGTAGTACTACCACAGCAACTCAACACGGCCTTGATACCACTGGTAATTGCGCTGCTGATTCGTGCGTTTATGCGATATCGGTTTCGGCCAACGGCAGACTAACAATGAAGGTTGTACCTATACCTTCTGTTGACTCGACCGCGATAGTACCGTTCATTTTCTCAATCGCTTCCTTGGCAATATAAAGTCCAAGGCCTGAACCTTTGGACTGTTCTGTGCCGCGATAAAACATTTCAAAAATCTTGCTTTGCTTTTCGGACGAAATACCGGGGCCATTGTCGGCAATCACAAGCGCTAGGTTGTTTTGAGTCTGACTTACTGTTGCACTAATCCAGGGTTCGGCCTGATGCGTATTGTGATACTTTATGGCATTCGAGATCAGGTTGCTCAGTACAATAGTAAGCCGGCTTTTATCTACAATTACTTCGCTCACTGTTATGTTCTTATTGAAAGTAATGCGTTCGGCCCCATCCAGAAATTTAAAATTCTCGGTAACATCATCCAGGAGTTTCTCAACATTCACCGGTTCTTTCAGAATTTCTGTTCGGGCATTCCGGGAGTAGTCAATGATATCGTTGATGAACGAATCCAGCTTGTCAACACGCTCAGCCATCATGGCCAGGTACTGCTGAATATGCGGATCGCGCGTATCATGCCGGGCGATATTTACGAGGCCTTTAATAGAAAGTAGCGGTGAACGCAAATCGTGTGACGTGCTGTAGAAAAACCGATCGAGTTCGGCATTGGTTTTTTCAAGATTATCATTCTTCTCCTTAACCTCATCGGCCAGGATATGAAGGCGCCTCTCGGATTCTTCATTGACATTAAGGATAAAATTGATGCAGATCACCAGTATAAATGCACTCGACCCCAGGTTTATCAGAAAAAACATCTCTACGTTGGGCGCTTCTATTTCATACGGTCCGATCAGATCAAAGTCAGTAAGGAATAAGCTAAACTGCAAAGCCGCTGAAAGCACCACAAAGAAAATACGCATCACACTTTCAGACCGGCCAAACACGCCCATCGAAATAGCCATCAGCGGAAAATAGAAAAGATAGATCCCCACTTCGGCCGGCACCAGGCAGGCATAAACAACAAAGAGCAGATTTAAAAAGCTTAAGCCAATAATTCGGGCAGCATGAAATCGCCCGCGTTTATGCAGCAGGAAACAAGTGAGTAAAATGATGGTAATACTGATGTCAAGGAAAGGCGCTTCATCAGCTCCGGCAATAAGATCCTGCACAAAGTGGAACAGGCTCATTACCACAGCGAACAGGGCCACGCGCTCAAAAAGCGTTCGCCTCTTTTCGCGTGCGAAGTCTTCGATTGCTTCTATCGTGCCAATTTTTTCCACAGAATATTTCCTACGAAGATAGTACCAGCCTATACCTCCTTCACAGGGTTGCACGAACGAAGGCTACGTATGTAAGGTTCTTTCGTAAAGCCCTATAAATGAATCGGCCGGTTTGCCGTTGCTGCAAGACAAGCCTCCTTTACAGCCTCCATATACGTTGGGTGTGCATGCGACATTCTGGCTACATCTTCTGCCGAAGCCCGGAACTCCATAGCCGTTACTCCGGCTGCAATCATATCGGCAGCGCGAGCACCAATGATGTGAACGCCCAGAATCTCATCGGTTTGTTTATCGGCCAGTATTTTCACCAATCCATCGGTATCCATGCTGGCACGCGCACGACCCAGTGCTTTGTAAGGGAAGTTGCCCACTTTGTAAGCGCGACCATCCTGCTTGAGTTGCTCCTCCGTACTACCCACACTGGCAACCTCCGGCCAGGTGTACACCACTCCGGGTATCAGGTTATAATGCACATGAGGTTTTTGCCCGGCAAGTTGTTCGGCAACGTAAACGCCTTCTTCTTCAGCTTTGTGGGCGAGCATAGCACCCCGCACTACATCACCAATCGCCCAGATGTTATCAACTATGGTTCTCAGGTGATCATCAACCGGTATCTGACCTTTTACGGTTTCGATACCTACTTTCTCAAGACCGAGTCCATCGGTGTAGGGTCTGCGGCCAATGCTTACCAAACAATAATCACCTTTAAACTCAAGGGCAGTGCCACCACTTTTGGGTTCAGCCTTCACGACTACTTCCTTACCGGTATTGGTAACGGCTGTTACTTTATGTCCCAGAAAAACTTCCATGCCTAACTTCTTGGCTACCTTCAGCAACTCCTTGCCCATGGTTCCATCCATGGTAGGAATGAGGCTGTCTAAAAATTCTACCACGGTAACTTTTGATCCCAGGCGTGCATACACTGAACCGAGTTCCATACCAATAACACCTCCCCCAATTACAATGAAATGCTTGGGAACCTCCTTAAGCTCTAAGGCCTCCGTACTGGAGATGATTCGCTTCTTATCGAACGCGGCAAAAGGAAGTGGTGTAGGTTTTGATCCTGTTGCAATAATTACTTTATCAGTAGTAATCGTTGTTTCCTTGCCATCGGTTGCCGTGACCTTAATGGTATTCTTATCCATGAATGAACCAACACCGGTGTGGACATCGATTTTATTTTTCTTCATCAGAAACGCAATGCCGTCTACATTGGCTTTTACTACCTCACCTTTTCGCTTGATCATCTGCCCGATGTTCACCTTAGGTGCCGGAATTTCGATGCCATGTTCTTTGAATGTGTGACCCGCGTTATGAAAATGCTCCGATGAATCCAGTAATGCCTTTGAAGGAATGCACCCTACATTAAGACACGTACCGCCCAGGGTATTGTACTTTTCGATGATGGCGGTTTTAAATCCAAGCTGTGCACAGCGAATGGCTGCTACATATCCTCCAGGGCCTGAGCCAATAACAACGACATTGTATTGCATAGCGATTTCTTTTTTGATGCTGATATAAAAAACTATCGAACAACCTGGTCAACAAATTGCACAAGCAATCAGTCGCAGACGGCTATTCGATAGTACGTATTAAACTCCTAAAATTAATCTTCCCGGATCTTCCAGTAACTCTTTCACACGAACGAGGAAGCTCACCGATTCTCTTCCATCCACAATACGGTGATCGTATGAAAGCGCCAGGTACATTACCGGACGAATTACTACTTCGCCATTCTTAGCAACCGGACGCTCAACAATATTGTGCATACCCAGAATGGCAGACTGTGGTGGGTTGATGATTGGTGTTGAAAGCATCGAACCAAACACGCCACCATTGGTAATCGAGAAGGTACCGCCTTGCATTTCATCAATCGAAAGTTTCCCATCGCGGCCGCGTGTTGCCAACCGAATCACTTCGTTTTCGATCTGATCAAAACTTAACGACTCGGCATTACGAATCACCGGCACTACTAATCCACGAGAGGTGGATACGGCAATGGAGACATCACAGTAATCATGGTAGATAATTTCATCACCGTTGGTCTGGGCATTCACAGCAGGGAATTCTTTCAACGCCACACAAACCGCTTTTGTAAAGAACGACATAAAGCCGAGGCCCACACCATACTTCTCTTTGAATTTATCTTTATACTTGGCACGCAGATCCATTACCGGCTTCATGTCTACTTCGTTGAACGTAGTGAGCATGGCCGTTTCATTCTTCACGGACACCAATCGCTTGGCGATCGTTTTGCGCAGCGAAGTCATTTTTTCTGTGCGCTTATTCCGACCTCCGCCAGCTGAAATAACCGGAGCGGAAGCAGGAGCAGATTTTGTTTCCGTTGGTTTCGAAACCGGAGGCTGCGCCTTCTGTGCATCGTCTTTTGTAATGCGCCCGCCAACACCACTGCCTTGCACCTGATGAGAAGCAATTCCTTTTTCATCCAGAATTTTTGCGGCCGCTGGTGACGGATGACCGGCTGCATAAGTCTTATCTGCAGAAGCAGAAGCCACAGCCGGTGCCGCTGTTTTCGATTGAGCAATCGGAGCGCCTTCCATAATCTCTATACGACAGATCAATCCACCAATGGGTAAAGTCTCTTTTTCTTTCGCCACTATTCGGAGAATACCGCTGGCTTCGGCTGGCAACTCAAATGTTGCTTTGTCTGATTCTACTTCGGCAATTACATCATCGAGATTAACGAAATCGCCATCCTTTTTCAACCAGGTTGAAATGGTTACTTCCGTAATCGATTCACCAACAGCCGGCACTTTCATTTCTTTCACACCACCGGTGGCCTTTGGTGTTTGTGAAGATGTACTTACCGGAGGTGTTGTAGCAACTGGAGCAACAGCTTGCCCATTGGATTCAATTTCACAAATCACCTCACCAATAGGAACGGTCGAACCTTGTGGCTTTACAATTTTCAAAATGCCTGCGCTCTGAGCAGTAAGTTCAAAGGTGGCTTTGTCTGACTCAAGCTCTGCGATGACTTCATCAAGCTGAACTGCGTCACCATCTTTTTTTAACCAGTTAGCGATAGTTACTTCAGAGATCGACTCTCCTACTGTAGGAACCTTAACTTGTAATGCCATGCGATATCTTTTTTGATGTTACTTAAATTTCAAATGCTTTATTGACAAGTTTCTCCTGTTCCACTTTGTGAACTTTCAGGTAGCCGGTAGCCGGAGATGCACTCGCTTTGCGCGACACAAACTCCAGATCATACTTCGGCATCATGCGCTGAATGTACGATTGAGCGCCCATATTAGCAGGCTCTTCCTGTGCCCAAACCAATTTAGCGTCCTTGTATTTTTTCAATACGGCTTTTAATTGCTTTTCGGGGAAAGGATGAAGTTGCTCCATACGTACAACGGCAGCGTCTTTTGACTTTCGCTTTTGCTGAACCTCTGCTAGGTCGTAGTAAATTTTTCCGGTACACAAGATCACACGCTTAACCTCTTTGGCCGAAACAGAAGCATCATCCAATACTTCCTGGAAAGTACCTGTTGTAAAATCTTTCAACGGTGAAATCACAGCTGGATGCCTGAGCAGTGACTTTGGTGAGAATACAACACAAGGCTTGCGGAACGGCCAGCTTACTTGTCTCCTCAATAAATGGAAGAAGTTGGCAGGTGTTGTCGGATCCGCCACCACAAAGTTGTACTCTGCAGCCAACTGTAAGAATCTTTCCGGGCGACAGCTTGAGTGCTCCGGCCCCTGACCTTCGTAACCATGTGGCAACAACATCACCAAACCATTCATGCGTTGCCATTTTGACTCTGCACTCGACAAGAACTGATCGATTATTACCTGAGCTCCGTTCACAAAATCACCAAATTGTGCTTCCCAAAGTACTAGCGCCCGAGGTGAAGACATGGCATAACCGTATTCAAATCCAAGCACACCAAACTCGGAAAGCAATGAATTGAAAATATGAAACTTCTCAGTGCCAACTGTATTCAACCCGCAGAAAGGTTCGTTTGTATTGGCATCAAAGAAATAAGCATGACGGTGTGAGAATGTTCCGCGCTTCACATCCTGACCCGACATTCGCACTGGAGTTTTCTCGGCCAGCAATGAACCATAGGCCAACAATTCAGCTTCAGCCCAGCCTAATACTTTTTCTTCAAAGAAAGCAGTGTGTCTGTCTTTCAATAATTTCTCTATTTGCTTTAAGGGTTTGAAACCTTCTGGAATTGTTGTGAGAGCCTTCCCTACTTTGTCAATAACGCTTTCTTTTATTCCAGTCTCAGGCGATTTATCAAAATCCTCTGGTGTAGCCCAGCGCATTTGCTCCCACTCTTCCTCCATCTTTTGTGGTTTGTATGGAAGAGGCTTCTGCTTCACTTCATTGAGACGATCCTGAAGTTGGTTCCGGAAATTTTTATCCATCTCATCGGCCAATGCCGCATCCACATCGCCACGCTCAATCAATTTCTTAACATAAATCTCGCGTGGGTTGGGATGCTTCGCGATAATGTTATAGAGTTTCGGCTGTGTAAATTTCGGCTCGTCACTTTCATTGTGACCGTGCCTGCGATAACAAAGCAGATCAATGAAAATATCCTGACCAAACTTAACCCGATATTCAACGGCAAGGTTAGCAGCAAAACTCACGGCTTCGGCATCATCACCGTTAACGTGAAGTACGGGCGCATCCACAATCTTCGCGATGTCTGTACAATAAATACTGGTGCGGGCATCATCGTAGTCGGTGGTGAACCCAACCTGATTGTTAATCACAAAGTGAATGGTCCCGCCTGTAGTATACCCTGGCAACCCCGACATTTGAACCACTTCGTACACAAGTCCCTGACCAGCAAGAGCCGCATCACCGTGAATCAAAATGGCCATGCCCTTTGAAAGATCGCCTTTGTATTCATCATCAATCTGACCGCGCGTGTAACCTATTACTAAGGGATCAACCGCTTCAAGATGTGACGGGTTAGGGGTAAGCTTTACATAAATCTTTTTACTCGATGGTGTATTGATATGACTGGAGTACCCCAGGTGATACTTCACATCACCATCGCCCATTGTTTGCTCAGGGCTCACGTTACCTTCAAACTCGGTGAAGATTTGTTCGTAGGTTTTGCCCAGGATGTTTGTCAGTACATTTAAACGACCGCGGTGAGCCATGCCGATCACTACTTCCTTAACATCCAGTTCAGCAGCTTTATTAATAATAGTTTGTAATCCGGGAATAGTATTTTCACCACCCTCCAACGAAAACCGCTTTTGTCCGAGGAATTTCGTATGCAAGAAGTTCTCAAATACTACGGCCTCATTTAGCTTGGTTAGTATTCGTTTCTTCTCTTCCTTATCCGGATTGTATTCAAAGTATTCCTTCTCGCATTTTTGAAAGAACCATGCACGAACAGCATCGTTGCGGATAAAGTTGTATTCAAAACCAATGGGTCCTAAGTAGATAGCTTTCAACCTTTCAATAATTTTCCGCAGCGATGATTTCGGCATTCCGATTTCAGAAGCTACATCAAATTCGGTATCCAGGTCGGCATCGGTCAGGCCTACACTCTTGTGATCGAAGTTTACGTGGTGGTTTCTCCGCTCACGTACCGGATTTGTTTTTGAGGTCAGGTGGCCAAAAGAGCGGTAGGTAAAAATCAGGTTTCGAACCTGCGTTTCCTTAATTGACAAGGAATCAACTGTTGTTGAACCATTGCCACCCTCACCGTAACGTTGTTGGTTGAAATCATACCCCTCAAAAAATTTCTGCCAGGTGGCATCAACGGATGAAGGGTCTTTCTTGTAGTTTTGGTAGAGTTGGTCAAGATAACCAACGTCTGCATTGGAGATGTATGAATAATTATCCATGATT
>Ga0315910_10000762_pt1 | contig 31044 bp, 28 predicted proteins | sample EdamamesoilMG_FD_204470 | JGI IMG/M metagenome (GOLD analysis project Ga0315910, IMG submission 204470) | Garden soil microbial communities collected in Santa Monica, California, United States - Edamame soil | ecosystem: Environmental > Terrestrial > Soil > Garden | place: USA: California... | reverse complement strand
TGACCTTGGATGACGCCGTTCCCGTCCACCATCCCGGCGTTGCTCATCGGTCTCGTATGGCTCGATACGCTCTCTCTTCGCGTCTTGGTCTGGTGGACGCTAACAGCGTCCTCCAAGGTCAGAATTCATCGGTCGGGGCACTAGTGCCGCGTCACTCCACCCAGGGGTTCGACCAGCGAGGGTCGGCCAGGAACGTCTCGTCGGTGAGGGCGTCTAGGAACGCGAGGACGTCGTCGCGCTCGTCCTCGGTCAGCTCGAACCCCACCAGGAAGCCGCTCTTGTGCGGGTTTTGGGACCCGTCTCCCGCGAGGGGACCGCTCTCGATGAGGCGGCCGCCGCGTTCGTAGATCTGAAGGACTTCTTCGAGGGTTTCGACGGAGCCGTCGTGCATGTAAGGCCCCGTGACAGCGACGTTCCGCAGACTCGGAGGTCGAAACGCTCCCATGTCTTTGGGATCGAGCGTGATCTCGTAGACGCCGCGGTTGCCGAACGGATACGCACCCTCGGCGTCCAGGTTGTAGAGGCCAATGTTGTGCCACGAAAGTGGCGGGTGCGCGGTGCGGGCGTGGCGGATCGCCTGCGTCTGAGCGAACCCGCCGTGGCAATGATGACACTCGAGGCGCTCGGAAAAGAAGAGCGATGCGCCGCGCTTGGCACTCTCGCTCAGCGCGGTGGCGTCTTCGCCGTAGTAGTAGCGGTCGTAGGGCGCATCCAGAGACACGAGCACGCGGAGGAAGCTCGCGAGGGCCTGGGCGATGTGGTGCGTCGTGAATGCATCTTGCTCTCCGGGAAATGCGTGGCCGAACAGAACCGGGTAGCGGCCGTCGCTGCGAAGGCGGGCGAAGATCTCCTCTTCATGACCCGCGATGCCGAGTTCGACGGGTTCTTGGCTGAGCAAGGGGACGAGCACCTGCTCCTCGAGGGTCTCGAGGAGGGGATTGGCCCACGTCAGAGGATACAAGTATCCGATGTTGGCGAGGCCCGCCGCGTTGCGGAGGAGCGGTGTGCCTTCCGAACCGAGCGGTACCGAACGACCATCGGCGAACCCTTGTGCCTGTCGATGACAGGTCTCGCACGACATCGTGCCGTTGACAGAGAGGCGTGGGTCGTAGAAGAGATGGCGGCCGAGCTCGACCTTCTCGAGGGTCAGTGGGTTGTCCGCGGGAACGTATGGCGGTGGAAACCCCTCGGGGAGTTCCCAAACCCACGGTGTACCCGCGCTCGCCGGAAGCCCACCCGTGGTGTCGGCGGTCTCGGCCGTGCCCGAGGACGTGCCGAGACCGCTCCCCGTCATCGTCACGCCCAGCCCGCTGGACGTGCTCCCCTCGGATTGCGGGGCGGACTCGCCGGGGCACCCTGCGAGCGCGAGGCACAGCGTTGCGGCCAGGGAGCTACCCCTGTGAACGCCTGAAGACGGTTTGTCCATCACATCCCGAAGCGCAATCGCCCGAAGCGACGTCGAGGCCCAGCGCGGAGAAGGGGGAGCGGCACGCGTCGTCGGTGGCCTCGAAATCGAACGAATGGCATCCGCCAGGGTTGCCGGTCTGAGGATCGGGTGGCGCACCGAGATCGACGTCGCGAAACAAGGCCGAGAGATCCACGTGAATCACGTCGTTGGTGGGATCGAAGGGGAGGTCGATGGACGGGCGAGACGGGCGACCGCAGGTCGTCGCGGGCGGGAGGTGAGCGGGGCCCCCTTCGTCCGAGCACGGAGCACCGGTGCTTCCGAGGTGGAAGCTCCAGGCGTTTGCGGCACCGTCGACCTCGACCGAGAGATCGGCGCGCATGAACATGAAACCATCGCGCCAACTCCAAAACATCGATGATTCGTTGAGCGGGGGATCCGCCAGCGTGCTGTCGATGTGATTCTCCGACGGGGCGACTCCCACGTCGAAGCGGAGGCGACCGTAGTCTCCCGAGGGCACCGTGCCGAGCACGCGATCGTTGGTCGCCGTGGTGTTGGCGGCAGAACAGCGGCCGGTTGCGTTCTCGTAGTCGAGGAGGACCGTGGTGGCATTTTGCCAGGCGTCGTCGTCCGTCAACGCGATTGGAATGGCCTCGCCGCTTTGGCGAACGATATGGAGATTCGAGAGGTAGATCCGTGCGTCGGCCAATTGGACGGGATGTCCGCCGACGCCCGCGCCAGGAAACACCCGGTCGCAAGCCACCGGTTCGCTGCCCCACATCCCCAGGAAGCGAATCTCGAGCGGCATCTCGCCCGGGTCTGCCGTGCTTGCGTCCATGGTGACGTCGCCATCGTCTCCGGCGCAGCCCAGCTCCAGAAGTCCGCAGACGATGACGATGGGGTGAACTCGCATCTCGAGCTCCGTGCGATCAGGTCGCTCAGGGGTCTTCGCCAAAGGAGAACACGGTGTGGTGATCGGTGGCGCCGAACCCTTCGAAGGTGGCACCGCCCGGGAGGTAGATCCGGTCGTCGACGACGGCGGCCGCGTAGCCATGCCGCGGGATCAGCATGTCGGGGAGCGCTTCCCAGCTGTCGCTTACGGGGTCATACGCCTCGACTTCATGGAAGATCCCATCGACGTCGGCGCGGTTGCCCTCACCTCCGAAGACATAGATTCGACCGCCGAGGACGCCCCCGGCCGCGCCTCCTCGTGGGGTGAGGATGGGCGCCCGCTCTTGGTACGTTTGCGCGATGGGGTCGTAGACCCAAGACTCGAGTTCGAGGCCTGCGATGCCGTTGGCGCGGCCCGAGACGATGTATGCGTTGCCGTCGATGCCGGCGGCCAAGCAGTGCTCGCGCGGCTCCGGCAATGCGGGAATTGGATCCCACGTATCGGTCGTCGTGTCGTAGGCGTGCGCCGTCGCCAAGGTCATGTCGCTTGCGCCCCCGAACAAGAAGATCGTGGCGTCGACCACGGCCACGCAAGACGAGCCCCGCTCCGTCCCGGTCGGGAGCGACAGTCGCGGCATCCATGCGTCCTCGACCGGATCATACGCATAGGTTCGAGGATCTGCGGTTCGTAGGCCCGGTCCATAGTGGAAGCCCAATACGTACAAGAGGCCATCGACGACGGCCACGTTGGGGTGGTGGAAAGGCTCCGGGAAATCGGCTGCGTCGCGCCACGAGTCCGTCTGCGGCGAATAGACCTGGACGCTCCGCGAGACATCGGGTGTGAAACCACCGAGGACATAGATCTCACCATTGAGCGCCGCCGCTCCGTGCTCTTGACGCACGGTGGGAAGCGACAAAAGCACCTCGTGGACCGGGGAGCCCAGGCCGTCCGTGTCTTGTTCCGTAGTTTCGTCCGAGCCTTCGTCGAGGTCCGCCGTTTCGCTTCCCGAGGGCATGAGCGAGTCTCCGGCCGTGGTGATGTCTCCGCCGTCGCTCGTGGACCCGGAGGTAACCGCCTCACTTTCGCTCGTGGATGGCTCGCTCGACGGTCCCTGCGTGGTTTGGCCCGTCGATGTCACGTCCGCATCCGCGGAGCCGGAACTCGACCCCGTTTCGTCTCCGGGTCCGCTCCCCGATTCCGAGGTGCCGGAGCCTGCACCGCCAGCATCTTCCGCGCTTCCAGAGGCACAGGCGCAAACGAGGCACGGCGCGACGAGTATGAGGCGAATCCACGACACGTGTGGATTGTGCCCGTCACCTTTGCGAGATCGCAAGCTGTGGCTGGGTGCGCGGAGCTGAACCGCGTAAGACCACGATGAACCGCCAAGATGGCCGTCGCCATCGCAATTCGCTCAACGTGGAGGCGCGTCAGCGCGATCATGCGCGAATCTTCGATCACGTAAATGGCGACTCGACGCCAAGAAGTCCGAGCCACGATCGGCGGGTCGTTGGTTTGACGCGAGTCGTCGTGCGGGTGCTCGACGACGCGAATGCAACGCGCTCGACCAGGTCGCGTATGGCGGTGTAGGTTCATATCCGCGGGCCCCGGAGAGTTTGGGAGGTGCTCGATGCGCGGTGTGGTCGGCCCGTGCACGTTGTTCTCGCCCGCCCTGGGGACTCGATCCGCAGCGGGGGGTTCGTGCTTGACGGAACTCGCGGCGGTCGAAAAGCTCTCGAGTGCTGGGTTTGGAGGTGCGTCCATGAACTTGAAACATTTGCCGCCGTCATTGCTCGTCGCTCTGGGTCTCGGATGTGAACCGAGGTTGGTCGTGGAGTCGGACACAGAAGGCGTGGAATCGGGCGATTCAGGGAGCGGTTCGGGTGGGACGGAAGGTTCCTCGGATTCCTCGGATTCCGGGGGGCCCGGCACCGCGGAAGTCGAGACGGGACCCTGCCTGAGCGTCCCGCCCGAGGAGACGTCGGCGGGGCCGTGCCTGGGGGTGACGCCCGAGGACTCGACGACCGGGCCGTGCCTCATCGCGCCCATCACCGAGGGCGAGCCCTACACGACTGGTCCATGCCTCGATGTCGAGCCCGATACGACGTATGGTCCGTGCCTGAGCACGACACCCGAGGAGACGGGATCGTCCGGATCGAGCGGTGGAACGCAGGACGGGAGCTCCGACGAAACGTTCGGAGGGAGTGACGACACGGGGTCGTCGGGTGTGACCGCCCGAGCGCCGGCGCGCGCGGCCGTCATCGAGCGCCTCCGGGCTGCAGGGGTCCTTCCGGCGGATGTCGTGCGCACCCTCGGTGGCAAGAAGGAGGCCTGAACATGGGGTCGATCCCACGCCTCGACTTCGAGCTCACGCCAGCGTGCGACCACCGCTGCGCACACTGCTACAACGTCTGGACGGCGGAGGAGGGCGACGCCCAAGCCGGCTACGACACGCGCGGCCAGCTTCGCACTCCGGCCCTCTTGGAGATGATGACCAAGGCGGTGCGCGAGACCGGGGCGACCCACCTCACGATCACCGGGGGCGAGCCACTCCTGCGCAAGGATGCCCTGGACATCATCGACCACGCGGGTCGTCTGGCGCCGAGCGTCAGCCTGATCACGAACGGCAGTCACGTCGATCGCGACACCGCGTCGCGACTGCGGGATGCTCGCGTGAGCTCCGTGCAGCTCACGCTGCTCGCCGGCAATCGGGAGCTGCACGATCGGCTCAAAGGCGCCGCGTGTTTCGAGGACACCGTGCGGGCCGCCGCGAACCTCGGCGCCGCCGGGGTGTTGGTGCAAGTGTGCTTCGTCGCGATGCAAGAGAACTGGAGCGCGTTCGAGGACGTGCTCGAGCTCTGCTACGCACTCGGTGTGCGGCACATCGCCTACAACCGGATGTCTCCCACGGGCGGCGCAATCCATCACGTTGCGCGCTTGATGCCCACGGTCGCTCAGATCGAGCACAACTTGGCGAGCGCCGAGCGACTCGGGCGAACGTACGGGATCAAGGTTTCGACGGCGATGCCCATTCCGCCATGCCTCATCCGCATGGAGCGGTATCCGTGGGTGAAGTTTGGTTTTTGCAGCACCGACTCGGAGGCGCCCAACATCGTCATCGACGGGAAGGGGAATGTGCGAAGCTGCAACCTCTCGTCGGGGATCCTCGGGAACATCCTCGAACAATCTTGGGACGAGATCGCGCAGAACCCGTACCCGCGCAAGTTCAAGCGCAACGTGCCCGAAATGTGCCGTGGGTGCGCCTATGAGTCTTCGTGTCAAGGTGGCTGCAAGGAATCGGCGTTCGCGACGTTCGGAGATCATGCACACCCCGAGCCGCTGCTGTGGCTCGCACAGCGGGCGCAGTTCCGTGAGGAAGTCGCCGTCCGTGTACCGCAGGCCGAGATCCCGCTGCGTCGCACGGGCCCGCGGCGGCGCGTCGCCTTGCCGGTGATCGCGTGACCGCGCGTTCGCCAGCCGTCGTCCTCGTTTCGCCGGGGATCATCAAGTGGACCGACATGGACTTCGGTCTGCCTCACCTCGTCAGCATGGGGGGAGTCTTGCGCGAGCGGCTTGGCGTTCGCGTGGAGTTGCTCGACCTCAACTATGAAGGCGGCGACCACCGTACGCTGCTGCGGACGATCGAGGAGCTCGGTCCGCTGCTCGTCATCGGGCTCTCGTGCTACTCGAGCTTCGACTACATGCGCGTGATGGCGCTCGCCCGGTTCTTGGCCGAGCATTTCCCCGGCGTGCCGCTCGTCACTGGGGGGTATCACGCGAGCGCCCTGCCGGAAGACGTGGTGTTCGAGGGCTCTCCGTTCGACGCCGTGATCGTGGGGGAGGGCGAGCTCCCGATGCTCACCCTCGTGGAGGAGTTGCTGGGAAACGGACGCCTCTCGCGGCGGCGCTACGGTCCTGCGCAGATCGAGGACCTCGACACGCTTCCGCCCTACGCATGGGACCTACTCCACCGCTACTGGCCCCGCGCGACCGATATCGGTCGCAAATTTCAGATCTACTTCGCGCGGGGATGTCCCTACCATTGCACATTCTGCATGGAGCGCGCCAAAAGTGGGTACACGTGGCGCGCCTACTCGGCGCCACGGGCCATCGACGAGCTGCAGCGACTCGCGAAGGTCACGGACCTCGGGCAGTGGGTCGTGAACATTGCCGACCCTCTGTTTGGATTCAAGCGGCGCTGGCGTAGAGAGGTGCTCGAGGGGATCGTCCGACACAACCTATTGCCGCGCCAGTACTGGACGCTCACGCGGTCCGACGACCTCGAAGATACCGATGTCGAGCTGCTCGCGAAGGCTCGATTCTCGCTTGGGATCGGGCTCGAGAGCGGTAGCCCCCAAATGTTGACCCTCATGCAGAAGGGCAACAAGCCAGGAGCGTATCTCGAGGCGATGCAACGGCTCGCTCGGCTATCCTTGCGCTACGGACTCAACTGGGCCAGCAACGTCATCGTAGGGCACCCTGGCGAGACGTTCGCCTCGATGCGGGAAACCCACGCGTACCTGACTTCGCTCTTCACTTCGGCGAGGCAGACGTGCGGCTGGCTCTCGATCGATCCGTTCCGGCTCTACCCCGGTGCGCAGGTGCACGAGGAGATGCGGGCGTACTCGGACCGTCACGGCACTCATTTCTATCACCCGCAATGGTGGAAGAGCTGGTACGACGCCGCGTTTGCGGCCGAACACCTCGATCCGAGCCGCGAGGTAGACTTCGCCGCCCGGGTGGAGTTCATGCACGCCGCGTACGGGCCCTTGCTCCGCGAGATCCAGACCCGATTCGTCGGACAGGGGCGCAGCGTGGATCGGGTGTTTCGCCGCAGCCTCGAGGAGCAGATCCAGCAGATGAGCAGCGAGCGCAAAACTGCCACCTTGGAGCGGGCGCTCCGGGCCAAGCGGGAGCTCGCTCGCGAGAGTGCCTCGCCTCGCACGACGCCGACGATCGCGTTTCCTCTGGGTCTACACGTCCGCGATCGCTGGATCCGTGCGCGCGAATCGGCGGTTCGCAACCTGCTGCAAGACGGCGTGCTGCGGACGGCCGCACTCATCGAAGCGTTGCTCCAGACCGGGCCCGAGCGCTACATGAGCGAGCAAGATGCCGTCGCCGTACTCAACCACCGCCACGCCGAGGGCGCTGCGGAAGGCGAACTCGCGGTGTCGCTCGGCATGGGGACGCTGGCGCTCGGTCTCGAGGCGTTGGAACCGGCGCTCGGCGATGCGCTCCTCGATCTGACCGCGCGCAGCGGATATCTGACTGCGCTCTTGCAGCAGCTGGTCGGGCCGCGCGGGCGGGTCGATACGCCGCAGGCCCTCGGCGTGTCTCCGAGGGGGCTCGGCGGCGTATCGGGTCGTTGGGACGGGATCTGGATCGGCGCCGCGATCCCACGCGTGCCTCGCGGGTTGATCGAGCTTGTCGAGGACCCCGACGGTCGCGTGATCGCGTTCGTAGGACCACGCTTCGCGCCGCAAGATCTTCTGGCGCTCACCCGCCACGGCGAGCGATGGAGCGAGCGGACCGTCGCGCGTGTTCGCGTGCCCATCTTGGCAGGGCCGGGCGGGTGGCTCTCCGCGCCGCGACCAGCCCCGCTCGTGGCCGAGTGATTCTAAATTCGCCCGACCCCCGCGTTGGCCTGGACGATTGCGGGAACCGATGCGGCCGGGTCGACTTCATAGTCGTAGGGTACGGAGACGCTGCCCGTCGAGCGCACATCGGGTCCGGCAGGGACTTCGTCTTCGGTGGCCTCCCAGACGACCGAGGGGTCGAACACGTTGTCGCGGACTTCGTAGACGGGCGCGTTCTCGAGAAAGAAGAAGGTGCCGAGCGGGTTTCGTGACTCGGTAAAGAAGTTACCCTCCACCAGGATCGAGGCTCCGTTTCGTACGTTGAGTCCGGTGCCCAGGATCTCGCTGAAGTAGTTGTTGTAGAAGTGTGCCCGTGCCTCGCGCACGAGGTGCGTGCGCGAGTTGATGTTCTCGTACCAGTTGTGGTGGAAGGTGAGATCGGTCGAACCATCGTCACCATCGTCGTTGGATCCCACCAAGCCCCCACGGCCGGAGTCGTGCAAGTGGTTGTAGGAGACGGTGATGTTGGTGCAGTTGTCCTTGAAGTCGATGAGTCCGTCGTGTTCCTCGCCCTCGGTGGTGGAACCGTAGATCTCATTGTGATCCACCCAGACCCGGTCCACGTTCGATTCCATGCCAATCGCGTCCCCGCCGTTGGAAGGCGTGTCGGTGTTCGACTTCCGCACGTTCCTGATGGTGAGGTTTTGGATGATGATGTTCGAGGCGTCCCGGATGTGGATTCCGACTTGATCGAGTACCCCGCGGGTATCGACACCAATGACGGAGATGTTGCGGATGCCCTTGAGTTCGATGACCCCGTCGTCCGTGTCGCAGGCCCCCGACTGCGACGTGGTATTCCCCGGGGTGATCGTGCCGTCGACGAGGATTTCGAGCGGCGTGTCCTCGGACGCGCGCTCGCAGATCGCACGGTGGAGTTCGGTGCCCGTGGACACCGTGACGCGTTGGCCACCCTGACCCCCCGTGGTCTCGCCTCCGAACCCCTCGGGGGTCGCGGGGCGGATTCCGACCTCGGGCATTTCGTAGCCGGTGGAATCGTCGTCTTGGGTGGCGCTTGGATCGATCCCTGTCGAAGCCTCTCCGGAAGTCGTGGCGCCCTCGGGCGACGTGTCGTCCTCGGGGGCGGTCGAGCCCTCGTCTTCGCCGCTCGACGTGCTCTCGTTCCCGGGTTCGCCGCTCGACGCGCTTGCGCTCGAACCCTCGTCGTTCGCGTTGCTTTCGCTCCCGTCGCTCGCGTGCTTTCGCTCTCGTCGAGGGGGTCCTCCTCCGAGTCGCTCGATTCGGAACCCCCATCGTCGCCGGTCTCCGTGCGGTCTGCCGGTCCCTCGTCGGGGAGTTGCGCTCCGCAGGCGACGCAGGACCCGAGCAGCAGCGATGTGCGAAGACCTCCAAGGTGCCTCATGCGGGGGGAAGTACCGCGACCCCCCGAGAACGTCTCAGGTTCGCTCGTGGATTCTCCGTGGGCGCGGCTACGTGCCCGTGGCGCCGACGCGACACCGTCTTGAGCGCATGAGGTCGAGACGTCCTGCTCAGCCCGCGAATCGTGCGCTGAACAGGACGAAGTTCGTTGGCCGATCGTAGACGAACACGAGGAAGGGTCGATCCAGCTCGACCGTGAGGTCGGTCTCCAGGGCGCCCGAGTCCCAGTTCTCGTTCGCCGTCGCGGAGGTCGCGGCGACCCCGTACTCGTCGATCTGGAGCGCGGCCCCGTGAAGCATGCTGCGCAAGGTGAAGAGCGGGCAATCGAGGCCGAGCAACGGGTAGTAGTCGATGGATTGCGACGGGATGTCGACGATGGGCATGCGGAGATCGACGGTCATGGACGTCGACGATCCGATCGCGAGATCGACGTCGGCGGGGGTGAGCGTGTCCGTCAACGCTTCGAGCGTCACGCCGCTATCAGGCTGCGGTGCGAGCAGGAGCACCGAAAGGTCTCCCTCCCGCAAGGGGAGCTCGATGCTCGACCATGTTTGCGCCTCGTAGACGCGTGCATTCGTGGCGGTCCCGATGCTCGGGAGGTCGCGTACATCTCCCGTTTGGACCTCGAAGTCCATGTTGCCCCGGCGCTCCATCGCGGCCACGTTTGCAGTCCCGCGCCCGCGATGCGCTCTGGCGTAGCCTCTCCCGAGGGGGCGACCGATGGGCCTTGCACCCATCCAGCCTCCTCCGCGGCGGGAAGCGCCTCGCACTCCGCGAGCGGTCCGGGGTCTGTTTCCGTGTCGGTTCCGGAGCTCGGATCCGTGTCGGTTTTGGCGCGTGAGGCGGGGCCTAGTACGCCTTCGCCATGAGCACGCGCTGCGCCGAAGGCTGGCCCGTTTTGATGCAACGGCCTGGGCTGACCTCCGGGCCGTATCCCGCGTGGGGAATGCAGCGGATCGTGACCCGCGTCTCCGTCTTGATCGCGGCTTCGGTCTGCGCGGTGCCGTCCCAGTGGCACCACGCGAACGTGCTGTTCTCGCCGGAGAACACCTCGAGGAACTGATCCCACGTGTCGATCACGACCGTGCGCTCGGTGAGCCGCTGCTTGGCCTGCGCGAGCAGTTCTTCTTGATAGGTCTGCAGGCGCGCACGGAACGTGGCGACGAACTCGTTGCGATCGAGGAACAGCTTGCCGGTTCCGGCCGCCGTGTCGATGCGCATCTTCACGGCGACCTGGCCCTTGGCGAGGTCCTTGGGCCCAAGCTCGATGCGCAGCGGCACCCCGCGTCGTTCCCAGTGGTAGTACTTCGCGCCGGGTCGCAGGTCGCGGTCGTCGATGACGACCTCCACGAAATCGCGGAAGCGGCTGCGTGGAGGCGCGAGATCGATGTCCTGCAGCTCGCGCTTGAGCGCCTCGGCGGTCTCGAGCACTTTGCTGCGCTCCTCGTCGCTGCGGTAGATCGGGACGATCACGGCGTGGATCGGGGCGAGGTTGGGCGGGAGGACCAACCCGTCGTCGTTGGAGTGCGTCATGATGAGGCCGCCGATGAGGCGCGTGCTCACGCCCCACGAGGTCTGCCACACGTAGTCGAGCTCTCCGGCTTCGTTCTGGAACTTCACGTCGAATGCCTTGCCGAAGTTCTGACCGAGGTCGTGGCTCGTGCCGGCCTGCAACGCCTTGCCGTCTTGCATGAGCGCTTCGATGCAGAGGCTCTGCTCGGCACCGGCGAATTTCTCGCTGGCGGTCTTGGTCCCGCAGATGACGGGCATCGCCATCATCGTATGGGCAAACTCGCTATAGACGCCGAGCATGCGCTCGACCTCGGAGATCGCCTCGGCATGCGTGGCGTGGGCGGTATGACCCTCTTGCCACAGGAACTCGGTGGTTCGCAGGAACATGCGCGTCCGCAGCTCCCAACGCATCACGTTGGCCCATTGATTGACGAGCATGGGCAGATCGCGGTGACTCGAGATCCACTTGCCGAAGAAGTGCCCGATGATCGTCTCGCTGGTCGGGCGGATCACATAGGGCTCCTCGAGCGCCTCTCCACCCGCATGGGTGACGACGGCGAGCTCCGGGGCGAAGCCCTCCACGTGGTCGGCCTCTTTGGTGATGAAGCTCTGTGGGACCAGCAGCGGGAAGTAGGCGTTCTGGTGACCCGTCTCTTTGAACCGGGCGTCGAGCGAGCGCTGGATCTTCTCCCAGATCGCGTAGCCGTACGGCTTGATCACCATGCATCCCTTGACCACCTTGGCGGGCTCCGCCAAGTCGGCCTCACGAATGACGTCTTGGTACCACTGCGGGTAGTCCTCGTTCCGCGGGGTGATCTTGCCGGTGCTGCGATCCTTGTCGGACATGCGGCGCAGGATGGCCGCGTCCGTCCGCCGGCGCAAGCGCGACTCGGATCGCCCTGCGGTGGCCGCCGCAAGGGCGCTCGATTCGTTGCGCGTCAGCCGACCAGGGAGCGGTTGTTGGGCGGAGGAGCGGGAAAGCGCTCCTTGGGGACGTCCGCGAACGCGGGGGCGGGGCGGGCGAAAAAGTAGCCCTGCATGACGTTGCAGCCGATCCGGAGCAACGCATCGCGCTCTTCGGCGCACTCGACCCCTTCGGAGATCGTTTCGGCTCCGATCTCCATCGCGAAGTCGTGCATGCGCTCGATGAGGCGCTGCTTGACGGGATGCAGGTGGAGATCGCGGATGAGCCCCATGTCGAACTTGATGAAGTCGGGCTCGAGCTCGGCGAGCGCGGTCAAACCGGCATAGCCGCTGCCGAGGTCGTCGATCGCGAGCTGGTAGCCGTGGCGGCGGAGCGTGGCGAAGAACGCTTTGACCCGGCGATAGTCGCGGATCGCGGCGCGTTCGGTGAGCTCCACGACGACGCGTTTTGCATGCGGTGCGAGCGGTCCGGACAACGCCTGCTCCAAGAAGGCGGGGTCATCGAGGTCGTTCGGATGCACGTTGATGAACATGAGAGGCGCGTTGCTGGCGTCTACGGGAACGCCATCGAGCGACACGCCGATGAGGTCACGCAGCACGCGGCCGAGCTCCCAGATCTTGTTGGTGCGTTCGGCGGCCGCGAAGATGACGTCGGGGAAGCGCAGCGCGTCGAGCGTGCCCCGGCACAAGGCTTCGTGCGCGATCACGCGGCCGAGCACGACGTCGACGATGGGCTGATAGTGGAACACGAAGGCGCGCTCCCGCAGGGCGCGCGTCATGAGCTGCGCCGAACGTTGCCGCTCCCGCGCTGCCGGGTCGCACGCGCCGAGTTGGGCATGGTGCAACGCGCGTGCGTAGGAGCGCAGCGGATCGGCGACCCCGAGCGCCGGGAGGCGTTGATGGGCGATCGTGAGTTCGGCGAGCCGCGCCCGGGTCTGGGCGTCGATGTCGAGCTGGGAGAGGTGGAGCCGCAGCTGGGCGTCGAGCCATTGCTCGAGCGGCTCGTCGCAGGCGAGGTCGGGCCAATCTCCGAGCCACAGCACGAGATCGTCCACGGGCCATTGCTGGATCCCGAACGGACGGCCGAGGTCCTCGAGACAGCGGCGGATGCCCCACGCGGCCTGCTCCATGAAGAGCTGGTGGCCTTCGATTCCGGCGGCCGACTCGATGTCACGGCCGAACGGGAGGTGGACGTACAGCACGTCGATGGTCGCGCCGTCAGCCATCGCAGCCGCAAGGTCCGGCGGAGTCGTCCATGCGTAGCGGATCGGCGGAGTCGTGGACGGGCGGTCACCCATGCGTGAATCCACCATCGGCGGCGGTGAAGCGGGCTTGAGCCGCGCGACCGGGCCGGGTGGAACGCGTTGGTTCCGCCGAATTGGTGGGAAACGTGGTTGGGCGAAACGCGCGCGAAGGGTAGAGATCCCCGATCGAGGGGCCCCAGGACGGACGGCCACGGGGTCGGCCGGACGGGGATCGACGCGGGCGCGGCGGAGCGGCCCCTTGTGGTCGCGCGCAAGATCGGCCGCCTCCCCCACCGCGCCTTCTGCGCTTGATTCGCGCGCGGCAGAACGGCTAGACTTGGACCGTCGTGGTGGGGAGCCTGGCCAAATCCGACCCATTGGGCGTGACCCATATTGGGAAGTATCAGCTCGTTCGCCGCGTTGCGACGGGAGGCATGGCCGAGATCTTCTTGGCGCGCGCCAAGTCGATTCAAGGCTTCGAGAAGCTCGTCGTTCTCAAGCGCATCCTTCCGCAGCACGCCGAGAGCGAAGAGTTCATCCAGATGTTCCTCGCGGAGGCCCGTCTGGCTGCCGCGCTCCACCATCCAAACATCGTTCAGGTCTACGACATCGGGCAGGAGCACGGGGCGTTCTTCTTCTCGATGGAGTACGTGCAGGGGCAGGATCTCCGCACGATCGTCCGCAGCGCTCGCAAGCTCAAGCGAGCGATCCCCATCGAGCACATCCTCCACATCGTCATGGGGGTGGCCGGTGGATTGCACCACGCCCACGAGATGGTCGGCCACGACGGCAAGCCGCTCGGCATCGTCCACCGCGACGTGTCGCCGTCCAACGTGCTCGTGACCTATGGCGGCGACGTGAAGCTCGTCGACTTCGGGATCGCGAAAGCAGCGTCCGCCCAAGTCGCGACGATCGCAGGGACGCTCAAGGGCAAGATCCCGTACATGTCTCCCGAGCAATGCCGAGGCGAGCCGGTGGACCGCCGCAGCGACATCTTCTCCATCGGTACGCTGCTGTGGGAGCTCACGACGGGGCGCCGGTTGTTCTCGGGTGACAACGAGTTCGCGGTGCTCAACCGCGTTGCGAAAGGTGAGGTCCCCAAGCCGAGCTCGGTTCGCCCCGACTACCCGGAAGCCCTCGAGGCGATCGCGATGAAGGCCCTCTCCGCGGAGCCGCGGGGTCGCTACACGACCGCGCAACAGATGCTCATCGACCTCGAGGACTTCGCCCGGGAGTACCGCTTGCCCGTGTCCTCGGCCCGCATGGGGCTGTTCATGGGCGAGCTATTCGAGGCCGAGATCAAAGCCGCCCAGCGCGAGCTCGCCGCAGACAGTGCCGAGGATACGGGGGACTACACGCCCAGCGAGATGCGCTCGCGGGGTGATCGTCCCGCGGGGCTGGCTGGAGCGACGCGCACGACCGTCGATCTCGATGTGCGGCCGATCTCCGCTCCCGGTCGCCGCGGACGGATCGCCCTCGGGATCGCTACGGGTCTGCTCACCGCCGTGGTCGGGGGCATCGTGGGCCTGCTCGCGCTCGAGCCCCCCGCCGCAGTGGAGCCCGCACGGGTCCCACCCTCGCTCGAGGCCCCGCCCGTGGCCGTGGGCACGCCGGAACCGGTCGTGCCCGTGGAGCCCGCGCCGGTCGTCGTTCCTGCAGAACCGGGGACGGCGACTTCGCAAGCGCCCGCGGCCCCCTCGGCGGTGGATCCCTCGCCTGCCGTGGTGGAACCCGCGGTCGTCGACCCCTCCGTGAAGAAGCCCACCCCCCGGACACCGAGGCGGCGTCCTTCCACCCCGCGGAGCGATCGCGGGTCCGCGTCGCCCCACAAAACCGAGTACGATCCAGACTCCGCTCTGCCCCCCGGAGTATGAAGCGCAGGATCGTTCAGAAACTTGGCTCCGCGATCTTGGCGGGGTCGATGTGGAGTCTCCCCGTCCCCGTCGGTGCGATGCCCAAGAGCAGCGAGGCGGCGGCCAAACTGGAGGAGGGCCTCTCGTACTATCGCGACGAGGACTACGCGGCCGCCGTTGCAGCGTTTCGTGAGGGATACGAGCTCGAGCCCGACCCCACGTTCCTCTACACCTGGGCGCAGGCCGAGCGTCTGCGGGGCGAGTGCGCCGAGGCGGTGCGTCTCTACAACTTGTTCATCGAGCAAGAGCCCCCCGAGGTGCAAGCCCAGGCGGCGCGCGACGGCAAGGCACGCTGCGCCGATGCGCTCGCCGATGGTCAGACCGCGGAAGACGCGGAAGCGCTCGAAGACGAAGACCTCGACACGATCGCGGAGCAGGCGACCGCCGAGCCCTCCGATCTTCCGTCGCAGCCGGTCGAGCCCCCCGAGGTGGGCAGCGACGAAGCCGAGCCGCCGCGTCCGTGGCAACGCGATCCCGCCGGCATCACGCTCGTCGCCATTGGATCCGTGGGCATGGCGACGGGGGCCGGGCTCTTGATCGGCGGCGCCGTGGTCGGAAGCAAGGAGTCGCACAACTACGAAGATGCGCAGACCCGGCCCGAGCGCGCCCGGACGCTCATGACCGCCGGAGGCGTCGTGCTCGGAGTCGGCGCGGCCCTGCTCATCGCGGGTGCGATCCGCTTTGGCGTGCTCGCCAAGCGTCAGAACGCGGCGCTCGTGGGGGCGAGTCTGGATGGCGAGCGGGCGCTTCTGTGGGTGCGCGGTCGGTTCTGAGGTTGAGGGCGCTCAGCATCCAGATTCCAAGGAGCGGCAGCAGGCCCGCGGCGCCCGGGAGACCCATGTGGTGACCGAGCATGGGCGGCGTGTCCTCGAGCACCTTGGGGAGGGCAAACTCGAAGAGCGGGTCGCCATGCGGTGGCGCCTCGGGGCCCGCGGCCGTCGCCACGAGGACTTGGATCGCGCTCACGCCTGCGAGGCACGCGGTCGCCAGTGGCATCGCCTCGAGCGGGCGCCTCAGTCCGAGCGCGAGGAAGGGCAGGGCGGGCACGAGATGCCGCGGTCCCACGGCCGAGCCTCCGTCCCACATGAAGTACGCGGCGTTGAGGGCTGCGAAATAGCCGACGATCGCCGCGGCGAGCGTCGCATCGCGGTCGCGGGCGAAGACGTCGGCGAACAGGCCCCAGGTGGCGAGCAGGAGCACGGGGCTCAAGTAGAAGAGCCCGCGGTAGCGGCCAAACAGGAGCTCGTGCAGCACCCAAAGTCGCGGCACACCGAGGCCATAGTTCGCGCGCATGCCTTCGGCGAACACCGGGTGCGCGACGAAATCGTAGCCGGTCTGCAACGGGGACCCAAACGCGGCCTGATGATAGGCAGCGAGCAAGAGGCCGAACGGAGCGGCCCCGAGCAGCACGGCAACGCCGGCTCGGGCACCGGCCCGCCACGTCGCGAACGACCCGAGCAGTAGCGCGGGGAGGGTCGCCGGATACTCGGTGCACACGGCGAGGCCGAGCGCGGCACCGCAGAGCCACGGGGAAGCCGCGGCGCCACGTCCACGCAGCGGTTGGATCGCGAGGGAGAACGCGAGGATGAGTGCGGCAGCGCAGATCTGGTGGCCGTAGAGAGCCGTGCTGTAGGTGAACGCCGGCGTGGCGAGGGCGTAGATCCACGTCGCACGGTCGGCGAGCGCGGCGGGAAGGCGTAGGCCAAGGATCCGTCGCAGCGCGAACGCTCCGGCGAGGGAAGGTAGGGCGACGGCGACGATGGTGCAGAGGTAGAGCGCGCGCGCGAAGGCCTGGCCGAAGTGCACGTGTTCGCCAGGCCCGGGCTCCCGCAACGGGGCGATCGCCTCGGGCGGTGCGCCTTCGGTGAGGATCCCGAGCTCGGGTCCACGATCGTCCTTCCGTGCTGCGGCGAGTTCGAGGACGGCAAAGGGGATTGCGGCGAGCCACGATGCGCCCGGTGCCTTGTCGCAATAGAAGTGTCCGGCGCGGAAGGCCTTGTCCCCTGTGATCCAGTGCTCGTCGTCGATCTGCACCGAGTGCGACCGCACGAGCGCGCGGGTCAGGGCGAACCGCGAGCTCTGGTTCCATGCCGGTCGCGCGGGGAAATAGACGTAGCTCGCCAGGATCGTGCACGCCAACGTGATCGTGGCGGACGAGCGGGAGAACGGCCCGATCACGGGGTCTTGGCGATGGCTTGCGCGACCAAGCGGGCGAGCTCCTGGCGCGAAGGTTCCGCGGCCTGGGCCTCGGGCGCTTGTGCGAGTCGCTGCAGCATGGGGTAGGCGCCTGCGTAGCGGCGGCCGGGATCGCGGTCGAGGTTCTTGCGCAAGACCTCGCTCAGCTTGCTCGAGAGGCCCGAGACGCGCCGCCCGGACTGGGCGATGTCGAAGCGTTCGATGTTGCCGCGGGTTTGGGCGTCGGTCTCGCCCGCGAGGCAGCGCTGACCCTTGAGCATCTCCCACAGCACGACGGCGACGGCGAAGAGATCCGACTGGGAATCCGCGGGCGAGCCACTCAGACGCTCGGGGGCGAAGTAGGCCAGGTCTCCGGCCATCGCGTCGTCGTTGGCGGGTGAGAGCCAACGGCTGCGCGCGGACCCGAGCCCGCACAGCACGGCATCGCCCGTCGTGGAAATGAGGACGTGCGAGGGGTTGATGTTGCGATGCACGACGGCGAGCAGCTCGGGACCGCTGTCTTCCATGGTCTCGACGCCGTGCATGTGGTGCACCGCGTCTGCGAGCTGGGCGAGGATGTAGACCGCGAGCTCCTTGGCGAGGGGCCGCGGTTTCGCGCCATGGTGCCCGAGCAACGCGGTCAAGGGGACGCCGTCGACGCGGTCCATGACGATGTACGCGACACCGTCTTGCTCCCCCGCGGCGTGGCTCGTGGGGATGCTCGCGTGGTTGAACGCGGCGAGCAGCCGCGCCTCATGCTCGAAGCGCGCGCGACGACGGACGCCCAGCTCCCCGGGACTCGGCATCAGGAGTTTGGCGACGTAGCTCGGGGGTTCGCTCTCCGGCTCGTCGGTGTGGCGGGCCAGGAAGAACCGGCACGTGGCATCCACCACGGACAGTGGGGCGACGAGCCGATATCTGCCGAGGCGCTGCAGTTCCATCTTTGGGCAGTGTGCATGGGCGCGATCGGGCTGTCCAGGCGGCGTTGGATTCGCGGTATCGTCCGACGAGTGCCGCCAAGAGGTTCGCTCCCGGTCGTGATCGTGGGTGCAGGGTTGACAGGGCTGTCGGCAGCATTGCACCTGCGGCGGGCGGGATTCGGTGGCCGGATCGTCCTGATCGAGCGCGACGACCGCGTGGGCGGCAAGACCCAGAGCGTGCGCGAAGCAGGCCATGTCTTCGACGTCACGGGGCATTGGCTGCACGTTCGCGACGAGCGTGTGCGGACCTTGTTGGGAACGATCTTCGCAGCGGGAGATCTCGTCGAGATCGAACGACGCACCGGTGTGTATTGCCGTGGTGTGATGCTGCCGTACCCGTTCCAGGCCAACCTCCACGGGCTGCCGCGCGAGGTCGTGGCGGACTGTTTGGTCGAGTTCGTCGCGGCGCAGTGCCAATCCGCGCGTACCCCCGACGCACCGCTGCGCACGTTCGAGGACTTCGCCGTGGCTCGCTTCGGCCGCGGGATCGCGGCCGAGTTCTTCGTCCCCTACAACCGCAAGCTGTGGGGGCCGCATTTCGACGTCTTGACGCCCGAAGAGATCGCCCGGTTCGTCCCCGTGCCACGCGTCGACCAAGTGATCTCGGGCGCGCTCGGGATCCCGCAAGTCGGACTGGGCTACAACGCGCGCTATCTCTATCCCGCGCAAGGAGGCATCGATGCGCTGCCACGCGCGCTGGCGGACGCGTTGGCGCGCGAAGGGGGTGCGGAGGTGCGGCTCGGGGTCGGCTTGACGCAGCTCGAGCTCACGCCGCAACGGATCGCGCTCAGTGATGGGGGGAGCCTCGATTATGCGTGCCTCATCTCCACCGTCCCGCTGCCCGCGCTCGTCGATGCCTGTCCGCAAGCGGGCCAGGCGGTGGCCTCGTGGCGGAAGGCCTTGCGTTGGGTCCGTTGGCGCTACTTGGACGTCGCCGTCGCTGCACCCGCGCCGATCGAGGAGCACTGGGTCTACGTTCCCGCTCCGGAGCTGCCGTTCTTCCGCGTCGGGATCTACAGCAACGCGCTTTGCGCCATGGCGCCTCCGGGTCATTCGTCGCTCTACGTCGAGCTCAGCGATCGGGACAGCGCCCCGGATCTCCCGCGGGTGTTCGCCGGTCTTGCGGAGCTCGGGGCGCTGCGAGACCCCGCCGACGTGAAGTTTGCCCGGGTCCGCGACATCGATTGCGCGTACGTCGTGTTCGACGCGGAGCACCGGGAAGCGAGCACGGGCATCCTCGACCACTTCCGGGCGCGGGGCGTGCTGAGCACCGGCCGCTACGGCGCGTGGACGTACAACTCGATGGAGGAAGCGATCCTCCAAGGCATGGAGGCCGCGCAATGGGTGATGAGCTGACGCCGCCCGAATGCACGTTCGTGATCCCGGTCTACAACGAGTCCGAGATCTTGCGCGCGAGCGTGCAGGAGCTGGTGGCCGGCGTGCGGTCGCTCGGGATCGCGTTCGAGATCCTCCTCGCGGAGAACGGGAGCCGCGATGGCACGGATGCATTGGCCCAAGCGCTCGCGGTGGACCTGCCCGAGGTCGAGGCGTTCTCGTACCCCGAGCCGAACTATGGCGGCGCGCTCCGGGAGGGGATCTACCGCGCGCGCGGGCGCTTCGTCGTGTGCGAGGAGATCGACCTGTGCGATCTCGACTTCCATCGGCGCGCGCTCGAGCTCTTGCGCGCAGGCGAGGCCGAACTCGTGATCGGCTCCAAGACCATGCGCGGCTCGGCCGACGTGCGGCCGCTCGGTCGTCGTGTGGCGACCCGCGCCTACAACGGAGCGTTGCGCCTCACGCTCGGGTTCCGCGGCACGGACACGCACGGCCTCAAGGCGTTCCGTCGCGAGGCCTTGTTGCCGATCGCCGCGGCGTGCATCGTCGAGCACGACGTCTTCGCGAGCGAGCTCGTCATTCGGGCGCAGCGCGCGGGGCTGAACGTGGTCGACATCCCTGTGCGCACCCGCGAGAAGCGGGCGCCCTCCGTGCACCTGTTGCGCAGGGTGCCGCGCGTCGCAAAGAACCTCGCGCGGTTGCTCGTGTCGATCCACCTCGGCGGTGGGGGCAAAGATGCCAAGTGAACGCGTCCGCCGGACGCTCGTGAGCGTCGACCTCGACGACCTCGCCTGCTACCGCACGATCTATGGGCTCCCCGCCGCGGACGATCCGGAGGTCGTGCTGGAGCACTGCCTGCCGCGCTTCTTGGACCTGTTTGGGGAGCTGGGCATTCGCGCGACGTTCTTCGTGATCGGACGCGTGGTCGATCGCGCTCGCGGTGGTCTCGGGGAGGCCCAGCTGCGGCGGGCGTTGGCCGAAGGGCACGAGCTCGGCAACCATAGTTACGCGCACGCGTACGACCTCTCGCGTTGGCCAGCGGACCGCATCCAGGGCGACCTCCGCCGCAACCATGCGGTGCTCGAGGAGCTCGGCGCGCGACCGTGCGGGTTTCGGGCTCCCGGCTACTGTCACGACGCGGGGGTGCTCTCCGAGGTCGCCAAGCTCGGGTATCGCTACGACAGTTCGTCGCTCCCGTCGTGGTCGTACTACGCCGCGAAGACGGCGATGATGAGGCTGCTGCGTGCGCGGGGCCGTCGCTCGGGCGCGCTCGATGCCGGTATGGCCGCATTCCTCGGACCCAAGGCGCCATTCGTGCACGCGCCCACCGGGCTGTGGGAGCTGCCCGTGAGCGTGAGCCCTTGGGGGGGCGTGCCGCTCATCGGGACCAGCTTGCTATTGCTGCCGGAGCCGCTGGCCGGTGCGCTCCGATGGATCGCCCTGCGTCGCGCGTATCTCCACATCGAGCTCCACGGCCTCGATCTCGTCGATCCCGCGCGCGATCCTTGCCCTCCCGAGCTGCGTCCGATCCCCGAGCTGCGCGTGAGCCTCGAGCTCAAGCTCGCGCGCCTGCGACGGTTGCTGGCCGCCCGCGATGGCTACCTGCGCTTGTGCGACTGGCCCTCGGCCGCAGCGGAAGCGTGAGCGTGCATCGGCGAGAGGAGAGCCCGCCGGAGCAACGTCCGGCGCGGTCAATCGACGGGTCGGCGATCTTCAGCGCAGCGCAGCGCAGCGCACGCGGCCACGCGGCCACGCGGCCACGCGGCCACGCGGCCACGCGGCCACGCGGTCACGTGGTGCGGGTGCGTTTGCGGGTCCGCGGATCGATCGAGCCCTCGCGGCGCGCGGCCATCGTCGCCAACCGATCGGCTTCCTCGTTGCCCTCCATGCCCGAGTGTCCACGCACCTTGAGCAGCTCGAGGCGCGGGAACTTGGGGACCAGGGCTTGGATCGCCGCGATGAGCTCCAGATTCGCCTTGGCCTTCCAGCCGCCGACGAGCACCCCGAGGCTCCAGCCGCTGTCAGTGTAGAGATGGATGATGCGGTCGGCCTCGTCGTCACGGAGGCACTCGAGTGCGCGCAGGATCGCGGTGAGCTCGGCGATGTTGTTCGTCGCGCTGCCGATGTACTCGCTCAGCTCCGTGATCTCTTCGGGGCGATCGATGAACACACCGATGCCCGCAGGTCCGGGGTTCCCCGAACATGCGCCGTCGGTGTGGATGACGATCGCGCTCGCGTCCGCGGCGACCTTGGGCGCCTCGCGGAGGTTCGAGGTGCTGGCGGCCGCCGTGGGTCCTCCGCCCATGTCCGCGTCGTCGATCAGCGCCCCTTCGAGCTCCATGAGGTTCTCGGGCGAGGCGCGATAGGACTTCGTGGCACCGAGCTTGTACCGGACCTCGACGCGGCCGCGATGGACGATCGGCTTGCCCGTCGCGAGCACGCGAACGAACACCGGTTGGCCCTTGAACTCGAATTGCTTCCAAGGCATGCGCGTGGCGAGGCTAGCCCTAGGCGAGCACGCTGACTACCCCGACCGCGCGCGAACGAGCGCCCAGGGGACCGCGAGCGCGCGGCGCGGATTCGGCCCGTGCTTGCTTCACCGCGTGGGCCGACCTAAAAGGAGTCATGCAACCCTCGTTCGCGATCTCGGCCGCTGCGGTGCTGCTCTCGTGCGCTTCGTGCAAGCCCAACCTCGCGGTGGAGCCGGAAAAGCTCATCCCCGACGGCGCGACGATCATCGGCGGGGTCGATGCCAAGGCCGTCGTCGGATCCAAGGCCTACACCGACAACCAGGCGATGATCGAGCAAGGGGAGGGGAAAGCCACCCTCGACGCCCTCCGGGCCTGCAAGCTCGGCCCCGAGACCTGGCAGGGCGTGCTGGTGGGGCTCGACTCGGCCGCGCCGGACAAGAACCTGGCCATCGTGCTCACGGCCGAGGGCCTGGGCCGCAAAGAGAACCTCGACTGCATTGCGGGCAAGCACCAGGAGGCCGAGGGCAAGGCCCCCTGGACGCTGGAGGAGAAGGCCGGCCGCCTGACGCTCAAGATGACCGAGGGCGACCTCACCGGGTTCGTCGTCGATTCCAAGACGCTCGTCGTCGCGGGGCCGGGCTGGACGAGCGCGGTGGAAGGGCTGCTCGCGGGGGCCGAAGGTCAGACTTCCGCCGTCGATGGCAGCCTCAAGTCGATCATGGCGGACGTGAAGAAAGATCACCTTTGGCTCGCCGGGCGTATTCCCGAGGCGCTCTCGCAATCCCCGGTGGAGGGCGCCAAACATGCGAGCGTCGCCATCAACCTCGCGCAGGGCCTCGCGATCGCAGCGCTCGTCGGCTACGCGAGCGCGGAGGACGCCACGACGAAGGCCAAGGCCCTCCAAGACCAGTACGGCCTCGCCAAGACCTTCTTGCAGGGTGCCAATCTCCCCAAGGCCGTCGTCGACGGTGTCCACATCGAGCCGCGTGGTAGCGCGGTCTCCGTCTCCCTTGCGATCAGCGCCGAAGACGTCGAGGCCCTCTCCGCGCGCGCCAAACCCCTGCTCGGCGGCTTGCAATAGCCGAGGATCTCCGCCATAACGCTCGCCCGGTCGCAATGGGCGGCGGGGCGGCGGGTTTCCCGCTGACCATCCCTTGTAGCTGCTAAGGGCGGCGATCATCGAGGAGAGAACGTCATGGCAAAGAGTCCCCTTCAACAGGTCAAAGACCGCTTCGGTTCCAAGGAAGCCTTGGTGGCCAAGGTCGCCGAGCTCGTCGAGCCCCTGCAGTCCGAGTCCGCGGAGGAGCACCTCCGCCGCCTGCGCAACGTCGCCAACCGCAAATTGCTCCGCTTGATCGAGCTTAGCGACAAGGTCAAAGCCGCGGGCGGACGCGCCGGCCTCGTCGCCAAGGTGCTCGAGCTCAAGGCCCAAGGCAAAGATCACGAGTACTCCGACAAGCTCAAGAGCCTCTCGCTCGGCAAGCTGACCGACCTCGCAGGCAGCCTGCAGCGCCGCGCCAAGGCGACCAGCAAGGCCGCCGCCGCCAAAGCAGCCGCCGCCAGCAAGGCCGCCGCTGCTGCGAAGGCCAAAGCCGCCGCGCCGGCGAAGGGCAAAGCGAAGCCCAAGGCCAAGTAAGGCCGCGTTGGGCCGGGCCGGGTGGCCCGGCCCGACTGCGACAGGACGTCCGTGACGCGATCGCGACCGCGGCGTCATGCCCAGGTCTTGGAACGCCCCTGCCGAGCGGCAATAGCCCGCGATTCGTCGAGTTGGCTCGCTCCTTGCTCTCGAGTTCCATCGTATGACCCTACGTGGAATTCTTAGCCTTGCTGTCTCGCTTTCCCTTGGCTTCGTCGCCTGTGACACGGGCGTCGAGGACGACGGTCAGGACTCGGACGAGCGCACCAGCGATACAGACCCGAACGAAACCGACGACACGACCGCGGAAGCATGTGCGGACGCCGTGACGGACTGCTGCTGTTTCGGGCCGACCGAAGCGCAGGGCTCTTCATCCGCCATTCTCACCCCCATTCTTTGTGAGAGCACGGAGCTGTGCCCCACCGTGGGGATCCAGTGCGCCGCCGATGACGAGAAACCCTGGCTCAGCGGCTATGACTGTGACGTCGCGAGCATGCAGCTCACCACCGAGGCCTCGGCGTCCGCCCTCGAGTGCTCGCTCCAAGCGATCGCATCGAACGAGGTCGGGCACGTGTCCTTCGAGGTCAGAGACGGGAGCATCGGAAACACGGATCGGTTCGTTCGGCTGTACCTCACGGGCGCCGGCGAGGCCTTCGCGCTCGAGCAGATCACCAACGACCTCAGTGAGAGCGCGGAGCCCATCGTGCGGATCCCTCTGGCGAGCCAGGAGGAGCGCGATGTTTGTGCCGCGTCGACCGACCTGGCGACGCAGCTTTCTTGCCTCGTCGAGGTCTCCCTCGAAGCAGGCACGACCTGTGAAGCCTCCGGGGCATAAGCAAACTTCTCCGCGTGGATGCCAGGCCCCGCGATTCGAAGCGGCGCTCCAACGCGCGGAGACATTGCAACGTGTTATCGTTGGAACGATGTGGATCTGTCCTCGGCGGATCGCCGTTGCATCGATGCTGCTATGCGCGGCGTGCACGCCTTCCCGGGCCACGCTGCTCGCAGAAATCCGGGCCACGAACGCAACCATCGCGAAGCTCGCCGCACAGTTGGACGCGCAGGAGGCCGCTCTCGACGAGCAAGCGGCCGAGCTCGCGTTGCTGCGAAAGGACATGTCGGCGCTGCGCGCCGACGGCACGCCTCCAACCGAGCCTCCGGCCCCCGAGGAAGACCCCCACATCCACTGTCCGAACCCCTCGGTCTGCGTCATCGATCAGGTTCGGTGGGACGAGTTGCTCAAAGATCCCTCGAGCCTGGCTCGACAATGCCGGTTGGTCCCCCTTCAAGAAGACGGGCGCACACGAGGTTTCAAGATCTTCGGCATCCGTCAAGGATCCCTGCCGCGCGCGTTGGGGCTCCAGAACGGAGACACGCTTACCCACGTGAATGAAATACGACTCGGGTCTGCCGATGAAGTCGTGAAGCTGGCAGCAGACCTGCTCCATACGAAGACCTTGATCCTGACGTTCGAGCGCCGCGGTGAGACGATGAACCGACGTATCGAGATCCGCTGAGCGGAAGATCGCCTGCGTTCGCCTTGGCCCCACGGTGGGGTGAACGTCCAGCTTGCGTCCACGAACTCGTCCCACCCGACCTTCGTGTACGGTGTTCAACACACGCCCCCGTGATGCGAGCAGCAGCCACGGCGCCTTCTCCAAGAGGGGCGACAGTCTCTGCCCGCTCTTCCGTCGTCCTCTTGGTTGGGTTCATCGTGTCTGCCCCTCCGTGTCGTTCCTGCGTGTGGCAGGGGCAGGAGCAGTCCGACCCTGGCAGGCGCATCCCGCCGGGGCTCGGCACTCACGGTCCCAATCGATGCAGGCGTCGCCGCAGGCCTGCCCGTGCTCGCAAGTCCGGCAGCACTCGGGCTCAGCGGGTCGCGATGCACCCACACGGGCCTTTCGCACGGGCATCGCGTCGGAGGCACGGTCCCCCACGCTCGAATCCTCCTCATGTTCCGACGAAGAGCTCATGGCGATCGCCGAGGCACCCACGAGCGCCGCTGCCACAACGAACGTGAGTCGCCACCCGCGGCTTTTGAGTCGCGACTCATCGGTCGCCCCGGCGTAGTCCAAGTGCAGGACGTCCCATAGGCGAAATGAAACCCGCGCAGATTGTCGTCGCTCATGTCGATCCTCGGAATGGGATTTGACGTCCGCGTCCACGCGAGTTTTGGGCGCCGCGATAGAAGGAGCTTCGTCATCAGGGGGTCCGGAGCTGCGATCGATCGTCATTCCTCAATGGTAGGATCATCCCTGCCGGTTGGATGAGTTGTTTGAGGCCGCGAAAGTCTGAACGAAAGCGGCTGTCGTCCTTGTGATCCATGGATCCGAGATCCGTTTGTCGTCCGGCAGGATCCGGCCTGTTGCAGTCCGCTGGGGATCACTCGCGTCCAGACACACCGACACATGCACACGTCGAAGATGGAACTTTTGGACGACGCGCAAGGTGAGGGCGATGGGGTGCCAGATCACGCGGTCGTTCGGTCGACGCGAGGGAGACGGTCGTCACGTAGGAGCGAGAGGGCAAGCGAGCATCGTTTCGCATCTCCGAATCGCTGCGACGGACGGTGTCGTCGTCGGGCTTGATGGTATCGTGGGGGTGAGAGGAGACCCATGCAGCTCGAGACCCGACCGGCGACCCGCTTCGTGGAAGCCCTGCGCGAGGGAGGCTCGCTCCCCGGCCTCATGGACACGAGCGATGGGCTCTTCGTCGTCAAGTTTCGCGGGGCGGGGCAGGGGCCCAAGGCGCTCGTGGCCGAGATCCTCGTGGGGCACCTCGCGCGTGAGCTCGGGATCGCGGTGCCCGATCTCGCCCTGGTCGATCTTCCGCGCGAGATCGGGCTCAACGAGGCCCATGACGAGGTCCGCGACCTCTTGCTCGGCAGTGTCGGCCTCAACGTGGGCCTGCGGTTCTTGCCCCACGCGCTGATGTTCGATCCGGCGGCAGGGCGGTGGCCGTCCTCCGAGGTCGCCTCTCGAATCGTCTTGCTCGACGCGTTCGTCATGAACGTCGATCGAAGCGCCCGCAATCCGAACCTGGTGTGGTCGGGCGGGACCCTCTATTGCATCGACCACGGGGCGGCGCTCCTATGGCACCACGATTGGGATGGCAGCCTGGTCGGACACGATCGCGCGTTCCCCTTGATCCGTCAGCACGTGCTCCTTCCGGTCGCCGATGATCTCGATGCGGCGGCCGAGCATCTGCGCGTCACCGTGACCGATGACCTGCTGCAGGCCGCGATGGCGAGCATCCCTTCGGCGTGGCTCGGGGTCGATGGAGCGGCCTACGTCCGATTCCTGTCGGCGCGCCGCCAGACGACGGCGTTCATCGAGGAGGCCCGCCGTGCCCGGCAAAGCGTATGACTACGCGGTGATCCGCCTCGTGCCATGCATCGAGCGGGGCGAGTGCCTCAACGTCGGCATCCTCGTGCACTCGGCCGCATGGGGCTACCTCGGCATTCGGGTCGATGCGCGACGTTCGGTGCTCGACGCATGGCTCGAGCCCGTCACTGCGCGTGCCGTCGCCGACCACCTCGACGCTTGGCGTCGGGTGTGCGCCGGCGATTTGGCGGCCGGTCCGATCGCCTCGCTCGAGCGGCGGGAGCGTTTCGCTTGGTTGACCTCGCCCCGCAACACGATGCTGCAGGCCTCCGCGGTCCATGGAGGGGTGTGCGACGACCCGGAGCGAACCCTCGATGGCCTGTTTCGCCGCTTGGTGGTCGCACGGAGTCCGGCCGAGACCGCCGAGTCCGACAAGTCTTGACTCGTTTGGCCGAGGGCGTGTTGCGCGGGGCGCGGCGGAAAACCCAAAACCGCGTGGAATGCCTCGCACGGGCACAGTTGTGCTCCCGAAAGCTCGCGACGAGCTCCCGAGGGCACAACTGTGCCTTTTTGCGATGGCGACGAGCTCCCCGAGGGCACAACTGTGCCTTTCCGCGATGGTGACGAGCTCCCGAAGGCACAACTGTGCCTTTCCGCGATGGTGACGAGCTCCCGAAGGCACAACTGTGCCTTTTTGCGATGGTAACGACGCAATCGCCCGCGATCGCCGTCCCTCTCCGAAGGCCTCATCCTCGCCCTCAGCGCAACGCCGAGCGCGGCAGGCCTTCGGCCAGCAGGAGGCGAGGTCGACGTGGCGTTCGAGGTCAGCTCGGCGATCCGCTTCGCGCGTCTTACGGGTCCCGGGTGATGGCTCCCCCACGCTTGGAAGGAGCGTCGGGCGGCGCAGAGATCTTTGGCACCGTGATCCCTCCGGGGATCGCCGGCCGTGCTTTGATCTTGCCGCGCTTGGGCTGATCGACCTTGCTTGGAGGGGCTTGCGCGGCGACGGGGGGAGCATCGCAGGGGGCGTCCGCTTCGTCACGAGGATCCCCGTTGGGGATGAGCTCGACCGGAGGCGGTTCTCCGCGAACGTAGGCTTGCGGAACAATCTTCTCGAGGAGGTTCGAACTCCGCTTGGGCGAAGCCTCGTTCTCTTGCCCGCGCGGCACCTGCGGGCGAGAGGCGGGTGACGTCGGCGCGCATTCCCCTTCTGCGCTCATCTGGCTCGCCGGCGGCGTGCCTTCCGAGTCTTCAACGGATCCCGGCGGGTTCACGCAAGCGGCCAGGGAGAGCGTCGCAGCTGCGGCGGCCGCCAGGGCCACACGCGATCGACGGAGGGCCTGCACCGGGACCATCGCGGGTTCGGGTTGCATCGACAACATCCCGTCATCGCGAACCCGGTAGGAGACGCAGAGCTGCTCCCCCTCGCGGTCCGCAAACAGGGCACGGACCTCTCGCTCCGTCATGTTCGAGAGCGCGTGGACATCCTTGCTGCAGTGTCCACAAAACCACCGCTTTGCGCCCGCGTGCTCGGCGACCGTATCGAGGTCGACGGGGCACGGGCGGGTGATCGGCACGATGCGTCGGTCGATGGTCATGCGCGACTCTACGCAGCGCTCCTGGAGCCGGTCTACGTTTCGTGCGCTCGGTCCGCTTGCGGTGGAGCGACCTCGAACGGGCTCTCGTGGCGAGTCTTTGGCCTCGAAGCGGCATGGGGCCACGGGGTGGGAAGACGATTTTGTCCGCCAGGGACAACAGGGGCGTCGTTCGGATCGGACCCATTCATGGGTACCCGAGGTTGGCATCGAGGACTTGTTCGGCACGGTCGCGGAACGCGGTCAAGGGGGGGTGGACGATACGGATGTCACGGACCATCGCTTGGCAGGACTCTTCAGCGGGTGTGACCGCGCCGTAGACCGCGTGCACCACGAGCGGTCGGGTGGCGATTACATCGAGTTCGAGGCGTGGTCGACCGGTGGCAAGTTCGCGGCGCGCGGCCTCGGTCTTTGCAAGCCAATGGGCGACCACCGGATCGTCGCTGGCGGTGGGCCACTGTGAGTCCGCGGCGAGCTCGACACGAGACTCAGCGGGAAGCCACGTAAGGCCTTCGACGCTAGCCCGCTCGCCGACTACGGCGAGGGGGGCAGGCCCGGGCGCGGAAACAGGTTGGGAAACGGTTCGCGTCCCGTGCGGACATGGACGAGTTTGACCGGCGCCCCGAGGGGTCGCTGCGTGGACGGATGGGATGGTTTCGGTGACGCTTCGCGTGCGGGCGCAAGGCCAGCGACCGGGGGTGGCGTCGCGGCACAGCCGAGGGACGCGAGCGGGAGGAGCAAGGCGAGGCGATTGCCCTGGGTTGTGGCGCGCGAAAGAGAGAGAGACTTCATGACGCGGAACTGGAATGGGTAGCTTATCCGCCTTGGTGCCGTGCGAGCAGGTCAGCCCGGCAGCGCCGCTTTGACGAGCATCCATGCACCCATTCCAACCATCGCGAGGTTTTCCGTCAAAGAGACGAAGCCGAGGGGTACGTTGGAGGAACCGCCCACGCATGCACACTTGATCTCACGGCGGTCCACCCAAACGGCTTTGATGACGGAGATGGCGCCCACGGAGCCGATGAACAACGCGACCGGCGCTGAAACGAACGTCAAGGCGCCCGAAAGCATCAAGACAGCTGCGATGGCCTCGGCGAAGGGATAGACATAGCTGTAGGGGACGTAGCGTCGTGCGAGCAAGTCATAGTTGAGGAACATGGTCGAGAAACTCTCCACGTCCCCGAGTTTCAACATGGCGAGGATGGCCATGGAAAGGGCGACGAACCACTCTGCGGTGCGGAGAGGAGGCACAGTGCCGGAGACTGCCCAGTTGAGCGCGACGGATGAGGCCAGCGCCATCGCGAAGACGACGACGACCGGCTGATAGCTGGTCTTGCTCTGCCTCGTCACCTTGCCGAAGTGTTCGCGGAGTTCGGCGTAGCCGCCGATGCGCTCACCAGCGATGAACGTCTGGGGCGTCGTCTCGACGTGGTGCTCCTCCTTGAAGTGGTCGGTTGCCTCACGCGTCGACAAGTGATGATCGCGAACGTCGTAGCCTTTGCGCTCCAACAGCCATTTGGACTTCAGGCCGTAGGGACAGATGTGGTCCGGCATCACCATGCGGTACAGATCCGCGCTTCGCTCCGCTCTCTCCATCGTCGTGGTTTGGTGATCTGCGCGGATCCGGCTCTCGTTCATGCGGTCTCCTTCCTGTGGGGCGAGGAGAAGCTACCGTCTACACGCCGATCGTCGAGCGTTCCCGCGGCGGCGGGGACGACGTCCGTGACAAGCTCACGCTTGCGTCGCCCCCAAGACGATCCGGAGCGCAACACGGGCGCCGCGCCGCTGTGGCCCTCTCCGGCTGGGTCACGGACAGCTGCCGCAGGAGCGAATCCGAGGTACGGTGCGAAACATGAAGCTCGACGGCTCCTGCCATTGTGGACGTGTGCGGTTCTCGCTCGAGAGTGCTGAGCCCTGGCCGTATCAACGCTGCTACTGTTCGATCTGTCGCAAGACGGGTGGGGCGGATTCCATGATCAATCTCGGCGGGGATGCGGCGACGCTCCGCGTCGAAGGCCGCGAGCACACCCGCGAATATCGGGCGATTGTGGAGCGCCAGGGAAAGCGGGCCGTGAGCAGGCACCACCGCGTCTTTTGCGGTGACTGCGGAACTCACCTGTGGGCGTATCACGAGGATTGGCCAGAACTCGTGCACCCGGTCGCGAGTGCCATCGACACGGAGCTTCCGCGACCACCCGCCAGAGTGCACATGATGCTGGGTTCCGCGTCGTCGTGGGTCGAGCCGTGGATCCGGGCGGGCGATGAATCCTACGATGCGTACCCCGAGCGCTCGCTTGCCGAATGGCACGCGCAGCACGGGTACCGCGAATAGAACCAGTGGACGTACTTGCAGCACAAGGCGCAGTGGCGTGCAAAGATCGTGCTTTGGAAGGGGCACCCGGGGACCCGTTCGCGGGAACCCGAGGGTCGTCTCGAGAAGGCGCCCTCGAGTATCTCGGCCACAGGTGCCAAAGTGCGGCAGAGCGGCCGGAGAGAAGGGGCTGCTAGAGCGCCGACCAGTTTGATTCCACGCGCTGATGCACGCCTGGGACCGCCCACGGCTGTGTCGCTCGGCGCTCGCAGTGTGCCCGACACAGCTTCGGCCTCGCTCCTACCCGCGGACGGCCCC
>Ga0315910_10000761_pt1 | contig 31052 bp, 25 predicted proteins | sample EdamamesoilMG_FD_204470 | JGI IMG/M metagenome (GOLD analysis project Ga0315910, IMG submission 204470) | Garden soil microbial communities collected in Santa Monica, California, United States - Edamame soil | ecosystem: Environmental > Terrestrial > Soil > Garden | place: USA: California... | reverse complement strand
CTACCCGCGGACGGCCCCAGACGCGCCTCAGCACGCGAAATCAAACTGGTCGGCGCTCTAGGGCGCGGCGAAGGTTCCACGTGGAACGTCGCCGCATCACGAACGTCTACAGGCGCTACGCGTCCCGTCACGCGCTCGGCTGCGCTGCCGGTGCCTCACGCGGGGTCTCCGGGGCGGCAGATGGGGAGCGGGGGCGGAGACCCTTCACCCTCGGTTGAGACGGCTGGGGCTCCCTCTACCCTGTGGCACCGACTCGCCCGGTGCTGCGGACGGCGTCCGCGTCCTTCCGCTCACTTCGCGGGGCGTCGCCTCGTTCGCGGCGGCTCTCGACGTCGCAGCCTATCGGCAGGGTTCGGGTGCACGGAGACTGCGGGAGCGCGGTCCCGGTCTACTGCTGGGCCGGGAAAGGGGATGGGTCGTCTCCGGGCCTTCCCCGAGGCTCCCGCGCGCGTGTGCCTGCCGGTCGGACGAGCCGCGGGCACTCCGGCTCGTCCGGACGGAACGAGGGTGGGTTCTCGGTCCCGGGGGGCCAAGGACCGTGTCCTCTGCCGCGGTGACAATTGTCCTCAGGGGGCCGGCTGGGCCCAACGGCGCGCGCATCCAGCCCCGGAAACCGGTTCGCGACGGGTTCTTTTGATCTCGGGGCATTCGAGGCTGGCGAGACGAAGACATGGCGCGAACCCGCCGGTCCGGATCAAGGGGCTGAGGACCCGACGACGTGGCGTGAATCAGCCTCCTCCAGGTTTGGGGGAGAGCTCGGGAGGGAGAACACGCCGTGACTCGGCAGGTCTCCGGGCTGGGGGAAGGAACCCGGGACGCGAGAAAGATTGCGGGACGGCCGGGGCGTCGAGAGCACGGTGTGAGACCGGCGCTCGCGGACCGCGGCGGACCCCGGCATGAGGCGGCGCGGGGATTCTGCTCGGGGCGTGGGCAGAGACGGAGTGCGTAGAAGTACGGGGGGGGCGGCTTCGGACGCGTGCCCCGGCTGCCGGAGCGGCACCGCCGGATTGGCGGGAACGGGTGAGGCCGCGAGACCTGGGTCGCCGGCGGAGGACCCTGGTCGCAGGCGTGGGCCTCCGGCCGCAAGCGGAGGGGCCCGGGTCGCGGAGGTACGAATCGGTCTCCGTTGTCGCCGTGGTCGGGTCGTCGAGGGCGGGCCGGGGTCGGGTCGCCGCGAGGCCCGGGTCGCCGGGGAGGCCCGGGGAGCCGGGAGGTTCGTGAGGTCGGAGCCGAGTGGCCCATGAGGACCGGGTCGCCGAGGAGGTCCGGGTGGCCGGGGGAGCTCCGGGTCGCGGGGGGAGGTCCGTGGCCAGGGTCGGCCCGGGAGGCGGCGTCGCCAGGGTCGGCCCGGGAGGCGGCGTCGACGGGTTCGGCCCGGGAGGGCGGGGCCGCGGGTCGCCGAGGACGCGGACTGGCTCGGCATGTTCCCGCCGCTCGAGGTCGGCCGGGGAGGGCGGGGTCGCGGGTGGCGGAGGACGCGGACTGGCTCCGCACGTTCCCACCGCTCGAGGTCGGCCGGGGAGGGCGGGGTCGCGGGTGGCCGAGGAAGGCCGACTGGCTCCGCAAGTTCCCGCCGCTCGAGGTCGGGCGCGGTCGCGGGTGGCCGAGGATGCCGAGGAGGCCGGGGTGGCCGAGGATGCCGAGGAGGCCGGGGTGGCCGAGGAGGCCGGGGTGGCCGAGGATGCCGGGGTGGCCGAGGATGCCGGGGTGGCCGAGGAGGCTGGGGTGGCGGAGGAGGCCGGGGTGGCGGAGGAGGCCGGGGTGGCCGGGAAGGCCGGGGTCGCTGGGAGAGGTCGGTTCGCGGCGGAGCCCGGCGTAGGACTCGAGCGTGGCTCGGCGGGTTGGGCCGAGGCGAGGGGGTACCAGGTTGCGGATGGGCGCCTGCCGCCCCTCGGAACCGAGGGGGGGCGGCGGCACGCGGGGCGGGAATGCGTTTCTGTGGCGCGTCGAGGAGAGGCCCACGGCAGGCGGGACGAACGACGTCGCGCCGACGGGCATGTTCCACGTGGAACGCCCAGCTCCCGCCGCGCCGATCTCTCGGAACCCCCAAGGCTCAGCCGCGGGGACCAAGCAACGAGTCGCGCAAGCTCAGGGCCGCAGAGCGACGACAGGACACGCAGCCAAGTGCTCGCTCATCACGGGATCCTGCGGCGCGCCGGCGACCGCCTCCCAGAGCGGAGGGAGCCCACCCACCAAGTCGCCCCTGAGGCAACGAATCCACCCAAGGGTGTCCAGATAGTGAGGCTGTCGGCCTCCCAGCGCGAGGGCATGCTCGGCCAGCCGCTCCGCCTCGTCGAGCCTCTGAAGGCTCTCCGCGAGGGCATACCCGAGCGCGTTGGCCAGGTCCGGATCGTCGGGAGACCGCCGATGTGCCTCCTCGAGGGCGGCGACCGCCCGAGCAGGCTCGCCGCGCTCGAGCCACCAGAGGCCACGAAGGCTGTGGTAGCCCGGACGCCAAGCAGGTGCGTGGGCCGCCAAGGCCCCGCCAAACAGGAGGCCCGATCCCACGAGAAAAGAGGCAAGCATGGGACGGCGAGGTGAGCGGGCGAGCACGACTCCGATGGCCGAACCGACGGCGAGTCCACCCAGGTGCCCGGCTTGCGCAACGACGGGGACGAACGAGCCGAGGGCCACGAGCAGGACGATCGAGGAACCGAGCACGCGCGCGGAGACCGGGGAGAGCTGCTCGCGGACGCGCGCGCTGCCGGCCCGGCGCGCCACCCAGAGGGCGCCGGCGAGTCCGAGGACGCCTCCGGAAGCGCCCACGACGAGGGCGGCTTCGGCCCAAGCGAGGGACGCGAGACAACCGCCCACTCCGCTGGCGAAGAAGATCCACAGCGTCGCGGCACGTCCCCAAACCCGTTGGATCCACGGCGCAACGACCAAGAGACTCCAGAGATTGAATGCGAGGTGGAGTCCGGAGCCGTGGACGAAGACCGCGGAGACCACCTGCCACCAGGCGTGGTCCAACCAGACGGCCGCGGGGACGAGTCCCCATCGATCCAAAGGGGCGCATGCGGGGAGCTCCCAGAGCACGGAGAGGCCGGTCCCGCAGCGCAGGGCGACGGACACGAACGCGGCCGTGCAACCCAGGCCCAGCGCGATGGCAACGTCGTAGCCGCTCGAGGATTCTTGGGCGCGCGGCACCTCGGACATCAGGAGGCGCAGCTTGCCCACAAGGACCGACGATTGCTATCGTCGGTCGGCGAGGGGCCGTGTGCGCCCACCGCGCAGCCCACGCGCATCCAGGTTACGATGGCCCGACAAAACCTGCTGATCGTCGATGGGGATGCCCGCAATCGCAGAGTGCTGGAGGTCTCGCTCCGCAAGGCTGGCTTCAGCATCACGGCCACGGCATCCGCGGAAACTGCGCTCGAGTTCCTCGAGCACGCCGAGCCGGATCTCATCATCTCCGACACGCGACTTCCGGGCGGCGACGGCTTTTCCTTCTGCACTGCGATCAAGCGCCATCCGCGTTGGCGCTCGATCCCCTTCATCTTCCTGACGAGCGAAAAATCGGTCGACGAGAAGGTGCGCGGGCTCGAGCTCGGCGTGGAGGACTACCTGACCAAGCCGATCTACATCAAAGAGATCACCACCCGCGTCACGATGCTGTTGCAACGCAAGCAGCATGAGCGGCTCGAGCGTCGGGACACGGCCCGCACCAAGTTCACCGGCCGGCTCGCAGACATGGCCGTCGTGGACCTGCTCCAAACGATCGAGATCAGCCGCAAGAGCGGCACCATTCGCTTCGGCACGGAGCTCGGCGATGCCCACGTGTGGTTCCGACACGGCGCCGTCATCGATGCGGAAATGGGTCGACTGCAGGGCGAGGCGGCGATCTACCGGCTCCTCAGCCTCAATGACGGCGACTTCCAGCTGGAGTTCAAACCGATCAGCCGCACCGCGGTCATCGAATCGAATACCCAAGCGCTCCTGATGGATGGCATGCGTCGGGTCGACGAGTGGGGCCGCCTCATGGAGCAGCTACCCCCGCTCGATTCCATCCTCGCCGTGGGCTCGGAAGCCCTGGCCGCGCGGACGCCCGAACTCAGCCCCGAGCACCTCGCGATCGTCCGGCTGTTCGATGGTCGACGCAGCATCATCGAGGTGGTCGACGACTCTGGCCACGACGATCTCGAGGTGCTGACCGCGATCAGCACGCTCTATTTCGAAGGGTTGTTGGCACCTTCGTCGGACGCCATCGAGCGGCAGCCCCACCCCGCCGAGTCGGGCTCGTTGCAGCTCGAGGCTTGGGACGCCCCGGCCTCGTCCATCCCAGAGGCGTTCGGTGACGAGGAGGCCACCCAAGCCCTCGCCCGCGACGCGGCCTTGCCTCCGCCCCCGACATACCCCGAACCGTTCCCGCAGCTCCCGGTCCCCGATGAGGAGGACGCGCTCGTCCCGGGTATCCCCGAGGACTCCGCGCCAAGGCCTGCGTTCGGCGATGCGATGCTCCCGCTCGACGGGAGCACGGAGATCCTGGAGCCCGACGACGAGAAGGCGCTGGCGACCTTGCGCCAACAACTCGAGGCCCTGGCGGCGGGCGCGAACGGTCGCGGCACCCTGCTGCCCACGTGGTCTCCAGCGCCCGTCACCCAGGGAGACGCCGAAGACTTCCCCTCGAACGTGACTCCGCTCCGCGCGGCCTTCTCCACGCGCGCGCCCGGGAAGCGCGACACCCCCGCTTACGAACTGGCTCCGGTCCGCATCGCGCCTGATTCGGGCGATGCGGACGACGACGACGACGACCCCGCCCCCTCCCCCCAGAGCGCCGACGAGCCGAGCCCAGACCTCGAGGCCGACACGGGGCGCCTGATCGTCGATCTGCGGGTATCGGCCGAAGAAGGTTCCGCGAACCCCGCCGACGAGGTCCCAGGCGAGCCCGCGACCCCCGTACCTCTCGCCGGCGAGCCGAACCCGGAGCAGACCCCGGCCGACGGTGCCACCGTCGTCGCGTTCGAGACCCCGCGTGGGCGCGACGATGCGGCGGCCGTCGCCGAAGCCTACCCCGCGTCCCCGGGCGAGCCAGCCATCGCCCCCTTCCCCAACCCGATCCGCCCCCCAATTGGGGTGCCGCGGGCCGGGGCCTCGGGGACCTTCGACACGTCCCGCACCCCGGCGCCCGAGCCCGAGGTGTTGCCGCGCAGCCCAACCGACAGGTTCGCGGTCCCAAACGCCGTGGATGCCGACGCCCACACGCTCGAGCTCCTCGACGCCCCCGGGTTCGATATCGACATCGAGGACGATCGCGGCTCCGAGGTCGAAGTTCCGAGCTTCGTCTCGCCCGCGCAAGAGTCCGGCCCTTGGAACCAGGGCGCCGAGCGCTCGGGATCCTCACGGCGACGCTCGCGGAGAGCCGCGCCGTACGGCGTGATCGCCAGCTTCATCGCCGTCGCGGCCCTCGCAGGGTTTCTCTACGGACTGAGAACGCATCGCGACGAGCAGGCCGCGCCCCGTGGGGCCGCGCCGTCCACCGACGCTTCCCCCGTCGACGCCACCCGCCAAGAACCGGAGCTCGACGTCGAAGCGGAGGTCGAGCGCGCGCAGAAGCTCTACACGGCGGGCGATGTCGCCGGCGCCGGTGCGGCCCTGGACCGCGTGCTCGCACGACGCCCCGAGGACGCGCGGGCGCTCGTCTTGCGCTCCAATCTGCTGGTCGAGGCCCAGGATCTCGAGGGGGCGCTCCAGGCTGCACACGCGGCGGCGAAGGCCGATCCCGCCTTCGCGGACGCACACCTCGCCGTCGGCGTGATCCAGCAAGAGCTCGGAGCGCGGGACACGGCGGTGACCGCCTATCAAAAGTACTTGGAGCTCGCGCCCGACGGCCTGTATGCCAGCGTCGTTCGCCGCCAGCTCGCGCGGCTCCAGACCCCCGCCAGTTCCCCATGACCAGAGTCCTCGCGATCGAAAGCTCCTGCGACGAAACCGCTGCGGCCGTAGTCGAAGACGGCCGCGTTCTGAGCAACGTGGTCCGCTCGCAGACCGACATCCACGCGACGTTTGGGGGCGTGGTTCCCGAGCTCGCGAGCCGTCATCACTTGGGCGCCGTCGTGCCCGTGGTTCGCACCGCGTTGCAGAAGGCAGGCTTGGGGGAACGCCTCGAGGGTCTGGACGCGATCGCGGTGACGGAGGGGCCCGGCTTGGTCGGGGCGTTGCTGGTCGGCGTGCAGATGGCACGCGGCCTCGCCCTCGCGGCGGGTCTGCCTTTGCTCGGCATCCATCACATGGAAGGCCACGTGTTCTCGGCGTTCCTCGGCGACGAGACGCGCCCGGCCCCGCCGTTCGTGCCGCACATCGCTCTGCTCGTTTCGGGCGGCCACACCGAGATCGTGGAGGTGGCGGGGCTCGGGAGATACCGCGTCCTCGGGGCGACCCGCGACGATGCGGCCGGCGAGGCCTACGACAAGGTCGCGAAGATCCTGGGCCTCGGGTATCCGGGAGGCCCCATCGTGGATCGCCTCGCCGCGGAGGGGAACGGCGCGACGCACAACTTCCCGCGCAGCATGGCCGATCGAGACAGCCTCGAGTTCTCGTTCAGCGGGCTCAAGACCGCGATCATGGTGCACCTCGAGCGGCAAGGGGCTCCAACCTCTCGGGCGGCGCTCGCCGATCTCTGCGCCTCCTTCCAAGCGGCGGTGGTCGATGTGCTGGTGCTCAAGGCGACCAAAGCCGTCCTCGAGTCCGGATACGGGCGCCTGCACGTCGTCGGAGGCGTCGCCGCGAATAAGGGCCTGCGCGCGGCGGTCACCGCAGCCGGGGCCAAGCACGGGTTCGCCGTCGAAGTCCCCGCCCTCCGGTACTGCGGAGACAACGCGGCGATGATCGCCGCTGCCGCGTGCGCCCGGTTCCAGGCCGGGGCGCTCGGAGGCGTCGAGATCCACACCTCACGTCCGCTCGACGACGAGCGCCTGCGAATCGCGTGATCGAGTCGCCAAGCAGCCTCCTGCGCCGATACGGGATGTCGGCGCGCAAGAGCTGGGGTCAGAACTTCCTGCACGCGATGGACGTGCATCGGGCGATCACGGCGGCCGCCGTCACCAAACCCGGCCAACGCGTCGTGGAGATCGGCGCTGGGCTCGGGACGTTGACCGCCCACCTGCTGGCTGCGGGCGCCGACGTCTGGGCCATCGAACGCGATCGCGACCTGTGCGAAGTCTTGCGCCGCGAGTTCGAGGGACGCGAGAACCTCCGCTTGTGGGAGGCCGATGCGGTCAAGTTCGACTATCGCCAAGCGGTGGAGGCCGACCGCGAGCCCCCGGTCATCGTAGGCAACCTGCCCTACCACCTCACGGCGCCGCTCCTCTACTCGCTGCTCGACGTGCACCGCGTGACGGGGCCGTGGATCGTGATGGTGCAGAAGGAAGTCGCCGATCGCATGTGCGCGAGCCCGGGCTCGAAGACCTACGGGAGCATGACGGTGGGCCTCTCGCGGCTACGCGCGATCTCCCGGGTGATCGCGGTCCCGCGCGGCGCGTTCGTGCCTGCCCCCAAGGTCGATAGCGCGGTCGTTCGTCTGGATCCGCGCAGCGAACCGCTCGGCGGCGACGTGGACGATCGCGGCTTTTTGCAGCTCGTGCAGACGACGTTCCAGCGCCGGCGAAAGACGTTGGCAAACGCCCTCCTGGCGCTCGCCTCCCGCGAAGATGCCCAGCGTTGGTGCGAGGTCGCGGGCATCGATCCCACGCTTCGACCCGAGCGGCTGACGGTCGCCAACTTCGTGGCCCTGGCGCGCGAACGCGAAAAGACCCATGCCTGAGCTCCCCGAAGTGGAGAGCCTGCGGCGGGGACTCCTAGATGCGAACCTCGTCCAGCCCGTGCGCGGGTTCTGGCGCAGCGATCTGCGGCTGCGCACGGGTGAGCACTGGCGGGACGAGAACCTCCACCATCTCGAGGGCGCCACGTCGGTCGACTTCGTGCGGAAGGGCAAGCACCTCGTGTGGGAGCTGCGCGCCCGGAAGCAACGGATCGGCCTGCTCATCCACCTCGGGATGAGCGGTCGCGTGCTGATCCAGGGCGCGAGCGAGCCGCGAGCCCCTCATACGCACTTCGTGGCGAAGCTCGCGGACGCGCGAGAGCTCCGGTTCGTCGATCCCCGGCGCTTCGGAGGTCTCAAGGCCGCGCCTTGGGACGTGCTGTGGCGCGAGCCGCCCCTCTCCCTGTTGGGCTTGGATGCCCTCGATCCAGCGTTCTGCGGCACCTATCTGCAGTCCTCTGCGGGTACGTCGGCGCGAGGGTTGCGGGACGTCCTGCTCGATCAGAGCGTCGTCGCGGGGATCGGCAACATCTACGCGCTCGAGGCCTTGTTCCGCGCGAGGCTCCATCCGTTGCTGGCTGCGCGCCGTCTGAGAGCATCGGCATGGGACCGACTCGCCGTCGCCACCCGGGAGGTGCTGGACCAGGGCTTGCGAAACGGCGGGACCACCTTCCGCGACTACCGGGATGCGCACGGCGAGAAAGGCCGAAACGTCGCGGAGCTCGCGGTCTACGGCCGCGCAGGGCTGCCTTGCTTGCGCTGCGGCGAGGCGTTGCAGAGCGCGGTCATCGGGGGCCGCGGCGCGGTCTTCTGCGCCCGGGATCAGCCCAGGCCGCGTTCCCGCTCCGTGACGTGAGGCCCCAGAAACGAAAAAACCCCTGGTCGGAATCGACCAGGGGGTTTGAGAAACTTTTGGCTCGGTCCGTGCTGGTTGGGCGGCCGGGGGAGACGACCCAATCCTGGAGCCGAAGCTAGCTGTCCGTCACAGGGTTCCCACTGTTGGGGTTGCCTGTAACTTCTGCAGTGCACATGCCACGGCCACGTGGACCTTGGTCGACGGAAAATCCCCAATGGTTTCGTGAAGGCCTACCCTTGCGTCGGGGCCCTATCGTCGAGTCTTTGACGTCAGAACCTTGGCAGCGCCAGATCCAGGATGGGACTCGTCAAACAAATGACGAACCAAAGCAGGACAGTTGGCGTGATCGACGGGGTCTCGTCAAACGCTTGACGAGCTGGATCCAAGATCGCAAGCCGCCCCTGGGCGTTGGCCTTGGCCGATCCACAAAGATGGCCGTGATCCCTGACCACCTCGACGCCGCGGGCTCCGCCCCGGGATGCTCGCTTGCTGCGGCTGCCCCTCGCTCGGAATTCCACGTGGGTGGGGGCGCCCATGTTTCCGGGACGTGGCGGGAAGAGTTTCTCCTGCCCGGCGCGAGCGGGCTATCGTTCGGCCGGATCGAGCGCACGGTGGAGCACTCCCGCAACCCGGCCAACGCAAGGCGGTTCGAAACAGGGCCAAGCGATCGTCCGGAGGGGCGCCGTGGCTGAGTCGCCGTTCTCCGCCGCCGAGATCGCCGATCTCGAAGCTTCGCTCGACGACCTCGACTTCGCGGTGGACCGCCAGGATCTCGCGCCTGCGGTGCGGGAGAGGTTGGGCGAGTATCGCGACGTCTTGGCGGTGTTCGCCGAAGGGCTCCCGCTCGCGGAGGTCCCCGAAGGGCTGCTCGACGCGGTGCTCGGAGAAGCGGCGAACCCCGAAGTCGTCGTGCTCGCTCCGGGCCTGGCTTCGAAGAAGGCCCCATCGCCGAGGCGTTGGCTCGTGCCCGCGTTCGGAGCCCTTGCGGCTGCCGCCCTCTTGCTCCTGGTGATCCGACCTCAGACCCTGGACATGGAACCGCGAGCGGAGGGGACGGTCGCTCGCCACGAGGCCGCGCCCCGCCCCGCTGCGCCGGCCATCCGCCCGCCGGAGCGCCCCGCGGGGGCCGTCCCCCCGTCGCCGCAGGCGGTCGCGCCCGCGCAGGAGGCACCCGCAACCCCGGAGGCGGTGGGCGAGGATCCGAGTGCCAAGGCGGACGCCCGGGTCGCGCGGGACGCCGCCCCAGGCGAACCGGAGCCCCAAGCCTCGTCGCCGTCCGAGGTCCATCGCGCAGCCGCGGGTCCGACCGCTTCTTCCGAGGAACTGGCCAAGCAGGAGCACGCCTGGGCTGCGCGGCTGCACGAGGCCGATGCCGCTCGCGAACGCGGAGACTGTGCTACGGCGGAGGCGCTCTACCGGGCGTTGCTCGAGAGCGACGAAGTCACAGAAGCACGCGCGCACGCCGGGCTAGGCTTGTGCGCGACGGAGGCCGGACGAAACGCCGCCGCGGCCGAGCACTTCGAGCGCGCCCAAGATCTCGACGCCGACGTCTCGATCTACATCTCCCGCGAGCAGTCTCGCCTGGGTACTCGGTTTCCGCCAACGAAGCGCTCCTCCAACAAAGGTCGCACCAAGGCGCAGAAACCCACCGCGATCGATGAAGGCAACGAGGCGCGGCAGGCGTTCTGACGCTTCACGCGGGGTCGAGCCGGCGGACGCTCCAGCTCTTGCGGGCTTCCGGAGGTAGACCGCCAAAGCGGAGCCGGTAGTCCTCGAGGAATCGGTAGGTCGCCGCGTTGAGGTAACCGCCGCCGCGGATCGGCCCGAACTCGGGGGCGTACCGCTGGGCGATCTCCGAGAAGGCACGGTCGCGGGCATCCTTGGCGAGGATCGACGCCGCGGCCACGCACAGATGCGCCGACTCGCCGCGGTCGACGGCCTCGAGGTTCGGATAGGGCGTCCGCAGCGGTGCGAACATCGTGGCGCCGTCGCAGATCACCCGCGCGTCGCCCGGGACGGCGAGCTGCGCGAGCAGCTCGAGCGCGACGATGCGCTCGAGTTCGTTGAGGCGCCCGCGCGACGTGAACTCATCGATCGTCTCCACGGATACGAGGCGCACGGCGAAGTACGACGCGCGCTCGCGGATGATCGCCGCGAGCTCGGCCCTCCGCGCGACGGCCTCGGGCCCCGCCCCGAAGCTCTTGCTGTCCGCGACGCCGCGGCGACCGAGCGAGATCGTGTCCCCACGCCGCAGGCCGACGACCGCGATCGCCATCGGTCCGAGGATCGGGCCGCGCCCGGCTTCATCGACCCCGTAGACCGCCGTCACGCGCCGATCCTCTGGGTGGCGTCGCGCAACGTCGCGATGTTGGAGGCCACGAGCGTGCGCAGGCGGAGCGCTTCGGCTTGGGGGGCGCTGCTCCGCAGACGCGTCCATCGCAGGCGGCCTTGCTCGAGCGCGGGTCCCATCGCGCGAGCGGCGTGTCCCCACGCATCGGCGATGGGTCCGAGCGCTTCTCGAAATGCGGTGCGAGCCGCCTGTTCGCCCGCCCGGATCGCATCGCCCCGCGCCTCGAACACGCCCGGCAGGAAACGCGACACCACGAGCGCGTCCAGGTGACCCCGCGCCCACGGGACGAAGTGCTGATGGAGGACCTCTCCGGCGCTCGCATCGGTTTGGCTCGCCTCGGCGAGCGCACGCTGCAGGGCCGTCAGCGCGCCGTCGCGTAGGCACGTCTCCAGGTAGTCCGCATCGAGCGGATCGATGGGACCTTTGACGAGTCCGCGGGCGGTCTGAAGCACGCCGAGGCCGAGGCCCTCGCGCACGAGGAGGTCGTCGACGTCGCGCACGCCCACTTCGAGGGCCTGCGCAAAACGTTCGAGCAACGCGCCTGCCCGGTGCTCACCGTGTTCGATGCGCGACGCCCGAGCCCGCGCCTCGAGCTCGGACGCGGCGCGCTCGATTCCCGCGTTCGCGGCATCGAGTGCGTCGACGAGGCGCCGCACGGTGAGGCTGCGCTTGAGCTCACGCGCCTTCCGGAGAAAGTTGCGATCGAGCGCGGCCTCGACCCCGGCGAACGGATCTTCGCCCGCCGCGTCCGGCTGCATCCGCCACTGCAACGCGCGTTCGCCCTCGAGCGGGACGACCTCCACCAACACCGCGCCGAGCTGCTGGCGCAGATACGTGCTGAGCTCCTCGCGTTCGCTCGCGTCCAACGTATCGACCTTGTTCAAGACGCCGAGCACCTGCCGTCCGCTGTTGCGCAGCTCGCGGAGCATGCTGGCTTCGCTCGCGGCCCCGCTGCGGGTCGCGGAGAACACCCACACGACGGCGTCGGCCTCGTCGATGAACTCCCGGGCGACGCGTTCGTGGAACTCGTCGAGCGCGTTCAGCCCGGGGGTGTCGACGACGGCGGCGTCGCCCATGCGTTCACCCGTGCGCTCGATCTCGACGTGCCGGATCCGCTGGGCCTCGGTCCCGTCGAGGCCGTGCAAGTAGGTGTGCACCTGCCCGGGCTCGACCACGGAGATCCGACCATCGCGGTAGTGGATCCGCGCCGCCCCCGTGGTGCCCCGCCGGAATACGTTGATCGTGGTGGTGGTCGGCAACACGCCCATGGGCGCGACGGCCTCGCCGAGCAACGCGTTGACGAACGTGCTCTTGCCCGCCGAGAACTCGCCCATGATCGCGATGGAGAGCGGCCTGGCGAGACGCTCGCGCGCGGCGATCACCTGTCGCATCGCCAAACCCACGGCGTCCAGCGACACCCCCATCAGGCGGTTGGGAACCGCCGCGAGCACGGTGGTGGCCGTGTCCAAGATCTCCTCGAGCCGCTCGTGCTCGCTCGGCAACGTGAGTCCCGTGAGCGCGCGTTCGGCCGCAGGCAAACCCGGCGCGAACGTCAGCGCCTCGACGAGCAGGTCCGCGGCGGCCTCGCGCTGTTGCACGGTGAGGCAGAGCTCGGCGGCGGCGAGTGCCCGCTGGCTCTCGAGCACCATGCCGCGCTGGCTGGGGTTGCGCACCGGACTCACCGGATCGGGTCCTTGCGCGCCGCCGACATCGGCATCGGTGCGGAAACGCGGCGGATCGCCGGCGATGAAGTCGAGCCACGGGTCGCCCTCGCAGGCCGCGTGGAGGCGCGCGCGCGCGCGGAGCAGCCGCAACTCCTCGGGGGCGGTCGCGGGGTCGCGTTCGAGCCGATGGAGCACGGGTTCCAGCACGTGCTGCGGAAACACCTCCAGGCGCAGGGCGACGTGGGCGAGCTCCTGGAGATAGGCATCGCGGGAGGCCTGCGGCGCTGCGTCCACGCTCGCGCGCAGGGCCCCGAGGACCTGCGGGACGACGGCGGGACCCACCTCGCCGGAGCGGACTTCGGCGAGCGCCCACCGGCGGCGCGCTTGCAGGCCTTCGGGATCGCGCTGGATCCCTCGCATCGCCAGCCCGCGGAGCGTGTGCGCCGAGTCGTCGGGTAGGCCCACGGTCAAGCCGACCCAAAGGCGCGTTTCGTCGATGTCCGAATCGGACCCGAGCGTCTCGAGCAGCGCGTAGGCCCCCACCCGGTCCCCCTTGGCCGCGGCGACCCGGCACTGCAGCTCCAGCGCGCGGCGGTGGTTGGGTTCGTCGACCAAGACGTCGCGCACCCAGAGCTCGGCGTCGTCGAGTTGGCCTGCCGACAGCGCGAGCAAGACCCCGCGCTCCAGCAGCAAGGCGCGGTGTGCTGCACCGGCGATCGCGGGCATGCGCGCTCGCGCTTTGAGGAGCTCGCGAAGACCTCGCTCGGCTTGACCGAGCTCGAGCTGCGCAAGGCCGCTGAGGAGGTGCAGCCACATCCTGGCCTCGGCTTCGTATTCGGCCGTGAGGCGCTCCATCCCCAAGGTGGCCCTGCGCAACTCGTCGAGCGCCCGCTCGGGCTGCTTGGAGAATAGCGCCGAGGCACCGAGCAGGAGCTTCTGGGGGCCACGCCCAAGGGTTTCCCCGAGCGTCCCCGTGACCTCCTGCAGCGCCTTGAGCGGGCGTCCGCCCGCACAGAAATCCCCGATGAGGGTGAGGCCGATCGCGAACGACACCACCGACTCTTTGGGGTGCGCGCTGGCGAGCGCCTGCAGGTTCTCGAGCGCCTCCGGGTAGGCACCGCGCAAACGAGCCGCCTGCGCTTCCGCGAGCGGGACCCGGACGTTCTCTGCGATCGCGGGGCGGCCCGTCGCGTCGGCCATCAAGGCGCCGACGCGGCGTGCCCACCCACCGAAACGCGCTCCTACGCTCTTACGCTCTTCGCTCATGGGGGAGATCGTGGAGTTGGCCGCGGATCGCTTCGAGCTCGAGCTCGATTTCGTGGACATGGGCCTTGAGCTGCGTGCGCGCCTCCGCGTCCTCGGTGGCGAGCTCGGCCACGACGCGGGCCAGCAATCCTTCGAGTTGGGTCCGTAGCCCGAGGTTTCCAAGCAAGACGTATTCGTCGAGGGCGGCGAGGTGCCCGTCGATCACGCGCCGCACCTGATCCTGAAGCCCCGCTGCCGCGCCCTGCAGCGCGGCGGGGAGCTGGGCACGCGCCCGCTGACGTGCGTCGCGGATCGACTTCTCGCGCAAGAACACGGTGGCGAGCGGTCCGGCGATCGCCATGAGCAAGCCGGCGACCATGTTGCCGAAGTACATCACCGCGGTCCCGGCGACGCCCACCGCCACGAGCCCCGCCTCCAGCAGGGCGGAAGGCGGCTCGATGTACACGGTGGGTCCGCGCAAGCCGAGCCGCATGGTGGCGTGCGCGAGCCGGCGCTGGATCTGCTCCGAGTGCGTGCGGATCACCTTGCGGCTGAGGGCATCGAGGTCGGCGCGCAGATGCTGGGCTTCCTCGCTGGCGAAGCCGAGGAACGCATCGTGGATCGCCGAGGCGAGATGGGTGGAGAGCGTGCGATGACTCGCCGACTCGACGATGGCCTCGATGGTGGTCTGCAGCTTGCCGCGGAACACCTCGATGCGCTGGTAGCTCGCGTCGCGTACGCGTTGCCGGCCGTCGTTCATGAGGGCGCGCACGGCCGTCATGTCGATCTCCGCGGGCAAGTCCGCTTGCACGGCTTGGAGGTCGCCGCGCACCGAGGAGAGCTCCGCTTGCGAGGCCCGGGCCGCCACGGCCGCGTGATGGCTGAGCAGCGCGCTATAGCGGAGCAAGCTCGCGCGGGCGCGCGCCGGGAGCATCTCGTTGCGCGTGCTCGCGATCTCGAACAAGCGACGACGCAACTCGAAGGCCCCCTGGGCTCCCGGTGTGACGGCATCGGGTTCGCGGGCGGCCGTGCGCGCATCGGTGAAGAACACCTCGAACGCGGACGCCGCTGCGCCCTCGCCGTGGGTCGCTCCCGTCAACCCAGCGAGTTCCCGATGCAAGTGATCGCGCAGCTTCGGCCGCTCCCGCTCGGCGATGAGGTCGATCCGGTTGACGGCGAGCAGCAGGTGCGCGCCCGAGTCTTCGAGGCCGCCCACCGCGGCCACGGCATCGCGCAGGAACGCCATCTCCGTGCGGTTGAGCAGCTGGGTCGCGTCCAACACGAGCACCAAGATGTCCGCGCGCGGCAGCTCCCCTTGGCTGATCGCTGCGCGCAGGTGGCTCATGTCGTTGACCCCGGGCGTGTCGACGAACTCGAGCTCCGAAGGGAGCGTGCCAGGCTCGACGAGGTAGACGAGGTCACCCTGCGGTGCTCCGTTGCCGTCCCCCAGTCCGCGGCAGCGCTGCTCGAACGCGCTCTGCTCGATCGGCTGCAGTTCGCCGTTGCGCTCCACGTGCGGCCCGCTCGGTGTCCCCACGCGGATGAGCACCGGTGCACCCGTCGTCGGGGTCACCCCGGAGGGCAGGACGATGCGCCCCATCAGCGCGTTCACGAGCGTGCTCTTGCCCTGCTTGATCTCCCCCACCACCACCGCGCGCACGCGCGATTCCTTGAGGCGGCGGTGGGTGTCCTTGAGGATCGTGGGAGCGAGCTCGGCGAGTCCGAGCCGCTGCGCGATGGCGCTCAAGCGTTGCGCGCGTTCGATCAGCTGCGTGTCGATGGTTTCTGTGTTCAAAGCAGCCCCAACTTTCGCGTGAGCCGCTGGTCGCATCGCGCCAGGGGCCATGCGTTGCGTACACGGTCGGACTCGGCCCGTTGCTCGGCCTCGCGGTCCTCGGACGCCTCTGCGCCTTCTTGCTGGCGCAGGATCTTCTCCGCTTCGCGTTCCGCGGCGGCCACGGGATCTTCCGGATCGTCCAGCGGGGCGCCGGTCGCCGGGGCCTCCTCGTTGCCGTCGGCCTGCGCGGAAGCGGGGCGAGGTTCGGCATCCCGCGATTCCTGGGCCATCCGCACCCGCGCCATCACGCGGCTCTTGTCGAAGTCTTCGAGCGCATCGAGCCGGACCCGCAACGGCGGCAGCGTGGGCCACCACGGCGCCTCCGGGGTGCCCTGGGTCGCCAGGGCCTCGGCCGTTTCTTCGAAGTTGCCGCTCACGAGCAGGGCGGCACGATCGGCCGAGAACACGGCGACCTTGGCCCAGGGTGCCAACGCGCGGCGGACCAGCCACTCCGGGTGACGCGTGCGATGCGCGACGAGATGCGCGGTCAGCAGAGGACCGTGATCGCACTGCAGGTGGCTGAGCGCGGACGCGAGCACGAACGTCGTCTCCGCGGCGGTCAGCGCCTCGAGGCGATCGATGTCGAGGATGAGGAGGTGGGCTCCGCCGTGGGTGGTCCCAAGCGGCGTGACGATGGGCCACGCGCGCGGATCGGCGTCGGCTCGGAGCAGTCGCACCGCGGGCCTGGGGCTCCGCAGCGTGTCGATCAAGCGATAGAGCCGCTGCATCACGACCGTGGGCGGGCTCTGGTCTTCGGGCTGCAGGGCTTCGACCGTGAGCGACTGGAGCAGCGTCGACCAACGCCGGTCCACGGCGCGCATCATGGGCTCACCGACGCTCGAATGGTCGAGCCACGCGGCGCGCCGGAGATCGACCCCGTAGGCGTAGACAGCTCGTGCGCCCCGCGACTCGGAGGCCAGGTGCTCGCGTCGCTGCAGGTAGTAGGAGAACTCAGGCGCGGCGTTCACCACGGCCGGTAGTGTAGTGCGCCCCGCAAGCCGCCGGGCAAAAACGTTGCGTCGATCGCGACCGCGCCATCTTCGCCTTGCGGGCCCCCATGGAGCTCGGCTATTCGGACGCTCATGGCTTCCGCGTCACTTGCGGGCCGCTCGCCCGACGCCTTCGAACTGCCTGCCAGCACTTGGGGACGATCGCAGCGGCCACCTTGGGGGACGCTCCTGCGCTTCGCCGTCGCGGGCGTGTTCGTGGGCGTCTCGCTGTTGGTTCCCGGCTGGCCCCTCGCCCTCGGAGCCCTCGCGCTGGGTCTTCTTTGGGTCTTCGTATTTCCGCGCTGGGTGGAGCGGCGCCTCGAGGACCTCGGCCATCGCCTGGCCGCGGTTCCAGCGGGGGCCGTCCCGGCACAGCTGCGGCAGCTCGAGGAGACTCGCCTCGTCGCCATGTTCGCGCCCTATGCATGGGTGCAGATCCAGCGCGCGCGCCTCCTCGCCAAGGTTCCCGATGGGCGCGGCGCTGCGGCGGCCTTGGGTGAAGCCGTACGGATGTGCGGAGGAACGCCGGCGAACCTGCTCGGTCTCCAGGCGGACGCGTTGTTGCTCGGAGGCGATCGGAAAGGAGCGCTCCAGATCTTGCGCCGCCTCGAGCGGGATGCCCAGCTGGGTGGACGCGATCGGGTGAACCTCGGTGTCGCCCTCCTCGACGAACGCGGCGCGCTGGAGACCGCCCTCGAGCACCTGCAAGAGGACCCCGCCGAGGCCCAGTACGCGGCTCGGCGCTGGTCTGCGCTCGCCGTGGGGCTCGCGAAGAAGCGTCGCTTCGCCGAGGCCCGCGAGGCTTTCGCCCAGGCCGAGGCCTGCCCACCGCAAAGCAAGGATGGCGTCGTTGCAGACCTCCTCAAGCGCGCGAGCAAAGGCGTGCGCGAGGCCCCGGAACCCCGCCCCGCGCAGCCCGAATCCGAGGCACCCAAATCCGAGCCGCCCAAATCCGCGGCATCCAAATCCGCGGCATCCAAATCCGAGCGAACCAAGAGCTCTCGCAAGGAGCGTCGCGAGCAACGAAAGTCCCGGAAGGAACGCAAGGAATCGGGCGAAAAAGCGAAAAAGGCGAAGGAACGTTCGTCAGGCCGAGAGAAACCCCAGCCCCGCCGCGTCGTCGCAAAAAATCCTCGTCAGGAGCCCAAGGGCGCGGTCGCGAAGCAGCTCGCTGCGGAAGCGGTAGGATCCCGCGCGGTCGTAGAAGAACCCCGCGAGGAGCCCGATGTGGCGGTCGCGGAGCAGCTCGCGGCGGAGGCCGTGGGATCCTCCGTGGTCGTAGAAGATCCCCGAGACGAGCAGCTCGCTGCGGAGGCTGCGGGATCCCGCGTGTTCGTAGAAGAACCTCGCGAGGAGCCCGATGTGGCGGTCGCGCAGCAGCTCGCTGCGGAGGCGATGGGACCCGGCGTGGTCGCGGAGGCCCTCGGCGAGACTTCGGCGGTCGACGTTGCGGTCGCGCGTGGGGCCGACCCTCAGGCGGAGAAGTGGCTGCCTCCCAAGGTGGAGGCGACGACCCCCTCCACGCCGTCGATCGAGGACGACCCGTGGGCGGAGCTGGTGGCGAGCGATGACGACGAGATCCGTCCGGCCTAGTCCCCGGTTGAGGAGCTCCAAGGTCGGCCGCCGCCCGGGGCTTTCAGCTGCCCTTGCGGAGTTCGGTCAGGACCTGCTTCGCCAGGGCCTTGAGGGTATCGAACACGCCGGCTCCGGTCGTCGCGACGGCGTCGAACTCGGGCACCTTGGTGGGATTGAGCATCTCCGTGAGCTCTTCGATGGGCACCGCGCTCGGTAGGTCGCGCTTGTTGTACTGGACCACGTACGGCAGCTTGTCGAGGTCGTAGCCCTGCTCGGTCAGGTTCTCGCGCAGGTTCTCGAGGCTCTCGATGTTGGCCTCCATGCGCTCCATCTGCGAATCCGCGACGAAGCAAACCCCGTCCACGCCCTTGAGGATGAGCTTGCGGCTCGCGTCGTAGAACACTTGGCCGGGCACCGTGTAGAGGTGGAACCGCGTTCGGAAGCCCCGGATCTCTCCCAACGAGAGTGGGAGGAAGTCGAAGAACAACGTACGCTCGGTCTCCGTGGCGAGCGAGATCATCTTGCCCTTCGCGTCGGGCTTGGTCTTGTTGTAGATGTACTGCAGGTTGGTCGTCTTGCCGCACAGACCCGGCCCGTAATAGACGAGCTTGCAGTTGATCTCGCGCGAGCTGTAGTTGATGAAGGACATTGCGTGCCTCGCTGCGCGACGATGAGATCAGTCGTTGAAGAGGTTGTCGATATCGGCGTCGGTGATCTCTGCGAACACGTTGACCTGGGGGTTCTGCGCCTTCTTCGACACTTCCTCCAACACGGCCTCGAGCTCCGTGCTGGCCTTCTTGACGCGCAAGCGGACCAAACCGTGGGTCGTGTTCTTATCGAAGAGAACGACAAGAATCATCTTGCGCCCCACGATGCTCATGTGGACGCTGATGCCACGCCCTTCGTGGAACTGACCCGTGAACTCCTCTTCCTCGATGAGCTTCGCGATCCCACCCGTCGCGGCAACATTGCCGGCGACGAGCGAGCTCAGCGAGGTGGTATCGAGCTCTGCCGCAGAACCGGACGCGGCGATCAGCTGCCCGTTCTTGTCGACCACCAAAATGGCACGTGAGCGAGAGTCCTGCTGCAACCGGTCGGCGACCTGCTGGATCTGCCGAACCTCATCCTCGTACATCACGAGCTGGGGGGAGAGCATGTTCAAGGGGGGACTCCTGATACCGATCGCGTGGCAGAGAAGATGCGCTCTTGCGCGGTGACCCGCGTGGGGACGGGCTTCGCGAAGCTAGCAAACTCGATGATGCAAGTCTACGTCCGAAGCGGGTGTGTAGACCGTTGTGATCCTTGAACTTCGGCGCCCGAGCACGGCCCGTTGCGGGTCGCGAAAGCCCAAAGACGCGAGTGTCAGTTGAGCGCGGAGCGTCACAGGCGGCGCCGATCCTCGAGGGCGCGATGCAGCGTCGTCACGTCCGCATATTCGAGCTCACCACCCACGGCGACGCCCGATGCGATGCGGGAAACCTTGATTCCGAGCGGATTCACGAGTTTCGAAAGGTACAGCGCGGTCGCATCGCCTTCCACGTTTGGGCTCGTCGCCACGATGATCTCTTTGATGTCGTCGTGGTCGCTGCGCAAGCGTTCGAGGAGGGCATCGATTCGGAGCTCGGCGGGTCCCACCCCGCCGAGTGGATCGAGGACGCCGTGCAAGACGTGATAGACGCCCCGAAACACGCCACTGCGCTCGATCGCCATCCGATCTTGCGGCTGCGCGACCACGCAGATCACGCTGCGATCACGGCGCGTGTCAGCGCAACGCTCACACAGATCCATTGCGGTCAGGTCGCAGCAAACGCGACAGAACCGAAGGACATTCTGGACGCTTCCCACGGCGTCGGCGAGGTTACGGACGAACTCCGGGTCGGCCTTCACGATGGCGAGCGCGAGCCGCAACGCGGATTTCTCCCCGATGCCTGGCAAGCGAGCCAAAAGCGAACTCAGGCGCTTGAGCGGATCGTGCGTGACGGGACCCGTGGGGCCCGTGCTCACCCAAACCCCGGAATGGAGCCCGGAGGGAGCATGCCAGGGGGCAACATCGCGGACATTTTTTCTCCAGCGGTGGCGCGCGCCTTGTCGAGCGCGTTGTTGACGGCCGCCGTCACGAGATCCTGGAGCATCTCGCGGTCTTCGCCCATCACCGACGGGTCGATCTCGATCGCGTTGATGTGCAAGCTCGCGGTGGCCTTGACCTTGACCATCCCTGCGCCGGCGGAGCCCTCCACGACCACGTGCTCGAGGTTGCGCTGCATCTCTGCCATGCGCTCCTGCATGGCTTGGGCCTGTTGCATGATCGCGTTGAGGTCGAACTCCGGCATGGGGCCAGCATACCAGCGCACCCGCGCCGGGGCGATGTCATGCGGGGGGCTCGTGGAGCGGCTTGGTTCCGGTCAGTTTTGCGTTGAACGCCTGCAGCAGCGACCGAATTCCGGTGTGCTGCGAGGCCTCGGTCTCCACCGCTCGCCGATGCGCTTCCCTGCGTTGCGCGGCGACCAACACGATGCTCGGCCGCTCGGGTAGGGCGGCTTCGCCCTCCTCGAGTTCCACGTTGAAGGGCCGGCCAAAGTGGTCGCGCGTGGCTTGCTCGAGCTGCCCGCGGATCTCGGGCCGTTGCTGCAGCTCATTGTGGGCGAAGCTACGGAGCCCAGCGCAAATCCGCAACACACCGCCCTCGAGCCTCACGAGCCCCACCTCGCTGAGGACCGCGGAGACGTACTCGTCTTCGTCACGGATGCGGTCGACGAGCGCGGCCCAGGCGTCGAACTGCGCGAGGGTGTCGACATCGATGATGCCCACGGGGGGCTCGGACTCGGCGCATCCCGACGGGCACGATCCGGCGGCCACCGTCGGTACGGCATCTGGGGCGCTCGCGGCGGGTCCGAGGGCTTCTTCGGGCCCCTCGCCTGAGAACACCGTCCCTTTGGCCAACGCCCACAACCCTGCGGCGAACGGGCTCGATGCATCGTCGGCCGAGTTTTCGTTGGGCGCAGCATCGGTCTCTGGGCGGCTCGAAGGCGATGGCAGGGAAGCAGCCTCGGGTCTGGGGGCCACGAGCGGGGACCGACCCGAAGCGCCCGAGCCCGACCCGGCGGCCTCCCGCGGTCTCGCCTCGGGGCTCGCCGTGTGGGCGGGAGCCTCGGTCGTCGCACCAACCGGCGGCTGGGCGTCCGAGGACGGGGAGCGACCATGCGACTGAGCCCTCGCGGGCGCGAAGGGAGGGGGCGCGGAGCGAGCAGTCCCGGAGGGAGGGGGCGCGGAGCGAGCAGTCCCGGAGGAAGGGGGCGAGGAGTGAGCCGTCCCGGAGGAAGGGGGCGCCGTTGCCGTTCGGAGGGGCGGCCGGGGGGTCTCGTCGAGCGAAAGACGGGTGGGCTCGACGAAGGGGCGGCCGGAGACCTCGGGGATGGCGGCCGAGGGGCGACCGGGGAGTTCGGAGCTCGGCGCGGACGCGCGGGGATCCGCGACGTCTCCCCCTCCCCCTGCAGTCGCCGATGCCGTCCGCGCTCCGCGGGCCGGAGCTCGGCCCGAGCCACCCGGTTGCCCCGTCGATCCCGGGCTTGGGGCCGGTCCCGGTCCCCCTTGTGCGAGCGCCTGCAGCTGCTCGACGAGGTCTCCGAGCGGGGTGACCGGCTCACTGTTCGCGAGGTCGAGCAACGCCATCTCGACGAGGAGGCGCTGGACCCGTGAGGTCGGCAAGCGATCGACGACGCGGCTGAACCGGTCGAAACATTGCGCGAATACGGCGGGTTCGGCCGCACCGGCGGCTGTCCGCAGCTCCTCGTATTCGCTGTCGGTCAGCGAGCCTAGGGCTGCGCGCTCGCGACACACGCTGGCGAGCATGAGATCCCGCAGGTGCTCGAGGATCTGCAGGCTCAGCACCATGAGATCGAGCCCACCGCCGACCAGCGCATCCAGACGCGCGATCACGGCATCCGGGTCGCGCTCGAGCACCGCGGCGACGAGTTCGATGACCGCGTGGCGGTCGGCCTGGCCCAAGACTTCGCGGGTCTCGGCTTCGGTGACGGCGCTCGGATCGCGGGCGAAGGCGATCACTTGATCGAGCAGGGTCAGCGAGTCTCGGATCGAGCCCCCGCTCGCCCTCGCGATCAGCCGCAGCCCGCCCTCGTCGACCTGCAGACGCTCGTCCTCGAGGATCGAGCGGAGGTGGGCCACCGCTTCCTCGACCGAGACCCTGCGAAAATCGAGGCGAGAGACGCGCGACAGGATGGTGGGGAGCACCCGTTGGGGCTCGGTCGTCGCGAAGATGAAGTTGACGTGGGCCGGCGGCTCCTCGAGCGTCTTGAGCAGGGCGTTGAACGCCGAAGTCGTCAACATGTGGACTTCGTCGATGATGTAGACCCTGCGGCGGGCGCTTTGCGGCAGGTAGTGGACCTGCTCCCGCAAACTGCGGATGTTCTCGACGCTGTTGTTGCTCGCGCCGTCGATCTCGAGGACGTCGACCGAGCGGCCCTCGTTCACGGCCGTGCATTGGGTACAGGCGTTGCAGGGCTCGGCCGTCGGTCCCTGCTCGCACACGAGGCCCTTGGCGAAGATGCGTGCCGTCGTCGTTTTTCCGAGCCCGCGGGCGCCCGCAAACAGGTAGGCGTGATGGACCCGCCCTTGCCGGATCGCATTTCCCAGGGTGCGCCCGATGTGCTCCTGCCCGACCATGTCGCCGAAGCGCTGGGGCCGGTACTTTCTCGCTAGAACGACGTAGCTCACGGGTGGGCTACGGTAGCATGCTGGACTCAGGCCGAGGCCGCTCGCCTCTCGTCGCGATCACCGTGGCCTTGCGAAACGGCCGTTCGCAGGGCGTTCGGGAGGGGACGCGGTCGAAAACGTCGAGGCTCAGAACGTGAAATGTTGGCTGATGATCTCTTCGCGCTGAACGGGTTTGGGGGTGGGACGTGGGTCGACACGCTCGGGAACGGGCACGTTCGCCTCATCCAACCGCTGCGCGATGATGCCCTCCAAATACCCGCTGACGCTCAAGTTGCGCTCTTCGCAAAAGTTCTTGAGGCGCTGGTAGGTAAGGCCTTTGACCGAGATGCTTCTACGGGTTTGTCGCTTTGCCATCGTTCTAGAGGTCCCCTCGCTGAGACAGGTTTCGAGTAGCCAGTAAATCAACTCGCCGCGGCACGCAACAGTCATTCCACAATATCTTGTGCAGCGCGATGTACGCCAACACAACATCCTGTGGATCATCGGGGCCAACTGATCCAAACTGCTCGCGAAACTCGGGTTTCTTCCTCGGCGCGGAGGCTGGGGGATTCACCATGGTTGTCACCCTCGAATCAACGATTTTTTCGGTTTGGGAGGAGATCTCCGAGATCTCCTCCGCGAAGATCGCACCTGCGCATCTTGCGTCGTCGCGACTCGAAACCGGACGGGGGACTTTGCTTGCGCCCCTAATGGAGAACTGTTCAGATCCCCGCCTCCCATGGATGACCGTCGCTGGCCGACCTACAGTTCCCGCAACATCACCCTCGACAGTTACGTTCGCGAAGGCGCACCGGCTGGCCGAGGTTCGTTCCACGTCCGCGACACCGCCGGCAAGCTCTACCTCGATGCGATCAATGGGATTGGTTGCTTACCCCTTGGTCACGGCGACCCGCGATGGAACGCGGCGATCGAGGCCCAGATGGGCAAGCTCGTGTCGGCCCCGGGGACGATCTGGACCGACCCCCAGCAGGCCCTCGCGCGCGACCTCGTGAAACGGGTCCCCGTCCAAGACGGCCGGGTGTTCTTCGGCAACACGGGGACGGAGGTCACCGAGGCGGCCGTGAAGCTCGCGACCCGGGCGACGGGTCGGGACGTCATCATCGCGTTCGAGAAGGCGTTCCACGGCCGAACGCTCGCCGCCATCGCAATGACGGCGAACCCGAAGTACCGCGACTCGTATGTCCAGGTGCTCGACGAAGCCCCGCTCGGCCCGCGGTTCGCTCAGATGAACGTGGCTCGGGCGCCCTTCGGCGACCTCGCCGCGGTCGAGACGTTGTTCCGGCGCTACTCCGGGCGCGTCGCGATGGTGTGCGTGGAGCCGATCCAGGGCGAGGGGGGGGTCAACCCCGGCTCGCGAGAGTTCTTGGTCGGACTGCGCCGCCTCTGCAATGAACACGGTGCACTCCTGGGCCTCGACGAGATCCAGTGTGGCGTCGGCCGTACGGGTGCGTTCTCCGCCTGGACGACCCTCGTCGGGGACGACCGGGAGCTCGATGCCGACATCGTCTGGTACGCCAAGGCACTCGGCGGCGGGTTCCCCATTGCAGCGTGTGTCGCGCGGGCCGACCTCGCCGAGGTCATGACGAAGGGAAGCCACGGCTCCACGTTCGGCGGGAACCCGCTCGCGTGCGCGGCCGCCATCGCCACGCTCGGGATCATGGACGGCGACGGTCTGTTCGCCTCCGCCGGGGAGCAGCTCGGCGTCCTGCAGAGCATCGCGGCCGAGGAGCCCATCTCCGGGGTCCTCGAGGTCCGGGGTGCAGGCGCCATGATCGGGATCGAGTTCGGGGATGCCGACCGCGCGTTGGCGCTCGTCGATACGATGCAGGATCTGGGCGTACTCGTGACGATCAGCGGCGGAACGGCCGTTCGATGCCTGCTGGCCTACCATGCGGGCGAGGCTGAGCTATGCGAAGTGTGGACGGCCATTCGCCGCGGCCTCAGCTAGACCTCCCCACTCCATGGACCATTCTTCGCGATCGTCGTGGTCTCCGGCCGTTGCCCTCGCACTGCTCGCAGCGGCGGGGTCGCTCGCCTGCAAGCCGGAGGCCGTGACTGCGGCCCCCCAAACCGAGGAGGGCCCGCCGTCGCCGACCGCCGCGAGCGGGCTGCCTTCCCCCGTGCATCCGCAGGTCTCGAGCGAGTGCGGCAACGATGGTGGCGTCGGCACGGCGCTCAAACCGTTCGCGCTGCCCACCCTCGAGGGGCAGCGCGTCGGTGACGGCGACTATCGCGGTCGCGTCTTGCTCCTCAACTTCTGGGGGACGTGGTGCAAGCCATGCCTGGAGGAGCTCCCGGAGTTCGATCGTCTCTACCGCCACTACGGTCCCCACGGACTGGCCTTGGTGGCGATCGCGACCGATACCGAGCCCGGCCCCGTGCAAGACTTCGTGCGGAGCCGCAAGCTCGCAGCCAGCGTGCTGCTCGAAGGGGAGCCCTACGCCTCGCAATACGAGAGCCCGAACTTTCCATTCACGTTCGTGGTGGACCCCTCCGGCACGATCGTCGGGTCCTACCGCGGCTTCAAGAAGGAGTGCCTCGGCAAGCTCGAGGCCGACCTCCGTCGGCAACTCGAACAGCAGGCCGACGGAGGTTGAGGGGCGCGGACGCAGCAGTGATCGATGCCTGATTCCGAAACACGGACACTCACCGATCTCCCCGACGATCCCCCCAAGCTGCTGACGTGGAAGCTCGAGCTTCCGCTGATCCAGCGCGTGTTGCGGCTCGGCACGTGGGTGATCCTGGCGATGGTCACCCAGTTCTTCGTCAACTACTTCGACACGCTGATGCTCGGCCGTTTGGAGGCCCCGCTCGCGACGGCGTCACAAGCCGCGCTTGGCCTCGGGATGCCCGTGTTCTGGGGCATCGGCGGCTTCTTTGCGGCGATTGGCGCCGGCACCCAGGCGATCGTTGGGCGCCGCTTCGCAGAAGGTGATCTGCCGGCGGCGGGTTTGGTGCTGCGCAGCAGCCTCCACCTCGCGCTCGTCTGCGGGGTCCTCGGGATGCTCGTCGGCTGGTACGTCACCCCCGCTGCGATCCGCGGGCTCGCGACGGCGAGTGCCCATCAGGAGGAGCTTGCGATCCAGTACACGCAGCTGCGGATGCTCGGCATTGGCGGCATGGTGCTGACGTTCAGCTACAAAGCGTTCTTCGACGCCATCGGCCGCACGCAGATCCATCTTTGGGCCGCGGTCGTGATGAACCTCGGCAACCTCGTCCTCAACTACTTCCTCATCTACGGCTTCGATCCCGCGGGGATCCCGAGGCTCGAGATCCGCGGCGCTGCGCTGGCCTCGGTCGTGAGCACATACCTGGGCCTCGCGATCATGGTCGGCACGAGCTTCGCGCGCACGTACAGGACGCGCTTCCACATCTATTCGCGACCCTCACTCGATTGGACGCTCGTCGCTCGCATCGGACGCCTCATGCTGCCTTCCGGCATCGCCACCGCGATCCTCATGCTTGGATTCGCGTTGTTCATGGGCTTCGTGGGTACGCTCGACAACCTAGCGGGACACGGGACCAACACGTACACGGCCGCGACGAAGGCCATCATGGACACGGCGTCGCTGTGCTTCATGCCGCTCATCGCCTTCGGAACGGCCACCGCCACGTGCGTCAGCCAGAGCCTCGGACGCGACAAGACCAACCTCGCCGCGCGGTATGGTTGGGAATCGACGCGGTTGGCCGTGTACGCGATGTTGCTCGTCGGCGCTTGCACGTGGACGTTCCCCGAGTGGGTCATCGGCTTGCTCTCGCCCAACGACCCCGCCGTGATCGCAGCGGCCGTGCCGTCGCTCCGGTTGGTGTCCTTCGCCTTCGCGCCGATGGCCGTGGGCCTGGTGCTCGCCCAGGCCTTGTATGGAGCGGGCGCCAATGTCTTCGTCGCTTCCGCGGAGTTCGTGCTCCACTTCGGCGTGCTCGTGCCGCTCAGTTGGCTCCTCGGCCCCAAGCTCGGGCTCGGGATGGTCGGCATCTGGAGCGCCGCAGCGATGTACGCGACGCTGTTCGGCGTCGTGATGGCGATCAAGTTCGCCGGGCCCGGTTGGCGCCGAATCAAGCTCTGAGCCACCTGGCCGCTCGGCACCAGCCGGCAAGTCGGTTTCGACCCGCGGGGCCTTCCCAGCAAAAAAAGTGCCCCGGGCACCCGGACCCCCGTTACCGTTGCTACCTTCCGGTCCTGGCGGAGTTGGCGGGAGAACCGTCGCCCGAGGCATGGGCAGAAGCCTCGTAAGAACTGCTGCGAACGAGGCTACTTGACGGAGAGGGCGGGATTCGAACCCGCGGTGAGTTTGACCCCACACATGATTTCCAATCATGCACCTTCGACCACTCGGACACCTCTCCAGTGATATGTCTTGGGCTGTTGCGCAGTTGTCTGGGATGCGGAGAGGGTGGGATTCGAACCCACGGAGGTCTATTAAACCTCACCAGATTTCGAGTCTGGCACCTTCAACCACTCGGACACCTCTCCAGTGGTCCTGTGTCGGGGGCGGGAGGTTACCAGGATCTTCGAACAGCACAAGCCTCGTCGCTCCGTTTTACGCAGCGAAAGGACCAGATTCTCCCGTAGCTTGCCTGCGTGAAATGCGCATACGCCGCTGCGCTCGGGGCTGCTAGAGTCGGAGGAAGCCATGCCGTACGTCGAGTACGCCTGCGAGGGACGCCTTCTGTTCCGGACGGAGACCACCGAGGGCGCACAGTTCGTGCCGCGGATGCACGAGATCGTCGTCATCGACGATGAGCCGTATCAAGTGGTGGATGTCGAGTACTGGGCGCGGCGGATGGGTGCGACCGATCGTCGTTTCGTGTGGCCCACGGTCTACGTGATCCCCGTACCGTCGGAGGAGTGGGAGCGGCGACTGCAGCGTCGAAACTCTCGCGATCCGGCAGGCACTCCGCCCATTCGCTATTGACCGCAGCAGAGCGCGTGCATCGGGCGCTGGATGTGCGCTTGGGTTCGGTGGTCGCTGTGCTAGCCCAGATCGAGAGAGGCTCCGATCGTGGACATGCGCAACCGTCCCGCCATTCTCGGCAACTTCATGACCCCGCTCCCCTTCGCCGTCGGCGACGATCAGACCGTCGAGGAGGCGCACGCCCGGATGACCGAACTCGACATCCGCCACCTCCCCGTCATGCGGGGCAGTCGGTTGGTCGGGATCGTGAGCCAGCGTGATCTCGCAAGTTTGGTCGCGAGCACGGGGCGGCATCCGTCCGAGCTCCACGTCGCCGATGCGATGACGCCAGACCCGTTCGTGGCGAACTCCGAAGCGCCCGTCGCCGAGATCGCACTGCGCATGGCGGAGTCGCGCTACGGAGCCGTCGTCGTCGTCGATGGCGGCGAGGTCCGTGGCATCTTCACGACCACCGATGCCCTTCGATTGCTCGCCGATCTCCTCGGCTGAGACGCGCCCCTGCCCCAGGGCCGAGGCGTAGGCTCAGCGGCGCGATGGCCCAGCGCGATGGGCCGGCGCCGATCGGGGGGCGGGAGCCATGCGCTGAGGCGCGGAAGAGCGAGGGGCGGGAGCCATGCGCTGGGGCGCGGCGGAGCGAGGGGCGGGAGCCATGCGCTGAGGCGCCGACCGAGGGGCCGACGAGACCGAGCGCGTGGGCGCGGGGGAACGGCTCGGGGCCACCGAGCGGGTTGGCGCAGGTGAGTGCGACGGCGGAGGCGAAACGCGCTGCGGTGTACGTTGCGGAGAGCTCGACATGTGGGCGGGCCCCGAAGGTTGGCGGGCGGATGCCGAGACCCGGGTGGGCGCAGGCGTTGCCTGCGACGCGGGTGAGAGGCGCGTGGGCGCGGGACTGCGCTCCGAGACCTCGTAGCGCGCGGAGCCGTGCTGACGTGCCGGAACCGCGACCATCTCTCGACGCGGCGCGGAGGTCCACTGCGCGTCCGGGACGGGGCGTTCGGGGGCACCCACGCGCTGCGGCGGGCCATCGGGGTTGCGACGGGGAGCCCCGGCTGGCCCGGCTGGCCCGGCTGGCCCGGCCGGCCCGGCCGAGTTACGGCGAGGAGGCGCGGTCTCCGGGTTGCGCTGGGGCGCGGGGTAGGTCTCCGGGCGGCGACGGGGAGCCCCAGCGTGGTGTTGCTCCGGCACGCGTTGGGGGCCTGCGCCTTGGTGGTGCCCGTGCCCGTCATGCCCATGGCTCCCGTGTCCATGGCTCCCGTGTCCATGCCCATGCGGCCGGTGGCCGGGAGCGCCGGGGTAGGCGTGGCCCGCGTGGCCCGGATGGCGCACGTTCTGATGGTGCCAATAGTTGTAGTGATGGTGGTGCGCGTGGGTCACCGGCAAGCCGTACACGTGATGGCCGTGGACGCCGACACCACCCCAGTACCAGCTCGCCCCGTAGTACCCGACGCCCCACGCATACTGCACCTGCGGGTAGTGGTTGTTCCACGCGACGACGAGCGGCGTCGGGGGACCCCAGTAGGCGCACCAGCGGCCGAATGCCGGGCTCCAGAACACGAAGTCGCCGTGCACGTTGTAGAAGGGGCGGCCCGACCAATAAACCGTGGGGAATTGATCGATGGGCTCGTCGTAGGTGTGTACGTAGTGGACGATCTCGACCCGGCTGCCATCGGAGAGCGTCTCGTAACCGAGCAGCGCGGGTGTACCGGCCGTGGTCGTGACGGTCGCCGTGCCGACGGGGCGCGCGACGCTGTAGTCGTACACGTAGGTGTCTTGCACGATCGGTTGCTGGGGCTCGGGCGTGACCACGGTGTAGTGATGCTCACCCGCGCAGCCGCTCGCCGCCCACAGGCTCGAAACGGACAGCGCGGCGGTCAGCAGCCAACCGCGGCGGCGGGTACGGGGGTTCGCTCGGGGGTCGGCCACTCGCTTAGTGTGGGTGTTTGGCACGGCAACAGCAACCTCGCGCCTCCGACGCTTTCTCCACACGGGGATTCAACGTCCGATCGCGGCCAGAGCGGGCCATGGGCCCAGAGCGTGATCCAGATCGCTCTCGTTGACGTGCCAACGCCGCGCCGACTACCGTAGCCATCGTATGGGCGTCGATGGTCCAATCCAGGTGCTGAGCTTCATCAGCGGAAAGTACGCGGGCACCGAGTTCCCTCTAGAACGCGAACCATTCGTCGCCGGCCGAAGTTCGGAAGTCGATCTCATCCTCGCCGACGACGCCGTGAGCCGCAAACACGCGCGGTTCTACCTGCAGCGCGGGTTGGCGTGGGTGCGCGATCTCGGCTCGCGCAACGGGACCATCGTGAACGGAGAGATCGTGCAGCAGCGTTGCCTCCGGCCGGGCGATCGTATCGCCATCGGGTCGAGCCTCTGTCGGGTGGAACGCAGGGAGTCCGCGGACCTGAGCGCGCGCCGGACCGGCGAGACTCGCCGGAGGCGGCAGCCTGAATCCGGGCGCTCCATGAGCGGGAACATCGATGAGATCCCGCTCATGGATGTCCTCCAGTGGTTGGCCACGAGCCGCAAGACCGGGGTGCTCAAGGTTCGCAACGCCAACCGCGAAGGCGGTCTGCACCTTCGCGATGGTCGGGTCTACTACGCCGCGATCGAGGGCGCCGAGTTGCCGCCCGAGAAGGCCCTCATGCGCATGTTGGTGTGGCCCCAGGGCACCTTCGAGTTCGAGAACAACGGCGCCGAAGAACTCCAGCCCATGGCGCTCGACATGTCCCTCGAACACATCCTGATGGAGGCTGCGCGGCAAAAGGACGAGCTTGCGGCCCTCCACGAACGCTCTCCGCTGCCGGGTCCCCGCGACAGCGTCCGATTGACGCGCCCAAGCCCCGTGCGTTGGCGAGAGCTCGACACCAACGATCTCGATTTTCTGCAAGAGATGGTGGAGCTCGGCGGTTGGCAGGCCTTGCTCGACCGCAGCAAGCGCGACGACCTGGCCCTCTACCGCGGCCTCGTGGCGCTGCGGGAGAAGGGCATCGTCGAGTACTAGAGCGCCGACCAGTTTGATTTCGCGTGCTGAGGCGCGTCGGGGGCCGTCCGCGGGTAGGAGCGAGGCCGAAGCTGTGTCGGGCACACGGCGAGCGCCGAGCGGCACCGCCGCGGGCGGCCCCAGGCG
>Ga0315910_10000760_pt1 | contig 31074 bp, 20 predicted proteins | sample EdamamesoilMG_FD_204470 | JGI IMG/M metagenome (GOLD analysis project Ga0315910, IMG submission 204470) | Garden soil microbial communities collected in Santa Monica, California, United States - Edamame soil | ecosystem: Environmental > Terrestrial > Soil > Garden | place: USA: California... | reverse complement strand
TCAATGTGCATGTTGCACGGCGTGACGTTGCTCCAGGTGGAGGCGATGCCGATGATGGGCTTTTGAAAATCTTCGTCCTTGAAGCCGACGGGATAAAGCATGGCGCGCGCAGCGGCGCGCTCCGGTCCGTCCACGAGGAGGCTCGAGAACGGGCGCATTGAATTCTTGTTGCCAGAAGACTTGCTCGATTTCTTTTTCATCGGACGGGTAGTGTGCAAGAAATGGAGCCGATGAGCAAGGAGACGGAGGTGAAACTGTGTCGGTCACCTCCAAAAACTGACTCGAAATACTATTGCACCAGCAGCACCCGATAATACCGCTGGGCTGCGTTACCGAGCGTATTGTCCACCTTGCTGGCGGTGTTTGAAGTGGCCGAAACGTCACCATTCACATCAAGCCAACCAGCATCTGCGAGATTCGTCTTGTATTGCAGGCGATAGACATAGCTTGAACCCGCCAACCAAGTCACGGTCGTATTGGTCAGCCCACGCGAAATGGCTGTGATGTAGGGTAATGAGATCTGGTTCGTTGACCATCCCCACCGCACTGCATCGGCAGCGACACGCTTCCCAGTATCGGTTGACTGATTCGAAAGACGGACAAAGCCGTTGGTGCCTTGACTGAATTTTCTCGAAGTTGCGATGAGCTGCCATGACCCGGCATTGCCGGCGGATTGGTCCACGCTGACAGTTTGATTGGAACTGCTGGCCGAAACAAAGTACTGCGCATCAGAACATCGCTGCGCCCCCGGCGTAACGCTCGGGAACCAAACATACACATCGTAATTGCCGGTCAACGGTATGGTTGGGCAAAACGAGGCAGTCGCGGTCTCACTTGCCACGGTGTTTGCATACCGAAAATCCGCTGCGAAAAAGTCGTTCCCTCCAGACCCGCTGGCAGCCGTCCATGATCCGGTGAAGGCGGCGTTGGTATTGTCCACGATCAGATCCGAAACGATGGGGGTGAAATTCGCGGCGATGGTTTTGCTGGAAGTCATCAAGACCGGCAAGGGGTTCTGGGTGCCGGTGGCCGCGCCCGACCAACCGACAAAGGCATGCCCCACCAAAGGAACGGCGGTAAGCGTGGCGGTGGACCCGTACGCCTGCGTGATCTGGTCGGGAGACTTGATCACCGTCCCGCCCGGGTTGGCGGATGCTATCAAAGTAGGTTGGAAGAAAACAGCCGTGATGGATTTATTAGTCGTCATCACGACGGTGAGCGGATTGGCTGTGCCACTGGCGTCGCCTGACCAAATCAAGCCCCAGCCCGGACTGGGATTAGCCGTCAATTGAACAGATGAATTCGGAGGGTAAACACCTTGATATGGGTTCACGCTCAGCCCCCCCGCACCGACAACATTGGTTGTAAGCGTATATCCCAATTCAAAGGCCCCGATATCGCTCCCGTCACCGCCGCTGCTATCCGGGACCGAAAGATCGTTCAGCGAGCGCTGAACTCCCCGCTGATCCGTCGTCAACCCGCTGCTGGAGCCCGCATCAATGGCTGGACTGTTCGGAAAAAGAGCCATCGTCATGGTTGGCCCACCATTATTCTGAAGTAGCCCAATCAATGGATTTATGGGATTGGCGAGGGAGCCGACCTGATCAGTCGACTGCCAGTTACCAAATGCATAATTGCTGTTGGTCGTGCCAATCAGATTGAATCCCGAACTTTGAACTGCCCCATTCAGGTCTGGGCAGTCGCAACTGCTGTTCGTCGAGATATTCGTTGCGATAACGCAATTTCGGATGGTGGTGATCTGCCCGCTGCTCAATCCACCACCGGAAGCCGAGGCATTGCCTACGATCGTGCAACTGGTCAGGCTCAAAGAAGTTCCTGACCCAGATTCATTGAAGATTGCTCCACCGTACGCAAAAATGTTACCGGCTAAAGTAGCTGTCGAATTGGCGAAAAAGGTACTGTTCTGGACGGTAGCATTTCCTCCCTTGCCATTATGGAGTCCACCACCAGCAACTCGGATGGCAAAACTGTTTGTATTCACTCCAATCACTCGGTTGCCCGAAAAGGTACACCGGTTGATCATCAGTGTTCCGATATTGAAAATGCCCCCTCCTGATGCCCATCCATAGTATCCGTTAGCATGACCGAAAACATCGTTCCCTGATAGCGTGCATCCTTCCAATGTAAGCGCACCACTGTTATAGATAGCACCTCCGGCAGCATCCGCATTGATGGGACGGGCGTCTCCGGTCACAAGGGTGCAGTTGCTCAAAGCTAAACTGCCTGAATTGTAAACAAGTCCGCCGTTGGTCGAACTGCCTTCAGAAAAGCGGAGCCCCGAGATACTGACCGCGCCCGCAGTGACATTCAGCACGCGGGTCGTAAGCCCGGTATTGCGACCACGAAGCGTCAGGTTGGTAATCCCGGGGCCGGTAATGGTCAAATTCTTGTCAACGATCAATTCGCTGTTCAGCTGAATTTCAGACCCAATGCCGACGGCGAAATCTATGGTATCCCCGGGACTGGCGAAAGCGATCGCAGCTCGCAAGGAACCGGAGCCACTGTCGGTGTTAGAGGTAACCGTCAGCACCCCGGCACGCAAAGAAAGCGCAAAACAGGTCGTTATGCAGGCAACAAAGATTGAGAAGCGATTCATGGGTGGGAGTCATCTGGATGATTGACATGGTGACAAACCGTTGAATGCAGACAAGCCAGAAATCCTGCCAATCGTTACGGGCCACCTTGACCCGTGCTCAAGGGACTCTCAGGTTGTAAAAAGCGTAAGGGAAATTGGTCACGCTCGCATCACCGAATCGGAACAGGCTGCCGACGATGTTCGTGGCTTGACCGATATAGATGCAAGGAATCGAGTCCTGCCAGGTCACTGCGATTGCAGGCGGAAGAAGGCCGCGTTGTCCGGGATGGTGAATTGGAATTCCAGCTTGCCTTCGGCGTTGATGCTGTTGGTGAATCCCGGGCTATTCATCGGGAAGGCGACGAAGTTGGTCAGTTGCGTGGCTTTCTGCACGCCAATGGTCAGCGTGAACGTTCCGTTCGTCGCGTTCTTCGTCAGTAACGGCGTACCCACGTTGAGCGCCTGCACTTGCGCTGCGGTGAAGTAACCGACAGCGTTCAAATTCGTCTGGGCATCGCCAATGTTGCCGAAGAGTGTGTTGACCAGCGCGGGCTGGCTCACCTCCCAGTCGAAGCCCAGCGCGCTAAGGTTGAACTCGGCCAAGTCGTTCAGGCCGTCGCCGTCGGTGTCGTTCGTCGTGACGAGGCCGGTGCCGTTCAGCGCGATGTCAAAGGGGTTTTCATCCGCGTCGTCGTTGACGATGCGCAGCGTGGTGGCGGACGCGCCCCCGACGGCGGGGGTGAAGGTGACGCTGAAGGCGGTTTGCTGTCCGGGGACCAGGGCCAGCAGCGTGCCCGTGGTGTCCACGCTGAAATCGCCGGCGTTGCCGCCGGTGACGGCAGGCGCGGAGAGGGTGAAATCGTGAAGACCGAGGTTGCGGATGGTGAAGACTTTTGCCGGGCTGGGACTGCCTGGGAGCAGCCCGCCAAAACCGACGCTGGCCGCGCCGGCGGTGAGATTCGTGCCCGCGGGTTGCTCCACCGCGATCTCGGGGTAACCCTCGAACACGTAGGCCGCTCCCGCATCCGACCTGTTCTCATTGGGCGTGCTGTTGACGCCTGTCGTGCTGCTGTCCTCCCCGGGAGCCCCCACCACCACCGTGTCGCCCGACACCGCCACCGAGTAGCCAAAGTTGTCGCCCCCGTTGACCTGATGGGCCTTCAGATACGCCTGCTGCATCCAGTTCGTCTCGTTGCGCACGAACACGTAGGCCGCTCCCGCACCCGGCACGTCCTCATTGGGCGTGCTGTTGACCCCCGTCGTACTGCTGCCCTCCCCAGTAGCCCCCACTACCACCGTGTCGCCCGCCACCGCCACCGACTGGCCGAAGTAGTCGCCCGCGGTGACCTGATGGGCCTTCAGATACGCCTGCTGCGTCCAGTTCGTCCCGCTGCGAACGAACACAAAGACCGCTCCCGCACCGAGCGCACTCTCATTGGGCGTGCTGTTGACCCCCGTCGTGCTGCTGTCCTCAAAATACGCCCCCACCACCACCGTGTCGCCCGACACCGCCACCGAGACGCCGAAGTAGTCGCTCACGTTGACCTGATGGGCCTTCAGATACGCCTGCTGTGTCCAGTTCGCCCCGCTGCGCACGAACACGTAGGCCGCTCCCGCATCTGTACTGTTCTCATTGGGCGTGGTGTTGACCCCCGTCGTGCCGCTGTCCTCACGGGAAGCCCCCACCACCACCGTGTCGCCCACCATCGCCACCGAGGTGCCGAAGTAGTCGCCCGCGGTGACCTGATGGGCCTTCAGATACGCCTGCTGCGTCCAGTTCGTCCCGCTGCGGAGGAACACATAGGCCGCTCCCGCACCGAACGCGCTCTCATTGGGCGTGCTGTTGACCCCCGTCGTGCTGCTGCCCTCCAAAAAAGCCCCCACCACCGCCCTGTTGCCCACCACCGCCACCGAGTAGCCGAAGAAGTCATACTCGTTGACCTGATGGGCCTTCAGATATGCCTGCTGCGTCCAGTTCGTCCCGCTGCGCACGAACACATAGGCCGCTCCCGCGTCCCCCGCGCTCTCATTGGGCGTGCTGTTGACCCCCGTCGTGCTGCTGTCCTCCCCATAAGCCCCCACCACCACGGTGTCGCCCGCCACCGCCACTGAGGTGCCGAAATAGTCGTCTGCGTTGACCTGATGGGCTTTCAGATAGGCCTGCTGCGTCCAGTTCGTCCCGCTGCGCACGAACACGTAGGCCGCGCCCGCTCCGTACATGAGGTTATTGGGAGTGCTGTTGATCCCCGTCGTGCTGCTGGCCTCGCGGGAAGCCCCCACTACCACCGTGTCGCCCGAAACCGCCACCGAGAAGCCGAACCAGTCGTCCGCGTTGACCTGATGGGCTTTGAGATACGCCTGCTGCGCCAAGGGATCAATGGTCAGCGGGTAGCGCGCGGCGCTTTCGTCTACCAGCAACCTCACGCCGGCCTCACCCACAGCTTCGAAGCGCGAGGCAAGCACCTTGCCATCCGCATCCCAGACCTTTAGCCCGGAGTAGTTGAGCACGGTCGCGCCAGAGGCGTCCTGAAACTCAACGCCCTGCGCGTCGGCGGTGACGTTTGGGCGCAGCGGGCCGCGGGTGGCGAGCAGGAAGGAGAGAGTTGCGGGTTGAGAGTTGAGCGCCGCAGGGGGCCGCTCCTTCACGGTGAAGCCATGCTCCAGCCCGCGCGCATCATTGACGAACCATTCCTGCACCGCCGCATCCCAGTCGTAAGTGAGCCGTTGCCCCTCGGCCTTGACCATCGACACTTCGCCAATGACGCGCTCCGCGCCTGGGAAGCCGTAGCTCTTCAGCTCCAGTCCCCATTGCCAGCCGCCTTGGCACGGCTCGGCCACGAAGCCTCGCCCGTCGAACTTCGTCGTCCATTGCTGGCCCGGATTGCGCGCCTGCCAGCCCGTGGCGCTGGGCTGGAACGCGTGCCGTCCCGCCTCATACGCCGCGCGGATGCTTTGCCAGTCGGACTTCGCCAGCCCCTCGGGTACCTGATCGGGTGAAGTGGGTTGTTGTGCCCTCCCCGATGGCGGCGCCGCGTGGAGCGAGCCAGTGACAGCCAGCGCGAGCGCGCCAGCGAGATTGTAGGTGAAGAGTTTCATGGCGATGTCTGGATTAACTCCCCATATGAAGCTGTTTGTGGGAACGGACTAATCAGAACCCGAAAGCCCAAAGATTGCAATTCTGGAATTGAGATTTTCTGCCTCGCCAACGCTGCCAGACCACAAAAGAAACGGCTCTATACGACCGGAACACCGCCGAAGGCCCGGCGCTAAATGAACTGTCAGTGCGCCGCACCTCATCCGGCCTGCGGCCACCTTCCCTCAGAGCGGAGAAGGACAAGCCGTCCATGCCGCCGCAGCCCACGACAGTTTCAATCGAGTCAGCGATGAGTTCGCACGCCACGATGACGAAGCGCGCGGGACGGTGACCATGAAGAAAAGAACAGAAACATTCCAATCTGCATTGCTTGACGGAAAAGTGAACTTGACCTACATAACGGCGTTCCCAAAACCCGTGACGCAAAAATCAACTCATGCGCTATTCCGTTTTTCTGGCGAAATGCCTTCCTTGTAATCTCTGTCTTTCAACGCTGCTATTCGTCGCAACGTCATCAGCGTTTGCAGCCACCATCACCGTCACCAACACTGCCGACGACGGCCCGGGTACGTTACGCGCTGCCCTGACCAACGCCGCCAACGGGGACACCATCAACGCCACTGGCGTCTCCGGCACCATCCTGCTGACGAGCGGCGAGCTGGTGGTCAACAACCACGTCGCCATCCTCGGCCCCGGTCCCGCTAGCCTGACGGTGGATGGCAACGGCTCCAGCCGCGTGTTTCATATCAGCCCGAATCTGGTGGTCACCCTCTCCGGGTTGACGATCACCCGCGGTTCCGCCAATGGATTTGGCGGCGGCATTTACCACGAGGCCCTGACCGACACCGCTCACCTGACAGTAGTCAACTGCGTCATCAGCGGCAACTCGGCCAATTGGGGCGGTGGGATTTATAACGAGGGTATCACCGCCCACCCGAAGCTAACGCTGTTCAACTGCATCGTCAGCAGCAACGCGAGCACCCGCGGCGGCGGCGGCATCAACAACGACCACGGGACGATGGTAGTCAGCAACTGCACAATAACGAGCAACTTAGGCCAGTACGGCGGCGGCATCCTGACCGAGGGTTATGCGCCCTTTGGAGGCGCTGTGGGGGCGACCCTGTCGATCATCGCCAGTACCATCAGCGGCAATTCGTGCCTCACCAATGACGGCGGCGGCATCTACAATGATGGCTCGTTTGACGGCATCTCGACGGTGACGGTGAGTAATTCCACCATCAGCGGCAACCTGGGCCGGGAAGGCGGAGGCATCTACAATGATGGCACGTTCGACGGGAACGCGCAGGTGACGCTGGCCGGAAGCACACTGAGTGGCAATTGGGCCAATCAGGGAGGCGGCATCTACAATTCCGCGGAGGACGGCGGCGGCGGGGCGACCGTAACGCTGCTCAATTGCACCGTAAGCAGCAACTCGGCCACCAACGCTGGCGGCGGCATCTACAACGACGGCACCGTGCCCGCCAACGCGAAGGTGAATATTGGCGGCACTATCTTGAAGGCGGGCGCTTCGGGCGCAAATATCTTCAAAAACCCCGGCGCCGGCGCCACCGTCACCTCGTTGGGATACAATCTCAGCAGCGACAACGGAGACGGCTGGCTCACCAATACCACTGACCAGATCAACATCGATCCGCAACTCGGCCCGTTGCAGAATAACGGCGGCCCGACCCTCACTCACGCGCTGCTGGGCGCCAGCGCGGCCCTGGACAAGGGCAAGAACCTCTCCGGCTCAACCACGGATCAACGGGGCTTCCCGCGCATCGCCGATCAGTGCCCGGCCAATGCCGCAGGCGGCGACGGCAGCGACATCGGCGCGGTCGAATTTTCTGGCGCCTTCGCCGCCGGCACGATCACGGTGGACAACCTTAATGACTCAGGCGCCGGCAGCCTGCGCGACGCCATCTTCCTCGCCGGCATCTGTCCCAACACCAACATCATTGTGTTCGCCCCGGGTGTCTCCGGTACGATCTCGTTGACTTCAGGCGAGCTACTCATCACGTCTCCTCTTTCCATTCTCGGCCCCGGCCCCGGCATTTTGGCAGTCAACGGCAACGGCGCCAACCGCGTGTTCCAGATCGCGCCTTCCAATCACGTCACCATTGCCGGCCTGACCATCACCAACGGCTGGGCGGTCGATAGTCTGGGCGGCGGCATCTACAACGACCGCGCGAGCCTGACGGTGAGCAACTGCACCATCACCGGCAACTCGAGCTCGGGCAACGCCGGCAGCGGGGGCGGCATCGCCAATGATGGTAGAAACGGCAGCGCGTCGCTGACGGTGATCTCCAGCACCCTGCGCGGCAACCAAGGCCCCCTCGGCGGCGCCATCTTGAACGACTGTGAAGGCGGCGGCAACGCGACGCTGACGGTCATCGCCAGCACCTTCAGCGGGAACTCGGCCGGGGACGGCGGTGCCATTTACAACCTGGCTCAGGTCTCCGGCAACGGCTCCGTTTCAGTGCGCGCCTGCACCTTCAGTGGCAACTCGGCGGCGTTCGGAAGGGGCGGCGCCATCTTCAACGACGGTCAGTCTTGCACCGCCGCTCTGGTTTTGATCAACGCCACTACGTTCAGTGGCAACACCGCAAACAACGGACCCACGATCCACAACGAAAGCACGTTCACCTCCAACGCCAAGGTGCAGCTCGGCGATACGCTCCTGAACGGCAGCGGTGTCGGTGGTAACATCGTCAACAACCAGGGCGACGCCGGCGACATCATCACGCATGGCTACAACCTCAGCAGCGATAATGGCGGCGGCTTCCTCACCAACACCACCGACCAGATCAACACCAACCCACAGCTTGGTCCGCTGCAAAACAACGGCGGGCCGACCTTCACCCACGCGCTCTTGGCCAACAGCCCGGCCATTGACAAGGGCAAGCGTGACGCCATCCCGTCCCTGGCCGTCAATACCGACCAGCGCGGCATCGCGCGGCCCGTGGATTTACCTGGCATCGCCAACGCCAGCGGCGGTGACGGCAGCGATGTCGGCGCCTTCGAGGTCCAGGGCACCAACACCGTAACACCAGTTTTTCTTGCCGCCCCGAAAAAGTTGTTGAATGGCACGTTTCAATTTTCCTTTACCAACACGCCCGGAACAAGTTTCACCGTATTGACCAGCACCAACATCGCGCTGCCATTGAGCAGTTGGATCGTGCTTGGCGCGCCGACGGAAATTTCTCCCGGGAACTTCCAATACTCTGACGCTCAAGCGACGAACCTGCCGCGAGGCTTTTACCGCGTCCGTTCGCCATGACTGCCAGCATTCGCAGCGCCGCGTTCTGGTCCGTCCACGAGGAGGCTGGCGAACGGCGGATTGAATATTTTGACCTGCTGACCTGACTCGATTTGTTCTTCATCGGACGGGTAGTGTGTGGCGAAAATACAGGAGTTGAGCATGGCGCGTAGCGTTAGTGTGTAGCGCGGCCGCATCCAAAGGCGTGGTTTGACCAGCCCGAGACACTGCTCAAATCGAGCCTTGTGAGAAAGACAGGGCTGGTTAGGATGCCATATCCACTCAGAAACGGCACTACTATGTCCCTGCCGATTTACGAATCTGCGTGCGGCCCAAACACCCGCGCAATTCCCGAGCACGCTTTGGAGCGTAGTGCGAAGCGCGCGGGGTGGCGAATCCTCGGTGGCGTTGGAGCGACTATGCCAGGCGGATCGGTCTCCGCTCTACGATCGGTGAACCCGATGGAATCGGTGAGCAGACAGACTGCTTAATGAAGCCTCCACGACCCATACCGCTCTTGCTCCTGGTGTCAGGTTTTCTTTCGCTTGCGCCACTGGCGTTGGCGGCACTGCCGAATACATGGCAAATCACGGATGGCTCCACCAATCGGCGGAGCCTCTTGAATTACACGAACCATCTCACGGCCGCGCAGCAGCTGGCCGCAACAAACTCCGCTGGTGGCGGATTCGTTTACACGGTGCGGGCCCGGTTCGTGGCGGATCTCGGCAGTCAGACCATGGCGATGGCCTACGGCCTGGGCAATGAACGTTTTCAGATTAATTTTGATCTCAACGCGCACGGAGATTTGGTCGCAACGCTGCTGGGAGGAGGGTCCTATACGGTGACTAGGCGGGGCACGGGCACAAACCTCTACCACACGCACTCCATCCAGTTCAATCCCACCAACGGCGCCGCAAGTTATCTCGTGGACGGTGTGACCATAATCAACAACTGGCCGGCCAGCGCGACCCCACTACCGGCTGGACAGGTGTATTGGGGGGCGGGCAGTTCTCCGGGGCGAGGCATCATGAATTTTCACCAGGTGACGTTTGAGGTGACTGGTCTGGGAGTAGTGGCGAGTTACGACGGCGGGACTGCGGGTAATCCTGATCCTGCGGCCCAAGGCTGGACGCGTGGGCGTGACCTGCAGCCAGGGATGGGTGAAGGCTCGGTTTTGGATCTGGCGCTGGTCCCGGTACCGGCTTGGTGGCAAATGTGGTGGTTTCGGGCACTGGCCATTGGTTGTCTGGCGGGGGTAGTATTCGGCGCGTACGAATGGCGCATTTACCGGTACAAGAAAGTGCGGGCGTTGCAGGAAGCGTTCGCCCGTCGGTTGATCGAATCGCAGGAGCAGGAGCGTAAGCGTGTCGCCGGGGAGTTGCACGACAGCCTCGGCCAAAACCTGCTCGTCATAAAAAACCGGACGGCGCTCGCTCTGACGCACCGGGATCAACCCGAGAAGATGGCCGAAGAGGTCGGCGAGATTTCCACGCTGGCATCCGCGGCCATCCGTGAAGTGCGCGAGATTGCGCAGAACCTGCGGCCTTTCCAGATCGACGAGTTGGGGCTGACCAAGTCCATCGCCTCGATGGCCCGAAAGGTCGGCGAAGCGTCCGGCCTGGAGTTTCGCGTTGACCTTGACGACATTGACGGCGCCTTGCCGTCCGAATTTGAGATTAATTTTTACCGTATCGTCCAAGAATGCCTAAACAATGTGGTGAAGCATTCCCAGGCAAAGACCGTTTCAATTGTGTTGCGTCGCGAGCGGCACGGGCTCCGGTTAACGGTGCAGGACGACGGGCGGGGTTTTGATGGAGAACGCTATTTGGAAAACGGAGGCTTCGGCCTCAAGAACATCACGGAGCGGGCGCGCTCCATGGGAGGCGAGATACGCGTCCAGTCGAGTCCCGGCGCGGGCGCGCGTGTCGAATTGACCAACCCGCTGCGATGAACGCTCCCTTGAAAATCCTAATCGCGGACGATCACCCGATCTTTCGCCGCGGCTTGTGCGATGTGATTCAAACGGACGCGGGCCTGCACCTGGTCGGCCAGGCGGGCAATGGCGAGGAAGCGCTCAAGCTCATTGACGAGTTGCGTCCGGACATCGCCATCTTCGATGTCCATATGCCTAAGCTCTCTGGCCTGCAGGCGGCCCGAAAGCTCATCGAGCAAGAGTCCCCGGTGAAACTGGTGCTCCTCACCATGTACGAGGACGAAGACCTCCTGAACGAAGCGCTTGATCTTGGCATCCAGGCTTACTTGCTCAAGGAGAATGCCGTCGAAGATTTGCTTTCCGCCGTGCGGAGTGTGTCCGGTGGAGGAACTTTCATCAGTGCCTCCCTCTCGGGTTTGCTCGTACGCCGGCGCGCTCAGGCTGACGCCCTGCGCCGCGAGAAGCCCGGCCTCGATTCTCTGACTCCGAGCGAGCGCCGCATTCTCAGACTCATCGCCGACGACAAAACCAGCAAGGAGATCGCCGAGGTTCTCGGTTGCGCGGTCCGCACCGTCGAGACGCACCGGCAGAACATGAGCCTGAAGTTGGGCCTTAGCGGCAGCCACAGTCTTCTCAAGTTCGCTTACGATAACAAATCACGGCTGTAAGTCTCTACGTAGTCACTCGTAGGCGGAACTGCGTGTTCACTCCGATTACGGGCGAATGATTTTTGCCGCAATCTCGCGGCATGTCTGGCAACGCACTGCTCAAGCTCCTGATCGTGGATGATCACGCCGCCGTCCGTCGGACGTTGCGGCAGTCGTTCGATGCCTCGGGGGTGACAATTCTGGAGGCCGGCTCGGGAGAGGAGGCCGTGGAGCTCTTTGCTGCCGAGCATCCGGATTGGGTCATCATGGACGCCCGACTGCCGGGCATGAGCGGTCTCCAGGCCACGCAGGCCATTCGCCATCTCGACCCCGAGGCACGCATCGTCGCCATCTCGCAGTTCACCGACGCGGAATATGTTGACGAGGTCCAACGCGCTGGCGCGTTGACGTTCGTGAGCAAGGAAGAGCTTTCCCGGCTGACCCAAATCATTTGTCGCCCTGAAGTACAGTCCTCTAAAAACGAACAATCATGAAAACCATCCTACACCTGAGCCGGCGGGCGCGCGCGCTACAAGTTGGCGTTCTCCTCGGGGTCACGCATTTCACCTCCATCGCGCAACTGCCGAATGCCTGGCAGATAAACGACAATTCGGGGGGAGCCACCGGAGGAAATTACAATACCAATCTGCCTGCCGCCCTGCAAAGCGCCGCATTGACCAATGGCTGGCATTACACGCTTCATGCGCGACTGCTTACCGATTACGACGACACCGCTACAATGCTTTTCCTTTACGGGGTAGGCACCAACCGCTTCAGCGTTTATCTGGACCTCGACGACGACAACAATATCACCGCAACGCCCTTTAATCAGCCTGCCCTCACCCTGACGGACAGCGGCAGCGGTTCGACTTATTACCACACTTACGAAATGGTTTACAATCCAGCTACCCGGCGGGCGGCCTTCCTCTTCGACGGCATCCAACGAGCGACCTGGGACGGTGATGATGTATCGGCCGCCAACGGCCTTATCTCGTGGGGTTCAGGATCATCTGGTGGACGGGGATGGATGCACTTTCACGCGGCGGACTTTAAGATCGGGACCAATGTAGTCGCAGCCTACGACGCCGGCACGCAGAACAATCCCACCAATGCTCCCGACCCGCGTTTCTGGGGCTGGGCGGCCAACGGTACATCGCCCGCGACGACCAACGAGGTCTCGCCGGACGTGGTGTCATTGCCATCCGCTCTCGGAGTCATGACGCTTCCGGCGACCGATGTGACTCCGCACGAAGCGACGATTAACGGCATCATTGATTTGGGCGGCCTGGCAGCGCTTGCCTGGTTCCAGTGGGGCACCACCACGAATTATGGCAACACCACCACACCGTTATTCTATCCGGCGAAACCAGGCTCGGTAGGCCAATTCAGAGGACTCTTTGGTTTGCCGGTCGGAACGACTTTCCATTTCCGCTGTGTTGCCACCAACGTGCTGGGAATTGTCTACGGGCAGGATTTTCAGTTCGCCACGCCACCGACATTCGAGGTGACGACGTCGTCCAACACCGGACCAGGCTCACTGCGACAAGCCATCATTGACGCTCTCCCGGGTGACAACATCACTTTCGGGCTCACGGGCAAGATCACGCTGACGAGCGGGCAGTTGGATATTACAAAAAACCTGAACATCATCGGCCCCGGGCCGTCACGACTCGAGCTCAATGGGAATTTCAACAGCCGGGTATTCTCGGTTTTCAACGGAGTCAATTTCAACATTTCAGGGCTCACCATCAGAAACGGCCGCGCCCCGGATGGCGGGCCGGGCGGCGGTGGATTCGATGGTGGAGGAATTTACAACGCCGGTACGCTCACCTTGAGCAATTGTGTGGTCACTTCCAATTGGGCCGGGGATGGCGGAGACGGAGTTTCCGATGCGGATGACGGCGACACGGGTGGAGCGGGTGGCGACGGCGGAGGTATCTATAACGCAGGAACCCTCACACTGCTCAGTTGCGATGTGACTCATAACCATGCCGGCAGCGGCGGCACCGGCGGCAGAGGCGCCGATGGTGTCATATTGCATCCTGCCGGTTACCACGGGGGTTCCGGGGGCTCCGGGGGCAGAGGCGGCGGGATTTTCAGCAGCACCGCCTTCACCAGTGTCGCGTCCGATATCAGCAACAACGACTCCGGCTCTGGTGGTTCCGGCGGCAGAGGCGGCGATGCTCTACCGACGTTCGATGGCGGTGATGGGGGCGACGGTGGCTCTGCGGGCTCTGGAGGCGGAGCCTTCTTGGACGGATCCGCAACTCTTACCAATTGCCAGCTAGATAATAATGGCACGCCCTTTGGTAGATCGGGAGGGTCTGGAGGCGACGGCGGGCTGGGCGGGAGCGATGGCATCGGCGGGGATCCCAGCTCACCTGGATTCGGCGGCGGCGTCCTCAGCGACGCTAACGCCACGTTCACTGCTTGCAACTTCAACCACAACGAGGCCCGATGGGGCGGTGCCTTCGGAGCAAATTCCGGGACGAACGAACTGATCGATTGCAGTCTAGTCAATAACGACACGGAATTGGATGGTGGTGGCATCTACATTAATCCGACAGCCGCGGTGGTCATCAGGCGATCGTTGCTCGGGTATAACCACGCAGGCTTCATACCCGGGATTGGGTATGCCGATGGCGATGGCGGGGGAATATTCAACAGGGGCACGCTCCGTCTGGAGAACTCCACCATGGTGGGAAATCTAGCGGAGTCCCGTGGCGGCGCCATCCACGATACCAATTCCCTCACGCTCATCAACTGCACGGTCGTCGGCAATACCGCCTCGATCTCCGGCGGTATCTCCGGGAGCGCGTTCCTCACCAACACCATTGTGACGACAAACACTCCTGCCGGCGGCGTAACGATTACCGGATCCAATAACCGGACCTCTGGCGATCCGCAGCTCGCCCCGTTAGCTAATTACGGGGGCTTGACGATGACAAGACCCCCGTTGCCGGGTTCGCCGGTCGTTAATGCTGGCCTTAATTCGGTCACCAATTTCCTCGCCACCGATCAGCGCGGCTATCGCCGCCGCTCGGGTGCCAGCGTGGACATCGGGGCAGCCGAATTGCAACAGGCTGACTCGAGTAACCCTCCCCTGCTCCAACCCCTCGCGCTTCTGCCCAACGGGAGCAGGCGACTCAACTTCACCGACGAGCCTGACATCATCTTCAGCATATATGCCTCGACCAACGTAGCAGCGCCCACGAACCAGTGGCTTCGGTTGGGAGCTGCTGCGCAGATTGTACCCGGGCAGTACCAATACGTTGATTTGGCCGCGACCAATTACCCGCATCGCTTCTACAAGGTCGTTTGGCCGTGAGCGGTTCCCGCGCTGCCAACATCGGCGGGTGGTGGCGGTTATCAGTTCACCAAACGTCGTTACCCGAAACGAGCCGCAGCGATTCTACTTGTTACGCAAGCAGTGAGCCGACGCGGATGATGCGATCCTAAATTCGTCGCCGGCAAAACCTGCGGGATGAAATATGGCGCGGCAATCTGTCCCAAAACAATCAAGACCATTACCACGCCAAAGGGTTACTGTTCTTAGTGGATAAGAACAACCCGCCGTTCAGCGCGTGGCCTCGAACAACAGTTTGACGCCGGCAAAAATCAGCACTCCTGCCAGCACGCGACTGAACGTCACGCTGCTCCACCGGCGCGCACCCAGGTAGGTTCCCGTCAGCGCGCCCACCACCGCCGGCACCGTCAGCCAGAGCAACGGCCCGGCATTGGTGATCTTCTCCCAACCCGCCCCCACAAGTCCGGCAATAGAGTTCAGCACGATGAATCCGGCCGAGATGCCTCCGGTCGTTTTCGGCTTTACCCACCGGAAGGCGTAGAGCAGCGGACTCAGAAACACTCCTCCGCCAATCCCGGTCAATCCGGCGAGAAATCCCAGCAGCGCGCCGACGACGACGGCCACCGGCCAGATACATTTCCGCACCGGCACATCGTCCGTCTGCCAGCGTGCGGTTGACCACAGGAGACACCCGGCGATTGAAAGCACCACGCCCAATACCAATTTATAGATCAGGACACTGACATGAAGCTTGCTGCCAAACCAGGCGCAAGGAACCGAAGCCACCGCAAAGACGAGCAACACCCGCCAGTCAAAGTGCCCGGCCCGCGAGAATCGCCACCAAGCCACCGAAGCGACACAGACATTCGCTATCAGCACCGCCACGCGTGCCGAAGCCGGCGCCACTCCCAACAACGCCAGCGCCGCCAGATAACCCGTCGCACCGCCGTGCCCGACTGATGAATAGAAAAACGCCACCGTGAGAACGGCGGCGGCCAACAGCGCCCAGTGGAAGGAAGTCAATTCAGGCATGGTGAATCCAAGAGTTCAGAAATTGCCGACGCGATAAAAGCGTTGGGCATTGGTTGGCTGTGAATCCGTCAACATAAGATTGGTCGTGGCTGGCTGCGGGCTGACATTGGTAAGGGTTATCCATGCATTGGAAGCCGTGGTTTCCGAAAACTGAACCGTATAAGGCTGCCCGGCTTGCGCAACGAAACTGAATCGCACCTGGCCGTTGCTCGCCGCGATCCAAGTGACGTCCGGGGTGGGCAGACTGTAATTGATGGTCAACTTCGGTTCATTGCCGATGTTCTCACGTGAACCCATCCGGCGCGCCGTGAACGGCTCGGCTTCCGATTCACTGATCAACACCCAGCCAAAGTTCGTGGCCGGATTTGAGAGCCATAGTTGCACGTCGTTTACCATGGCGGGTGTTGAACCAAAGGTGTAAGTCCCGAGATTCGTGAGCACTGTCACCGCGCTCACGGTTGTCGCAAAATCATTCGTGAAGTCGCCACCGGGCATGGACCAGGGCGTTGCCGGATGTAAGCAGTTGTTCCAAGTGGCATCACCCGCGCTCGCAGGACTGCCAGTGTTGCTGGCACCAGCGCCCTCGCCCCAAGCGCGCAGCACGCGACGGACATCAAAGGCAGAAACCACACCACCACCGCTGGGAACAGTGATGACACCGATCGTCAAGCTCGCGGATTGGATCATCGCGTTCGTTGGAATCTGCCCTGCCAGATCAAAGCGCATCAACGCCCGCCCGGGCGAACCGGTGCCGTTCACCCCCGCCACAAGATTTGAGGTCGCACCAAGGTTATTGTCCGGCACCACGGCAAAGAGACTGGTGTCAGCCACCGGCGTAAGCGTGACCGAAGCCGCAAGACCACGCCCAGCCGGCAGCAGACTGGCCAGGGCGCTGATCGCAAGGATTTGAATGCGTCGGGTGAAATTCACAGCCATGGCACAGTTTTACAGTTGCTTGATTCGAACTATTTTTGAAAATATATCGAATGACCTCAAGCTGGAAATTGACGCTGGCAGTTTTGGTATTGCCCTTCATCGCGGCCCAGCCGCTGTGCGCGGCAACGTACGGCACGAATTCCTTTGCCGATGCCTTTGTGACCACAGGAACAGGCGGCACCCTCGTCAGCAGTAACTACGGTGGGGGTGGCGCGCTTTCGCTGGCCGCCGGGGCTTTGTCGAAGGGCGAGTTTCAAACCGTGTTGCGGTTCGACCTCGCCGGGGCAAAGAACTCTTTTGACAGCCAGTATGGCGTCGGCCAATGGACGATCCAGTCCATCTCACTGCAACTGGCTTCCGCTGCCCCCAACAATGCCATCTTCAACGCCAGCAGCGTGGGACAGTTCGGCGTCTCCTGGATGCAGAACAAGTCCTGGGTTGAAGGCAGCGGCACTCCCGCCGCCCCCGGGGCCAGCGGACTCAATTACACCAGCCTCACGAACAGCTTTCTCAGCAGCAGCGATCAGGGGCTGGGGACATTCAGCTTCGGCGGCGGTACCAGCGGGCTTAATTCCTACACGCTCACTTTGTCCTCAAGTCTCGCAGCCGATATTCTGGCAGGCGACACGGTCAGCCTGCGGCTTTTCGCCGCGGACAGCACGGTGAGTTATCTCTTCAATGCGCGCGAGTTCGGGAACACGGCGAATCGTCCGCTGTTCACCGTGACGGCGATCCCAGAACCAACAAGTGTGCTGCTCGGCGCCCTGGCCCTAGGATCGTTTGCCTGGCAACGGCGATCCCCAAGCCAGCCCAAGCCATGAGTATCGGGCGCGAGCGGCAAGCTTTCACCCTGATGGAATTATTGGTGGTGATCGCCATCATCGGCGCTCTGGCAGCGTTGTTGTTGCCATCACTGAATCGCGCGAAAGAAAAAGCCAAGGGCGTGCAATGCCTTGGTAGTCTCCGCCAGTGGAATCTTGCCCTCTCGCTCTACCTCGCCCAGAACAACGATCTGATCCCCCGCCGCGGCCAGGGCGTGCAACCGCTCCATGACCTTGACCGCCCACAGGATTGGTTCAACTGCTTGCCGCCGTTAATCAGTCTGCCTGCGTACTCTTTGCTCGTCACGAACCGCACGATTCCCAAGCCGGGCGCATCCTCCGTCTATGTGTGCCCAACATCCCGCGCCACGACGAACGAGTATTTTCTCTCATACGCGATGAATTTTTACCTCTCACCGACGATTCGTCCCCAGCAACACCGGATGTCGGAGATACCCAATCCTTCTGCACTCGCCTTCATGGCCGATGGTGGGTGTGCCTACTCGTCAACCGTTCCTTCCAAAATGGCGTACTCCGCTCAAGCCCGGCACGCGCAGCGAGCGAACGTGGCATTCCTGGACGGCCACGCGCAATCGTTTGCCGGGAATTATCTGGGCTGCGGCACGGGTGCGATTGAGCGGGAAGACATCCGCTGGCAGACGCGCTCCGATGGCATCAACCATGGACCGATTCCGTGACCAACTCGTAGCCAATCAACTCTTCAGCAGCCGCTGCAAGTTTTTCCAAATGGTTTCACTCGCGCGGACGCTTTCCTCCTCGATCTGCCGATAGAGTTCCAACGCTCTGCGACCCGACTCGGTCAATTTTGCGCCACCGCCCTTTTGCCCACCGCGCACCGTCACCACAAGCGGTGACTTGAAGCATTCGTTCATCGTCTGAATCAGCGTCCACGCCCGCATGTAGGACATCTCCATGCGCTTCGCCGCTTCGCCGATCGAGCCCGTCTCACCGACCAGCGCCAGCAACTCGACCTTGCCCGGTCCAAGCGCGATGTTCTTGCCGCAGACGACGCGAATCCGTGGTTTGAGCTCGCACAGCGAACGGGAGGTTTTTACTGCCACGCGGCAAGGCTAGAAGAGGCTTCAAGTGGGGTCAATCGAAGCGATTCAACAGAATCAAGCTCCGCAAACGCTGCCCGCCTCAACCAAACTTGTCACACCGGCAACCTTGCGCCACCATTAGCGCGTGCAGGACACTTTGCACTCCACTTCCGATACGCAAGATGCAGCGCGCGCGGCGGCCAGTCGCGTGCGGGCCGCGATGCCTCCGGGCGGCCTGTTCGCTGGCCACGACTGGCGCACATCGCCGGCTCCATTCCCGCTGGGCCCGAAACTGGCGCAGGAGTTCGAGACCCTCGGGCGTGTGCTGTTGCAGTTTTATCGCGCGGTCAATCTGCTCTATCGCAAAAGTGCCGAGGGCAAGCAACCCGAGTGGATCGCACGCTGGTTGGACCTTGGCAAACCTGCCGAACTCATCGCACTCCAACGTTCGACAGCCTTCAAGCACGATGTACCGCGGGTGATCCGGCCGGATGTATTACTGACAGAAAATGGTTTTAGCATCACGGAACTCGACAGCGTTCCCGGCGGTATTGGCCTGACGGCGTGGCTCAATCACACTTACGGCCAAGCCGGCAACCCAGGGCAGCCGGCTTTGATCGGTAGTGCGTCCTCTATGGTTGACGGCTTCGCTTCCATTTTTGGTGACGCGCCCAGCGTGCGGATCATTGTCTCCGAGGAAGCCGCCACCTACCGGCCCGAGATGACATGGCTTGCGTCGCAGCTTGGTTCACGCTTCTCGGTGCATGATGCCCGGTTCAGCGACTTTGCTGATGGCGATGCTGTGTATCGCTTCTTCGAGTTGTTCGATCTCGCGAACGTTTCGAACTCCCGACAGATTTTTGAACTGGCTACGGCCAAACGCATCCGGCTGACGCCACCGCCCAAGCCGGTGTTCGAGGAGAAGATGCTCTTCGCATTACTGTGGAATCGCAACCTGCAAAGTTTCTGGCGACAGGAGCTGGGCGAGGGCTTTGTCAATCGACTGAAGCAGCACGTGCCTTACACCTGGGTCGTCGATCCTTCGCCGTTACCGCCGCACGCGGCTGTGCCGGAACTCAATCTGACCGATTGGGCACAGCTCAAGGCGATGTCTCAACGGGAACGCGAGTTGATCCTGAAAGTCTCCGGCTTTTCGCAAAACGCCTGGGGCGCGCGCGGGGTTTACCTCGGTAGCGATTTGTCGCAAGATGAATGGGCGGCCGCGGTGGATGACGCCATCAAAAACTTCGCGGCGTCACCGCGGGTGTTACAGCGCTTCCATAAACCGACATTGGTCGAAACGAGCTGGTTTGATTTTGCAAAAGATGAACTCGTGCCGATGAAAGGCCGGGCACGCCTGTGTCCTTACTATTTTGTCAGCGGCGAAGGTGACGCGATGCGCGCTACGCTCGGCGGCGTGCTGGCCACAATCGTTCCCGCGGACAAGAAAATCGTCCATGGCATGTCGGACGCGGTGATGCTCCCCTGCTCTGCATGACCGACCCGCACACATTGCTGGGCTATGCGCTGCTTGCGCTAAGCTCGCTGTTCGTGATCATCGATCCGATCGCGACCGTGCCGGCGTTCCTCGCGATGACATCACACGACACCGCCGAGCAACGCATCCGCATGGCACGCCTGGCGTGTTTCGTCATGGCTGTGGTGTTGCTGGTGTTCGCGCTGGCAGGCGAGTTGATCTTCAAACTGCTGGGCATCACGATGCCGGCGTTTCAGATCGCCGCGAGCATCGTACTGCTCGTCGTCGCACTCGACATGTTGCGGGCGCAACGTTCGCGCGTGCAGGAAACGCAGGAAGAAACCAGCGCCGGCGCAGAGAAGACGGACATCGCCATCACTCCCCTGGCCATGCCGATGCTTGCTGGTCCGGGCGCCATCTCGACGGCCATCGTGCTGAAACATCAGGCGGATAGCTGGCCGAAGATAGCAGCACTCGCTGGCGCCATCATCCTCGTTTCGTTCGGTAGCTACTTGACGTTTCGTTTCGCGGCTCAAGGCGCGCGCTGGCTGAATCCCATCGCCATGCGCATCGTGACCCGCGTCATGGGCTTGCTGCTTGCGGCCGTGGCGATCCAATTCCTCATCAACGGCGTGAAGACTTTGAAGGGCGATCTGTTTTAGCCTGAGTCCGTGTGATCAAATCACGGCCATGACCACGCAAAAGGGAAACGCAACCGGTAAAACCAGTTCGTCTGCCCGACCGGCACCAAGACTGACTGTGTCACATTTGTGCTGTTGAAGCTGGCAGCCGAGGCCCAGTCCAGAAAGTTTGTGCTGCCATCCAAGATGCCGTTCAAGCCGACAGGCAAATCCGTCAGCTGCAACTGCACCCCCTCGCTTGCCGCGGTGGTGGTGTGGACACGAGGCGGCGAAACAACATTCTGCACCGTGTCGGCCAGAATCTCCTGCACCTTGGCGGTGGGATCGAGGTAATCCCAGAAAATGTAATTCGCGCCGGGACCATTCAAAGATTTGTCCGTCAGGCTTGGATCCTGGATCGCATCAATGCTGAAACCACCGAGCAGCTTGTTCGTCAGACCGTACGCCGATGATCGTGCGATGATATCGTCGAAAAGCGCAAACGTGTCCGGCGCATGAATGACGAGATTCGTGAACGTGACCCGGGCCAGCGCCAGTCGCGCGGCAAAGGCTGCGTTGTAATCCATAATCCGCTGGCGGATGAATGCTTTGTCCGCCGACGGCGACTGCACAAAGAACGGTACCTTGGTGAGATCCACTGCATTGGGCATGATCAGCGTGCGCACCCCTTTGTTGTAAAGTGTCTGGATGGCCCGGAAATGATTCGTCAACGACCGGTTCATCGCATTGGTCCAGCTAGGAAGCGCCGCCGCGTTCGCGTTGAACTGCGTGATGAAAAACACGAAGTCCGCGTCGTTCGCCCACACCACCAACAAGGCCGTACTGGCATCCGGCGGCGCAACAAACGCGTTTACGTTGTTCGTGAGCGCCGTGCTGTCGTGACCGAAGTAAGACCAGTTGCGGTTCGAAACGTACGCCAATCCCTGGCGCTCCGCGAGGACTTCAAGCCAGACGCGGCCATTGCAAAACCGCGTGCCGTAATAATTAGTTGGCGACACACCGGGACTGGTGTTGTTCGTGGTGGTGCAAACGCCATCGCCAAAAGCGTAAAGCGACGTGAACGCCGCCGGCGCGTTCAGCGCCGGGAGGCAAAGGAGCATCCAGCCGACGGCGAACTGGAAAAAACTCTTCACCCCATCAGCTTGCCCCGCGTCCAGCGCGAGTAAAGTCTGAAACCATCCACCGCCAGCCCGGTGTGGCATGAAAACAGCCATCAATTGCGGCAGCTGGCCGGGTGGTCCCGGTGCCAAATTGTGCGACGCCGGGCGAAACCCCGGTTGTCTTAAACGGGTAAAATCAATTTGAAGAAATCCGCATCATGATTAGTCTAGCTGCATTGCGCGTCGGCGGATTCGGTCAGGACTTCGATACAACATGTCAGGCATCAAGCTCAAAGGCAGTTCCAGTCGTTCCCGGGCCAAAGCCAGCACCGCCCGCTGGGTGCTGTGGCTTTTCGCGGTGCTGCTCGGGCTGTTGATCGTGGCCTATTTCACCATCACCAGCTCGGTATTCATCAAACGCTTCATCCTGCCCCGCGTCGGTAACTCGCTGCGCGCCGAGCTCACCGCCGACACCGTGAGCGTCAGTCCCTTCAGCAAGTTGGAGATCACGAATCTGAAACTCACACCCAACGGCCAGGAAACCCTGCTCACCGGCGGCCGATTGCGCGCGCGCTACAGCCTGATCGCCATCCTGCGCGGTCGCCTGGAAATCAGTGAGGCATTCGTGGATTCCGCCACGATCAATCTCGTGCAAACGCCGGATGGCAAATCGAACCTCGACCCGCTGCTGGCCGACCGTGCGAAAAAGCCCGCGGCCAAAACCGCATCTTCGGCGCCGCTTCAAGTGGATATCAAGTCCATCCAGCTTACCAACGTCACCCTTCGCCAGACCCAACAACGCGTCGGCGCCGGCCCGGACGTCTTCGAAATCAGCCAGTTCAATCTTGCCGCGACGGACATCCGCAACGGTTCCACCGGCAAACTGGACTTCACCGCCTTGCTCGGCCTCGATAAACCGGCGACGACCAACACCGCGGCCGCAAAACTCGCCGCCCAACTGCGCGGTGGTTTTTCATTCACCCTCAATGACGCGCTAAAGCCCACGGAACTCCAAGGAGAGAGCGAGTTCGCTGTCAGTCAGGGCCAGGGCGAGTTTGCTGACCTCGCCAATGTCGCCGCCAAGCTCACTGCCGATGCCACGCCTACTCAGATCAAGGAGCTCGCGCTGGCGTTCACACAAGCCGGCGCGCGCGTCGGCGGCGTGCGGGTGAGCGGTCCGTTTGATGCCGCCAAGCGCGAGGGCAAATTGAACCTCGAAGTCTCAGGCATTGACCGACGGGTGTTGAATCTGGCCGGCGCTACAGCGGGAATGGATTTCGGCACCACCACCATCAATACGACCAATGAGATCGAGCTCGCCAAGGGTGGCGCGGTCATCTCGATCTTCGGCGATCTACGCGTCGGGCAATTTCAGATGCTGCGTGCCGGTGAAGCCACGCCGAAACTGGACATCATAGGCGATTACAGCATCGCTGTGGACCAGACCAAGATGTCAGCGCTGATCGGTTCGTTCAAACTGAACGGAACGCAGGGCGGCCGCAGCGTGCTCACCGCGGGCTTGAGCAGTCCCATGACCATCACGTGGGGCAAGGCCGGCGACACCGCAGGTACGTCAACGCTCAACTTTGCGATGACCGACCTCGCGCTGGAAAACTGGAAACCATTGTTCGGTCAGGTGCTTCCGACCGGCAAGGCACGGCTCGAAGGAAAGATCGCCACCCGCGATGACGGCAAGATCGTGAATTACGAATTTCGGGTCCACGCAGACAGCGTCACCGCCCGGTTGAACACCCAGCGGATTGACGGGTTGACGTTCACTTTTGACGCGGTCGGCGAAGCCCGGGAACTACGGCAATTCAAAGTCACCGAATACGGTGCACAGATCTTTCATGCCGGGCAACCCGCGTTCTCGTTCCAGGGTGCGGCGGGTTATGACCGCACCACGGCTACCGTGGACGCAGAGATTTCGATGCTGGGTGCGTTGCCGCAATTGAGCGGGATGTTCGGTATGAAAACGCTCGATTTCTCCTCGGGCGTCCTGGAAATGCGCGGCATCGCTCTTCAAAGCCCGCGCACCAATTCATTCATGGGCAAGCTGCGGCTGGTGGACCTGACCGGCCGGCTCGGTACGACGCCCTTTGAACATTTTGGCACGGACGTGGATATGGAGCTTCTGCTTGATGCGGCTCGCTTGCAGATCCGCAAGGCCACCGGCACGTTTACCGAAAATTCCAAAGCGGGTGGCAAGCTCAATCTCACGGGCAATTACGTCCTGGCTACAGGCGCTGCCGACCTTGCGTTACGGTTGGATGGCGTCAATCAAAACGGGTTGCGGCCATTCCTCGAACCTTGGTTTGAAGGCAAGAAGTTGACCACCGTCGCGCTCCAGGCTACCGCGGCCATCGCGGTGAAAGCCGATGGTGCGACCACGATCAAGGCTGATGCCGCGCTCACAAATCTTACCGCGACTGTGATCAGAACGGGCAAGCCGACGCAACCGGTGAATGTGCGCTTTCAACTGGACACTACGGTCAACAAGGAATCCGCACAATTGCGGCAATGTTTGCTGACCGTCACGCCCACCGAAAAGGTCAAGAACCAGATCACCATCACCGGCGATGTCAGTTTTCCAAAGACGAACAAGATCTCCGGAGCGCTCAAGCTGGCTGCCGACACGCTGGATCTCACGCGCGTTTACGACCTGATCTCCGGACCAGCTCAAGCTCAAGCCAGTCCTCCAGCCACCACCGCGTCTTCCGGTGGTCCATTGCCAGTCGTTGAGCCCGCTGCAATGCCGCCGCAGTTCGACAACCTGACCGCCGAGGTCGCCATCAATCGCCTCGTGATCCGCGAGATGACCGCGGAAAAGATTTCCGCCCGGGCCAGGCTTGATGGCAGCGAACTGGTGCTCAAACCCTGTTTCGTGTCCATCAACGGCGCCCCCGTGAAGGCCGCAGTGACGCTCGATCTCGGTGTCCCCGGCTATCGCTATGACGTCAGTTTCGATGCCCAGGCAGTTCCCCTCGCTCCACTGGTTAACACATTCCAACCCGAGCGCCGCGGACATCTGGCCGGCACGTTCACCGGATCCGTCGCCGTCAAAGGCGAAGGGATGACCGGCGCGAATCTTCAAAAGAATCTCACCGGTCAGATCACCACGTTGGTGACCAACGTCAACCTCTCGCTCGGCAACACCCGCACCCCCGTGATCCGGGCGCTGCTCGACACGGTGATCGGCATTCCCGAGTTGATCCGCAATCCGGTTGCTTCCGTCGAGAATCTGCTTGGCCGCTTCGTGAACTTCGGCGGGCAACGCGGCGGCTGGTCTGACAATCTGATGAATGCACCGATTGAAGTCATCGAAACAAAGATCCAGGCGGGTGAAGGCAAGATCCGACTGGAACAGGCAGAGGTCCGCAGCGCCGCATTTCGCGCGCGCGCCGCCGGCGACATCGTGCTCGCTCCCATCCTGACGAACTCGACGCTCAACATTCCAGTCACGCTTTCACTGAATCGACCGCTGGCCAGCCAGATCGGGCTCGTCCCCGAGGATGCGCCCACGAATGCACTGTATTATGCGATGCCGCAATTCCTGGAGATCGAAGGCACGCTGGGCAAACCGAAGACCAAGACCGACAAGCTTGTGATCGCTGAACTGGCCGCCCGCTCCAGCGCCGGGATGGTGAAAGGCATTGGCAGTGCCACCGGGGAGAAAGTTGGAAACGTGCTGCAGAAGAGCGGCAGTTTCCTCGGCGGCATCCTGGGTGGTAAATCCTCCACCAACGCGCCAGCGAATACGGCCACGAACAAAGGACCGTTTGACCTGTTCAAGTAAACCTGCCCCGCACTCTCCGCTTGGCTTTCTGCGCTGCTTCCGGATACTCCCCGGATGCAACCGGTCCTCGATTACCTGAAAAAGAATCAATCTCAGGCGGAAAAAGAACTTTGCCAGTATGTCAGCTTTCCCAGCGTGTCTGCGCAGCCCAATCACGCGAAGGACATGAAAGCCTGCGCCGGATGGATCGTGGCGTATTGCCGCAAAATCGGACTTGAAGCCAGCCTTTGCCCGACCAAGGGCAACCCCGTGGTCATGGCCAAAACACCGCGCGCCAGGTCGCGAGGCAAACGCCGGCACTTCATGGTTTATGGCCACTACGACGTACAGCCCGCCGAGCCCTTCGATCTTTGGAAATCTGCGCCGTTCACGCCTACCATCCGCGGCCGCTCATTGTTTGCCCGCGGCGCCAGCGATAACAAAGGCCAGAACCTGGCCCATCTCAAAGCCATCGAAGCCTACCTGCGCACCGGCACCGAACTGCCGTGTGACATCACGTTTGTCATCGAAGGTGAGGAAGAAGTCGGCAGCAAGAGCCTGCCGGATTTTCTCAAGCAGTACCGCAAGGAACTGGACATCGATGCCGTGGTGGTGTCGGACACCGGCATTCCTGCCGCGAACCTGCCGGCGCTCACTTACGCGTTACGCGGCATTGCGGCCTTTGAGATCAAATTGACGGGGCCAGACCGCGATCTGCACTCCGGCATGTTCGGTGGCTCGGTGCTCAATCCAGCTGTGGCGCTCTGTCAGTTGCTCGCCCGCGTCCATGACAAGAATGGCCGCGTGACCATTCCCGGATTCTACGACGACGTGATGCCCATGTCGCCCGCGCAACGGAAGGCCATGGCCCGATTGCCATTCAATCGAAACGCCTATCGCAAGTTTCTCGGGGTGCCCGCGTTGTTTGGCGAACGCAGCTTCACGCCCGTAGAACAGCGAAGCGCGCGGCCCACGTTCGAGATCAACGGCCTCACCAGCGGCTATCAAGGAGTGGGCAACAAAACCATCGTGCCCTCCTGGGCCAGCGCCAAGATCACCACGCGCCTTGTGGCCAATCAAACTCCAGCTCGCATCATCAAAGCAGTAAGCACGTTCTTGGCGAAACACTGCCCCCCAAGTGTGACCATGGAAATTCAATCCGGCCATGGCGCGGAGGCTTACCTCATGTCCCCTGACAGTCCTGACGCCAAAGCAGCGTTGTGCGCGCTGCGGAGTGCATTTGGAACTGAACCAGTTTTGCTAGCCGAAGGAGGTTCGATCCCCATTGTGAACCAGTTCAAGTCCATTCTCGGCGCGGACACACTTCTACTCGGACTCGCATTACCCGACGACAACGCGCATTCACCCAACGAGAAATTTGACCTCGATATCTTTGCCAAGGGTCAGCGCATGGGCGCGTTGCTTTGGCAGGAACTGGGGAAGTGATCTCCGACGTCACTTGCCGAGACAAAACTGACTGAAGATCAAGTCCAGTAAATCTTCCGTAGTCGTTTTGCCGACGACTTCGCCAACAGCATTCGCGCCGATGCGCAAATCCACGGCTACAAATTCCAACGATGCATCCCCGCGCAACGCAACCAGCGCCCGCTCCGTGGCTTCGCGCCCGCGACGCAGCGCATCCTGATGCCGCGAGTTCACCATCACCTCCAGCATTTCCGCGCGGATCTCGCCCGCCCACACCAGCGACTTGATCGCGTCCTTCAACGCCTCGATGCCCTGCCCTGATTTACAACACACGTCAACAGGCGGCATGTTGTCAGACTTGAGTTCAAGCTTCGGCGGCAAATCGATCTTGTTCCGAACCAGAATCCGTTTCTTGCTGGCGAACTCAGCTAGATATTTTTCGTCTTCAGTGGTCAACGGCTCTGAGGCGTCGAATACGTGCAGAATGAATTCTGCAGCCGAGAGCGATTGATGACTACGCCGGATGCCTTCACTTTCAATCTCATCCTTCGCCTCACGCAGGCCAGCAGTATCAATGAACACCACCGGAATGCCGCGCACGTTGGCTGTCTCCTCAATCGTATCGCGCGTCGTTCCGGCGATGGGCGAAACGATGGCTCGGTCACGACCCAAAAGCTGATTGAGCAAACTGGATTTACCGGCATTGGGCCGGCCGATGATCGCTGCCCGGATACCTCGGCGGAGAATCTGGCCTTCGCTCGCCGTTCGCAGTAGTTCGTCCATAAACGCAATGCCACGTTCCAGCCGCGACTCCAATTGATCGCGCGTGTCGGGTGCAATGTCTTCGTCCGGAAAGTCAATGTGCGCCTCGATGTGTGCCAGCGTCGTCATCAGATCATCCCGCAGTTGATTGATGCGCTGCGAGAGTTTGCCGGCGAGCTGCTCGTTGGCCGCGGTGAGCGCGAGTTCAGTGCGCGAGTGGATCAAATCAGCGACGGCTTCGGCCTGCGCTAAGTCCAACCGGCCATTGAGGAACGCGCGTTTGGTGAATTCACCGGGCTCGGCCAGGCGTGCTCCATTCTCCAGCACCGTGTCGAGGACGGTCTTGGTTGAAAGAATTCCACCGTGACACGTGATCTCGACCACATCTTCTCGCGTGTAAGTGCGCGGCGCGCGCATCACTGCACACAGCACTTCGTCCACTGTCTTGCTCGCCCGCTCGACCTTACCGTAGTGAATCGTGTGACTCGCCGCCGCCGAGGGCGTGAGCGAATTCTTGCCAACGGGAACAAAACATTTGTCCGCCACTACCAGTGCTTGCGCACCAGAGATACGGATGACTGCCAGCCCGCCTTCGCCTAATGGCGTGGCGATCGCAGCGATCGTGTCATCGAACATGGCGGGATGGTAACTGGCACGGCAGCCGACTGACAATCTCCGCCTCCGTACCGAGCGTGTCATATGACACTTTCCATCCAACGCGCGCTGACATCCTTCTTGCGCAATGCTTCACTCCTTCAGAAAATCCCGCCGGCTGTGCCCAACCTGCCAGCCCAACCACACATTCATGAGCAAGATCAAGATCGCGCAATTCGGACTCGGCCCCATCGGCATTGAAACTTTGAAACTCGCCGCCACCAAACCCTGGGCGGACATCATCGGCGGCATAGACATTGACCCGGCAAAGATCGGCAAGAGCCTCGCCGACGTCACCGGCGTAACAGCGCTCAAGGACGCCAAGGTTTACGCTTCTCTCGACGAACTGCTCGCCAAGGGCAAGCCCGACGTCATCTTCCACACATCCGTTTCCAAGATCAAAGCCGCCATTGCCCAAGTTGAACCGATGGCCCGGGCCGGTATCAGCGTGGTGTCGTCGTGCGAGGAATTGCTTTACCCGCCGTTGCGTGAACCGGAACTTGCGAAACAACTCGACGCCACTTGCAAGGCCGGCGGCGCGCGCGTGCTCGGCACAGGTGTGAATCCCGGTTTCGTGATGGACGTGCTGCCGGTTTGTCTCACGGGCGTTTGCCGGAATGTGAAGGCAGTTCACGTGCAACGCGTCGTCAACGCCACCACGCGCCGCGGGCCGCTTCAGAAGAAGATCGGCAGCGGACTCGCGCCCGCCGAATTTGAGAAGCTGTTTGCCGAAGGTAAGGCCGGTCACGCGGGACTCAAAGATACTGCTGCGCTCGTCGCGCATTGTCTCGGCTGGAAGATTTCCGAACTCACCGAAACCTGCAAAGCGATGGTGGCCGATCACGACATCAAGACGCCGCATGTGGAAGTGAAGCAAGGCCAGTGCTGCGGCCTGCATCAATACGGCGAGGCGAAGGTGGACGGCAAAGTCGTGCTCACGCTGGACCTCAAGATGTATCTCGACGCGCCGAATCCGCACGACGCCACGCAGGTTGACGGCGAGCCGTCGCTCAACATGCGCATCGAAGGCGGCGTGGCCGGTGATGCCGCCACGGTGGCCTCGCTTGTGAACGCCGCTCCCCGCGTGTTGAAAGCTCCGCCCGGTCTGTTGCTGATGACGGATATCGGCGTGCCGAGTTTTGCGTAACATAACTGCTCTTCGCGTATGGACCTTGCCTACTGCAAAGACCGTCTTTCAGCAGCAGGTGTTTCATTTGATACCGGCCTGACACCTGATGAGTTCTCGGCCATTGAGCGCAAATATGGTTTCTGTTTTCCCCCAGACCTTCGCGAGTTCCTTAGCTACGCACTGCCAGTTTCAAAAGGTTGGCTGGATTGGCGACGTGAGAGTCATTCTGAGATTACGAAGCGATTGGACTGGCCGTTTCAGGGCATGTGTTTTGACATCGAGCACAACGCTTTCTGGTTAGATTCGTGGGGTGTGAAGCCAACGGCTTTGCCGGACGCTTACTCTATTGCGCGTGCAGCCATAGACGCAGCACCACTTCTCATTCCTATTTGTAGTCATCGATATCTGCCAGACAGCCCACGTGAGTCGGGTAATCCCGTTTTTTCGGTTTATCAGACTGACATTATCTATTACGGCTCGGATTTGTTCGATTACCTCTGCAATGAGTTCGGTTATTACTTTGGGCGTGCAGACTATGCCTTCGACGGTCGCGTACGGCACATCGACTTTTGGTCAGATTTGGTTGGTTAATCTGCCAGTAGTCAACACCGTGGTTGGCTGCAAGCTTGCTGTTCCTTAATAGCAAGTGTTAACCTTCAAACGTCTTGCCGTGTTCGCTTACTTTCACCTTTGCCCACGCAGTTGGCTTGCTTACTATCGCCGCCATTTATGGCCGAGCCCATTGCTCCCAAGACCCTCAACCTGCGCCCGGACGGTCGCGGCGCGGATCAGTTGCGTCCCCTCCGGTTTCAGAATCATATCGCGCCGCACGCCACCGGCTCGACGCTCATCGAGTGGGGCAGCACGCGCGTGATCTGCGGCGTGACGGTCGAGGAATCCGTGCCGCGCTGGATGAAGGAACAGAGCGTCACCGGCGGCTGGATCACGGCGGAGTATTCCATGCTCCCCTACTCCACCCTGCAACGGAAATCGCGTGACAGCTCGAAGGGCAAGATCGACGGGCGCTCGCAAGAGATCCAGCGGCTCATCGGCCGCGCGATGCGCGCAACGCTCGATCTCGAAAAGCTCGGCCAACGCACGATCTGGGTGGATTGCGACGTGTTGCAGGCCGACGGCGGCACGCGCACGGCGGCGATCACGGGCGCGTATGTGGCGCTGGTCATCGCCATCCGGCGGTTGATGGCGGCGGGCAAGATCGCGGAGAATCCCATCCTGCACGCCGTGGCCGCAGTGAGCATGGGCATGGTGAATACCGAGGCGTTGCTGGATTTGTGCTACGTGGAGGACGCCGGGGCGGCGGTGGATTTTAATCTGGTGATGAATTCCGCCGGCGAATTCATCGAGCTGCAAGCCACGGGCGAGGAAGCGACGTTCTCGGAGCAACAACTTGCTTCGCTGCTCTCA
>Ga0315910_10000759_pt1 | contig 31087 bp, 24 predicted proteins | sample EdamamesoilMG_FD_204470 | JGI IMG/M metagenome (GOLD analysis project Ga0315910, IMG submission 204470) | Garden soil microbial communities collected in Santa Monica, California, United States - Edamame soil | ecosystem: Environmental > Terrestrial > Soil > Garden | place: USA: California... | reverse complement strand
ACGGCTAATCCTCTGGCGGTGAGCATGGATCAGGGGCGCGTCGTGGTGGCAAACTTCACCGAGACATTCCGGTTGCGTGCCGACCGACCGGGAATCGAGGGGCTGTTGCCTCAAGGCTTCCGTTTTACTGTCGTCGGAGATCCGTCCGCCGCGTATCAAATCTACGGCTCTACAAATCTGAGTGATTGGACTGCCATTGGATCCGTTACCAACGTGGCCACCGAATCTCAATTCACTGATCCAGGGGCCACGAACGCGACGAGGAAATTCTACAAAGCCACGCGGTAGCCATGAACAACCCCGCATTTAAATGGTTTGCTGATCGAAGATTTGTCTCCTGTGCGCTAGGGTTCGACGCCAAGCGCCTGCAACCGCGCCCGGACTGGAGCTGAGTCCGGCTGCAACCGCAAGACTTCGCGGTAGGCCCGCACCGCTTCGTTCGTCTTCTGTTGCGATTCCAGCGCGATGCCCAGGTTGAAGTGCGCGCTCATCAGGCCCGGTTTGTGCCGCAGCGCCTCGTGAAAGTGGACGATGGATTCATCCGTGCGTTTCGCGGTGAACAGGGTCACCGCGAGATTGTGGTGAATGTCACCGTCGCCCGGTTTCATTTTCAGCGCCGTCTCGTAATGGGCAATCGCTTCACCGATCCGGCCCGTGGCCATGAGTTGGTTGGCATAATTGAAATGCCCATCGCCATCGTTCGGTTTCGCCGCCAAGGCACGGAGGAAATGAACTTCCGCTTCCTCACGATCGCCGCGTGCCGCCAGCAGGGTGGCCAGATTGTTGTGTGCGAGAAACGAGGTCGGGTTCTTGGCCAGCGTGTCGCGCCAGAGGGATTCCAGATTCCGATAAGCACCGGCCTGTTGCCACGTCAACGCCCCCAGTCCGGCCAGCAGCAGTGCGGGCACGGCGCGTTGCATGGCGGGACTGGGCTTCGTTTTTTCCGCGAGCCGCGCCAGCCCGGCGGCGAACAGGGCGAACGGCCCGAGGCACGCGAGGTATTGGTAATGATCCGCAACGAAGCTGTAGTAAAACGTGTACAAGGTGAAGAACCCAAGCAAGGGCGAGAGCGTGGCCACGAAAAACAGCACCGCCGGAACCACGCTGCGCCACCATTCCCGCCGCCGCCACCACAACAGGACCATCACGGCCACGCACGCCACGCCCCAGAGATATTGCTCGGGATCGTGCGGGTTGATCTCCCAACGCGGATAGCTGAACGCCAGGTCCACCGGCCAGATCAGTTTGCCGAGGTAAAACCAGATCGCCCGCGTGGCGATGAGCAACCGTTCGAAGAAACTGAACTGTAATCCCAGTTCCGCCTTGTGCGTGCCGACGTGCCCTTCCCACCAGACCGAAACCAATCCCATCGCCAGACCCATTAAGACGAACGGTGCGATCTGCAACGCGCGTTTGAGATTGACCGGCTGCCCGCGCAACCAGAGCACCAGGACCATTGCGGCCGGAAACGTGCAGGCCGTCGTTTTGCTGAACAACGCCAACGCGTGGAGCAATAAACCGAGCGCGTAGAATCGCCCTGCGCCGGAAGTTTCTTCGTTGGCAAACTTCATCCACGCCAGCAGCGCCAGCAGGTAAAAGCAGGTGGATTGGGTGTTTTTGAGTTCGGTGATCCACGCCGCGGTTTCGACCTGCACCGGATGCAGCGCGAACAGCGCCGCCGCCAGCCACGCGCCCGGTATCGCCAGCCGTCGGAGGATGGTCCACGCGAGCAGCGCATTTGCGCAGTGCAGGAGGACATTCGCGAGGTGGTAACCGAATGGATCCAGTCCCCACAGTCCGTGCATGATCCGCAGCGTCGAATAGACCAGCGGGAAATACTGCGAAGGTTGATCGGTCGAAAACCAGATGCGCCACCAACCGTCCGGCGCGGTGAGCAGGGGATTATGCGTGACGTAGGCGTCGTCATCCCAGATGAACCCGCCGCGCAATGCCGGCAAGTAGACGAGCAGCGTTGCCACCATGATGAACAGCGCGCCCGCAAGAACGAGCCGGGGCAGCGAGGTGATGGATCTGAGGATTTTCAAATTTGACCAGGCCAGCGCCGCTTTCACGCAATCACGGCTGCGATCCCGCCAGCGCAATCGGCTCCGGCGGACCGGGAAACTTCGGTTGCGTGCGAAGGACGTAGAGATCGAGGCCGCACAGCACGCGGGCCAATGCCTCGCGGGCCTTCACGCGTAGCGTCCAGCGTTTCGACTGCAGGTCCGGCGCGGCAAACGCCACGGTGTTCAATCCGTGCTGCCGCGCAATCCACAGCGCCCGCGGGCAATGAAATTCCTCCGTGACGATCGTGAACTGTGTCAGGCCGAACACCGACTGCGCACGCAACACGGAGTCGAGCGTGCGAAAGCCCGTGTAGTCGCAGGTGATGGCGTTCGTTGGCACGCCCGCGGCGGCCAGCGCGTCGCGCATGTCGGTCGGTTCGTCATAGCCCTGGATGTGGTTGTCACCACTGACGAGGAGATGGCGCACTTTGCCAGCGCGATAGAGCTTTGCCGCCGCGTCAATGCGCTGCTGGAAGTGCAGATTCAAATTACCGCGGGCGGTCGTCCTGGCCGTGCCCAGCACGAGGGCGACGTCGTTTGGTGGAACTTCACTGGTGGAGAGAAAAATTCGGTCGGAGGCTGCAGAACTGCAGACGCGATCGGCGACCAGGATGGCGGCCACCGGCAGAGCCACGAGCACGAGAAGCAGCGCGCTGAACTTGCCGCGATGTTTTCGCAGCCAGTGTTTCGGTTTCGGTGGCGAATCGCTCATGGCCTGCCTCCGCTTACACCGCCACCGGCGCTTTGATCGCCGGATGCGGATCGTAGCCCACGAGTTCAAAGTCCTCGAACCTGAAGTCATGAATGCTTTTCACGGCGGGATTCAATTTCAATGTCGGCAACGGTCGCGGTTCACGCGTGAGTTGTAGTTTGGCCTGCTCGACGTGGTTTGAGTAAAGATGCAGGTCGCCGAAGGTGTGGACGAAATCACCGGGCTTGAGGCCGCACACCTGAGCTACCATCAACGTGAGCAGCGCGTAACTGGCGATATTGAACGGGACGCCGAGGAATATATCCGCGCTGCGTTGGTAAAGCTGGCAGCTTAGTTCGCCCTCGCTCACGTAAAACTGGAACAGCGTGTGGCACGGCGGCAGTGCCATCGTTAGAATTTCGCCGGGATTCCACGCGCTGACGATGAGCCGGCGGCTGTCGGGATTTTTCTGAATCTGCGCGATCACGTCGTCAATCTGGTTGATCGAACGGCCATCGGCGGTGCGCCAATCGGTCCATTGCGCGCCATAGACGCGGCCCAGATTGCCGTCGGCGTCGGCCCACTCGTCCCAGATGGTCACGCCGTTGTCATTGAGATATTTGACGTTGGTGTCACCGCGCAGGAACCAGAGCAGTTCGTGGATGATCGAACGGGTGTGGACCTTCTTCGTCGTGAGCAGGGGAAAGCCATCGCCGAGCGGATAACGAGCCTGCGCGCCAAACACGGAGTACGTGCCCGTGCCGGTGCGGTCCGCCTTGAACTTGCCGTGCTCCATGACATGCCGGAGCAGATCGAGATACTGGATCATGCGGGAGGAATTGAAGCACGAATCGGAGGTGACGCGAATGAAAAAAACTCCAAGCACCAAACTTCAACCTCCAAACTTCAAAGCACCGATCATGCAGGCTGGTTGGGATTTGAAGTTTGGTGCTTCTCTGGAGCTTGGTGCTTGGAATTTGGGGCTTCATGCCCCTTCAACGCCCTGCGGCTTGGTCGCCTTGAACGGTGAATCCTCCGGCACTTCAACCGGCGTGGCCGCTGGCTTTTGCGCCGCATGTTGCCCTTCGAAGTCAGCCGGGATTCGCAACAGTCCCAATTCCTTGGCCAAGCCGTCAAGAAACACGATGAGCAGGCTTTGCTGATTGCGCTTCTGGCGATGCAGATAATAGGCGAACAGCGGCAGCGTGAGCAGCAGCAGGGTGAGCCATGTCATCCAACCCCCGAGAAAACCAACGACAATGGTTTCCAAGGCGACCAGCAGCCAGAACACCACCACGGCATGCAGTGACCAGCGCCCGCGCAACCGGCAGCGAATCAGTTGACGTTTGCCGGAATGATCTTCGGCGACGGTGATCAATTGCACCGCGCTCCAGCGGTTGCCATAAACCTCCACATCAAATTCGCTCCAGCCGATGTCCGAACGGTTTGGCCAGCCGCGCTGGTCGAGTTCGCGGATGATGCGCGTGACGAACTCCAGGCGGTCCAGTCGGCGCGTGGACCAGTAACGCACTTCGTTCAGCGAAACCGGGCTGTCCCGCAACGTGACGGAGTCGAGCGTTTCGCGGGACGATGCGGCCGCCCGGTGCAGGGACAACCGTCCCTGGTATCGCTGCCAGCCGCGCACGATGGGTTGGAGGAAAAACAGCACCGCCACCAGCGGACGTGACCACCAGCGCTTCCGCCCTTTGGCGAGGGTTGCTTGCGCGCCAACCACCGCGCAGACCCCCAGCGGAATCAGCAAACTCGCGACCGCCACCGGAAACAGTTTCGGAAACGTGACGGACAACACCCATAACGGCAGCGTAACGAGCGCGTGGTACTCGAGCGTCGTCAGTGCCATCAGTGTGCTGGCGGGTTCGGACGCGTAAACCGTCTGGAACGGCGCGCTGCCGAACGTGCCGCGGTAAATGATCGGGCCGCGAAACAACACGCCCAGCTTGGCCGGCGTGTAAATGCGCCCGCGCCACACACTGTCGCCAAACGCGTTGAAATACTCGGGATGTTTCCGCACGAGCAGCGCCTCGGCTTCGCCATAGCCGCGCTGCTGTCTCAAATACGCCCGAACCGTCGAACGACGGTAATGCCAGACAAACGCGGCGGGGCTGAAACCGATTTTCATTCCCGCCTGCTGCAATCGCCAGCAGAGGTCAACGTCGTCGCCGGCCTTGCGGAAAATGGGATCAAATCCGCCGACCTCCACGAGAGCCGATTTGTAGAACGCCATATTGCAACCAGGAATGTGTTCCGCCTCGCGGTCGTTGAGCATGACATGCGCCGGGCCACCGGGCGAGACCATCACTGCCGAAGCCACGGCTGAATCCTCCGGCGGCAACAGATTCGGTCCCCCCACGCCAGCGAATTCTCCGCTCAACAAATCGCCCACCAGATAATACAACCAGTCCTCATCGGCGCGGCAATCAGAGTCGGTGAAGGCCACGATCTCGCCTTCGGCGGCGGCGATGCCGGTGTTGCGGGCAACCGAGAGGCCGAGATTAGCCTCGTGTCGGAAATAGCGGACCTTGGGATAAGGAGCGATGAGTTGTGGCGTGGTATCCGTCGAGCCGTCGTCCACCAGAATGATTTCGTAATCGGGATAGTTCAGCCTCCCGAGGGAGTCGAGACACGCCTTCAGCGTGCGGTCGCCGTTATAGCTGGCGACGACGACGGCGACCTTTGGTGTACGCGCCAAAGGAAAATGAGGCGCGGCCTGAAACATTTTTTGGACGGCCGCAAAGGACGCTTTCGGTTCGCGCGCGACGGTCGTCAGGCCCATCTGCCAGTCATCCACCGGTTCTCCGGCGAAATACCAGTCATCCGTGAAACTGAAGACGACCGTGCCCGCCAGCCCGGCGCGAAAGGCCAGTTCGATTTGCCACGAAAGCATCTCGCATTTTGCGGCCTCACCTTCACGCAGGGAATCAACGCCGAATTCGCCCAGCAGGAGTGGCTTGCTGTCGGCCAGAATTTGCAGGCGGGCCAGGTAAGCCTTGAACTTGCGGGGCTGATGCAAATAGACGTTGAAGCAGAGGAAATCAATCGCTTGCGGCTGGAGAAACTCCGTGGTCGGGAAATTGGTGAACGTGCAGAGGCAATTCGGATCAATCCGCTTGGCTTCGAGCACGAGTTCGTCAATGAAGTCCGCGATGCGCACCGCGCCGCTCCAACGGGCAATGTCCGGTGGAATCTCATTTGCCACGCTGTAGGCAAAGACGGCGGGATGATGCGCCGTGGCGCGCACGGCGCTGCGCACCGCTTCGCGCGCGGCTTCGCGCTGTTCGGGGGAATCGAGAAAACAAAGATGCTTGTTCCATTGGATGTCAATCAGCAGGAGCAAGTCATGCTCGGCGGCGAGGTCCAGCAGCCAGCGTGGCGGCACCTGGTAAACGCGGATCAAGTTGGCACCGAGTTCGCGGATTTGCGCAAAGTCCCTAGCCGTTTGTTCCGGCGTGGCGAAGGCGCCGCCATCCGCATTCGGCGCGAACGGGCCATACGTGACCCCCTTGGGATAAAACTTCCCGTCGCCGCGACGGAAAAACCTTCCATCCACGGTAATTCGGGGGCGTTTGAGGTCCGTTGCGGACATGGCGAAATTTAGACGGCAGCGCCGCCGGATTTAGTCACGGAAATTTTTGATGACAAACTGGGTACGATAATGCCGTTCCGCAGAATGATCATGCGGGTTTTTCGCCGTAGTTGAAGCTCATCGCCCCGCCGATCAGATTCACGACGCGGACATTTCTCAATCCGTGTTCGCGCATCTTTGTCTCGACGCCGCGCTGGGCGGGATAATGCCGGAGCGATTCGAGAATGTAAGCGTAGGCATCCGCACGCCCGGCGAAGAGCAGTCCGAACACGGGCACGCACAGCCGCAGGTAGCCGAAATAAGTCCCCCGCCAGAGCGCGTTGTCCGGTTTGCCGAAGTCCAGCACCACGACGCGTCCGCCGGGTTTGGCCACGCGGATCATTTCATTCAAGCCGGTTTCCCAGCTCGCCAGATTGCGCAATCCGTAGCCCACCGTGACCGCGTCGAAGGAGTTGTCGGTGAACGGCAGTTTCATGGCGTCGCCCTGAACGAAACGGAGGTCGGAGGTCGGAGGTCGGAAGTCAGAAGGCGGACGCTGGGCCCGAACCGGCTTCTGAACTTTGCCTTCTGAACTTCGCCTTCTGGCTTCGGCTACGGCGAGCATCTGTTCCGTGAAATCCAATCCGACAACCTCCGCTCCCTGGGCCGCAATGGCGAACGCGATGTCGCCCGTGCCGCAACACACATCGAGCGCACGCTGGCCGGGCTTTACGTTGGCGAGCGCGACGAGCCGCCGTTTCCAGCGCCGGTGCATGCCGAAGCTTTGCACGTCGTTGATGAGATCGTAACGCCGCGCGATGGTGGCGAAGAGCGCGTGGACTTTTTCCGCGCGCTGTTCACCGGGGGCGTAAAACGGGTTGCTCATCCGCGCCCACCTTAGCATGACGGACGGATGTTTCGTCAAACCGGCGCTCAACGGTCGTGGCGTCAGGCATCCTGCCTGACAGGGAGAGCGGCTTCCAGCCGCCCGGCACCGAGCCTCTCGAAGTTCTTCAGCCGCTTTCGAGTCCGCGGCAGCGTTTCCGCCGGGCGAGAAGCCCGGCTTTACAGCAGGCCCGGAGGCCCGCCGCCACTTGAAGTCGCGCAGACCTGATTCTATTGGTTGCGGAGAAGGCTGGACTGCTGCAAATTCAACCAGCAATCCCATGAACCTGTTGCTCACCAAACCGGGGCGGAAGCACGCCTTTACGCTTATCGAACTATTGGTCGTGATTGCCATCATCGCCATTCTGGCGGCCATGCTCCTGCCGGCCTTGAGCAAGGCGAAAGCCCGAGCGACTCGCATTCAATGCCTCAACAACCTGAAACAGTGGGGCGTGGCCCTCAATACCTATGCCGCCGACTTCAAGGACTTTTTTCCAGACAACGCCGGCGGATCCGACTTGAGCTGGATGTCTCCGGCCTTGAATTCGTTTTACGACAACTATCTTTTTAAGAACCGTCGCGGCACCGCCGCTTCTCAACGGAACCGGAATGACACGCTGTATTGTCCGACGGATGACTGGCATCGCATCGCCGAGACGGGAGTGACGTCGGACAATTCGCCCCAACTGATCGGATTCTTTTATATGCCGGGACGAGTGAACAATTCCAACAACTCCTGGCCCTATAACTCAGCCGGTCTGGCCGAGTGGCATTTCAAGAAGCGATTCGGCGGCTCGCAACGTCACGCGCCGATCATGAGCGATCGCTTGCAGGCTACCGGGAACTGGACGTTATCCGCCAATCGGGGAGCGTCCATCGGCTGGTCTGCGAGCTACAACGGACAGAATTACATGTCCGCCAGTCACCGGGGCAACGGCGGCGCGCCCGAGGGCGGGAACTTTCTCTTCGAGGATGGCCGCGTGCTTTGGTACAAGTTCAACCTCGCGGATGCGCGGGGCACGATCGACGTCGGCTCGATGAGCGGAAACTGGGTCCTGTTTTATCGGCCCTCAAACATCCGGACGAATATCTAGCCTCAGGTCCAGACAAGTGCTTAATTATTTTGATGTCTTTTGCGATGACTTGGTAAAATGTTCAACCTGATGAAAAGCCTTTCACCCCGGGTGGTCGTGGTCTGGCTCTGCGGAATTTCCGCGGCAGCCGACGCGGCGTTGACGCCCGCTCAAATTGCGGAACTGCCGCCGCCTGCCTCCCACGCCGTCAGTTTCAGCAAAGAAATCAAACCCCTGCTCGAAGCCCGCTGCGCGAACTGCCACGGGTACGGCCGGGACAAGGGCGATTTCCGGATGGATTCACGGGACACATTCCTCAAAGGAGGCGGATCCGGCGCGGCGGTCGTGGCGGGCAAGAGCGCGGAGAGCTATCTGATTGAACTGGTGATGGGGTTCGATCCAGACAATGTGATGCCGCAGAAAGGCACGAAGCTCACGCGCGAACAGGTCGGTCTGCTGCGCGCGTGGATTGACCAGGGCGTGAACTGGGATGCGAACATCTCCTTCGCGCGACCCGTACCGTTGAATTTGAAACCGCGCCGGCCCGAGCTGCCCGCCGGTCGTGGGAAAGGGGTGCATCCGGTGGACCGCCTGCTCGACCCTTATTTCACAGCGCACAAAGTCAAGCCGGGCAAACCAGTGGAGGACCGCGTGTTCGCACGACGCGTTTACCTGGATGTGCTTGGTTTGCTGCCGCCGCCGGACGCGCTGGAACAGTTTGCCGCCGACAAAAGCCCGGACAAACGGAAACAACTTGTCCGCCGCTTGCTCGCCGACTCCGGGAATTACGCACAGCACTGGCTTACGTTCTGGAACGACATGCTCCGCAACGATTACAAAGGCACGGGCTACATTGACGGCGGTCGCAAACAGATCACACAATGGCTTTACTCCTCGCTGGAAACCAACAAGCCCTACCACGAATTCGTGGCGGAGTTGGTCAGTCCCAAGCCCGAGAGCGAGGGCTTCACCAAAGGCATCGTATGGCGTGGGGTCGTGAACGCGAGCCAGACTCCGCCGGTACAGGCAGCACAGAATGTTTCCCAGGTCTTCATGGGCGTGAATCTCAAATGCGCGAGTTGCCACGACAGTTTCATCAATCAATGGATGCTTTCGGACGCCTACGGGCTGGCGAGCGTCTATAGCGATGATCCACTGGAAATGGTGTTGTGTGACAAACCCACCGGCAAAGTCGCGTCGCCCAAGTTCATCTATCCACAGCTCGGCGAACTGAGCGTTTCCACGAACAAGGCCACCCGGCTGGAAGACCTCGCCCGGCTGATCACGAATCGGGAAGATGGTCGCCTGCCGCGCACGTTGGTGAACCGACTGTGGCAGAGATTCCTCGGGCGCAGTCTGGTTGAACCGCTCGATGACATGGAACAACCGGCTTGGAACCCCGATTTGCTCGACTGGCTGGCTGAGGATTTCGCCGATCACGGATATGACGTGAAGCATTTGATCGAAACGATACTCACTTCACGCGCGTATCAACTGCCGGCTTTGCCCGCTGTCGAGCAGGAAGCGGCGGGGTTTGTATTTCGGGGGCCGATAGTTCGCCGCATGTCGGCGGAGCAATTCCGGGACGCCGTGGGCGCGCTCACCGGTGTCTGGTACGAAAAGCCCGCGGCGCGCGTGGTGCATCCCGATGGCACCACCAACCGGTTTGGTGTCACCCGCGCGGCGTTGGTGGCGGCGGATCCGTTGCAAGTGGCGTTGGGGCGGCCGAATCGTGAACAAGTAATCACCGCGCGCTCGCCTACAGCCACGACCTTGCAGGCGTTGGAGTTGACGAATGGTGCCGAACTGGCGGCGATCCTCGCTCGCGGCGCGGAAACTGTAACTACCGGCAGTGGTGAAATTCCCAGCGATGTGCGACTGGTCGAGGGACTCTACCAAAAGGCCTTGAGCCGCAAACCCACCACCAAGGAACGACAAGCCGCCCGCGAACTGCTTGGTCAGCCGGTGCAAAAGGCCGGGGTCGAAGATTTGATGTGGGCGTTGACGATGCTGCCCGAGTTTCAATTGATTTACTGAGGTGGTTCTATGAACACGAATTCAAATTGGTCCCGCCGCGACTTCCTGAAGACCGCCAGTGCGGCGACGCTTTCCGCGCTCACCGCGGGTTTCCCGCGCGCGGTCCTCGGCAACGAAACCGGCTTGGAAAAAATCAAAGCCACCGCCGACACCGTCATCGTACTCTGGATGGCCGGGGGCATGGCGCACACGGAAACGTTCGATCCGAAACGCTACACGCCATTCGAGAAAGGGATGGCGCCGGATTCATTCCTGAGTACCTTCCCCAGTATTCCGACGGCGGTGGACAACATCCGGTTCTCCGCCGGTCTGGAGAAAATGGCCGCAGTGATGGATCGCGGGACGCTGATCCGCAGCTACACGGCGGGCGATCTGGGATTCATCCTTCACTCCCGGCATCAATATCAGTGGCACACCGGTTACGCCCCGCCGCAAACGGTGGCCGCTCCCCATATCGGTTCGGTCATGGCGCGCACGCTCGGCCCGCTTAATCCAGCTTTGCCCGCGTTCATCAACATCGGCCAGCGCTTCGACAACGGCGAGGGCGAGGAACTCAAGGCCTTCACCACCGCTGGATTTCTCGGCAGCGAATATGGCCCGTTCAACATCCCGTTTCCCGATCAGGCAGCGGATACCGTTCGCCCGCCGGGCGGCATGACACCAGGCCGTTTCGAGGATCGGAATAAATTTTACAAACGGCTGCTCGCCGCCAGTCCGATTGGCGAACACGGAAGCGACTATCAAAAAGAATCCTTGTTGCGCTCGCTTGATAACGCTCATCGCCTGCTCAGTTCGCCGGCGGCCAAGGCTTTTGATCTCGCGCTTGAACCGCTGGAGAGCATCCGCAAATACGTGCCCGGGTATCAATCCGGCCAGCGCTTCGACGCCGCCCGTGATCGTTTTGGCGCGAAGTACGAAGACCAGACGGTCGGACGCTTCGGCCTAGGCTGCTTGCTGGCGCGCCGGCTTGCGGAGGTCGGGGCGAGATACATCGAGGTCACGACCGAATACATTCCCTTCTTCAACTGGGACACCCACGAGAATGGCCACAGCCGCCTCAAAGCCATGAAACAAGCCATCGACGCGCCCATTGCCCAGCTTGTGCTCGATCTCGAAGCGCGCGGGTTGCTCAATCGCACTTTGATCGTGCTGGCCAGCGAGTTCAGCCGCGACGCGATGATTGAAGGCAAGCCCGACAAGCGCATCAAGGACCAGGTGGAAGTGCCGGAAAAGGTCGAGGATCCGAAGCATTATGGGATGCACCGGCATTTCACGGACGCCGGCTGTGTGTTGCTTTACGGTGGTGGGATGAAACGGGGCTATTTGCATGGCTTGACCGCGGAAGAGCGCCCCTGCAAGACCCTCAAGGACCGCGTCATTATTGAGGATCTGCACGCGTCCCTTTACCGCGCCGTGGGCATTCCGCCCAAGCTGGCGTACGAGATTGAGAAGCGGCCGTTCTATGTCACGCGCGACGGCGAAGGCCGGCCGGTGGACGCGCTTTTCGCCTGAGCCCCAAACCGCTTGATTTGGCAGCATATAATCCGGCATGGTTAGGGATGGCTTTGCCTCAACAACCGGTCACCTTGACGGTCGAACAGATTGCCGCTCTTAACCAGGAGCTGGCGAACATGCGCCACGACATCAACAACAACCTCTCGCTGGTCATGGCCGCCGTGGAACTCATCCGCGCCAAACCGCACATGCTCGAGCGCATGACCACCACGCTCATCGAACAACCGCCCAAAATCTCGCGGGCCATGCTGGGCTTCTGCACCCAATTCGAGAAAGCCCTCGAGATCAAGCGAGATTGATTTCCGCCAACCTGTAACTGCCCGGGCAGTCCACGCGTCTGGCAGTGTAGTTGCCTCCGGCAACGAAACATGCTGACGCCACGAAAAAAGCCGCTCTCGTTCACGTGCGCCGCCTCCACGCGACGAAAAACGTTCTGTCGCCCAAGCCTGAATGATTTCCGCAATCGGTGAAACCCGAATCAAGCCATCGTTGTGGGAGCAACGATGGCTTTTCGCTTTGGCCGGCCGGCCCCGCTTGGCATAGTCGTCCCGCATGGAACGGCCCGACGCCGAACTCATCGCCGCAGCGCTTCAGGGCGACGCGGCCAGCTTCGAGCCGCTCGTGCAGAAGTATTCTCCACGCGTCTTTGCCACGGCGCGGCGTTACGCCCGGCGCGAGAGCGAGGTGGAGGACATCGTGCAGGAAGTCTGGCTCAAGGCGTTCCACAAACTGGCCAGTTTTCGCGGCGACGCGCCCTTCGAGCACTGGCTGATGCGGCTGGCCGTGCGGACCTGCTACGATTTCCTGCGCGGCCATCAACGCAACCGCGAGTCCAGCTTCACCGACTTGACCGAGCCGGAGAGCGACTGGCTCGAACGCTTCGTGGCCGCGCCCGAGTCCGCCAGCGAAGCCGCCGATGCCGCGAAACAGCTCGTCGCCCGATTGCTGGAACAAATGTCCCCGGCCGGGCGGCTCATCATCACGCTGCTGGAAATCGAGGACCGGTCGGTGAAGGAAATCGCCGAACTGACCGGCTGGTCCGTGCCGCTGGTGAAGGTGCGCGCTTTTCGCGCCCGTGCCGAAATGAAAAAGCTGCTGGCCCGGCTGGCCCGGGACAAGTATTTGTAACCCGAAACCCGGTCGAATCGTCTGAAAAAATGCTGGTTTTATGAATCTCAACTCATTACGCGACAAACTACTGGCTGCCGCGCGGGCCAATCCACCGTCCGATCAAGTGCCGTATGCGTTTGAAAAGCGCATCCTGGCGCGCCGCCGCGAGCAACCCGTGCCGGATCTCGGCGCATTGTGGACCCGGATGCTCTGGCGGGCCGCCGCGCCATGTGTGGCCATCACTCTCACGATCGTCGCCTGGTCGTTCGTGGGTGGCAGCGCAACCACCGTCCCGACGGAAACCGGCGAGGTCGTCGAATTCTCGCATGACTTCGAGCAAACGATGCTGGCGGTCGTGGACGAGCAAGCCGAGGAATTCTGGTGAACCCTTGGAAACCGATCCTTGCCGCGCTGGTCATTTTCGCGACCGGTGTGATCACCGGCGGACTCCTTGTCAGCTACGCCGATCATGTTTCGCAAAAGGGCCGCCGCCCTGCGACGCGTGAACTCAGCCGCCCGGTCGTGAATCCCATCCCCGCTGCCAACCCGCGCGACCCGCAAGCCCGCCCGCTGCCCGTGCCGCTCCAGAATCGCGTTCCGCGTGTCATGAGCGAGGAATTCATCCGCAAGCTGGACACCGAGATGGAACTGACCAGCGGACAGCGGACCCGCGTCCGGGAAATCATCGCCGAAGGCCAGGCACGCAATAAGGAAAGCTGGGATCGCATCGCGCCCGAATTGCGCCGCGAGATGGTGGAAACGCAAAAGCGCATCCGCGAAATCCTCACGCCGGAACAGCGGGCGAAGTTTGAAGAGTTGATGAAGCAGTCCCGCCCCGCCAACCGGCGCAAGGCTGACGAGTCCCTCCCGCCCGCCAACCGCCCCCGCGAGTAGCGGCTTGCGCTCACCGGTGCGGTCGGCTCCTGTTGCGGATTTGCGCGTTTGCCAGATTTGACGCAACTTCTAGCTGTTAGGTTTAGTTCGCACGCAATGAACACTTCGAGCACATCGGCAACCGGAAAGCGATTGGGGTGGCATGGTCGGTTGGGGGTGGTTCTTGCGCTGGTTGCCATCCCACCTGTCCTTTACTTTGTCGGTTATTTCGTGGTGATGGACAAACATCAGCCCACTTCACGTTTCCGTCGCGACGCGCATTATTTCGAATCGTCGTATCGTTGGGCAACGAAGCAGAATTCACAAAAGGGTGGTCCTCCAGATACGCCGTGGCCGAACGCCACGGGCTGGAACGATCTCTACCGACCCCTCGATAAGGTCTATTTCAGATTCTTTCCAAGATCAGACGTAGAAGAAGAGCGCTTGAAGGAGATGGGTTGGAGAGGATGACGACACCTCCTTCTGACGCGACAACGAACCGCCGCCCCGCTGGGCATGCGGACGGTTCGAGAGAATTTGCGCGCAACGGTTGCAGCCGGCCAGACATTACCGGCGACTGTCGTTGAACGTGGCTTAGCTATTCGGGATAGCCGCCCAAGATTAGCCCGCCCGCCAGCGCGCCAGTCTTAACGCGTTGCCAATCACCACTAGGTCGGACACCCCCATCGCTGCCGCGCAGAGTACTGGACTCATGAAACCCAGCGCGGCCAACGGCACGCCCAGCGCGTTGTAGAAGAAAGCCCAGAACAAATTCTGTTTGATCGTCCGCAACGTCGCCCGCGCCAGCCCGAGCGCCTCCGGCACGGCTTCGATTTCCGATTTCAAGAGGATAATGTCGGCCGCCTCACGCGCCACATCGCTCGCCCGGCTCACGGCAATGCCAAGGTCCGCCTGCGTCAAGGCCGGCGCGTCGTTGATGCCATCGCCCACGAACGCTACGCGTTGACCGGCGGCCTGCAACCCGGCCACAAACTCCGCCTTCTGCTCTGGACGAACGTTGGCAAAAACATTTTCGGTCGCGATGCCAGTTTGTTTTGCAATGCCCGCCGCACTGAGCGGGTGGTCGCCAGTGAGCAGGAAAACTCTGAACCCGCGCCGTTGAAGTTGCGCGACGACTTTCGCAGCGCCGGGTTTGAGGGTGTCGCGGACGGCGAACAAACCGGCCAACGATTGGTCCAGCGCCAGACCCACGATGGTAGCGCCTTGCGCCGACCATTCCTTCACGAAGCTTTCTCCGGCCGACAAATCCACGCCCGCCGCCCGAAGCCAACGCAGCGAGCCGAGACGGGCCAGCGCGGTCGAAAGTTGAGGGTTGAGAGCTGAAGGTTGAGTGACGTTCGCGCTCACACCCGCGCCGCTGATTTCCTGCCAGCCGTTGACAGGGATTTCTTCGGTGGAGATTTTCGCAATGGCCTTGCTTATGGGGTGTGTGGAGTTTCGTGCGAGCGCGGCGGCTAGCCCCCTCACCCGATCCCTCTCCCCCGCGGAGGGGGAGAGGGTGTCCGAAGGACGGGTGAGGGGGCTTTCGCAGGACGCCAGCCAACATTCGGCCACGTCCGGCTTACCCAACGTGAGCGTGCCGGTCTTGTCGAAAACCACTGCCGTGACGTTGCCGGCTTTTTCCAAGGCCACACCGTCGCGGATCAGAATGCCGCGCCGCGCCGCCGCGTTGGTGCCGGCCATGATAGCGGCGGGTGTGGCCAGACCCATCGCGCAGGGACAGGCAATGATCAACACCGCCGCCGCGATGACGAATGCCGCCGCGAGTTCGTCGGGCAGCGGAGCGTGCCAGAGAAATTGTGCAAGTCGTTGGTGAACTTCTGCGGCGGACTCAGACGCAAATCCCCACCACAAACCCGCGGCGAGCGCAACGAACACAACGGCCGGCACAAACGCGTTGCTGACGCGGTCGCCCAGCCGTTGGATGTTGGCGCGACTGGTTTGGGCGCGTTGCACGGCGGCGATGATGTGCGCAAGCGCGGTGGCTTCGCCGGTCGCGGTCACGCGCATGACGAGCCGGCCATTGAGATTCACCGTGCCGGCGTAAAGTTCGCTGGCGGGCTTTTTTTCCACGGACGCGGCTTCGCCGGTGAGCATGGCCTCATCCACGGCGGACCCGCCTTCGATCACCACACCGTCCACCGGGATGCGGTCGCCGGGACGCAACGCAACAAGGTCACCTGGCTCAAGTTCGGAAACGGGGACTTCAGTCTCGACTGTCGAGGTCGCCGAAGCGGCGGTGAATTTTGCGTCGCGCAGATTGAAACCTGAGCCGGAGCGCGCCGGATCGGAGACCGGCGCTCCAATCCGCCGCGCCGTCCGCGGAGCAAGTTGCAGCAATGACTTCAGCGCACCCGAGGCCCGCGCGCTCACCCGCGCCTCGATCCAATGGCCCAGGCTGATGAGCGTGATGATGGCCGCGGCCTCCATGAAATAAAGATGGCCATCTTCCTGGGTGGCCAACGCCCAGGCGCTGTAGCCGAAAGCCGTCGTCGAACCGAGTGCGACGAGCGTGTCCATGTTCGAACTGCGGATTTTGAATTGCCGCCACGCGCCCCGATAGAATTGCGCCCCGGCGAAAACCTGCACGATCCCTGCGGCGAAAAATGAGGACCACCGAAAGACCGGCTCCATGCCCAGGTCCAAGATCCATTCGCCGATCATCAGCGCCACCGTGACCACGCCGCCGAGCCAGAGATTGAAATGCCAGTTCGGTTTGGCTTCACTGTCTGGGTCGTCATTTGCGAAAGGCTTTGCGCTGAAGCCTGCCTTTTCCACGGCGGCAATCACCGCATCGGGATTTCCCGTTTCGCGCCATCGCACCGAAGCGCGACCGGCTTCGAGCGAAACCGTGACGCTGTCCACGCCGGGGACGCTTCGCAGGGCCTCGGTGACGTGCCGCGCGCAGTTGCCACAGGTCATGCCACTGACCGTGAGTTCAGTGTTTGCCGGGTGGCTGGGTGGTTTGGTTGTCAGTTCAGTGTTCATTGATTTTGGCGGCGGGCACAGTTTAGGGCATGAGTGGGAGGGCGTCGAATGAGACTTCGCGACGGGAGTGCGGGTGCGCAGTGGGTGGGCACGACGTTGTATGGCCTTTGCTGAAGTTCCAAGAACCAAGCTTCAAGCACCAGAGAAGCACCAACCTTCAACCCCCAACCAAATCTCCGCTTTGTTTCTGACGATTCATCGAGCAATTTCCATCTGATCCAACCGCACTCAAGCGCGATTGAAGTTTGATGTTTGAAGTTTCTCTGGTGCTTGGAGTTTGGATTTTGGCGCTTCAACTCCGCGCCCCGCTACATGTCGTTCAGGTAAATCGCGCGATTGCGCCAGAGGTAAAGCAGGCCGGAGGTGGTCGTGAGAATCACCGTCAACCACAGGGTTACGAGCGCAAAGGCGGGCGTCCACGGGCTGAACAGATCACGCAGCCACGGCCACCATTCGCGGTAGGCGTCCATGCCCAGTAGCGCAATAATGGCAGCGATCTGCGAGATGGTCTTGTGTTTGCCGTAGCGTTCAGCGGCGAGGACGACGTTCTTCGACGCGGCGAGCAACCGCAGTCCGGTGATACCCAACTCACGGGCCACGATAATGACAACCATCCACGCTTCGACCTTGGCATAAATCGGCCGGTCGCCCAATTGGAAGACCGCCGTCAATTCACCGCGCACCATCTGGCTCATGTGTCGTTCGACCAGGGCGATGAAAGCGGAACAGATCATGATCTTGTCGGCCAGCGGGTCCATCAATGCGCCGAAGTTCGTGATCAATTTTCGTTCGCGTGCGATCTTGCCGTCGAAATAGTCCGTGAGGCCGGCTACACAAAAGAAAATCAGCGCCAGCGTGTCGTTGACCGGCGAGCGCGAGAACATGACCCAGAGAAACGCGCCCGTGAGCACGAAGCGCGAAACGGTCAGCTTGTTCGGCAAATTCACAGCAGAGTTGTAGCGGAAAGAGCGCAGGGAAGAAACCCCCAAGTATCCAAACGACCAAATACTAAAAAGCACTTTTTGGGCGCTTCTCTTAAGCCGGCACCGCGATCAGATCGTAGTCCGTATGCCCGATCACTTTCACGCGGGCAAACGCTCCCACCGCCAGTTGCCCGCGCACGTAGACGCGTCCGTCAATGTCCGGGGCATCCGCTTCACCCCGCGCGACGAAATAGCGGCCTTTAAGTTGTTTTGAATGAGTATCGCTTTCCCGGATTAGCCCGTGCTCCCACGAACTCACGTTTGCCGCCTGGAGTTGTTTCGCGTTGGCCTGGCCTTCCACCAACACCGTAAGGGTGCGGCCGACGAAGGACTCCGCAACGCCCACCGCCACCTTGTGTTGCGCGGCCATCGCCAGCTCTCGGCGTTTTAGCTTCACCTTGTCGGAAACCTGTCCCGCCATCGCGCCCGCGCGCGTGCCGTCTTCCTTCGAGTAACTGAAAACGCCGAGGCGCTCGAACCTGGTTTCACGGATGAAATCGAGCAGGTCGTTGAAGCACGCCTCCGTTTCGCCGGGAAAACCGACAATGAACGTCGTGCGCAAAGCGATGCCCGGCACGCCGGCGCGGATGCGCGCCAATAGATTCACGATATATTGCTTGGAGGTTTCCCGCCGCATCCGTTCGAGCATGTTCTCGTGGATGTGCTGGAGCGGGATGTCCACGTAACGCGCGACCTTCGGGCATGCCGCAATGGTCTGGATGAGTTCATCCGTCCAATGCGCCGGGTGCGTGTAGAGCAGGCGAATCCAGAAATCGCCCTTGAGCGCGTTCAGTTCCCGGAGCAGCGTACAAATCGTTGTTGCGTCCGCGGGCAACGCTTTGGCGGCGGCGGAAAACTTCTCTGGCGAAGAAATTGCGCGTGAATGATTCGCCCGCAGGTCGAGCCCGTAATAAGTCGAGTCCTGGGAAATCAGGTTCAATTCCTTCACGCCGTCGGCGAGCAACGCTTTGGCTTCGGCGACGACGTCGCTTTGCGTCCGGCTGCGATGCGAGCCGCGCATCCGGGGGATGATGCAGAAGCTGCACGGATGATTGCAGCCCTCGGCGATCTTGACGTAGGCAAAGTGCCGCGGCGTGAGCCGGAAGCGCGGCGTGGCGTAGTCGGGAATGTAGGTGGGGCGGGCGGTTACATCCAAAAGCGGGGAGGAGGGAGGAGGGAGGAGGGAGGATGGCGGCGGCGTGATGCGTGATGCGTGATGCGTGAACTGGGCAAGAACAGTCCTGGTCTTGCCAAACTTGTCTGTTCCCCGAATGGATTCCTCCTTTTCATGTTCGGAAACGGCCCGCGCCTTCTCCAACTCCACCAGGCGCGCGGTGACTTTGGACTTTGGACTTTGGACTTTAGACTTCGGGCTTAAGACTTTCGCCGCCCGCCTCGCCATCGCCTGTTTCACAATCTCAGTCACGTTGGCGACCTGATCAATGCCCATGAAGGCGTCCACTTCGGGAAACAGCTTCGGCAATTCGTCGCGAAAGCGTTGCGGCAGGCAGCCCGAAACCACGAGACCCTGACCGCGATGCTGCGCCTCGCGAACCGCGGCGGATTCGAGAATGGTGTCCACGCTCTCCTCCTGCGCCGAGTCAATGAACGAACAGGTGTTCACGATCATCACGTCCGCCTTGGCGGGATCGTTGGTGATTTCCACGCCGTCTTTCAACAGCGAGCCAAGCATGATTTCGGCATCCACGAGATTCTTCGCGCAGCCTAGTGAAATCAGGCCCACGCGTACGGGGGCGGATGGTTTTTTCTTTTCGGTCACAGGGGGCGGAGGTTACGCGAGCGACGGGACACACGCAAACGGGGAAAAAGGGGTGACGGAACTCGATGAAATGCACTCGGCCGGGGCAGTTATTCAATGGTCGGTTCATTCATTGCCCGCCTCTTCCAGCTTATCCAGCGCAACGAGCGTCCCGGCCACCACGCCCAGCGTCGGACCGAGAATCCAGCCGGCAACTGGCACCATGGTGAGCAACACAAATCCCGCGCCGCAGCCAACGACCCGTCGCCGATGACACCAGGCAAAGCGGAAACTTTGACCGACGCCCATGCTGCGTCGTTCCAGCGTGGGATCCATAAAGCCGTGGCCCGCGAGAAACATCTGGCTCAGCGGCAGCACGATCGCCATGGCGATTTCGCCGACCAACGGAATCAACAGCAGCAGGCAGCAACCGAGGAAGCCGCCGACCGCGAGCACAAGGCTGGTCAGGCTCATGCCAATGCCACGCACGGCCCCGCGCCACATCGCGCCCGGATCCTCGGCGCGGCGCGGGATTGAGCGCGACGTCTCCTCTGCCCTCATGGAGAGATAGCTGAGCACGGGCGAGTAGAGGATCATCACAAGATTGCGGAACAGGATGAACCCCAGGTAGAGCGCCAGCATCCAAATCGCCACGGTGATCAACCCGGCAACAACCTTTTGACTCAAGAATTCCGGCAGCCAGTTTTCCTGCAAATAGCGGGCGAGCGTTCTGCCATGCCAGAACGTCAACAAACCGACCAGCGGGAAATAGAGCAGACCGATCAGGCCGGGAATCGCCAGCACCGTCCACAGACGGCCCTTCCAAATCAATCGCCACGCACCCAAATAGGCTTTCAGACCGGCCAAAACTTCGCGCATAACAATCAACCAGCCCGAGCCTGCTTCACTACGACTTCGATCTCCGTCTTGTTCTTCGCGATGTTGTTCGCCGGCAGATGGCCGCGCCAGTTCGTGTTCGGATAGATCACCGCGCCGCGGCCAATGATGCTGCCGGGATTGAGAACCGCGTTGCAGCCGATGTCGCAGCCGTCGCCCAGCAACGCGCCAAACTTGCGCAGGCCCGTGTCCAGCGGCACGTCTTCGACCATCACGGTGATAGTGCTGCCCAGTGATTTGAAGTTCGACAGCACCACGCCCGCGCCGAGGTGCGCCTTGTGGCCGAGGATCGAGTCGCCCACGTAGTTGAAGTGCGGGACCTGGCAGCCGTTGAACAGGAGCACGTTCTTCAACTCGCAAGAATTCCCAACCACGCAACCATCGCCGACGATCACATGCTCGCGCAGGTAGGCGTTGTGACGGATCTGGCAGTTTCGCCCGATGATGGCCGGGCCCTTGATCATCGCGCCATCCTCCACGACCGTGCCTTCGCCGATGAACACCCGCTCACCGATGAAGGCGTCGCCTTCGCATTTGTTGTGGAGCGCGGGCTTGAGATTCGCGGCGAGGTAACTCTCAATTCTCTTGAGCGCCTCCCAGGCGTAATGGCAGCCGTCGAATAGCGCGGCGTGCTCGGTTTGCGACAAATCAAACAGGTCGGCGGGTTTGAACATGGCCGCAATGTAGGACAGTCGCCTCGCCTGTCTCCATAATTTTTTGGAGGGAACGACGAACCCTACGTCCTGCGCGAATGATGAAGCAGTTCGTAACGGAAATTTCCGAATTAAATTCTGCTGTCGAAATACTTCGGAGGCGCAGCACTTCGGCTATGTTTGTTCGCGGAGATTATTTCTCGGAATCACTATAGATACTCAGTTAGCGATGGTCTTCAATAGTGTCGTATCGGCGGCCAAAGGGTAAAGTCGCCGATCTTTGCTTAACCGCCGCGCGAGTTCGATTCGCGTGAAGCAAAGCTTCTTGAGATGCCGCATTTTTTTCGCATTCTTTTCGTTGCTGTCCCCGACATTCTCCGTATTGGCCACGCCGTTCGCGACCGCATACATTTCGGTGTCACCACCGAAAGGGTTGTAATGCAGGACCCACTTGGGCGTCAGGAAATAGCCGGTGTCACGAGTCCCGCTGACTATTCCCGTTAGCGGCCAGGTAGGATCCACCAAGTTGCGTCCCATGCCTGCGTAAGAATGAGGACCGCGCATCAAACCGAGAATGGTAGGCAAGACGTCCACCTGACTCGCCCAGATTTTTTCTGGTTGTTCCAGGTGTGGCACTCCGGGCCCGTAGAATATTAGCGGAATGCGGAAGCGTTCCAGTAAATCGGTCCCAAACCGAACGCTGGTATGGTCCCCCAGTACGACGACCAACGTGTTCTCACGTAATTTAGGATTCTGTTGAATTCTAGTCACAAAATTGTTTATGGAATTATCGAGATACGCAAACGTATTAAGTTCCGGTTCCGCAAAGGGCGCTCCAAATGACGGCGGCACGGTCCAAGGCGAGTGTGTCGTGCAAGTCATCAAGTGCGCCGTGAATCGCGTCTGGCATTGGATCAACATTTCCGCGACTTCGTCCATCATGTAGCCATCATGAATCCCCAGCAGCGAGTCGGCCTCGGCCAATTGATGCTTGGCGGCGAGGCTGTTGCGGAACATTTCGTAGCCGAGGGCTTTGTTTCCCTGATATGCCATGAACGCGAGGAAATCATCACCGCTTTGTCGAAAGCCCTCGCAAAAATAATGCGTGTAATTGCTGCCGCCGAGGGTGCGCGCGAGGGAGCCGTAGTAACCATGCATTTCATGCCCGGCGAACCGGCGTGTTGGTTCTTCCCACGTGGCTTTGGGCACGCTGGCGGCAGTGGAAAAGACCCCGCCGGAGGTGAAGTTTGCGTTTTGAAAAGCGTTCGGAAAATAGAGCCCTTCCTTCGTTAGCCTGCGCAAAAACGGCGTAACGGGACGCCCCTTTCGTTCCTGGTCCAGCACCGACCCGGAAAGGCCCTCGACCTGGATGATGATCACATTCTGAATCGGTGATTCGGCCTGGCCACTGATTGATTTCATCAAGGGATAGCGCGTATTCGGTTGCGGACCGTCATACTCCTGCCATTCCTCCAACGCTTCGTCTTCGGTCAGCCGATAGCGAATTGATTGATGCACCACCGAGGGAATTTGCGTACCAACAAATTCGAGCAACGGATTGATGACCGCTTCGTTCTGCCGGTAGTCGGCGAAATGCGTGTAGAATTTGCTGTTGGCGAATACGGGCGTGAATCCGACCTCGCCGGCGGTGAGTTTGCGCTTGGTAGTCAATTCCCAGGTCAACATCAGCGGCAGCAACGCCAACACGAACGCGAGCGTAAGAGTCTTTCGATTCTTCCATAAATCCACGGGCGCCAACCCGGCCTCTAAACGACGGGCCAACCGGACCCCAACCCAAAAATAAACCGCCGCGCCGAGCCCGGCTCCCAGCAGGAGCAACCAGTGTTGTTGAACAAAAGGCAACACGGCCAAATAAACTTGGTACGGCGCAGTGACATAGGGCAGCAGCAAATCGCCCGCGTTCTGGTTTCGTTCGGCGAACGAAAAGTAATTGGCGAGACAAATAAAAGCGTGAATCGCTGCCAGCGCCCACAAACATCCAAAGATACGGCGCGTGCGCAACCGGCGAAACGCAAGTGTGAACAACCCAATCCCGCATAACTCGAAGCCCAGCAGGGCGAGGTCCAGCCGCAAACCGGAAGTAAGAACGTGCGAGGGGTCAGTACTTCCGACCAGCCCACCGCAGCGGGCAAGGAACAAGAAACGATAAACGCCGAAAATCAAACAATTGATGACCGTTCCGCCCGCTACCATTAGCAGGATGGTTGAAGCCGGCGAACCAACCAATTTCTTTTCCGAATGCATGATCAATAACTTTCCGAAGCTCCGCAAACCACAATGGTTCTTGAGCCGCCCCTGACGACCTATCAAGTGGTTATGTTCAGATGAAGCGCTAAACAAAGCAAAGCGACGACAGGCGAACTTGCGTGCTTATGGGACAGCCGACTGCCGGGCACGTTCAATAAGATGTGTCGTGCAGTCAGCAGGTCTGCCAGAGTTTCGCTTGCCCGCTCTTTCGCCGTGGGTAACCTCATCGCGATGAGAACCTTGACCTGGTTCGCCCTTCTCCTTTGCGCCCTGAATTGCTTCGGCGCGGAACGCCAGCGCCCCAACATCCTGCTCATCATGTCCGATGACATGGGTTTTTCGGACCTCGGCTGTTACGGCAGCGAAATTCAAACGCCCAACCTCGACGCCCTCGCACAGAACGGAATCCGCTTCACCCAGTTCTACAACATGGCGCGGTGCTGCCCCACCCGCGCCTCGCTGCTCACGGGACTTTATCCCCATCAAGCGGGGGTGGGACACATGATGGAAGATCGCGGGGTCGGCGGTTACCAGGGCAAATTGAACCGCGATTGCGTAACCCTCGCGCAAGTGCTGCGCTCGGCCGGTTACCACACCTACATGTGCGGCAAATGGCATGTGACGCGCGACATGCGACCCGATGGCGATCTTTCCCATTGGCCGGTGCAGCGCGGCTTTGAAAAGTTCTACGGCACCATCACCGGCGGCGGCAGCTTTTATGATCCCACCACGCTCTGCCGGCAGAACCAATTCATCACGCCCGACAACGATCCCGAATACAAGCCGGAGGGGTTTTATTACACCGATGCGATCAGCGACAATGCCGTGCGTTACTTGCAGCAGCATGGGAAGGAATCGCCGGATAAACCATTCTTCATGTATGTGGCCTACACCGCCGCGCATTGGCCGATGCACGCGCTGGAGAAGGACATCGCGAAATACCGTGGCAAGTACAATGGCGGTTTCGTGCCGATTCGGCGTGCCCGCTTCGAGCAGATGAAGCAACTCGGGTTGATTAATTCAAAGGCGGAACTCTCGCCCGCAGCCGAAGACTGGAACAAGACCGAACACAAGGAATGGAACGCCCGCTGCATGGAGGTTTACGCAGCTATGATTGACAGCATGGATCAGGGCATTGGACGGATCGTTGCGCAGTTGCAGAAGGACGGCCGCTTTGACAACACGCTGATCTTCTTTCTTCAAGACAACGGTGGTTGCGCGGAGCAAATGGGGCGCAATCCGAACCGCACCGAGTCGCCGACGCCACTTTCGCCGTTTGGCCCGAATGACCTTCAGCCAAAAATCTGGCCACCCATGCAGACGCGGGACGGTCGTTGGGTCCGCACCGGCCCGGAAGTGATGCCCGGTCCGCCGGACACTTACATCGCGTATGGCCGTGGCTGGGCGAACGTTTCGAACACGCCGTTCCGCGAATACAAACACTGGGTTCATGAGGGCGGCATCAGCACCCCGCTCATCGTTCACTGGCCGGCGGGTGTGGCCCCGAGTCGGCGTGGCAAGTTGGAGCGGCAGCCCGGCCATCTCATTGACATCATGGCGACGTGCGTGGACGTGGGCGGCGCGAAATACCCGGTCGAGTTCGCGAGAAACAAAATCAAGCCCATGCAGGGCGTCTCGCTTCAACCGGCGATCAAAGGCAAGTCGTTGAAACGCGAGCAGCCGATCTGCTGGGAGCACGAGTCCAATCGCGCCATTCGCGATGGCAAGTGGAAACTCGTCGCAAAGGAGAACCAGTCTTGGGAACTTTACGACATAGATCATGATCGCTCAGAGCTGCACGACCTAGCGGCCAAGAATCCCAATAAAGTCGCCGAACTCGCCGCGAAATGGGACGAGTGGGCGGCGCGCTCGGATGTGTTGCCACTCGGCGCATGGCGCGCCAAAGCGAATCCAAATTGAAAACAAAGCTCTTTAACGCCCTCACCCTGACCCTCTCCCATCCGATGGGAGAGGGAACAGCGTTCGGACCTCTCCCGGTTTGCAGAAGCGCTCGCGGTAAACTCCGGCTCACACCGTTCCAACCACCAGTGAACGATTCTCCCTCTCCCATCGGATGGGAGAGGGCCGGGGTGAGGGTTTTTCAAAAACTGCTTGCCTGGACCGTTGCGGCGTTGGCTTTCTGCCCGATCTTCACAGCGGCCGAAGGCGCAAAACAAGTTCCTGCGCGCCCCAACATCGTCATTTTCCTGACTGACGATCAAAGCCAGTTGGATTCTTCGCCCTACGGCTCCGGCCTGCGGACGCCAAACATGCAACGCCTCGCGGACGCCGGTCTCACGTTCACGCGCGCGTTTGTGGCATCACCGAGTTGTGCACCGAGCCGCGCTGCATTGCTCACCGGCTTGATGCCCGCCCGCAACGGCGCGGAGCCGAATCACGCCAAACCACGCGCGGAAATCAAGAAATGGCCGGCGTATTTTCAGGAATTGGGGTACGAGGTTGTCGCCTTCGGGAAGGTCTCGCATTACAAACACACGGCGGATTACGGCTTCGATCATTTCGCACATGACACGTTTCACGATCCCGAAGGCATTCCGGCGGCGGTGAGGTATTTGCAGAATCGCCCACGCACAAATTCCAAGCCGCTCTGTATTTTCGTCGGCAGCAACTGGCCGCATGTGCCGTGGCCCACCAACACTGCGGGCTACGATCCCGCATTGCTCTCGCTGCCCGCCGGTTCCGTGGACACGCCAGCGACCCGCCAATGGCGCGCGCGTTACGCCGCCGCCGTGACGAAGGCCGACGACGAACTCGGCATGGTTTACGACACGGCGCGCGCGACGCTTGGCGAAACCACGTTGTTCCTTTTCAGCAGCGATCACGGCGCGCAATGGCCGTTCGCCAAATGGAATCTTTATGAATCCGGCACGCGCGTGCCTTTGATCGTCTCCTGGCCCGGCGTGGTGAAGCCGAAGCGCCGTGCGGATGCCATGGTGAGCTGGGTGGATTTCCTGCCGACACTCGTCGAGCTTGCCGGAGGAAAAGCACCGGCCGATCTCGACGGGAAATCGTTCGCCCGCGTTCTCCTTGGGGAAGCCAGCAGGCATCGCGACCGCATTTTCACCACGCACAGTGGCGATGGCGCCTGGAACATTTATCCCTCGCGCAGTGTTCGCACGGAGCGCTGGAAGTACATCTGGAATCTCCATCCTGAGTTCGCCTTCACCACACACATTGACCTGCCCGGAAACCTCGGCCAGCGGGGCTATTTCGCGACGTGGGAAGCCGCCGCGAAAACCAACGCGCACGCCGCCGCCATTGTGAAGCGGTATCACGAACGTCCGACGGAAGAACTCTACGATCTCAAGGCCGATCCACACGAACAGCACAATCTCGCATCCGAACCGCGTCACGCATCCCGCATGAAGAAGCTGCAGGCGGAACTTGAAGCGTGGATGGGCGAGCAAGGCGATCAACGAAAAGTTTTCAACGAGCCGCGCCAGCTCAACGATTCGTCAAGTTACGGACCGCAAGCGCACGGTGGCGACGCGGTGGCCAAGGAGAAAAATAAAAAATGATTGCGTTCTCTCTGCTACGGTTTGGTTTGTTTCGAGACGCTCTTGGACCGCGGTGGCAGAGCGCAGCGACGACACCGCTTTTGAAACGCAGCTTCACCAGAGAGCGGCGTGGCGCTTCGCTTCCCGCCGCAGTCCAAACGATTGTCTGTCTCCTCGCTTTGTTGCTCGCGCAGGCCGCAACTGCCCAAGGTCCAGACTCCCGCCCCAACATCATCCTCATTCTCACAGACGACATGGGTTTTGGTGACATCGGCTGTTACGGCGGCAAGTTTGCGCCCACGCCCAACTTGGATCGCATGGCCGCCGAAGGCACACGCTTCACGCAGTATTACTCCGCGTCGCCGATTTGCTCGCCGTCACGCACGGGAATTCTCACCGGCATGTATCCGGCGCGCCATCGCATCACGAGCTATCTCCAGACGCGCAAGGGCAATGCAGCTTGCGGGCAGGCGGATTTTCTCGATCCCCAAGCCCCGTCCATCGCGCGCACGCTTAAGGACGCCGGCTACGCGACCGGGCACTTCGGCAAGTGGCACATGGGCGGCGGCCGTGACGTGACGAACGCGCCACCGTTTTCCGCCTACGGCTTTGACGAACATGCGAGCACTTATGAAAGTCCCGAGCCACATCCCGACCTCACGGCGACGAACTGGATCTGGTCCGCCCACGACAAGGTGAAGCGTTGGGATCGCACCACGTTCTTTGTGGACAAGACGCTGGACTTTCTGCGCCGCAACCAAGGTCAGAAGCCTTGCTTCGTCAACCTCTGGCCGGACGATGTGCATACGCCGTGGGTGCCGAGTGATGAACGGCTTGCGGAATATCCCAGCGGCCCGGAGCAACAGCGCAAGTTCCGTGCGGTGCTGGATGAATATGATCGCGCCCTCGGCAGATTGTTTGCCGGCTTGAAGGAACAAAAGCTCGATACGAATACGCTGGTCATTTTCACCAGCGATAACGGTGCGATGCCCACTTTTCAAGGCCGCCGCTCCGCGCCGTTTCGCGGCAGCAAGCTGTGTCTTTACGAGGGCGGCATTCGCATGCCGTTCATCGTGCGCTGGCCAGGTCTCGTGCCAGCGGGACGCGTGGATGAACAGAGCGTTCTCAGCGCCGTGGATTTATTTCCCTCGCTTTGCGCGATCGCCAAAGTGCCGTTGCCCAAGGATGTGGCATTCGATGGAGAGGATTTGAGTCCCGCGCTGCTCGGGAAAGCCGCGTCCCGTCGCGCGCCGTTGTTCTGGGAATATGGCCGGAACGCAGTTTCCTTCGCCTACCCACAGGGCAAGGATCGCAGTCCCAATGTCGCGGTGCGGGACGGAAAATGGAAACTGCTCATCAACGCGGACGGCAGCGGCGCAGAGCTTTATGATCTGACCAAGGACATCGCGGAAGCAAACAACCTGATTGAACAGGAAACCTCGGTCACCAAACGCCTTTCGCATGCGGCGTTGGATTGGAGGAAATCTTTTCCATGAAAAATTACTCCCACTCTCGCAGCGGCGTTCTGCCGAAAGCCGCACATTTCTGTTTACTGCTTTTGGCGGCGTTCTGCCGAGTCGCCGCTACGGCGGGGGAGCAAAAGCCCGACATCATCGTCATCATTGCCGACGACTTGGGCTCGTACGATGTAAGCTGGCGCGGCGGCGAAATCAAAACACCACACCTCGACAAGCTCGCCGCGTCGGGCGCGAAGCTCGAACAATTCTATGTTCAACCCGTCTGCACGCCCACCCGTGCATCGCTGATGACCGGCCGCTATCCGATGCGCTATGGCTTGCAGGTGGGTGTGATCCGGCCGTGGGCGAATTACGGCTTGTCGCTTGAGGAGCGGCTGTTGCCGCAGGCGTTGCGAGAGGTGGGCTATACGACAGCGATGTGCGGCAAATGGCATCTCGGCAGCCATGACAAGGCCTATTGGCCGAACGCGCGCGGGTTTGATCATTGGTACGGCCACCTCTTCGGCGCGATCGATTACTTTACGCACATCCGCGACGCGAAGGACGACTGGTATCGCAACGGCCAGCCAGCGAAGGAGGAGGGCTACTCTACGCATCTGCTGGCGCGCGACGCGGTGAATGTCATCAAATCGCAGCCCAAGGACAAACCGCTGTTTCTCTACGTGCCGTTCAACGCGGTCCACGCGCCGCACCAGGTGCCGGATTCATACAAGACGCCTTACGCGCACTTGACCGAACCACGCCGAACCTACGCGGGAATGCTCGCGGCGATGGATGAAGCCATTGGGCAAATCCTCGGCGCGCTTGATGAGACGAGTCGTCGGAAGAACGCGCTCATTTTCTTTTCGAGCGACAACGGCGGGCCGCAACCTGGCAAGGTGACGAGCAACGGTCCGTTGCGGGCGGGCAAAGGAACGGTTTACGAAGGCGGCGTGCAAGTGGTGGCATGCGCCGCATGGGACGGACACATCAAGCCTGGCAGCGTCGTCAAAGCCCCGATACACATGACGGACCTGTATCCGACTCTACTGAAACTCGCAGGCGCGTCGCTCGAACAAGAGCTCCCGCTCGATGGCGTGGACATTTTGCCATGCCTCACCGAAGGCAAACCCTCGCCGCGAACGGAGATTCTGCACAACACGACGCCTGCCAAAGGCGCGCTGCGGATGGGCGACTGGAAGCTGGTGGTGAACGGCAATGTCGCCGATCCGGCCGACGACGATGCTGGCGCGCAGCCAAAGGTGAAGCAGAAAAAGAGGCGCGCAGCGGCGGACGCGGATGGCGTGGAGTTGTTCAACCTCGTAGCGGATCCCTACGAGAAGAATGATCTTTCGGCGAAGCAACCCGAGAAGCTAAAGGAGTTGCGCGCACGTTACGACGTTCTGGCCGGGCAAGCTGTCCAGCCGATGAACGTGAAGCCTTAACCGGCCGCGCTTTCTTTCCCGGGCAGCTTGCCCTATTCTGCGGCCGTTCATGAAAGAACGATACATCGCCGCGAAGGAACGCTGGGCGCAAAAGATGGCGGGCAAGGCCAAGCCCGCGGTGCGCTCCGTTGACCGGCTGCCTCCAAGCCAGCGGGAGGTCCACAACTTTCCTGTGCTCGATCTGGGGATTCAGCCGGAAGTCCCGCTCGAGAAGTGGGAATTGAAGATTCACGGCAAGGTCGAGAACCCGGTCACGCTCAACTGGTCGCAGTTTCTGGCTCTGCCGCAATTCAAGGACATGAGCGACTTCCACTGCGTCACGACTTGGAGTCAGTTCGACATGGAATTCGAAGGTGTGGCTTTCTTCACGCTCGTTGATCTTGTGAAGCCAAAGCCGGAAGCAACGCACGTTTTCTTCAAAAGCTACGATGGTTACTCCACCAACAACCCGCTCGACGTGTGTATGGATGATGACGTGATGATTGCGCATTCGTGGAATGGCAAGCCCATCGGCAAGGAGCACGGCGGCCCGGCGCGCGTGATCATCCCGAAACGCTACGCGTGGAAGGGAGCGAAATTCATCCGTGAAATCACGTTTCTGGACCGCGACATCCTGGGCTTCTGGGAAGTGCGCGGTTACTCGAATACCGCCGATCCCTGGACGGAGGACCGGTTTTCGCGACCGGACTCACCGCCGCCTGGCTTTCAGAGCGAGACGGCTATTTATTGATTAATGAGCCGATCGCGTTCCAGAAAAAGACTTCTAAAACTCAGCCTCGTTGCGTTGCTCACCCTTGGTGTTGCGGTCGGTTACTTGGCCATTCGCTGTTCCCTTTCGCCAGCCGGGCTTTATCGTTTTGAAGGTATGTCTCGGATCACTTACCTTTTGTTACAAGACGGAAAGGTTCTGCTTACCGAACCTGATGACAAGCGAGATATAAGTGACCGTGTCACGGATACTGGTGGTACTTATTTCAAGACTGCCGATGGCTGGGTTTCCAAGGATCCACAATCACGTGACTTCATTGTTCTCAAATCAACCCTGTTTGGTCTGAGAATGTCTTGCACGAATATTTCAAACCCTGCCTACAATACGTTTTATCCAAGGCGAGGATTTGGTTGGGCGAGAAAGTGGGATCCAGTTCGAGGTTGGGGTTGGGTTGTAAAATTGAGACCCCGCGACACCTCCTCAGCTACAAATCTACCGTGAGTTTTGCGAACAATGAGCCGAACAATCTATTTTGATTACAACGCCACCACGCCTC